>Ga0335070_10004138_pt1 | contig 16926 bp, 8 predicted proteins | sample Lox_Sample_13_FD_206722 | JGI IMG/M metagenome (GOLD analysis project Ga0335070, IMG submission 206722) | Soil microbial communities from Loxahatchee National Wildlife Refuge, Florida, United States - Lox_Sample_1.3 | ecosystem: Environmental > Terrestrial > Soil > Wetlands | place: USA: Florida... | reverse complement strand
CTGACGTCGCCGATGATCGGATGAGTTTTCATCAGGCCGGCGAGCCCCTGTTTCATCTTCGTCCCGACTTTCAGAGCCCTGGCCTGCAGCTGTTCGGATTCGATCACGTCCAGAACCGCGAGTCCCACGGCGCACGACACGGGATTGCCCCCGAAGGTGCTGAAGTATTCCATCCCGTTGTCGAACGATTTCGCGATTTCCGGAGTTGTGATCACTGCAGCCAGCGGATGTCCATTTCCAATAGGCTTTCCCATCGTGACGATGTCGGGCACGACGCCCTGCGTCTCAAAGCCCCAGAAATGCGAGCCCATGCGCCCGAATCCGACCTGGACTTCGTCCGCGATGCAGACACCTCCCGCCGCCCTCATGTACCGGTATGCTTCGCGCAGATAGCCTTCGGGCAGGATGATCTGACCGGCGCAGCTCAGCGCCGGCTCGCAGATGAAAACGCCGACGTCCCGTCCTTGCCTGCGGATAGACTCGATTGCCTGCTGTACGTGAGCTGCGTATTTCTCGCCGATCCAGTCCTCGCCGGTCCTGTACGCTCCCCTATAAGGGTCGGGCGTCGGAATTTTGTGCACGTGCGGGGGCGCGCCCCGGCCGCCCGGGCCGTCGAACTTGTACGGGCTGATCTCGATCAGCGACGTCAAATTGCCGTGATACGCGCCGTCGACAACGATCGTGTCGAGCCGCCCGGTGTGCGTCCGGGCGAGACGCAGTGCCAGGTCGTTCGCCTCGCTTCCGCTCGAAACAAAGAAACACACTCTCAAAGGCTCCGGCAGCCTGGCGCAGAGCTGCTCCGCGTATCTGACGATCGTCTCGTGCAGGTAACGCGTATTGGTGTTGAGGACCGCCGTCTGCTGTCGTGCCGCATGCACGAGGCGAGGATTGCAGTGCCCGACGTGAGGGACGTTATTGACGGCGTCGAGATACGCACGGCCATCGACGTCATACAGATGCTGCATGTATCCGCGAACGATGTGAAGCGGCCTGCCGTAGGAGATGCTCAGGTTTCTTCCGATGTTGCGCCTGCGCCGTTCCATGATCTGGCCGGCGTCCAGCGGCGGCGGGGGGAAACTCGGAATTCCCAAAATGAGGTTCGGATCGGGGCAAAGGCTCAGCCAGACCTCGCGCTGGCCGGGAGCTGCGACACCCGGGAAGTCTCCGCTCTGATCCAGCAGGTCGGTGATGATCTCGAAGTGGACGTGTGGTGGCCAGCAGCCGTTTTGAGGGTAATCGCCAATCGCGCCGATCACTTCTCCTTTCCGTACGGGCTTGCCTTCGCGAAGCCCGTCCAGGGATTCTGCCGTCAGGTGCCCATAGAGAGTAAAGAAAGCACCGCGTCCTTCGCCCGTATTGTGCCGCAATATGATCGTCGGACCGTAGTCAAGGAGGCGGTTGTTGTTCCTGAAGCTGTGGACGGCACCGTCAAGCGGAGCGAAAACCCTGGAACCGGGCTCCATGAACAGATCGATTCCTATATGAACAGTTCGGGTCTCCGGCACCGCATCGGATGGAGTCTTGTAGAGATCCGTTGAGTAGACCGCGCGGGCCTCATCGTACCTTCCTATGCCGACGCGGGCTCCTGCGCTTCTGATCGTGTCGAACAGCAGTTCGGAAAGCGCGCGGCACCGCTCCAGTTCGGGCCCAGCCGCCGATACAGCGGCGACCAGCGGGCTTGCCACGCTCAGGTCCAGGAACACCTTCGGGCCGTTCCGCAGGTCGCAATCGACGACGGGGCCGAATTCCTCCGAATGCTCTTTCAGCCAGGCTGTCACAGTGTTGCTTCGAGCGCAGGGGGACAATCCGCACGCGTGCCTGAACGTGTAATGGGCAAACCGCGGATTCACGGATGCGAGCTTTTCCAGCGCATCCCAGGCAGGTCTCTCGCTGATCGAGAGGTATCGGTTCTGCGGCTCCTGTTTCTGCTGATGGGCGGATAGAGCCACGCTGGTCGTCAATCGCATGCAGATCAGGTGAAACAGCACTTCGAGTTCCGCTTCAGTCAGTGGAAAGACCTCGTGATAGCCGCCGATGACGTGCGCGGCTGCGGCGATCGGATCGGCCTTGTCCAGCAGAGCATACGCGGCCGCAATTGCCGGATCCGCCGCGGTCACGCCGTGCAGCATGTCCCCGAAATCGAGGAGCCCGATCACCGCACGCCCCCAGGATTCGCTCCGCCGGGGGTCAATCGCGTTTATGACGATGTTGTAATCGTTGCCGTCGTTGTGAACCACGCTCGTTCGCAGGCCGGCCATCACGGGCAGCGCCTCTGTTTCGAAGCGTTCGAGGAACCGGTCCACGATCGCGCGCCGGACGGGATCCTCGATGCACTCCCGGCATCGGCGGACCACCGATCCCGCGGCAGTGATATTCCACACCAGCTCCCGCTTCGACGCCGGATGGGAGAATCCGTCGAGCGCCCTGTCGAGTGCGCCGAAGAACCTGCCCAGATCGTGAAGCAGTCCGGGCGTGTGCGGGCGCACCTGAGAGAGCAGGACTCCAGGCAGAAACGTCAGCATGCGCACGAAGTGGCCGGAAGCGGAGGCAATCTGGTCGCCCGAGAGGGTGTTACACACGCGCGGGCAGCCGATGCCGCTTTGGCCGATGCGCTCCATGGCTTTGTTTTGCAGGTCGAGGACTTCGATCCTCTCGGCGGCGCTTGCGATCTTGAGCACGAACTCTCTTCCGGATTCGTCTTTGAGGTGGAAATTCTGGTCGCGCTCGCTGGGCAGTTCGCGAGCGGCTGCGTCGATTCCGAAGATGGTGCGGGCTAGTCGGGTGGCGTCCTGCAGTGAAAAGCGGGGACGGGATTGGGCTATTGCGTGCATGGCGGCATTATACAATTGCGGATTGCGGATTTCGGATTGCGGAATGAAAAACTTCAGATTTCAGCAATTCAGAATCCGCAACAATTGGAACAATTCGTAATCGAAACGACGGCGGCATCTCAATATCCCAACAGAAAATCGCACATTCAAAGGCGTCTAATCTGACCTTTCGCACCGGAAGTCCGCAATCCGCAATCCGAAATCGGACACCACCCTTTCCGATTGCGGATTGCGGATATCGGATTGCGGAATGAAAAACCTCAGATTTCAGCAATTCAGAATCCGCAACAATTGGAACAATTCGTAATCGTAACGACGACTGCATCTCAATATCCCAACTGAAAATCGCACATTCAAAAGCCTCGCAACCTTCAATCTGATAATCTGACCTTTCCCACCGGAAGTCCGAAATCCGCAATCCGCAATCCGCAATCGGAAATCCATCGGTCCGATGTTGTACGGCCGATACCTTTGATGGTACCGTCTTACAAATCCCTCCCGGTTAGGAATCTCCCATGCGCCTGTTGATACTCCTTCTGTTTGCGCAGCCCTTGTGGTCGCAGGACCTCTCGAAAGGGCCGGCGTGGTTTCCCGAAATCTACAAGCCCTACCAGGAGCAGCCGCTGCCGCGTCTCAACCTGGAGAACTCGCCGCGTCTTCGCGATCTCATTCACCAGGGAGCTCTTGACATCTCGATGTCCGACGCCGTTGCGCTGACACTCGAGAACAATCTGGACATCCTGGTCGAGAGGTTCGTCGTCCCGATCGCGCAGACCGACGTCCTCAGGACCCGGTCGGGGCAGGCGGCTCGAGGGTTTACGGGGGCGCTGGTGCCCGGCGGGCTGAGCGCAGGGGCTCTCGGTGCGGGGGTGAATTCTGCCAGTAGCGCGAGCGGTTTCGGCGCGGCGGGCGGGATTACCGGCGGCGGCGGGCCCGTGCAGATCCCGCAGGTCGGCAGTTTCGATCCTACCTTAAGCTTCAACTTCAGCTGGGATCGAACGGTTTCGCCGCTGAATACGCTGCAGGTGGCGGGTGTTCCTTCGGTCACGACCTACAGTACAGCGTTCACGAGCGCCTACGCGCAGATGTTCCCGACCGGGACCAGCTATTTTGTCGGGATCAACGGTCTGAGGCAAAGCTCGACTCAGCAGTTCCTCCGCTTCAATCCGGCGGTCATCAGCCGCATAGCGTTTGGTGTCAATCAGCCTCTGTTGAACGGATTCGGTTTGCTGCCCAACGAGCGTTTCCTGCTTGTTGCCCGAAATAACCGCAAGGTCTCCGAGGATCTCCTGACGCTTCAGGTAATCGCCACGATCGTCAACGTCCAAAACCTCTACTGGGACATGGCCGCATTTCAAGAAAACGTCCGGGTTGCCGAGCAGTCTCTCGACGTCGCGAAAAGGCTGCTGCACGAAAACACGATCAAGGCACAGGTTGGAACGATGGCGCCGCTGGATGTGGTGACGGCCGAGTCGGAAGTGGCGGCGCGCGAGCGCGATCTGATTGTTGCCAGGACCAACCTTCAGCTGCAGGAGACCAGGCTGAAAAACGCGTTGAGCAAGAAGCCGGATCCGGAGCTGGATTCCGTCCGTGTTGTGACGACCGACCCGTTGCCGCCGGTTCGGGACAGCGACATCCCGGATCTTGAAAAGGCCCTGGCCGGTGCCTACGAAAACCGCCCGGAACTCCGGCAGGTGCAAACGAACATTCAGAATGAGAGGATCACGTCGCGATACACGTCGAACAACCTCATGCCGGGCGTCGCGCTTTTCGGGCTTTATGCGGGATCGGGGCTCCAGGGAAACAGCGTCGCGCTCGCGCCGGGTCCTCCCGTCCCCCTCACCTCAGGAGCAGGCGCTTCACTCGCGGAGGCTTTCGGCTTTGACTTTCCTGAGCGGGCTGCCGGAGTAAGCGTCAGCCTCCCGATCAGAAACCGTGCGGCGCAGGCCGACGATTTGAGGGCACAGCTGGACTTCGACCAGCTTCAGGTCACTCAGCAGCGGCTGCATAACCAGATCGATACCGAGGTCCGTCAGGCCGCGGTCGGGTTGGTGCAGGGCAAAGCCCAGGTGGAAGCGGCGGCAAAGGCGGTCGCTCTGGCCCGCAAGACCGTTGAAGCGGAGCAGATCAAGCTGAATGCCGGCATTTCGACCTCCTACAACGAGATCCTGCGCGAGCGCGACCTGATCACGGCCGAGCTGGCGGAGGTGCAGGCAAGGGCGTCATATGCAAAAACGCTGGTCGAGATGGGCCGCGCCACCGGCACGATCCTGGACCGCAACGGCATTCAACTCTCGGATGTCATCACCGGCGAGAACAAGCCTGCGCCCGGGATTCGGAAGTGATCGTGATGCTGCTCCGAATTGGCCTGCTTGCATTTGTGTCCCTGATCCTGCCGATGACTGACGGCTTCGCCGCCGGGCAGCAAGTCTCGGATCTCGGCTCGGGCGGCGAGTGGTTTTCCTATTCGCGTCAATCTCTACCGCCGCCGAGCTTCTCCAATTCCCCGAGAGTAAGAATGATGGTGCGCGACGGCAGGGTTGAACTGTCAGTGCGCGATTTGGTGGCGGCGGCGATCGAGAATAACCTCGACCTTGCGGGTTCCCGATTCAACAGCTCCGTAGCCGCAACGGATATCTTGCGCGCCCGGTCGGGTCAGGCACCCCGAGGCGTTCAGGGCGCCCCTGTTCCGAGCGGGCTGTTTGCCGGAGCGCTTGGGGCCGGACTCGCACAGATCGGCGCCGGCGGCGGCGCGCCTGCCACAGGCGCGGCTGTGACAGGTCAGGGGAAATCTGTCTTCGTTCCACCGCAGGGCAGCTATGATCCGGCGCTGTTTCTGAATGTCGGATGCGACCGCGCGACCGTTCCGCTGAACACGCTCAGGATTGCGGGCTTGCCGGTCGTGACCACGCCGACGGCATTTGTCCAGGGCGCATATCAGCAGGCGTTTACTTCGGGCACCACGATCAGCATGAGCGTGAGCAATCAGCGGCAAAGCTCGAATCAGGAGTTTCTGATTTTCAATCCTGCCCTGTCAGGCAGCTTTGCGTTTGCGGCAACGCAACAACTCTGGAACGGGTTCGGATTCGGCGTGAATCGGCGGTTCCTGGATGTGGCCCGGAACAACAAAGAATCGGCGCGCGAGTTCTTCCTTCAGAGCGCGGTCACCACTATTGCTCAGGTCCAGAATTCCTACTGGGATCTTGTCGGAGCGCGCGAGAACGTCCGGATCGCAGATCAGGGCTTGGCGATCGCCAGACAACTCTATCAGGACGACCAGGAGCGGTTGAAAGTCGGCGTCCTGAGCAGTCAGGATCTGGTGACGGACGAGTCTGAAATCGCGTCCCGCGAGCGCGACCTGATCTCAGCTCAGGCGGATCTCGAGTCAAAGGAGATTGCACTCAAGAGCCTGTTCACGAAGCGTGTGGATCCGGAACTGGGATCGGCGCGCCTGCAGCCCGTGGACCCGCTCCCAGAGCCGAGGCAATCCGACATCCCGGCTCTTGCCGACGCGCTGTCGGCGGCGATGCGCAACCGCCCCGAGCTGCGTCAGGCCGAGCTGGCGCTGCAGAACCAGGATGTCGTGGTCCGGTTCACCAGGAATAATCTCAAACCTACTCTGACGGCTTTTGGAGTGGTGGCAGGCTCGTCTCTTGCCGGCACGCGGGTTCTGGCTGTCCCCGGTTTCCCGCCGGTCGTCATACCCGGAGGGCTGGCGCAATCGCTGCGTCAACTCGGCACCTTCCGCTTTCCCGAGTACGCCGTTGGGATCACTCTGGTCATCCCGATCAGAAACCGAAGCGCACAGGCCGACAATCTGCGCGCGCGCCTGGAGGAGCGGCAGCAGGAGACCTCGTTGCAGCAGCTGCGTACCCGCATCCGCCTCGAGGTAACGCAGGCGTTCATCGGGCTGGTGCAGAACAGGGCGCAAGTCGAAGCATCCCGCGCAGCCACGCATTTGAGATCCAAGCTCCTGGATGGCGAGGAAGAGAAGCTCAAGGTCGGACAGTCCAGCCCTTACCAGATCATTCAGCTGCAAAGAGATCTCGAGGCTGCCAGGCTGGCGGAAACCCAGGCGCTCGTTTCCTATGCCAAGGCGCTCGTCGAGATGGCCCGGTCCACTGGAACCACTCTTGAAAAAGCGGGGATCACCTCCGAAGAAGCCGTCGAGGGCCGGGTCGTTCCGTGACTCAGCCGACAAATGCGATATAATTGCCCTAGTTAACTCCCGCCTTTATGGGGGATCGGCAGTTTCAGAAATTGTTTTTCCTTTGCGGCCCTTTGGTCCCTTGCATCTGCGCGGTGGCTTTTAGAAATCCACCGCAAAGAAGCGGAGAGCGCGAAGGGCCGCAAAGGCACTTATGAGGTTTTTTCCCTTTGGCAGATGAGCAAGGCAAAACCTGTCAGTTCGAGCAAATTCTCAATGCGCTGGCGGATGGTGTCTGCGTCCTGAACCGGCAGAACGAGATCGAATACGTGAATCCTGCACTCGAAACGGAGTTCGGGGCCGTGGAGGGGCGCAGGTGTTTCGAGTACTTCTACGACCGCGAGTCGGTCTGCCCTTGGTGCCGCAGCGAAGAGGTCTTTGAGGGAAGGTCCCTCGAGCCTGAGCAATCCATCACCCGCGGCGATAAGAACTATCGGATATTCGACGCTCCCATTACGAAATCAGACGGCAGCTTGTCGGTGCTGAAGGTCCTTCATGATGCGACGGACCACGTCAAAGTCGAGGATGCGTTGAAGGAGTCCGAGAAGAAACTGCGCGCGGTCACATTCGAACTGTTGGCTGCTCAGGAAACGGAACGCCGGCGCATTTCCAAGGAGCTCCACGACGGGCTAGGCCAGTCGCTGACCGTGATGAAGCTTAAAGTGGGATTTATTCAGAGGAAATTGAGTGAAGGTCAGGAAGAATTGAAGGCCGAGTGTGAAGGGACTCTTCGGTATATCGATCAGGTGATCGAGAACGCAAGGCGCATGAGCCGGGATCTGAGCCCTTCCATACTTGAAGATCTGGGCCTGTCCGCCGCGCTGAGAAGACTTGCGGACGAGTTCAGCAAGGTGCACGGGATCGACTTTACGGTCGAGATCGACCGGATCGACCATCTGTTTTCAGAAAAGGCCCGAATCGTCCTGTACCGTACGCTTCAGGAGGCCTTGACCAACATCGAGAAACATGCCCGGGCGAAGAAAGCCTCTTTGACAATCCGGAGAGAACCGGACACGGTGTTTTTTGAAGTTAAAGACGACGGCGTGGGATTCGAGGTTGCAAGCACTCTCGCGGCCGAAAAAGGGCTGGGTCTGGCGACGATCAATGAGCGCGTGCGGATGCTGGGCGGATCGCTGAAATTATGGAGCCGGCAGGGGAGCGGGACGTGCATCAGTTTTGAGATTCCCCTGCAGGAAGCTAAGGGGTAATGACAAAACATCGAATTGTCCTTGCAGATGACCACATCATGCTCCGCCAGGGATTGAGAAGGATTCTGGCGGAAAGATCCGATTTCGACGTGGTTGGAGAAGCGGGGGACGGACTCGAACTGTTGAGTACCGTCAAGAAGACCGTTCCCGACGTCGTCGTGCTCGACATCTCAATGCCGGGGCTTCGCGGCATCGAAGCCATCCCCGAAATCAAGAAGGCCTGCAGCGACACGAGAATCCTCGTGCTCACGATGCACAAAGAGGAAGACTATCTGATTCAGGCGCTCAGCGCCGGTGCGAGCGGATACCTGCTGAAGGAAGATGCCGACAAGGAACTCTATGCGGCCATAGAGAAGGTGCTGCAGGGAAAGATCTTCGTTTCACCCTTCTTTGCCGAGCGGCTGAGCGACGACTGGGTTCAGATGTGCCGGGGGAAGAAAGACCTTTCGCTGATCGAGCCGTTGTCCCAGCGCGAGCGGGAGATCCTGAAGCTGATTGCGGAAGGAAAGTCGAGCAAGGAAATCGGCGAGCTGCTCTTTATCAGTCCCCGGACCGTTGAACGCCACCGGGCGAACATGATGACAAAGCTCAAGCTCAGAAAGACCGCCGACCTCGTGCGCTACGCCTTCAACAAGGGCTACGTGTAAAGAACTCACCGCACAGCCCCTGCGACGGTATCGTCGTTCATTGGAATCATTAACTTCTTGCCTCATTCACCATGGTGAATATTTGCTGATTAAAAGGTGAAAGCAAGGTGATGGTCGCTCCATTTCGCCGGAAGTTACCGGAGAGCACGCAGAGAAAAAAAGCCACGGAAGACACGGAATCAGAACGATATCCGCGCCAGCGAGGCTACAAGGCTTCCTCGAATTTCGTGGTTTCCGTGGCTTTTTTTCTCTGCGTGCTCTGCGGTGCGCTCTTATGTTTTTCAGCTATGCGGCGATCTGCGTGCGGAGGGCGCTCCGCTCCAGGTCCTTCACAAACCTGGCTATCAACTCCGAAAAATCATCCATCAGCACAGTGCGGCAGATGTCGGAATCGATCACTGTCATTGCGGCCGACCGTTTGAGTCTGAGCACAAGATCATCTCTCAACTGGTTCTTCAGAGAAAGGGGCTTGACCTTGGCCATGAACTTTCCGAAATCCTCAACGGTCCGATTGAAGAGGAACTCCACCACGTCGTGAAAGTATGCCCGCTCGAGGTCGACGAGCGAGGAACACCCCCGGCAGACTTCGATACCCGACTCCGCTTTTTCGACCACTCGTCTCAGATCTGAAACGAGAGTGCCGATTAGATTTTTCGCTTCGTTGCAGGTATCGACTTTGGGATCGATGCCATACTCGATCACGCGGACACCTCCTGACGATCACAGCCAATCGTGGAGTGAGACACAAAGAAGAACAAATCGCCCCCATGATGTCACAAAGCGGCCCGAATGCAAATACGTATTTCTACCCATTTGGGCCGAACTAGTCCAGCCGCATTCGCCTCAGAAGCGATCCAAACCTGGAATCTGAGTGCATGTTGTCGAACAGCGGATTCACCTTGATGTAGATCAGGTCGGGCGAATGCTGTTGATATGCCTTTTCCAACCATTCGAAAGTCCGGTCAGAGTCTCGCAGCCCGGCATAGATCGTCGCGATGAAGGTCGGTGACACATAACGCCTCTTCGACACCTGCTTCAGTTCATCGATCAGGTTCTGAGCCGTCTCCTTGTTGCCCATGCGGGCCGAGGTGTATCCGAGCAACGATTCCTGCATGCCTCCCTGCCAGCCGCCGGAGCACTTCTGGAGCGTCTTCAGGGCATCATCGAACATGGATTTCTGTATCAGGGATGATGCCAGGCCCAGGCGAGCACTGTGGTATTGGGGCTGCAGCTCCAGCGTGTTTCGATACTGAGCAGCGGCATCGTCGTACTGGTGCTTGAGGTAAAGGGTCAGAGCGGACGATGCGCTGATCGGGGCAGAATCGGAATCCAGCTCGCGGGCACGTTGGATTTCCTTGGAAGCTTCGTCGAGGCGGCCCGAGGGCAAGAGGACGGAAACGACGTATGCTTCTCTGATCCCCGCGTCTCCGGCGTCAAGCTGAAGCGCACGCTGGAACTCCTGCCGCGCGCCGGCCCAGTCCCAACTGCCGGCGGCTTTGATTACTCCCAGGGATGCGTGCGCACGGCCGAGCGTGGTGTCAAGCTCCAGAGCCTTGTTGGCCGCGGCTGCCGCCTTCGCCATGGCTTCTTCTGGGGCCATCAGGTCCTTCAAGGCCAGCGCGCAATAAGCGTCGGCCAGACCTGCGTATGGAAGTGCGAAATTAGGCGAGAGGTGGATCGCGCGCTCGAAGCGTTCGATTCCGTCGCTGAAGCCTTCCTCTTCGCCCTGCCGGACGTGATAAATACCCTTCAGATACAGATCATGAGCCTCTACGCTGCTTGGGTATTCGACCCCTTCGCGGCGGTTTGTCTCGGACAGACGCACCTGGACGGTCTCGGAAATCGACCGGGCGATATCCTCCGGGAGCGGCAGCTCATCGATCGGCCGTTCATAGGTTGATGACCAGAGCTGAAACCCATCAGCGACCTTGACCAGTTCGCCGGTCACCCTCAATTTGTCCCCTGAAACCCGGACGCTGCCTTCGAGAACGAGGTCTACATTGAACTGAGCCCCGATTTTGCGCACGTCCTCAGACTGCCCTTTGAAGTGGAACGACGATGTTCGCGAAATGACGTGCAGGCCTTCGACCTTGGCCAGCGCTGCGATCGTCTCCTCCGTCAGGCCGTCGGCAAAAGACTCCAGATCCTTGTCGCCATTCAGGTCCGCAAACGGAAGGACGATCAGGGAATGACCCCCTCTCCCGCCGAAGCCGTCCGGACCCGCTGGCCCCGGCCCACGGAATCCCGCCACGCGATAAATGGCTGGTCCGAAAAGGATTAAAATGGCACCGGCGAGAACGACAGTGGCCGCTTTCCAGCCCGAAACCCGTCGCAGGGAGGCGGAAAGTCGATCGACGCGCAACGAGGATGCAAGCCGGCTCAAGTTCGCGCGGGGTTGTAAATGGCTCAAGAATCTGGGAATGTAGGTCCGAACCGGCAAGTGGATCACAACGGGGTCCCCCTGACCTTCTGTTTGATAATACTTTTCCAGCTTCGTGCGCAGCCGCCTCGCCTCGACGCGGACGATCGGATCGGAATGAGGATCGAAGGACGGCTCTTTGTCGAAGACCTCGATTCCAAGGACATGTTCTTTTATGTGGCCTCCCTGGCCTGAGAGGGTTTTCTCGACCAGAAACCGCAAAAACCTGCCCAACCGCTCAGAACGACAAAAATGCCCGCTGGATAAGATCCTGTCGAGTTGTGTGAGTACGAGGTGGTGAGAGAGTGCCGGGTCTTGAACCCCCCTCGAGCCCTTCGTTTCGCCTTGGCCGTTTTCGCGCATGGGTTATCAGGCTTCGGAGGGGATTTTTAATTTAATCTAACATCCTATTTTTTGCAAGAGATAGATATAGGAAAAGACTAATGGAACAGTGGCGGGCGCCGATAAATAACAGCTTCTATTTTATTTAGATTTGTTTCTGGGGTGCTTGCCCAGCTCGGCTTCTATGTTCTCGAGCAGGGCCTGAATGTCGAACGGCTTCCGTATTACACCGGCGGCCCCGATTGAGCGGGCAGCGTCGTTCAGGGAAGCGACCGTCTTGGCGGACATGATGAAGACGGGAGGCACAGACACGCAACTCTGCTTCACTTGCTCAATCAGTTCATCTCCACTCATGTCCGGAAGAGTCAGATCGAGCAGGACCAGATCGATTTGGGAATTGCCTGCGCTGGACAGGGCTTTTATGGCCTCCCTTGCGGTGCGCGCTGTCCGGATGTCGTAGCCCTCGCTCTGCAAAATCAGCACAAGCATTTCGGCTGTGTCCGCGTGGTCTTCCACGATCAGCACGGTCTTGGATTTGGGGGTGGGTCCGCCCGGCTCCATCTTGCTCCTTGGTGGGAGGGGACATCCCGATTTTCCACTCTCCTCTGACAACTCAGTGACATCCAAGCCGGAAAATCGGGATGTCCCCCTCAAGCCAGAAACAGTACAACGATTCTACTGCGGATTGGAATCAGATTCTTTGACTTCGGCCCCGCTTGCGACCGGGGAAATGTTTCCCTCTCCGCGATGCACGCGAATTCAGGATGTGCAGCGTAAGCTAGATCCTTCACATATTTACTTGGGCATCGAGATCGGATTCCGATGGTCGCCCAATTGCTTCCTTTCTGATCAACACCCCTCGAATCGCGTCCCAACCCCCCTCAAGAGGGTTCATTGCCGGCATTTCGTGCGTTGCTTTTTGCAGTGCTCTTGGCGCTGTTCGATGTCGTTCCCGGAATGCCAGCCGGAACAGGCGAGTCCGACTACAAGGCGGAAGCGGAAACTCGTGTCGCCGCGGGAGACCTGGCCGGAGCAGCGGACATTCTCGAAACAGCGGCAATCCGCATACCGGACCGCGCATTCAGCCTGTACAGGCAGGCCGCGTGGCTGCGTGAGCGCCGCGGCGAAATCGGCCAAGCCCTGCTCGATTACCGCGCCATGCTGAAATCGGCCCCGGACCCTTCAGCCGTCCGGGAACTGAAGCCCCACATCGCCTACCTTTCATTTCTGCTCGACCGCAATCAACAGCTCGCCGGGCTGCCCTTGGCTAAAGATCTCGATCTGCAACAGCTGTTTCCAGCCTGGAAACAGCACGAGCCGGCCCCGTCCCGAGAGGGGGAATCCGAAGGCATCAGCATGGACATCCCCGGCGGCCTGGACCTCTTCGCCCGGACTGCCGGACTCGATCCTTCGGCACTAAAGGGATCGGACGCGGCGGAACGCGTTTTTTCTCATATCCTGGCTGCGGCTCCCGACGGCTTCGACGATCTGGATTCTAATCCGGTGCGGGTGGCTGTTCTGGCATATCTGCGGAGCTACGCCAGTTTTTCACAGTTCCTGGAGAAGGAAAAGCTCCTTCCACTCGACTATGACGTCGCGAAGGAGCGGACTCTTGTTTTCCCGCTGATCGGGTCTGAAGCGGACGTGGCGAGAGTTCGGAAAGTCCTTTCCTTCTTTGCAGTGAACTACAAGCTCAAGCGAGCCAAGGATGGCCAAGTCACGGCCAGCCTGGAGCTCAAGGGAGGGGAAAAGGCTCTGCAACGCCAGCGCTTTCTGCGCAATATGGGGGTCAACCTCCTCGACAACAGGCTCCGGCAGATTACGGTCCCGTTCCAGACGGGAAGCATTCCACTTCTGCCGGGCACCGAGGCGTGGGACAGAATCCTTCCCTCAAAGAACGGGTCGCCGCTGCTCGAACGGATGGTCGCAACCCCGGCTGCGATGCGTCTGTACGTGGGGCTTTCCAGATGTTCCGAAGCAACGCGCGCCGGCTTGACGCGGGCACTTCCTCCGGCTGCCCTGCTCAAGCATGCCGATGTAATCCTCATCCTTGGCTCCGTCATGGATTTTCGCAGCGGGAGCCTTTGGGTCCCCGGCTCTCCGCAGGGTTGGGAAGGGCTCTTGAAAGCGCCGCCCGGCGATCCCGCCCGGTTCATTCCGGCACTTTTCGAGCACAAGGGGAGAGGCCTCATGCTGTACAGCTCGCTGGCGTCTGCGCCCCCGTCCGTGTCGACTTATTTCACTGCTTCGCCCGACAGACTCCTGCCGCTTTACGAGACTCTTGCCCCATACGACTTCGGGCGGAGCATTAATGTTGCGCCCCTGCTTGCAAAACAGAATCTCGGACGCATGCTCCGCCAGATGAACACCGACCAGAACGGCCTGACCCTCGAGATTGACGGAAGGCTGGCCGGCGGGCTGTTTCAAAACCGCGAGCACGATCCGTCCGGTCCGATTCATCTGAATCCCAAAGACATCGCCGACCTGCTTGAACCGGCAGGCATCAGCCGCCCCGATCAGATTTTTTCTCCCATGAGCACCGTCGAGTTGCTTCGATACATACGCCGGGTCCGGCCCGAGATGCTGAACGGCGGCGGCGGCATGGCTTTGATGGCCGATCCTGAGCAGACTCCTCTTTTTCTGGACCTTATCTGGGAAATCAATCCCGACGGCGGCCTCCTTGCGAAATACATCAATTACTGCAGCACGATGGCTGCCGATGGATCGAAAGACTGGAACAGAAACCGGACACGCGCCAGCCAGTCTCTCTTCTTTCTTCTCTCGGCACTCTGTCACGAAGGCGCCCTGACCCAGGAACAGGGCCGAAAACTCCTCAACGACAGTCTGGCCGTGCTCCAGTCGCCGACGGAATCACAGTTCGCCGACAGTCTGGCCGGTTTTCTTTCGAGCGAACTGATTCCACAGATCACAAACGGAAACTCCGGCCACGACGATCCGATCCTGCGCTCTCTCGCGGGCGGCGCGCAGACCCGGTCTTTCGGGTTTGAAGGGAAGCAGATGCAGGCCGATCTTTCATCCTACAGACTGCATCAGATGGAACAGACCATTGATCGGCAGATTTACACGCCGCTGCCGGCAATCCTGGAGATCTTCACGGCACTCGAACGAGCCGGCTCGACCCCGGATTCGGTCGAATCCCGGAAGGCTCTGATCGACAAATTGAGCGGGCTGCGTAGCGTGAAGCTGCCTCCCGGCAGCTCCGCAATGGCGCGTGATCTCATCGCCCATATCCCCGCCGAGATTCTCCAGAAGGATGTCGAAGATCTCTCATCAGTGCGAGTTCCTTTCCCTGAATTGCGCGCACGAATCGCCGCACAGCTGGACACCGAGATGGGCGCTACTCTTCTGACTTACTGCTATGCCTATGCCGGATCGCCGCTGGTCGACGCTCTGGTGTTCGATCCGAATTTTGTCCGCAAGCACATGTTCTATCCGGTCTTGCCGGGGGTCAATCCGCGGGCCAGTCTCACCGGGGTGCGGAATGAGAAGGACTCGGGCGTATTCCTGACAGGCACCCTTTCCGGCCTGGGCTATCAACTTTGCAGCCTGGCAACGTCGCAGACCGTCCAAAGCTTCGGGACGGGTGAGGCGAGGGCCCTGGTTCCCACTATGTTCTATGCAATGAAGGCGGCATCGCCGCGTTTGCGGACCGACCGGGCACAGGAATATGTGGCCCTATGTGTGTGGCTCGGACGCGAGATTCTGGCTTTGTCGGCCGTCGATGACGGCCTGCACGAATGGGTCGATCAGTTCATCTCCCCTCTCCTGTCGCCAAGGCGCCGGACGCAGGTGGATGATTCCGTGGCACGCTACGATGCCCGAAACGCGGCTCGAGCACTGACACCTTCGGAACTGTTCTTTCTCGGCAAAGCACACTTTGATTCGCGCCGGAAGAATGTCGATGGCAGGGGCGGTGATGGCGATGCAGGTCCGTATGGACAATCCTGCCCGATTTTGGAGCGCCTGAAAGAGATCGTTCCCGAAACAGGTTCTCCCGATGCCCTTCTTTTTCGCCAGGAGGTCGAGCAGTACGGAGTTCTGCTGCGGCGCAGAATAGGATTGACCGATTTCTCCTTCTCGCTCGCCGACTCCTATGAGCAGCTGGAACGGGCGGCCAGCGACGAGATTCTGGCCGAGCGCGTCTGTGACCTGAAGATCAGGATCGCTGAACTCAACTACACCCTCGGCATTCCCGCATTCCTGGCGGAGTTCGAAGCGCGGCCGGCGCTGAATGCGATTCTGCCTCAATCCTCCAACCCGTCTGTCGGCGGCTGGAAGCTTGTTGTCGAGCAGATCCAGGCGCTGAACGCAGAGGATGTGCAGAGCTGGATCCGGGAACTCACCGAGGGGGGATCGCTGAGCTGGAAATGACGGAGGTTCGACATGTCGACAAAAACGCCACGGATTACACGGATTTCACAGATTCAAAAACGACTCTATAAATCCGTGATAATCCGTGTAATCCGTGGCGTCTTTGTTTTTGTCGCGATGCTCACGCTCCCCCTGTTTGGGCAGGAGCGCGCTACATTTTCAGTTCAGACGCAACTCGTCCAGATTTACATGACCGTCACGCACGGGAATCGGCGCGTTGCGAACCTGAAGGTACCCGACTTTCTGTTGATCGAGGACGGCGAGCCCGCGCACATCGACAGTCTCGACACTCAGACCGTTCCGCTCCAGATTGCGTTACTGTTCGACGTCAGCGGCAGCATGCGTGATGCTCTGCCGGTAACTCAGGAAGCGGCCGCCTCCTTTGTCGAATCGTTGAAACCCGACGACCGGGTGGCACTCGTGCTGTTCAACTCCGACATCCGCTGCATCACCCAGACTGGCAGCAACCGCAGGCGGGTCCTGGACGCCATCCGAAACTCGCAGGCGCAAGGCGGGACGAAGTTCTACGACGCCGTGCTCTTTGCGATGAAGTTTCTGGACGGCAAACCCGGCCGGAAGGCTATCGTCTGCTTCACCGACGGAGACGACACCGCGAACACCTCGTCGCTGGATGTTGCCATCCACGCCGCGGAGCTTTACGGATTCCCCGTGTACGCCATTGGAGCGGGCCAGGCGCTGGGCAGTTCCCCTCTCCAATACACCTTGGAGAAACTGGCTGCCGTGAACAGCGGCAAATCCTTTTTCATCGACGACGTCCACAAGCTCCGGGAAGCGTTCGCACGGGTCGCGTCTGAACTGCGGTCCGCCTACGTTTTGAATTACTACACGCGGGTTGCCGGGGACGGGAAGTGGCACGACC
>Ga0335070_10004137_pt1 | contig 16928 bp, 19 predicted proteins | sample Lox_Sample_13_FD_206722 | JGI IMG/M metagenome (GOLD analysis project Ga0335070, IMG submission 206722) | Soil microbial communities from Loxahatchee National Wildlife Refuge, Florida, United States - Lox_Sample_1.3 | ecosystem: Environmental > Terrestrial > Soil > Wetlands | place: USA... | reverse complement strand
GTATCATCATCAACAAATCCTGTAAAAACAACCTTATGAGCTAAACCCATTCCCTTAACCAACCCAGAAAGTTGCTCCTTCATATAGCCATTCCCTACGATGACAAACTTCGCGTTAACTTTTTGCACAACTTTTTGAACAGCGTTAATTAGAACGTGAATGCCCTTTTCATACACAAGTCTTCCAACGAATAATACGATTTTTTCTTCTGGCAAAGCGAATTTTGTCCTAAATTGGCTTAAATCAACTTTTTTGTCATCCACGTAGTCAAGTGGATTCACGCCATTCGGAACCATAATCAGCTTGTCTGATGGAAGCCCAAAAGCCCATTGAACATGAGAAACCATATAGTTGCTGGCGCAGATAACCTTCCACGCTTCATACGTAAGCCATGCTTCAGTTTCATGAATCATTTTCTCATAATCAGTGTGTATTCCATTTCGCCGACCCACTTCTGTTGAGTGCATAGTGGCGAAAAAGGGTTTTCTAAAAACATGCTTCAAACCTATTCCAGCGTCTGCAACAAGCCAATCATGAGCGTGGAAAATGTCGATTTTTCTGTCCAACCTCTTGACAATTGCGGCAGCTTCCTTCTGCATATTCATATTCATAAGGTAAACCCAACTTGCAAAATCTGGCGACGGATTCTTGTACGAATCCACACGGAAAACCTCCACACCATCCAAATTTTCATGTTCAGGCGCTCCTGGAAAATCACACGTAACTACGTAGACTTTGACGCCGTTCTTCGCAAGACTTTTTGACAAGTTATAAACGTGAGGAGAAATTCCACCAATAATTCTGGGCGGAAACTCCCAAGAAAGCATCATTACTGACAATTCATCTGACAATTGGAAGCTGCCCCTCCACAGAATCTTTATAGACATCCAAAATCTGCTTTATCCACGCCGCAGATTTCGGCTGAATCACTTTCACTTTTTCCTTCGGAACCTTGTATATGCGAACCGCTTCTTCCTTCATCCAAGCTGACTTCACAACTAGTTTTTCCGCCTCATACATGCCAAGCCATTCTATGCTTTTGATCGCCATGTTAAACGGCGCGTTTGCTCCGTGAGAACGGTGATCTTCCAGGCTTTCAACATTGTAGACGAATGGTATGCCAAGTCCCTTTTTCAAAGTGACTGCAGCAGGTATGAAGTGCCAGTCGTGAGCATCTATCAAATCAATCTGTCTCTTATTGTCATAGTAAATGTTGGATGCCGCCCTTTCAACTTCTTCATTCAGTGTTAGAACCCAAGTAACGACACCAATGTGAGTTTTCACAGGATTCGTAACACGATAAACTTTAACCCCGTCTGGTTCAGAATAGGCTCCAAGCAAATAGTCATGAAAAGTAACAACATGAGCCTCCACCCCATTCCTAACAAGCTGAGAAGCAAGCTCCCTAACATATTCCGCAAGCTCCCCAACGATCCTAGGCGGAAATTCCCACGAAAAAATAATCACTCGCATCAGACTTCACGCTAAGTGAACAATGAACAAACCTTGATAATTCCAGTCCCAGTCAAATAATACCGCTTCTTCCCCTCATTATCCACGAAACTCTGCACATACCCCTCAAAACCATAATTATCAAGAACCCTCTCAACCTCACCCAAGTTAATCTGCATAACCTGCGCAAGCTCTTCACTTCTCCTAGCCAAGTCCGGCGCAGTAGCACACAAATTATGCAAAGTCTGCAGAATCTTCTCCGAAACAGGAAGCTCTTCCCTCAATCTAACTCACCTTGCCACTTTCGCATAGTCTAAGCAAATAACAATATAAAAACATATGCAACACTTCAGAAATACTCAGTTGCCGACTCCACTTGCACACTTAACTCCTCAAATCTACGCTTAACAACTTTAACTAACAATCCCCGGAGCTCATCGCCCTTAGCCTTCGAAAGTCTAGCTTCTTTCAACTTTCGTGCCAATATTCCATCCCGCAACGACTTTTCAGCCCATTTTTCAAAATCTTTACGCCGATTATGAAACTCCACCGCCCTTATCTCAATTTTCTGCAATGCGTTCATCAATCCTATCAAGCTCCAAACCATCATGCCAGTGTAATACTCCTTTCCAACATCAGTGTAAAAGAGAAAAGGTTCATTAGCTGTTATCGCCGCAAGCCTGACTCTGTTCTCGAAGTCCAATATTGCCGCCTGAGATGTCACATAAGCGTCTATGGGAGAATTGAAATGGCTGAAGTAGGAATGGACTTCTCCGGGTCCCCCGCCTGCAGTGAACATGTAGTATAAGTGGTCGCTTGTTTGCAAATATCGCCAAGTCTTCAAAAAGTCTTCATCGCCGGTCTCTTTGACAAGTGATTCAAGACGTCTAAGTGCTGTGTAATAAGCCCATTGCATTGTGTTTCCAAGCCAACAGCTGGCATCTCTTTCCAAGTCAGCCCAAGAAACTGTTCCACCCAATTCTGGCACGTCAATTTCTCCAGCAGACGGATATTTTTGCATGATTTCTGAAGGCGTAGCCATGTGCAGATTCCACCACTTCAGAATTTCTCTCGGCAAATGCCTTAGAAAGTCGTGTATGCCGGTTTCTGGCCAATGATGCTCGCCGAAAGTTTCGTAATCTGGGAAAATGTTGATGCATTGCCCAGGAGTGCCAGCTAGCCAACTTGAATATTTATCTGCGGTTAGTGGCCATTCACTCCACCATCTTGCTGAAAACCTGAAGCCAATATCGTCAGTAAGCTTGTAGTTTCTTAATGCAACTTTGATTTTCTGACAGGCTTTCGGCGTGTACAGGTAGTTGGGAGACTTTCCGTGAAGTATCCTCTCGACACCTTCCGTAAATATCCCGCTATAGCCAAGTTTTTCCACAGTTCTTGCAATAGCATTGTTGTAAAGCAGTTCGGTATTTTCGAAGACGCTTGGCGTGCTTCCAAGCAAATCTTTCATCATCTGCTGATGCATTTTCACTTGTTCAACAAACTCTTCTCTTTCAGGATAGAGACTTGCCAATGAATGATAATAGGTTTGACTTAGAAACTCCACGCAACCCGTTTCAGCAAGCTGTTTAAACGATTCTAAGAGATCCTTGTTAAACATCTCGCATTGCTCAAGGAAAACGCCAGAAATGCTGAATGAGACTTTTACCTGTTTTTTCTCTCTTCTGTACTTGTCGATTTGTTCGAGCAATATCTGATTCGAGGGGAAGTAACATTTTCTGTACGCTCGGTCAAAAATCTCCTTGTCTAATGTGTGGTCAAAATACTGGTTGATTAGTTCGTTTTTTTTGACGCGCTTGAAGAGATTGTTTTCCCAGTAGAAGTTTTTCTTGAGCCTGTGAGGCTGATGGACCTCGAAGATGAGTACGATGTCAGTCAATCTGACGAACCTCTTAGAGATTCTAACGGCTTATAGGTATTTTTGATTTGTTGCCATATAATGAGACGAGATTCTGATTCGGAATTCATAATATATTTATCTCGTGTCAACATCCTTTTTTCCACTAATAGGTGAAAAGAGTGTCTATTGAGAAAATTAGCTTTGAGAATAGGCAAGAACTGGAACAAATGATAATCAAAGAAACAGATATCGTTGAGAAGGGTTTGACAGTAATCTGCAACGATGTCCCGGTGAACGACAAGACCACGCTTGACATTTTGTGCCATGACAGTAATGGGCAACTCGTAATCCTACAAGTAAACATGAACGAAGACGATTTCATGCTGTTGCAGGGGATACAAAGCCTAGACTACATCGAAAAATTCAAGTCTTTCTTGAAAGCCACCTACAACAAACACAAGATTGACGACAAAGAGAACCCACGATTAATTTTGCTTGCTCCAAGCTTCTCAGACGCAGTACGACGTGCTGCAGAAAGCATGAAAGGAATGCGTATCGACTTGTACGAGTTTGAATATCTGAAACTCGGCGACCACAAAGGTCTCAGACTCCAGCCCGTTTTTACTTGGAACCCAGCAGAAAAACCGAAAGAAGAGAAGCCGACAGAGAAAAAGCAGTCGCCGAAGAAGAAGGAATCGCCACCACCGCCACAGCCTGACGAGAACGAAGAGCCCAAGCCAGAGCCTCCGACAGAAGAATTTCAAACATTCCCGCCAATGAACGAGGAAAAACCAAAAGAAGAAAAGAAGTCCTGGGAAGAACCAAAGAAGAAGTTGAAACTATTCTAAGCCTGTCCATCCAATCAAACTATTCTGTTCCCATGTTCTTTCTAAAAACAGTCTCTTAAAAAGAATTTCGCAGGTTGTTTGAAATTTGAGAATCGGCTTCTTCGTCTGGGAGTATCCACCCGCGCTAGTAGGCGGATTGGGCACTTACGCGGAATACATTACACGTGAATTTGTTGCAATGGGCAACGACGTAACAGTTTTTACGCTCAACCCTGGAAATCTGAAAACCCGAGAAATAATAAAAGGCGTAGAGGTTCATAGACCGCTTGTTGCAGATGCAAGTAACGTTCTTCCAATGTTTGTAACCGACGACCTGAAAAAATGGGGAACAAACATTCGCATGTTCAACGATATCTTCATCTACAACGTCTTGAGCGCATCAAAGTTTATCAACAGCATGCTCAAAAAAGAAAATTGCCACTACGATGTCGTATGCGTTCACGATTGGCTTAGCAGTATTGCAGGAACCATGGTCAAAAATCAGACAAAAGTTCCAGTTGCTTTCCATGTCCACAGCACCGAATGGGGCAGAAGCGGAGGGCAAGGCTCAGAAGTTGTCTCACATCTCGAAGGTGCAACAGCCCAAAAAGTTGACAAAATAGTAACCGTCAGTCACGCAATGCAAGAAGACCTGATGAAGCATGGCTGGCCAAACTCGAAGATAAGCGTGGTTTGGAATGGTGTAGATCCCCAGCGCTATGATCCTAAGAACTGTGAGCATGAAGATGTGGAGGCTATTCGAAGCAAATATGGCATAAAGCCAGAAGAAAAAATGGTTCTATTTCTTGGAAGACTCACTTGGGTCAAAGGTGTTACAAATCTGGTTCAAGCAATGCCAACAATTCTTGAAGACTATCCGAATACGAAGCTGGTTATTCTCGGCAAAGGTGAACAGCAATATGACATTTTGGAAACTGCAAATAGGCTTGGGATAAACAGCCACATTGCATGCCAATTTGAATTTGTTCCAGAAAATGAACGCATCCTGCACTATGCAGCCGCAGATGCATGCGTATTTCCATCCACTTACGAACCGTTTGGAATAGTGAGCTTGGAAGCAATGTCGATGGCGAAGCCAATAGTCGTTGGCGCGCAGGGCGTTGTTGGTTTTAGAGAGCAAGTGGTGTCATCAGGCGCAGATCAGAATGGCATGCACGTGAATGGAGGCAATTCTGCAGACATTGCTTGGGGCATAAAAGAGGTTCTTTCCGACTCAGATAGGGCGCGAAAGTGGGGAGAAAATGGTAGAAAGCGAGTACTGCAGTATTTCACATGGCGAAAAGCCGCAGAGCAAACGCTAAACATATACTCAGGGCTTCAGCATCAACAAGAACAAATTGGAATTAGCGTGGCAGGTCTCTCGGAGAAGTTAGCAACAACATAGCGAAACTTACGACTTTCTGGCTGCTGCTTCCAATGCTGCAATTCCTGGCAGTTTTTTGCCCATCAAGAATTCTATTAAAGCTCCTCCGGCGGTGCTCACATAAGAGATTCTGTTGATGAGCTTGAACTTCTGAAAAGCGCCTATCGTGTGTCCTCCACCTGCTAAAGAGAATGCTTTTGAGTTCGCTATCTCTTCAAAGACATGTCTGGTTCCAAAATCGAACTGGCTGTTTTCGTAGACTCCCATTGGACCACTAACGACGATTGACTTTGCACTCTTAATTAGCTTGGCGTATTCGTCAACTGTTTTTGACCCGATGTCTTGTATCGGATAATCCGTAGGCAATTCCTTTACGAGAAGTTCCTTTCGCTTTCCCTGAACATCCACAGCAACATCCACTGGAGTCTTAATTTTATCTGGATACTTCTTGATCAGCTCCTTAATGCCAGGCACCAAAATCGTTGCTTTTTGTTTCTCTAGGAAATCCATGTTTCCTTTGCCGAGGTTGACGCCTTTTGCTACTAGAAAGACTTGACCGACAACTCCGCCTGTAAGTATATAATCCGCTATTCTTTTGTCGAGCACGTACTTCGATATCTCAAGTGAGTCATCTGCTTTGGCGCCTCCAAGAATGAACAAGCATGGCTTTTCCGGATTTTCCAACACCCTACTTAGTGATTTAAGTTCCCTTTCCATTATGCGACCTGCTGCGCTCGGCAAGACTGAAGCAAATCCTATAATCGAAACGTGCGCTCTGTGGGCTGCGGCGAAAGCATCGTTGACAAAGAAATCTGCTAACGGCGCAAGATTCTTGACCAAGTCGGTTTTTGCGTGTTCCTCAGGCGTGCCTTCTTTTGTTTCTCCAGCAAAACCTCTGACATTTTCCAGCACGAGGATCTCGCCGGGCTTCAAATTTCCAACCACGTTTTTTGCTTTGTCGCCGAAGATGTCATCAACAAATTCCACCGGTCTTCCTAAGATCTTGCCGAGAATCTTAGCATGTTGCTTTAAGGAAATGAAGTCTGGGTCACCTTTTCTTCCTTGATGCGCTAAAATGACTATTTTTGCTCCTTTTTCAGCAAGCTGTTTTATTGTTGTTTCGCCATGCGCTTTGATTCGTGCATCATCTAAGACTTTTTTGGTGTTTGGATCGATTGGCGAGTTAAAGTCAACTCTTACAAGCACTGTTTTGCCTTTCACTTTCAAATCGTCTATGGTCAGATATTTTGCCATCGTTTCACCTTCATTGACAGAAGAAAAAATAACGGGAAGTGCTTTTAAACTTAAGCGTTTTCTTGTTTAAAGTCCAGCCTTCTTTCCTATCAGTTCAATCAGTTCCACCATTCTGCACGAGAAGCCCCATTCGTTGTCGTACCAAGCGAGAACTTTGACGAAGCTATCTCCGATAACCATGGTTGATTGAGCATCGAATGCAGCGGAGCACGTGCTGTGAAGATAGTCCGTTGATACAACTGGATCTTCAGTGTATTCCAAGATTCCTTTAAGCTGTCCTGCTGCTGCCTTTTTGAACGCCGCGTTAATCTCATCTTTCGTAGTGCTTTTCTCTAGGACACAAGTTAAGTCAACTATTGAAACGTCAGGAACGGGCACTCGCAGAGCGATTCCATCCATTCGTCCTGTTAATTCCGGCAGCACCAGCGTGGCTGCTTTGGCTGCGCCTGTGCTTGTTGGAATGATGTTCACTGCTGCAGCACGGGCTCTACGAAGGTCTGAATGAACCAGATCTTGTATCCTTTGGTCGTTAGTGTAAGCGTGCGCTGTCATCATGAAGCCAGTTTTTAGGCCAAAATTATCATGCAACACTTTGGCAACTGGGGCTACACAGTTTGTCGTGCATGACGCATTAGAGATAATGTTGTGTCTTTCAGGATCGTACTTGTCGTCGTTCACACCCATCACAATTGTAACATCTGGATTCTTTGCTGGTGCAGAAATCAGCACTTTTTTGGCTCCTGCAGTTAAGTGACCTTGAGCGTTTTCTCGATCGGTAAAGAGACCGGTGGACTCCACAGCTAAGTAGACGCCCAAGTCTTTCCACGGAAGCTTCTCCGGTTTTTCGCGTATCATCAGAGTTCGCATCTTCTTGCCCTTCACTACTATTCCGTCTTTTTCCACGTCAACTGAGAAAGGCGCTCTTCCATGAACTGAATCATATTTCAGCAAGTGTGCTAGTGTTTTTGAGTCTGTAATGTCATTTACTGCCACAAAGTCTACGTTGGCATTTCTTTCTATGGCAGCCCTGAACAGAAGGCGTCCAATTCTTCCAAATCCGTTTATACCTACTTTTATTGGCATTATATTTCACCATACTGTTTTAGACATAAGTAAAAGGATGATTATTAATTAATTTTCTGTTGGGTTTAAGGAAAAAGAAGGTGAATTAGCGGAGCTTCATCAAAACCATTTCTGCCGCCAAGACCAGAGGCTCCCAAGTCTCACATACAGGCGGGGCATACGCAGTGTCCACTTTTGCCAGTTCTCTCACAGTCATCTGTTTCTGAATCGCAAAAGATATTGCGTTTATCCGCTGAGTCACTTCCTCTCCACCCGCTATCTGAGCACCAATGATTCTTTGTGATTCCTTCTCAACGACAAGTTTCACTTTAATCGGCAACGCCCCAGGATAATAATCTGCCTTTGTCTTCGAAGATATCGCTCCCGTCACAAAATCAATTCTTGCTCTCTGAGCCGCCACCTCAGTCAACCCAGTCGAACCAACATCAGTACTGTACAATCTCGATACTGACGAGCCCAAAACCCCAGTAAAAAGCGCATAGCTTCCAGCCGCATTGATCCCCGCAACCTTTCCATGCCTCACCGCCACAGTCCCAAACTGCATCAAAGCTGGTCTCTGAGTAACTATGTGCATCGATTCTGCACAGTCTCCAACGGCATAAACATCTTTAACGCTTGTTTCCATTCGTGCATTAGTTTTGATTGCCTTAGTATCTCCGAGAGCGATCCCTGCGTTTGCGGCAAGCTGAGTGTTTGCTCTCACTCCAAAAGCACTAATGATTAAGTCACCATCAAACCGTTGACCACCAGCAACTACTCCTGAAGCCTTGCCATTTCCAGTAATCTCTTCAACTGCCTTCCCAATAACAATGTTTACTCCTTTTTCCTGAAGCATCTCCTGAATGGGCTTTGCCATGTCCGCATCAAGCATTTGAGGCAAGATTTGAGGCAACATTTCCACAACAGTCACAGCCAAGCCCCTTTCATGAAGACCAATAGCAGTTTCAAGACCTATCAACCCAGCACCCATTATGACAGCAGTTTTTGCTCCATTCTTGACAGCAGCATCTATTGCTTCCCCGTCTTCCAGAGTTCTCAGCGAATAAATTCCAGGTTTTTCTTTACCCTTTATTGGTGGCATGAAATTGCTGGCGCCCGTTGCAATGATTAGGCTGTCATATTGCAAGGTTTCAGTTTTGCCAGTCTTGTCCACTACGTCAACTGTTTTGTTTGTGGTGTTAATGGTTGTGGCTGTGGTTTCTGTTCTAAGGTTTATTTTCATCATTTGATAGTATGCCGGAGGAAAAACTATCAGGTCTGGAAAGCTCGCGATGTGACCGCCTATTACAAACGGGAGTCCGCAACGAGAGTAACCTGGGCTTTTTTCTTCTGTCATCAGGGTTATCTCTGCCGTGCGATCTGTTTTTCTTGCGGCGGAGGCTGCATCTACGCCTGCGGCGTGTGCACCAATTATCACTATGCGTCGGGCCATGCGGGGTTCGCCTTATTTGGACAATGTTTTGTGCCATTCAGCCGCTTTGTTGAAGTCCATGAGGTTAGCAAGTTCAGCTTGAAGGTTTGAAGGTTTTATCACTATTAGCCATGCTTTTCCGTAGGGGTCTTCATTTATCATTTCAGGCTTTGATTGAACTTCGGGGTTTACTTCTTCCACTGTTCCGCTTACTGGAGCGACCAAGTCAGAGGCAGTTTTGACTGATTCCACGGAACCATATGGCTCGTTTTGCGTTACAGTTGTTCCCGTGGTAGGCAATTCAGCGAATACGATTTCTCGAAGTTGCTTCTGCGCATGGTCGGTTATTCCAACGCGAACTTTGTCGCCTTCAATTTTCGCCCATTCGTAGTCCTTAGAGTAATAAAGCCCCTCTTTGACTTCTGTATCGTTTACTTTCACCATTTTTTGTCTCACCTGTGTTTCAGATTGCTGATACACTAAGCAGACTAGGCATAAAAAAATAACTGTTCAAAACTGCCAATTGGCTAATCCTTCGAAGCTAGCTGAAACAGGGTTCAAGCCACTATAGTAAGGTCCATAGAAACAGAAAAAAGTTCTCCTTATTGAGCTATGGACAGCGCTCTAAACGCGAAGCGTGAAGGCAACGTTTATAACCCATTGTTTTTATTCCTAAAAGACACGAAGCGGGTATCCAGTGGGTCACAGGAAACACCATGCTCCAAAACACGGTTCACTTGCTTATTTGCCTAGGAAACGCGCTGAGAATATCCAAGCCAGAATCCGCTACTGGCCGAAAATAAGCGCTGAAACGCCTAAACTCCTAGGTTTCACTGGCTACAAAGCCGGGATGACCCACATATTCATGATTGAGGATGGCAAACATTCACCTAATTTTGGAAAGGAAGTTATGAAGTCTACCACCGTTCTCGAAACGCCACCTATGTTAGTGTGCGCGATTAAAGCTTACGTGAAAACTCCATATGGGCTTGCATCACTTACAGAAGCGTGGATGAAAGACCCGCCAGATGATCTTGACAGAGTTTTCACTCTTCCAGAAAAGTTTGACACTGAGCAAGGTCTCAAGAAGATAGAAGAAAATTTGGCTAGCATATCAAACTTGCGAGTTATTGCCGCAACTCAGCCAAGACAGGCAAGCGTGCCGAAGAAGAAGCCAGACATGGCGGAAATAGAAGTTGGTGGAAGTACAACCCAACAACAATTGGAATATGCCAAGTCAATCTTAGGAAAGACAGTCACCCCGGGAGAAGTTTTCAAAGTAGGCCAATTCGTAGATATAGCGGCTGTGTCAATCGGAAAAGGATTTCAAGGACCAGTAAAACGGTGGAGGACGACAATACTCCAACACAAAGGAAGGAAGACAAAACGGGGAGTAGCAACGCTGGGCGCTTGGAACCCCCACCACGTGCAATACACAGTTCCGAGAGCGGGACAAATGGGTTATCACCAAAGAACAGAATACAACAAGCGAATACTGAAAATGGGCACTGATGGAAAAGAGGTCACGCCGAAAGGCGGCTTCACTAGATATGGCAACATTATCGGATCATACATCATACTGGATGGAAGCATACCAGGATCAGAAAAACGTCCAATAAAACTGCGGAATCCAGCACGCCCACCAAAGTCCACTCCTGAAGAACCTCCACAAATTCAAAGTATATCCCTTGAATCACCACAAGGAAAATAGAAAGTGTGGATCAAACATGGTGGCTAAAACAGCAAAAGTCTTCAACCTCGACGGGAAACCAGTTACAAAAATAGCGCTTCCGCGGGTTTTTGAAACTCCTTTGCGTCCAGATGTGATAAAACGCGCTGTTCTAGCAATCCAATCAACACGTTTCCACGTTCAAGGCAGAGATCCAATGGCAGGAAAAAGAACCACGGCAGAATCCAGAGGAGTAGGATTCGCAATGGCACGAATACCAAGACAAAAAACTCCTGGTGGAAGAGCAGCTTTCGCGCCTGGAACAGTCAGTGGAAGAATAGCACACCCGCCAGTTACAGAGAAAACAATTGTGAAGAAGATCCCAAAGAAAGAGAAACGTTTGGCTTTGTTCTCAGCTATTGCCGCAACAGCATCCAAAAAAACCGTGGCTGCACGCGGACACTCTGTCGAAGATATTCTCCAGATTCCGCTCATAGTTACAGACGATCTTCAGAGAGTAAAGAAAACAAAGAACGTTGAAGAAGCACTCATACACTTTGGAGTGTTATCTGACCTCTACCGTGTGAAGGAAAGCCGAAGAATTCGCGCCGGAAAAGGAAAAGGCAGGGGGAGGAAAACAAAGCAATCGGTTGGACCGCTTATAGTTGTGAGTGAAGACAAGGGAATAATGGAAGCCGCACGGAACATTCCAGGCATCAACATTGTTTCTGTTAAGAACCTGAACACGGAGATGCTTGCGCCCGGAACACATCCTGGCAGGCTAACAATATGGACGTCAAGTGCAGTTGAAAGACTGAACGAACTTTACAGCGAAGGGGAAAACACGTGACGAATCCAAATGAAATTATACTTTACCCTTCAATGACAGAATCCGCAAGCTTAATGGTGGAAAAAGAAAACAAACTTGTCTTCATCGTAAGCCTGAAGGCCACAAAGACCGATGTTAAAAAAGCAGTCGAGGAGCTTTACGAAGTAAAAGTCCAGAAAGTGAACCTTCTGATATCCTCGAAAGGCAGAAAGAAAGCTTTTGTCAAGCTTCATCCGGACTTCAAGGCGGCTGACGTGGCGATCAAACTTGGAATATTGTAATAGCATATGGTGAGTGCAAATCATGGGAAAAAGAATTCGCGTTCAAAGGCGTGGGCGTGGCGGCCGCAACTTTAGAGCCTCAACCCACAAGAGAGTCGCACCTACAAAATACCCCTTAACAAAAAAAGACATGTTCGAAACAGCAGTAAAGGGAATCGTTGAAGAACTTTGTCACGACCCTGGACGCGGTTCTCCTTTAGCATTTGTAAGATTTGAAAACGGCGATAGATGTTATACCATAACTCCAGAAGGAATTTCCTCAGGTCAGCAAATACAGATGGGCGGAAAAGCTCCTGTGGAGGTTGGCAATATCCTTCCACTAGGCAAAGTTCCAGAAGGCACAATGGTGTGCAACATTGAACTTCGGCCAGGAGATGGTGGCAAGATTGCGCGTTCTTCAGGAGCTTATGCGACGGTCGTGTCGCACACGCCTCAAGGAACGATGATTAAGCTTCCATCAGGAAAAACGAAATATGTTAATGATAATTGTAAAACCACAGTCGGAGTAGTTTCAGGTGCAGGCAGAATAGAAAAACCCTTTCTCAAAGCAGGACCAGTGTTCCATCTAATGAAAGCGAAAGGACATAAGTACCCGAGAACTCGTGGAAGGGCAATGGTTGCTGCTGTGCATCCGTATGGTAGTAGCAAGAGAAGTTCACGCAAGGTTACAACGGTGTCGCATGGCGCTCCGCCAGGACAAAAAGTCGGGTTAATTGCTGCTAGAGGTGCTGGGCGGAAAAGGAAAAGTGACCGTGCCGCCAGCATAGCAGAAGGTTTATAGCACTTAAAACTTAAGCTAGGTTGAAGGAAAATGCCGAAGGAATTTGCGTATCGCGGTTTCACGCTTGAACAGCTGCAAGGCATGTCGATGGATGAGTTCATAAACTTGCTTCCGTCCAGACAACGTAGAAGTCTTCATCGAGGCTTGTCACTGGACCAGAGAACATTACTTGAGGAGACGAGAAAGGCCAAAGAAGCTTTGAGAAAGGGAGAAAGCGTGTCGTTAAAAACGCATGTTCGCGACATGGTAATATTGCCTGAAATGGTGGGTCTCACGATAATGGTTCACAATGGCAAAGAATTTACTTCTGTAGAGATAAAACCAGGAATGATAGGACACTATCTAGGCGAGTTCGCAATAACGAACAAGCCAGTGAGGCATGGAACACCAGGAATTGGCGCATCGCGTTCTTCAATGTATGTTCCCCTAAAATAGAAAGGCAGAAGAAATCAACATTTTGTAGTTAACGCCAAAACATTTTGACTTCCTGATTTTATTTCAAGGATTCTTACATGTTTTTGGCTTAGAAATCATTCAATACTGCAGACCCCCTATAGATTTTTAGGCTTATACCTATTTTCTTTGAAAACTGCAAACAATTTGCAGAGTTCTGTATAATTATAAAAAGCTCCTTACGCTAAATAAAGAAACGTATAATGCAAGTGAAGAGGGCAATAGATAAGATGGAGAACAAGTCCGAATCTGAAGCTTCACTCGGAAGACTGTTTTTGCCATCCTTGACCGTGTCCAGTTTTGCTGTGGGACCACTATCAGTATGGGCGGCTCTTCTTCTAATCGACATAGGATACTCGCTTAACACATCAGTGGGCGTCACTGGACAGATTAACACTTCATATTCCATTTCTGCGTTCATCTTTGCGTTGTTAATGGGCGTCTTAAGCATCAGATTCAAACACAAATCATTGCTTCTCGTAGGCTTGGCTCTAATAGGCGTGTCTGCGTTGGGTTGTTTCTTGGCATCAGACTATGTAATGATGCTGGTATTCTATTCTATCAGCGGCATCGGTTACGCAATGGCCAATCCGATGATTTTTGCTCTGGTCGGAGAGCATTTGCCATTGAAGAACAGGGCTAACGCAATAGGATGGGTCGTTGCAGGTGGAGCATTGGTGTTTGTGATTGGAGCACCAGTTATCGCAATCACTGCGGGAATAGGCGGTTGGCGTCTTCCGCTTTTAGCTTTTGTCATGCCTATACTGCTCGTAAGCCTATTGTTAGCATTTCCGAGTCTTCCATCAACTTCTATTAACCGACAGACCATAGTAGACAGCAAGACCTATCTGAGAAGCTTCCGAGAGATACTACTGAACAGATCTGCTGTCGCATGCTTAACTGGGGATTTTCTTCGTTCTGCCGCGTTTGTTGCACTTGTAATTTATGTAACTTCTTTTGTTAGGCAACGATTCCTATTATCAACTGACCTTGCTTCCATTGTGCTTCTATTTGGAGCACTGTCCTATGCCATAGGCAGCCTGGCGTGCGGTTTTTTTGTAAATAGATTTGGCAGAAAACTTTCAGCTGTTGTAACTGCTTTTCTGGCAGGAATATTCATCATATCCTATGTTTACGTGCCTATCTTTTGGCTCTCACTTCTACTGATTCTCGTTGCAAGCTGGTTTTCTGGAATGGTGGCTTCAGCGGCTAACAGTTTAACCCTTGAACAGGTTCCCAAACTCAGAGGTTCGATGATGTCTATAGACTCGGCTGTTTTAAGTCTTGGTTCTGCTCTTGGCACTGCCGCAGGAGGATTGGCACTTCTCTACTTCAATTACGAAGGACTATGCAGCGTTCTAGGGATAATCGGTATGGTTGCCGCTCTTATCTTGTTTGCATTGGCAAAGGATCCCACGAAAGAAAACACCTAAACTTTACACTTTGATGTGGCCGGTTCGAGTTTCTCCTGTAGAAACGTGAGAGAAGTGCTTGGCTTAAGTCTTATATGCGGTTGCCAGTTGATATTGAAATGGTGGCAGAATGACAATCTACGTGAAGTGGCTGGGACATTCAAGCTTCCAAATCAGAGCTTCGGAAAAAGTCATCTACATTGACTTGAAGAAATATGGGAAAGTGGTTGAAACTTCAGAAAAGGCGGACATAATATTGGTTACGCATAATCACGGTGACCACTGCTGTCCACCAAAGATCCAAAAACTCTCTAAGAAAGATACCATGATAATTGCTCCAAAAGATAGCGCTAAAAGAATCAAGGGAAACGTCAAATCCCTCAAACCCAAAGAAGAAACCACAGTTAACGACATAACCATCGAAGCAGTTGAAGCTTACAATATTAGACGGTTTAATCCTTCTGGAAAGCCCTGGCATCCTAAAGGATATGGAGTGGGCTACTTGATAAAAACTGAAGATAAGACCATTTATCATGCAGGAGACACAGACTTCATTCCGGAAATGCGTCAACTGAAAAACATTGATTTGGCTCTGCTTCCCACAGGAGACAAATACACTATGGACAACGCTGAAGCAGCAGAAGCAACGATTGCAATTAAGCCGAAAACCGTGATGGCGATGCACAATTGGCAGACTGACCGAGAAGAATTTAGAAAGAAAGTGGAAGCCAAATCTAACATCAAAGTAATGCTGCTGAAAGAAGGGGAAGAATACAAATTAGACTAAAAAACGCCTGAAGTCGTTCATGTAGGTTAAGCTCAAGCGCTATAATCAAGCCCGGAAGGTTTCTTTTCAGAAGGCTGTCCCGCTGAAGGAATCTGAGGCAAAGGAATAGGCGGCGGAACATTCAACGACCTAGACACGATTACTGTTTCAACGAAAGCCACATTCGAAATCGACTGAACAATAAGTGGTGGTGGAGGTTTCTTTTCCTTGTAATCGGCGAAAATCTTGTTGATTTCATCTTTTTCTCCCCCCACATACGCTTTACCTGTCAAACTTATCTGCGCAATAGAAGGATTGTAATTTACAGTCATGACAAAAGGCACCTCAAGCATATCGTCAGCTTTCTTTTCAACGTCAACCAAGTTAAGATTAGTACTTATCTGAATTTGAGGAACAGGCTTGTGAATATCCCAAAATCGTTCAGCAGAAACCTTGGTTACTGAAACATTCACCTTAATCATCTATATCATTCCAGAAGACAACAATACGCTGACCGATTTAAACATGTTCACTTCTCGTTTGGAGCAGGCTTGTATCGCGTGAAACCACAGTGCCCGCAAGCCCATCTATTACCGTGATCCGCCATAAAATATCCTGTTCCGCATCGCTCGCAGGTCGGGCGCAAACGAGAAACCTTGTCACTTTCCACTTTGTACAAGGTGAAAATCTTTTTCTCCTTTTTCTTCCTTTTCTCTCTCTTCTTTGCCGCAGGTTTTTCAACTGGTTTCTCTTCTGCAGGCTTCTCTTCAGGTTTTGCTTCAACTGGCTTCTGAACTGGTTTTTCGGCACCTTTCGCCGCTGGCTTAGCTTCAGCTTTTTTCTCAGCTTTCTTCGACATACTACTTCTCTTCTTTTACTTCCTGTTTTGCAGGCGGGGCATGTCTCTTAATTATATATTCTGGCTCTATAAGCTTCGACTGCTCGGCAGAGTCATAAACGTGTGCCACTCCCAAAGCCGTGTGAGTTCCTGTCTTCGTTTCCAGTTTCTTGATGAAAACTAGTTCTGCATCTGTTTTCAGAAGGTTTGCTAATGCTTTTCTAACTTCAAGCCGCGGCGGAGTACTACCTCCTCCCCCCTGCGCATGCTCAATGTTGAACACGACTTCACTTCTCTTGAGCAGCCGATTCTCCTTCTTTGATGCAATCTTAATTTCCATAAGACTCCCCGTCATGGTGGTGACTTGATACCCGGTCTCCTTTATTTACTTTTTCGAAGCCTTTTTCATAGTTTCCAAAACGTGAGCAATCTCGTCCTTCTTTTGTTTTGTAACCTTGACTATGACGATACCCACAAAGGGCTGACCGTAAATCACAAACGAACCTTCAGGCGCATATAGAACCGCTATAAGCGTAAGTAAATCCTCCTCTCCATCAACAACAATCTTAGCATGATGATTGGCTGCAACAGCCTCTTTTACCGCTTCTACGGCTTCACGAGTAATTGTTC
>Ga0335070_10004136_pt1 | contig 16928 bp, 20 predicted proteins | sample Lox_Sample_13_FD_206722 | JGI IMG/M metagenome (GOLD analysis project Ga0335070, IMG submission 206722) | Soil microbial communities from Loxahatchee National Wildlife Refuge, Florida, United States - Lox_Sample_1.3 | ecosystem: Environmental > Terrestrial > Soil > Wetlands | place: USA... | reverse complement strand
TACGCCTGCGAAGATTAATAATGCGGTGGTTACGATTGATGCTGGGAAAGAGACGGAGTCGATTATTATGCGGAAGCATCTGGTTGTGGCGATACTGTTAACGATTGCTACGGGCGTGTTGACAGGGATACTCGTCAACTTGGGCGTTTAGGGGGAAGCTCTTCTGCTCTCGGAGGCACCTATCTCCTCCCTTATATATAGCTTGAACTTTTAGTTGAGGTTGATTCCTCCTTTGTTGAGTAGTGCTTAGTTTGGCTGAGATTTAAGAGGAGTCTCAGTAGTCTGACTTGTTGTATGCGGACGGTTTGGCTTGAAAAGCAGCCAATACAGCCTACCCCGTCATAAATTTCCGCATTGGGTTTTCCATGTTCGTTTAGCGCAAAAAACAGCCAATACGAACCTACCCCCTAGGTTTTTTGCGGCTTGGCTTCTACTCAGATTCCTGTCGATACGAGTGAGGCCTTTCGCGCGTCATTTGGGATAAAACTTTACCCCCAAACATAGTGGGCGTGCTGTGTGGTTGCGGCTTATCTATTTTCTCATTCTGGTAAAGAGCATCTCTCCATTCATATAATTGATCTTTCAATTCATCACAAGTTTGCAGCGTTCTAACTTACGGGTTTCCTGTGCTATGTTTCTTTTACCAAGACTAATGCTGGCTCTTCCACAGTGATTGACAGTGGAACGGCTTCCTTCTTCTGCTGGCATGCCTCGTGGTACCAGAACAATCCATCAGGACTATGCAAAGCATGTTTTCCTTGCATCCATTTGCCACAGTAGAAGCATTGGTGCGGCACTATTTTCGGGTTTATCGACCTGAACAGCAACAACACAGACATGAAAGTCAATGCCATAGGAGGGATAATCATTCGTTCTTCATCATTAACCATATCCAAAGCCTTTTCAACCAAGTCTATGTCAGCGTTGGATTCTTTCAATTCAGCCCACTTTCTTAGTGCGTCTGAAACTTTCAAAGCTTGAAGCGTGAAATAAGAAATGGAAAAAATGAACAAAGCAAGGGAGATTGCAAAGGCTTGCTGCTGCCTTGAAATGCGAATAAATTTTCTCAAATTTTTCTTCATTTATGTTCACCTCACCTGACGCTTCTCAAAGCGCCATCCACTCCTCATTAATCAGCTAAGCAAACTTCCGTTTCTTAATGCTAGGCTTTAGAACACCATGTTCTACTTCACGTACAGATAATGAAAAATTCAAACAAGTTTCGTTGATTCTGCCACGGTTCATGGCTTGCTAGGTTGGAATACGGGAGTAAAATTTCTAAAATCTAAATCCTTGTGACTATTTCTTCCACTTTCTTGGCGAGTACAGTTTTCTGCAGTCTGCCTTTCTTGCCTATTGCCTCTTCTATCTTTGGATCATAGGGTATTGCTTTCAAGAAACGCAAGCCTATTTTTTCGACCTGATTCTTGATGACGTTTGACTTGTCCATTTTCATGTTCTCTACAACACCTATGACTGGAACCTTCAGCTCCTTCAACAAGCTCGCTAGCTTCTTAACCGTCTCAAAAGCCAACAGCGAAGACGTAGTTACAATAAAAAATTCTATGTTCTTAATCAGTCTAACCAAATCCAACGTTGCATCTCCAATCCCAGGCGGCATGTCCAAAACCAGAAAATCCAAATTACCCCACCGCGTGATCGAAAGCAACTCAATCAACACGTTTGAAACATCCAAGCCGCGCAACGGCGTCGCAAAATCTCCACTGTAATAAACGATAGACATGTACTCTATGCCGTAAACTTCAGGCGGAACAACGCCCTTATCCTCCTTAGGCTTGACGCCTTCAATGCCTAGGATAACATGCGTGGATGGACTCGTGAAATCCAAATCAAAAAGCCCAACCCTGAAGCCTTTTTTTGCCAACGCCAACGCAAGCGTTGACGCAACCAGACTCTTTCCGACGCCGCCTTTTCCGCTAGAAACAGCGATCACTCTGTCAACATCCTTCATTCGTTCAGCTATTATGCTAACCCGAGGGTCAGTCAAAAGTTATTTCACTCCTCTGATGCTTTCCAGCCAAACACCTCGTCCCTCAGCAACCTCAAAGTCTGGACTGCCACACTTCGGACATTTAACGAACGTGTGCGCAACTTCAGGAACAAAATGAATAGCCTCCGCCGTGTCTTCATCCAGCTTTTCTCTGTCAAGAACCCACTTGTGCCCACAGACTCGGCACTGAAGCTCGGCTTTAACCGTTTCCATCTTAAACTCCGCTTTCTTAAACTTGCCACTCTTAAGCTGCGCGAAAGCAAACTCTAGAATCTCCAACTCCACACCTTGCAGTTCTCCAACTTTTATCCGCACTTCTGCGACCTTCCGTAAGCCTTCTTTTTCAGCCGCTTCAGACGCTGCTGCGAGAACTGCTTCTGCCAAAGCCCATTCATGCATAAAACAAGCCTATACGAAAACTCCTTTTTAAAATAATGCCCGTCTTTTAGGCAATCGTGGCATGGATAATTGTTACAGAAACGTTAATGTGAACAGAAAAACCCTGTAGATATACAAGGAGACAAGGCGATGTCTAGAAAAAGTGTTCGCATCCTAATTTTCCTGCTTCTACTAAATATGTTCTATGTCATCCCACACATTCATCTAGCAAACGCAGCAGAAACGATCATCTACATCAGAGCAGATGGATCTGTTAACCCTAAAGAAGCGCCCATTTCAACAGTTGACAATATTACTTACATCTTAACTGACAACATTGCCAACTGCTCAGTGGTTATTGAGAGAAACGGCATCACTATTGACGGAAACAAACACACGATTACTGGAACAGGTATCTTTGGTAAACCAGGAATCAACGCTACTCAAGTCAATGGCATCACAATTAAACGAGCCAAAATCAGCAATGCCTCCCCCGCAGCAATCTGGTTGTATGAATGCTCCAATTGCACACTACAAGAGAACGAACTAACAGGTAAGACGTATGGCATTTATCCCAATTTCTGCAGCAACATCATAATTCTAAGAAACAAAGTGATGAACAATCAAGGAGGAGGACTCTACGTGGCAAATTCCTTCAATTTCATAATCAAACAAAACCTGATCGCAGCAAATCCCCCATTCGGCATCGGCTTCGTAGGCTCCACAAACTCAAAAGTCACAAAGAATGCCATAGCAAACAATGGAGGACCAGGAATACGTGTTTACACCTCCACCAACATCAGGTTACACCATAACGACTTTGTCAACAACGCAGGCAAAGCCTTCAGCCAAAGCTCAACCGTCATATGGGATGATGGCAGCGAAGGTAACTACTGGAGCGACTACAACGGAACGGACGTCAACCAAGATGGAGTAGGAGACACGCCGTATGTGATAGGCAGCAACAACATAGACCACTACCCACTCATGCAACCGCTAACGGTTACACTGATGGGCGACGTAAATTATGATGGAGTCGTAAACATACTCGACATAACCATCATAGGATCAGCCTACGGCAGCAACCAAATAGACCCAAACTACATTCTACAGGCAGACTTGGCTCCGCCCTATGGCGTAATTAACATGCTTGACGCTGTAACATGTGCAGCGCACTATGCTGAAACGTTTCCCTAACGGCTTAAGCCGTGCTCTTGTTTGTACGATTCAGCACAATGCACACAACAAAACGTCATCTGCTTGCCCCTGATTTTCTCGCTGTATCCGCCCTCGTAGACTTTACAGCCGCAATGCGCACATATCGCTAAGCTCGGCTCGATAGCCACAGACACTAGACCAGAAAAACGCTTGAAAAGATGCTCACAAAGTTCCCTTCCTCTATTGGTCAGTTTGAAAACCTTCTTTTCCCTAGCACCTACTAACTTGCACGTGTGCTTTACCAGACCTTTCTGTTCTAGTCGTTGAAGAAACGGGTACACCAAGCTCGGGCTTACTTCTTTTCCTATTCTTTCCTTAAACTTGCTGATTATATCGTAGCCGTGGCATGGTCCTTCGTAGAGGATTGTCAATATGTAGAAGCGAGAGAAATCCGATATCAGGTTGTCCATTTCTTTGCTCGTTTACTTTGCCTTCTTGCATCTTTGAAAGATATATCTTTAAAAGATATATTTAAATACTTCCATCTCCAAACATGAATCCAAACATGTAGGAGAACCAGAAAGATGCCGAGAGACCCCGTGTGCGGAATGGAAGTAGACAAGGACAAGGCCATCAAACGCAAGATCGGCGACCGAACGTACTATTTCTGCTGCGAATCATGCGCAGTAACGTACGAAAAACCCGAACAACAACTCAAAGCCATGAAACGCCGAGTAACTATGACGCTGTTAGGCGTCGTCGCTGTCGCAGGACTCCGCGTACTCGTCTTGTTCGGCTTAGTAGCCGCGATGATGACGTTCACCATAATTGGCGGCTTATCCGCGTACAGCCTAGCCATGTTCATAATCTCAACACCCATCGTCTGGATAGCCGGCTGGCAAATAATCGTAGGCGCCTACAACTCGCTCAGAAACCGAGCCGTAAACATGGACGTGCTCGTCGCTGCCGGAGTAATCGCGGGCTGGGCGTTCGGTGCAGTCAACGCCTTCTTCCCATCGATCGCGGGCGGCGGAGAGGGCTATCTGGAAGTGGCCGTGGGTATTCTCGCGTTCGTCTTGCTGGGCAAGTACATTGAAGAAACTATAAGGAGGAAATCCGCAGCTTCCATTCGAAGATTGCTCGAACTTCGACCCACCATCGCAAGAGTGCTTAAAGACGGCAACGAAGTGGAAGTTCCAGTTGACGAACTGCAAGTGAACGACGTCATCATCGTTAAGCCTGGAGAAAAAATCCCCACAGACGGCGTGGTGATCGCTGGATATTCTTCGGTTGACGAGAAAATAATCACGGGCGAAAGCATCCCCGTTGAGAAAAATGTTGGAAGCGAAGTCATAGGCGCCACCGTCAACAAGACGGGTCTCTTGCGAATCAAAGCCACGAAAGTCGGAGAAGACACAGCGTTAGCGCAGATCGTGCGTCTAGTCGAAGAAGCCCAAGCCTCGAGTGCACCCGTGCAAAAGTTCGCTGACCGTGTGGTCTCTAAGTTTGTTCCCATCGTCTTCACAGTTGCCGCGGTTTCATTCACTTACTGGTACTTCACGAGCGGTTTCTCCGCTGCCTTCTTCGCACTGCTGGCGGTTATATTGATTGCTTGTCCGTGTGCGCTGGGAATTGCCACGCCGACCGCGATACTGGCGGGTGTTGGCAAGGGCGCAGAATACGGCGTGCTCCTGAGGAGCGGCGAGTACGTCGAAAGAGCGCGAAAACTCAAAACTGTAGTGTTCGATAAAACGGGAACGCTGACTAAGGGTGAACCTTCAGTTACCGACATCATCACGTACAATAACTATGAGGAAAAGGATGCGCTGAAGCTTGCAGCCACAGCCGAAAAAGGTTCGGAACACCCGTTGGCAGAAGCCATACTCAACAAGGCAAAAGAAGCCAAACTAGACGTTCCAGACGCAGAATCCTTTGAAGCATTGCCTGGACAAGGAGTTCGATGCATTTACGAGAACAAGAAGATGTTGCTTGGAAACCGAAAGCTCATGCAACAAGAAAAGATTCCGATTGACTTGGTTGAAGCTGACCTTCAGAAGCTTGAAGAACAGGGCAAGACGGCGGTGATTTTGGCCGTTGACGGAAAAGTTGCGGGGATAATCGCGGTGATGGACACGCCCAAAAAGAACGCAGTTGAGGCAATTAACAAGTTGAAGAGTATGAAGCTTGAAGTGGCGATGCTGACAGGTGACAACGAGCGAACGGCAAAAGCCATTGCAGGTCAGTTGGGCATAGATCAGGTGATTGCTAACGTGTTGCCGTGGGAAAAAGTAGACGTTATCAAGAAGATGCAGAGTGAAGGAAAAACAGTGGCCATGGTCGGCGACGGCATCAACGATGCGCCTGCTCTGGCGCAGGCTGACATAGGCATAGCTATTGGCAGCGGCACTGATATTGCAAAGGAAACAGGTGGCATAGTGCTCATTAAGGATGATTTGAGGGATGTAGCATTAGGGATAGAGTTGAGCAAGAAGACCATGCAGAAGATTAATTCGAACCTGTTCTGGGCGTTCATATACAACACGGTGATGATTCCTGTGGCTGCCACGGGACTGTTGAACCCGATGTTTGCGGCTGGTGCGATGGCGATCAGCTCGTTGACTGTGGTTAGTAACTCGGCAACATTGAAGCTGGCGAAGTTCAAGTTTGAGAAGTTCAACGTGTAAGAAGAGGGGAGGTGAGGTTGAGTATGGCTAAAGATCCAGTTTGCGGCATGAACGTGGACGAGAGGACCGCGAAGTTCAAGTCGGATTACATGGGTAAAACATATTATTTCTGTAATCAATCATGCAAAGTTACGTTTGACAAAAACCCCACGAAATATGCAGCGGGGCAATCGAAAGGTTCAGGATGCGGCTGTTCATGCTGCTGCTAAGCGCAAAGTCAAGCAGTATACAATCCGTTTTTTCTTTTTTTTATTGACAATGGTTTCATTGAGTGGCAAGCAAGACGTGTTGCAGAAACACGTTTTCTGGAACAGCGCCGACGAAATCCACTTTCTCGTTAATAATCGTTTTAGGAACCCCCATAACCCCATATTTTAGGGCTAACTGCGGAAACTCGTTTCCGTCGATGACCTCAGCCTTGATCAAATCGTTCTCCATGGCAAACTTGTGCGCTAAACTCGCAGCCACGGGACAGTGCGGACAAGTAAGGGTTACGAAAACCTTGATGTTCACAGGCGTTTTTATCTCCCTGAGCTTTGCCTTCGTTTCTTCTGCCAAGTCTGTTTTTCCATGCGAAACCGCCGTCAAAGTTTGCAGCAGGGTCTGGAACTCGTAGCCGAACGGAAGCCCATAAAACCTGATTCCATAGTCTTTCTCGCCCAAGATGACGAGTGCTGGAACCTTGTCGACTCCGTAATCTTTGGCTAGTTGCGCGTCTGCCACAAAATCGTGAACTTCAGCTTTGATCTTGTCGTTTAGCGCTGCCAATTCCATGACTAATTGTTTGGTTTCGGCGCAGAAGTGGCATTCCATCTCCTGAGTAAACATGACTACCCTAACGGGGTTGACCAAGTTTTGTGCTAGTTGGTTTCTGATTTCTTCCTTGTGCTCGTCAGGTATCAAACTCATCTCCATACACGCCTCTTGTAATGTTTTGATTTTTCTAAAACCTACGACCAGATTTCTACAATTTCATATTGGCTTTCTCGAATATTAGTCTTCTCAACCCGTCAACCATCCTATTTCCTAGTGTAAGAAGAAAATTTCATAAACTTGGTCCTGTTTAGATCAAGTTACGGTGTGGTTTGTTTGACAAAGCTTCATGGAAACGCAAAGCTTGTAAAAGGCTTCAGAATTGACGTTGACGACGACAGATCGCATGCCGTGTGCTTGGATCTTCAGCCAGATGATGATGGAACTGACATGGGACCATCGGCTCTTGAGCTTGCACTGATGAGTCTCGCAGGTTGTTACGCAACAATTTTTGTTCTAACAGCACGGAAAATGAGGATCACACTTAAGGATTTAGAGGTTAAGGCGCAGGGAATCAAGACTGAAGAAGCAGGAACAATCACTGAAGTAAGCTTTGACATATTGGTGAAAACAGACGCCAGAGAAGACAGAGTCCAGAGAATACACGAGTTGACCGCGAAAAGCTGTCCAGTTGGCATAATCTTCGACAGAGCAGGAACCAAAACAACCTACAAAATAAGAACTGAAAAAGAGTAAGCGTTGCTAGCTCGGGAATGGACAGTTCTGTGTTGGACAGCCACCTGAGTATTCTGACTCTGCCGAAACAAACTTGCCTTTCTCAGTTCTCACTTCGCCAATGTAAAGAACCTGCTCAGGCTTGCTTCCATACCTGAAGACTGTGACGCCTTTGCACTTTAGCTTCAGCGCAAGCCCGTAGATTCTTCTAACGTCCTCAACCGTCGCATCGTTAGGCAGGTTGACGGTTTTAGACACAGCGTTGTCCGTGTACTTCTGGAAAGTCGCCTGCATCCTAACATGCCATTCTGGTTCAATGTCTAAGGCGGTGACAAAAAGCCGTTTAACGTCATCAGGAACGCCCGCAATCTTCTGCACCGAACCCGTTCTAGCTATCTCTTCCAACAAATCAGCACTGTAAAACCCTCTCTCTTTAGCTACTGCCTCAAACAGCGGGTTCGTCTCGAACAGCCTCGACCCGCTTAGCACATTTCTTATGAACGAAATCGCAAAAACAGGCTCAATCCCAGAAGAACAGCCAGCGATTATGCTAATCGTTCCCGTCGGCGCAATAGTAGTTACGGTTGCGTTTCTGAACGCTGGGTACTTATCTCTCCAGATGCTCCCGTCAAAGTTTGGAAAAGATCCTCTCTTCTCGGCGATTTCCACGCATTTCTTATGCCCCTCATCCTCGATGAACTTGATTACCTGCTCGCCAAGCTCCAGAGCCTTCTCAGAATCATATGGGATTCCAAGCTTGATGAGCATGTCTGCAAAACCCATCACGCCCAACCCGATTTTCCTGTTAGCACGCGTTATCTCCTCCGTCTCTTTCAACGGATACTTGTTCGCGCTGACCACGTTGTCGAGAAAATGAACCCCGTTCCTCACGGTCTCCCTCAACTTATCCCAATCTATCTTTCCATCTTCAACCATCCTCGAAAGATTAACTGAACCCAGATTACACGACTCGTAAGGAAGCAACGGTTGCTCACCACAAGGATTAGTCGATTCCATCAACCCGACCTTCGGCGTCGGATTACGTCTGTTAATCTCGTCTATGAACACGACTCCTGGGTCTCCACTCATCCAAGCCGACTTCGCCATCAAATTCCAAACGTCTCTAGCCTTCAGTTTGCCAGTTTTCTCCTTGTTCCTCGGGTTAACAAGCCAGTATTCCCCGTCTTTCTCGAACGCTTCCACAAACTCATCAGTAACAGCGACTGAAATGTTAAAGTTTGAAAGAAACCCAGGCGTCTGCTTAGACGTTATGAACTCAATAACGTCTGGATGGTCCACTCTCAAGATTGCCATCATCGCCCCGCGTCTTTTTCCACCCGCCTTTATGACCTCAGTAGCAGTATCGAAAACGCGCATAAAACTCACGGGACCCGAGGCCACGCCCTTGGTTGACTTGACGATGTCGCCCTTCGGTCTCAATCTGGAAAAGTTGAAACCTACTCCACCACCGCTCTTTTCAATTATTGCCATGTTCTTCACAGCAGTGAAGATTTCATCTAACGAGTCGCCGACTGGAAGAACAAAACACGCGGACAACTGACCAAGAGGCGTTCCCGCGTTGAAAAGCGTGGGTGAGTTGGGAACAAACTCAAGCCGAGCCATCATTTCATAGAAGGTTTTTTCGCTTTCCTCAGGGTCATCGCCATATTCAGCGTCCACTTTCGCGATGGCTTTGGCGATGCGCATGAACAATTGAGCTGGCGTTTCAACAACATTCTCATTCAAGTCCTTCAAGAGATATCTTTTTTGCAAAACCTCAATTGCGTTAACCGTCAGTTTCGGGTCTCCGATTCCAAGGTTTTCCTTCAGTTTCCTTATTTCTTCCTTCTTCTTCCTGTAAACTTGGTATTCCTCGGCGACTTTCCCGTAGCCTTCCCTCTTCAGCACCTCAATAACGATGTCTTGCGTGTCTTCAACAGACGGGGTTTTTTCTTTGAACCTCTGTTCCAGAAGCCTGACTACTTCTCTCGTTATGTTCTCGGCTTTTTCTCCGTCTCCAAGCTCGACTGCGATGAAAGCCTTGTGGATGGCATCCTTAATCCTACTCGCGTCAAAATCAACGACTCGCCCGTCTCTTTTCCTAATCTTGCTGATGGACATAGCTATTCTCTAACACAATCTGCTTTAACTAAGCGTATTAATCTTTTGAAAACACATAGCCTCGCTACAATCAGGCTTTTTTAACGAACTGATCCTTAGTTGCGCCACAAACTGGACAAGTCCAATCATCCGGCAACGCTTCAAAAGCCGTTCCAGGCTCAATCTTGTGTTCAGGATCACCAATTTCTGGGTCATAAACATAACCACAAATCGTACATTCCCACTTATCCATTTACATTCACCACGTTAATGGCAAAATCTTATCAATTCACCTTATTTAAGGTCTACTGCCTGTTGCAGGCTGGTGAAACATATTCCAGAACTGCCCGAAATAACCATCATCGCCAAACAGATGAATAAAGAGATAACGGGAAAAAAGATCGCAGACATCGAGGTTAAGCAGCCGAAGAACCTAAACATGCCCGTCCCAGCGTTCGCCAAGATAGTTAAAGGAAAAACCGTCATCGGAGTTTCAAGTCATGGAAAATGGCTGTTCATCAAGTTAAGCTCAAACTATTTTATGCTCGTAAACCTTGGAATGGGCGCAGAACTACTCTATTTCGCTAAAGCTCAGAAGCTTCCAGAAAAGTATCATTTCAAACTTGCTTTTTCCGACGGAACGGGCTTCACCGCTCACTTCTGGTGGTTCGGCTACATCCACCTCGCAAAAGAAAACGAGTTGCCCAAACATAAGATGACGGCACAGCTTGGAAAACCCGCAACCGATAAAACATTCACACTTGCATACTTCAGAGAGTTACTTGCAGGCAAGAAAACTGGAATCAAAACCTTCTTGCTCGACCAGAAAAACCTAGCAGGAATAGGCAACGTATACGCGCAAGACATCCTGTTCAAAGCCAAACTACACCCGAACAGAAAGATTTCAACTCTGTCAGAAAAAGAGACAACCAACTTGTACCATGCTGTTCGAGACGTGTTAAACCACAGCATCAAACTGAAAGGACTGGCGTATGAACGCGATTTCTATGGACAAAAAGGCAAGTTTGCTATCGACAATTTTCTCGTGGGCTACAAAACGGGAAAACCTTGCCCAGAATGCGGCACAGCGATTGAGAAGATTAAAACTGGAAGCACCTCTTCTTACATATGCTCAAAATGCCAAACACTAACGTAAACTACCTCATGCTACCATCATCTCAAGAGTAGAACAAAAAGAGGAATTGTTTTTGAAGAAGCAGTCAGCGAGAAAAGGGTTAAATTAGGGCTTTGAGTTTTCCGATCAGTTCCTTCTTCATTTTCTCGTCTGTTTCTATTTCTTTTCGGGCTTTCCGCCAGTCTGCAGAGCAACGCCCATAGCTTGATTGTTCGCCTATGTACTTGTGGATAACCGCGTCAACTTTCTCTTTGTTCTTATCGGTGATTTCTACTCCTGCTTCTTTCAGGACGCCACCGAACCATTTCCAACAAGTCATTCACGTCACCATCCAATTCTCAAGTATATTTGCTAACCTATTTTGTTTTTCCCTTCTTCCTTTTCTGCTCATACCGCTTCGCGCATTGCACACAGCAGAAGACGTATTCTTTGCCGTCAATCCGCGTCTTGTAAGCGGCAAGCTTGCACGTTTCAGAGGGAATCTCAGTCTTGCAGAATTCGCATCGAATAAACTCGGGCTTCATTTTTTCACCTCGTCCTTGGCTTTCTGCTTCTTGTAATAGTCTTCTATCGCAGCGTGCAAAGCGTCAGAAGCAAGGTTCGAACAGTGCATCTTAACCGGTGGTAGCCCGCCAAGCGAGTCTGCTACGTCTGCGCGGCTGATTTTCAAGCCTTCTTCCAACGTTTTTCCCTTAGCCAATTCTGTTATCATGCTGCTGGTCGCGATCGCCGAGCCGCAGCCGAAAGTCTTGAATTTAATATCCTCTAGACGATTGTCTTTGACCTTGATGTAAATCGTCATCAAGTCTCCGCACACGGGGTTTCCAACCGTGCCAATGCCGTCTGCGTCTGGGATTTCACCCATGTTGCGTGGGTTCTTGAAGTGTTCCATAACTTTTTCAGTATACATTATTCACTCAACTCCTTAGGTGTTAAGGGCGAGATCGCTCTTAACCTTTTTACTATACCCGGCATCAAGCTTACCGCGTAATCCACTTCTTCTTCAGTGTTCTGCCTTCCAAGAGTAAACATCAGCGAACCATGAGCCTCCTCATGTTTCAGTCCGATCGCGAGAAGCACGTGTGACGGCTCAAGAGTTTTAGCCGTGCAGGCGGAGCCTGAAGAAGCGAACACGCCTGCCATGTCCAAGCTGAGCAGCATTGATTCGCCTTCTATGAAGCTGTACCTGACTGAAACGTTGTCTGGCAAGCGTTTGGTTGGGTGCCCGTTCAAGAAAGAGCATGGAATTGGTTTGAGCAAGCCTTCGATAAACCTGTCTCTAAGCTTGACTAGCCTTTCGCTTTCAGTCTGCATTTCTTTTTTAGCTATTTCTGCAGCCTTTCCAAACCCAACTATGCTCGGCATGTTCTCGGTTCCTGACCTTAAACCTCTTTCCTGTCCGCCACCGTGAAGCAACGGTTCTAACCTCACTCCGTCTTTAGCGTAAAGTGCGCCCATGCCCTTTGGACCGTAGATGTCGTTGGAGGAAATCGTGAGCAAGTCTATTCCTTCGTCCTTAACGTTTATCGGCACTTGTCCGCATGCGGCTGTGGCATCAACATGCAAGTAGGCGTTCTTAGTGTGGACTATTTTGCTGATTTCTTTTATGGGCTGAATCGTTCCAATCTCGCCGTTCGCATAAACTATGGTGACGAGAATTGTTTTGTCTGTAAGCTCCTTTTCCAAGTTTTCAAGGTTCACGAAGCCATAGTTGTCGACTGGAATAAAAACGGTTTCAAACCCTTTTGTAGTGAGAAATTTGACGGAGTTTACAACTGACATGTGCTCTATGCTTGAGGTCAGGATGCGGTTTCCACGGTCTTTGGAGCGGTTGGCAACGCCCTTGATTGCCATGTTGTTGCTTTCAGTTGCTCCTGAAGTGAAGAGTATCGACTCCTTTTTTTCAGCACCAATTAGTTCTGCAACCCTTGCTCTTGCTTCTTCCAAAGCCTTTCTGGCTTCTTGACCAAGCACATGCAGCGATGAGGGGTTTCCGTATGACGACTTCATGTAGGGCAGCATAGCTTCTACGACACGCGAATCAACAGGCTTGCCTGCAGAGTGGTCCATGTATACGCGTCTTTGCGTCGACATTGACTGGTCGCTTCGTTTAGAAGCAGAGAACTGCATCTGCGCTAAGAGCTAGGTCGTTGAGTGTTGCCGCGCCGACAATGTTGGCTTCCTTCGTGAAATCTCCACGCGGAATTCCTAACAGTCCACAACTTTGTTCGCAAACCATGAGTTTTACGCCTGCTTTTATGGCTTGATCCATCACTTCCTTGAGTGATGGGAAGCTGCCCATTTTGATTTTTTCTGCTTCGCCCTTCTTTACAAGCGTTATGCCTTTTATAACGAAGTATACGGTTGCGTCTATGTTCATCATTGCCGCCGTGCTTGCTAGAATGAACGGTGCGTATGCACGTTCTGGGTTGTCAACTCCGCTCGTTTGGACGTACAAGATTTTTTTCTTTTTCTCATTCATTTCATCTCACACTCCATTTTTTTATTTAACCTTCTTTATCAACACTCGAACCACGTTTCCTTCTTTGCTCACGCTCAGCACTTGTTGTCCCAGATGTTTGACGAGGCTTTCGATGTCTGGTCCAGCGGCTGGATCGTCAGCCAGAACCTCCAATGTTTCTCCAACTTTCAATTCGTCCATTGCCATTCTTGTTTTGAAGACTGGTTCGGGACAGTATAAACCTTGACAGTCTAGTGTTTTGTCAGGTTTAGTTTTCATAAAATCGCCTTCTAGATATTGTTCGAAAAAAGGAGGATAAAAGAGTTTTTCTCAGATTCAATACAGAACGCATGGTGGACAAGCATTGTCTTGAAATGTTATGTAATTGGCTATGGAGCGGTGATTTTTATGGCTTGCGTTGGGCATTGGGTTTCGCAGGCTAGGCATTGTATGCAGTCGCTTTGTCTTGCAGGGTCAGACTTCTTCTCAGAAACAGGGTTTCCTTTAGCGTCTGCCCAGTCGAACACGGTTACAGGGCACACTTCGATGCAGACTCCGTCGCCGGTGCAGACATCCCAGTCAACTGCCACGTTATTGCCGTGGATGCCGAGTTTCTTAGGAGGTTCCACAGGTCCCCAAACGTCATGACCTTGATGCTTGTCAACGACTGTTCGTGTTTTCTGGAAGTTCGGGTCGATCGGCAAAATAGATTCACCTAATGCATAAATAAAGGGAGGGGATATTAAAATTTTCCATATCAAAGTCGATCAGTACTTTGATAATTTAGGAATGTTTTTTATAACCGTGATAACAATCTTTCATCTGGCGAATTTGCATGAAAATCAACGATTTTTCTTTCCTGATTGGCGGCGAAGCAGGCGCAGGAATCGCGCGTTCAGGGTTTCTGTTTGCAAAAGCGTGCATGAGAGGAGGTTTACACGTCTTTGGAACCAATGATTATCAGTCGCTGATAAGAGGGGGACACAACTTTTACGTCGTCAGAATCTTGGAACAGGAAGTGTATTCGCAGGTTGATTATGTTAATCTGCTGGTTGCGTTGAACGCTGAGACTGCGATGCGTCACAAGAACGAGTTAGTTTCAGGCGGCGGCATCATTTACGATGAAGAGGACGTGGTTTTGAACTCGGAAAAACTCGGCACAGCTAACTTGAAGCTTTATCCTATTCCTCTGAGAAAAATCGTGGTAGACCAGTTGAAGCAGCCTCACAACCTTATAATGCGTAACACTGTGGCTCTCGGAGCCGCAATCGCAGTTGCCTACTATGACTTCATACTACTTGCAGAAATTCTGAAAGAAACGTTCAAACCTGAAGTTGCGGAGCTGAACGTTAACGCGGCTCAAACAGGTTACGATTACGTTAAGGATAGGTTTGAGAACAACTTTGAGTTTAGGCTACAGAAAACGGCTTCTGCAGGTAAACGAAGAATCTTTCTGAGCGGAAACGAAGCCGTGGGACTTGGCGCCGTTAAGGCAGGATGCAAATTCTATTCAGGCTATCCCATGACTCCGACGACTGGTCTGCTTCATTTCATGACTTCAAACGAGAGAAACTTCAACATGATAGCCATGCAGCCGGAGGGAGAAATAGCGGCAATCAACATGATCGCAGGTGCAGCATTTGCAGGCGTCAGAGCGATGACGGCAACGTCGGGCGGTGGCTTCTGCCTCATGACGGAAGGCTTGGGGATGGCTGGAATGACAGAGACGCCTATCGTAATCATGGTTGGGCAGAGACCTGGACCCAGCACAGGGTTGCCAACTTACTCAGCTCAAGGAGACTTGAGGTTCGTTATCCACGCTGGTCAAGGCGAGTTCCCTAGAATGGTTATTGCTCCTGGAGACATTGAGGAGTGCTTCTATGAGACCATGCGAGCTTTCAACTGGGCTGAAAAATACCAGATACCCGTCATTCTCCTAACCGACAAGCATCTTGCTGAGAGCGAAGTATCCGCGGAGCCTTTTGACACAGACCGTGTTAAGATTGAGCGAGGATCTTTGATAACTGGACAGTATGAAGACACAGAGGAGTATCGCAGGTACGATGTCACCGAGACAGGGGTCTCTCCCAGAGCCCTTCCATCCACTAAAGGCGCAATCGTGAGAGCCAACTCAGACGAGCACAAGAAGGAAGGGTTCACAAGTGAAGACCCTGCTGTGACGACTATGATGATGGATAAACGAATGAGAAAACTCGCTACGATAAAGAAGGAGATCCGTGAAAGAAACGTTGAAACAACCAAGTTCTATGGTTCTGAAGAGGCTCAGGCAACGGTTATCTCGTGGGGATCGACGAAAGGCGCAGTAAGAGAGGCGATGAAGCTTCTAGGCGATGAAGGCAAAGCTGTGAACTTTCTGCAGGTAATCTATTTGCAGCCCTTCCCAAAGGACAGGGTCACAGAAGTTCTGAGCAAAGCCGAAAAAACCATCGCAGTCGAGAACAACAGTACTTCTCAACTCGCAAGCCTCATCCGAGACCACACGTTGAGAGATGTGGATCACAAGATTCTGAAGTACGACGGCAGACCGTTCAACCCAATCTGGCTTTCTGAAAGGATCAAGGAGGTGCTGTAAAGAATGGTTACGTTGAACGACCTTAACACGCCAGCCAAGAACACGTGGTGCCCAGGCTGCGGAAACTTCGGCATCCTCTCGGCTGTGAAGAACGCGATTGTAGAATTAGGCATCGAAAGGGAACAGGTGGTCGCGGTCAGCGGCATAGGTTGTCATGGAAAGATAGGTGATTACGTAAACGTGAACGCTTTTCACAGCATCCACGGCAGAGTTCTGCCAGTAGCGACAGGCATAAAACTTGCTAACCCTGAGCTAATAGTGCTTGGTTTTTCAGGAGACGCTGATTGTTACGATGAAGGCTGGGACCATTTCTGCCATGCGGTCAGGAGGAACATAGACGTGACGTTGATTGTTCATAATAACATGATTCTAGGCTTGACAACGGGGCAGACAACTGCTACGAGCCAAACTGGTTTCAAGACTAAGTCTACGCCTTTTGGTTCTGTGGTTCCGCCGTTGAACCCGATAGCCCACGCGCTTGTAAGCAATGGGTCGTTTGTAGCGCGAGGGTTTGCTGGTGACCCAAAGCATTTGCAGAGCTTGATTGTGCAAGCCCTCAAACATAGGGGCTTTAACTATATTGATGTGTTTCAGCCTTGTGTGACTTTTAACTATCTTAACACGTATGAATGGTTCCGTGAGAGAGTTTACAAGCTGGAAGAAACGGGACACGACACGAGTGATAGGCAGAAGGCTTTGGAAAAGAGCTTCGAATGGGGAGAACACATTCCGATAGGCATTTTCTACAAGGAGAAACGACCGACCTTCCGTGATAATCTTCCGCAAGTGAAGGACATGGCGCTCACAAGGATGCCTCTGGAAAACGTAGACGTGAGCGCTGTTCTCGAAAGCATGAAGTAGATGCTGGTTTGGGTAAAATATAAAAATAGTCTAACAATAGAAGAGTCTATTGTGATGAA
>Ga0335070_10004134_pt1 | contig 16930 bp, 9 predicted proteins | sample Lox_Sample_13_FD_206722 | JGI IMG/M metagenome (GOLD analysis project Ga0335070, IMG submission 206722) | Soil microbial communities from Loxahatchee National Wildlife Refuge, Florida, United States - Lox_Sample_1.3 | ecosystem: Environmental > Terrestrial > Soil > Wetlands | place: USA: Florida... | reverse complement strand
AGCTAGCATCGGAGTCCGTGTGTCGCCCGTGCCTCGCAATGCTCCAGTCGCAACCGTCTGCAAGCCATCAAATAACTGAAACGCAGCCGCCACCAGCAAAAGCGTTGCTCCGACCCGAATAACACGCGGATCTGGTGAAAATAAACGCGCAATTAGCCTGGACGCGCTTACAAAGATCACGCCGGCACAGCTCATGAATGCCGTGCCCAGCAATAAAGCGGACCATCCTGCGCGACGCGCGGCGGTTCTATCTCTTCGCCCAACATTTTGACCTACCCGGACCGCCGCGGCGGAACTCACCCCCAACGGCACCATGAAAGTGAATGCGGCGCAGTTGAGCGCAATCTCATGACCGGAAAGAGGTACAGGGCCCAGCTTGGCGCATAAAGCGGTTGCCGCCGCGAATGCGCCGATCTCCATCAGGATCTGTCCAGCCGCCGGCATTCCCAATTTCAGCAGCGCCCACATTCGACTCATATCAAGGCGCATCGTGTCGATCCAAGCCGGCAGACCTCGACGTGATTCGACTCGCACAACCGTGATCACCAGCACGAGTGCCATGTAAATTCTTGCGAAACACGTCGATAGTCCCGATCCTGTAATCCCCATAGCAGGAAAGCCGAAATGACCATAAATCAGCACCCAGTCGCCCAGCGCGTTTACGGCGTTGGCGGAGATCAGCGCGAACATGACCGGGTGCACCACATCAACCGCCTGCAAGTATCGTCGCAGTGCGAAATAGCACAAGAGGGGGAGCGTGCCCCAGTTCAGCGCCGACAAAAACGGCCGCATGGGCTGTACTAGTTCCGGGCTAATGCCGAAACCGTGCATGAGCGCCGGCCAGAACGAAACCGCAAACATCAGAAGCGGGGTGAGCAGAAGAGCCAACACGACTCCATTCACCAGCGAATGCCTGGCGTCCTGAATATCTTCGCGCCCATAGGCGTGAGCCACGAACGTATCGAGGCCAAGTAGAAGCCCACCGCCAAAAATGGCAACGCTGTTGTATAGGCTCTGCCCCAGTCCTGTGGCTCCAATCGCGATGGCGCTATCGGGAAGGCGCCCGACCATAATTGTGTCCACAACCCCCATACTCATCCAGCCGACTTCCGCAATCACTAGCGGCAGCGCAATCCGCAAAGTCGCCCGGAGTTCCGTGCCTAGCCAACCTGTGCGCGCTTTACTCATGAGAGACACTGATAATCCCAGCTATAAGGGGGCTACTGGAAGCACCCAGACCTCACAGCTGAACCCAACGGAGATGCAGCGTTTGAGAGACGATTTTTTCCTCATTCCATCTGCCGTGGGCTGACTCTAAAAGTCCATGGTCGCGAAGCCCTATGAGGCGCTGATCAACAGGCAAATGAGTATGGCGACGCACTTCTCCAATTGGGTCACCGCATCGGAGTAGTTCGAACTAACATATCCCCAGGTCTTGCCTATTCTGAACTTGAGGGTTCGGAATCGGCACGGCAGTCCAACCCAACTGGATGCATCTCACAAGTTCATCATCGAGGCTGTGAACCGCGATGGCCAGCGTTGGAGTTCGAGCGCCGTTGTCAACGGGCGGCTTGTGATTGGACCATGATCATCAGCTATCTTAGCGAACGGCGCCAAATACAAGGGCTGCAAAAAGCTCTGCTGTCCGCCGTGTCGAAATCGGCCGTCCAGTCTATGGCCGCCTGAACGTCAACCTTTTCGTGATCTCACCGCGCCCGACGATCACGGTTCGGAGGTGTCGGGATTATTGTGGTGGCGCAGGCGCGGTGTGAGTCGGGGCAACACAAACTCTTGGAGAATACCTCCGAGCGAGCCTTGGCCGATTCGGATCAAAGCGTTCTGGAAGATCAATCCGGCCCCGTCGCGCTCGGCGGCGGGAACGTAGAGGTTTGAAATACCTCCTACTGCGATACTTCCGAGAATGAACGAGTAATTCGGCTGCCAGCGCTTATTGTCGCCCTTGCAGATGACTGAACTTGCTACGGCGTATAGAAGCCGTGACTTGGTGGTGCCTGTTCCCTTGTAAAAATAACGGGGATCTTGTTTCAGGAGTGACGGCAATATTGCGTTTCCGACAAAAATACCCGAAACCGTATCGGCGTACCCAGAACCGTAGCGCTTGGCGTAGCCTTGCAATCCCTGTCCGTACTCGGGGTAACGGTCCCCGGCTTGCTCTAGTCCTGCGTAAAACCCAACTCCTGCCAACGTCACCGGATCGATAGCTGTCTTCCAGGCAAGCTCGAATTTCTGCCTCGCGTTCAGCGGAGCCGCATCGTGGTCATACGTGACATAGAAGTTCGGAATGAAAGACAGAACTCGTTGTTTCTCCTGTTCTTTGATCTGTGCTTCCGCCACCTCAACGGTTGGAACACCAACGCGCACTTCTGTTTGAGCTGTTGCCACAGGAAGAACGATAGCCGGGACGAGAAATGTCTGCCCCGACTGCAGTTCTCCCGAGAATGTCTGGTTCGCAAATCCCGGCGCTGTGATGGTGAGCTGAAAAGGACCTGACGGAACGCGGGAGAAGGAGAATTGCCCATTGTTCCCCGAAACTGTCTGCTCGCTCAGGGATGTCTGCGTCGAGGTGACTTGCACCGTAGCTCCGACCGTGACGGCTCCGGTCGGATCCAGAATCGTGCCACTGATGTGGCCGAACGATGGTTCATTCTGCGCTTTCGTCGTGGAAGTTTGAACCCTGGCACGATCTGGCCCTGACAGCGCAGGCCCTTCCGAAGGCCCTTTCACTACTTGTTCGCCAATATCTGTGCTTTGCCCGCTGGTCAGAACACTGAAAAAGACTAGAAGTATCCCGGCAAAAACCGATCCTCGGAACATGAAGAGCACACGCGTATATTTCATAATCTCTGCTCACAGCACTGCTCCCGATAAGGGATGCCGCGCGCTCAGAGATGGATACATGAATTTGTCGCAACAATCCGAGGGAGCCTCAGGAGTTTGATCTCCTTCGCCAGTCGGCAATCCGCCAACGTCGGCGGGAGAACGACGGTCGCCTCGCAGATTGTTGTCACAGGCTCACTTATGAACTGGCTGGTTCAAGCATGTATAGAGCCGTTACGCAACCATCAAGCATGCCCATGCAGCAAAACTTGTGCACAGAAGACGTCGGGCGTGCACGCACTGGAACAAACTAGCGTGTAGCGTTCGCAGAGTCGGCAACATCGCCCCGCTCACCGGAGGTTAGCTGTTTTGCCAAAACTGACATCGGATCTGGCGTTGGCTTGCCTAGCAAATAGCCCTGTGCCTCATTGCCTCCAAACTCCCGGATCAAGTGCATCTGCTCAGGAGTCTCAACTCCTTCCACAATCACCCGCATCCCAATGTTGTGAGCGAGTGTCACCAGGGAGTGCACCATGGCACCGTTTCCGGTGTTCGCCCGAAGATCTTTCAGGAACGAGCGGTCTATTTTCATTGCATCAAACGGTAATGTCGGCAAATAGCTAAGGCAGGAGTAGCCCGTACCGAAGTCATCGATGGCAAGACCGACGCCGAGAGCTTTAAGTTTCTTCATGGTTTCCGCCGCTCTGTGGGCTCCTGTGAGCATGACAGATTCGGTAAGTTCGAGCTGTAGCAAGTTCGGCTGTAACCCTGTGTGGCGCAGGATCTCAGTAACTTCTTCCACAAAATGCTCGCGCGCAAACTGGATACTGGATACGTTCACGGCGACCTGCAAGGGATACCCCACGTGGTCCTGCCATGTTCTCGCTTCCGCGCATGCGCGTTCCAAAACGTAGGCTCCTAACCCAACAATAAGGCCGCTTTCCTCCGCTACCGGAATGAACTTACTGGGAGGGATCGAGCCGAGGGTCGGGTGCGTCCAACGCGCCAAGGCTTCGAACCGCACCAAGCGCCTGGAAGTAACCTCGAACTCGGGCTGGTAATGCACGTCGATTTCGCCACGCGCCATTGCGGCCCGCAACTGGTTTTCCAGATTCAGGCGCTCGCGCACAAACGAACCAAGTTCTGGCGTGAAGTACATCACTCGGTTTCTGCCATTGCGTTTGGCGGCATACATCGCGCTGTCCGCCTGTTGCATAAGATCAGCTGCAGTAGTAGCGCAGTCTGGAAAAAGACTGATGCCGATGCTGGCACTGATCGTCAACTGGTGGCCCTCTACCGTGAAAGGCGTGGAGAGAATTTCGAGCAGCGATCGAGCAACCAGGGCGGCCTCCTCCGTAGCTCGGATGTTGGCGAGGATCACTGTGAATTCGTCACCACCGAGCCGCGCGAGAGTATCGGCTTCTCGGACTCGCAACCGCAAACGCTCGGCTACTTGTACGAGAAGCGCGTCCCCTGTGCTATGACCAAGGCTGTCATTCACAAGCTTGAATCCGTCGAGGTCAACGTAAAGAAGTCCTGCGCTGCGCTTTTCGCGCTCTGCCAATGCGAGTATCTTCGTGAGCCGGTCGGCGAAGAGTCGCCGGTTTGGCAGGCCGGTCAGCACATCGTTCATGGCCTGATACTGCAGCTGTGCCTCGGCCTTTCTCCGTGCCGATTCACGCTGTTCCAGCTCCTCAACCATGGCGTTGAAGCCCATGGCCAGTTGCTCGATCTCGGCGCTTCCGGAGACAACCACGCGGGCATCGAAGCAGGATTCCACCGTCACAGCGTGCATGGCGGCTGCAAGATCACGGATCGGCTTGGATACACTGCGCTGGAGTATGAGGCCCGAGAATCCACCCACCAAGTGAGCAATGAACAATATGAGAACGGCGATTTCCAGTAGATGCCGCCATCGCTCGCGCAACTCTCTCAGGTCAGACTGCAGGAGCAAGTCACCCAAACGTTCATCGTGCCGCATTACCGGTCGGACGACCGTAGGGCGGTTAGGATCTGCTATGTGGGTGAGCCCTTCTGGGCAAGGTGGGCCAGGCGCATCTCGCTGGTACTCCGCAAACAGAGCGCCAGATTGGTCATAGAGGCATCCACGCACGACGGGTGGCTCTGCGCGGAGGGCATTCAGGATTTCAGCGGCAGCCCGACGATCACTGAAGTCAAGTGCCGCGGCCGAATTCTGTCCTAAAACGTCAGCCAGGGTCGTGAGGTGGCTAATCAGGCTTGATTGTGAATTGATATTGTCCAGCAACAGAAATGCCGCCATCATCGTACCCAGCGCCAGTGCGGTGCCTGTCATGACGATGGCCACGATTCGCTGAGCGAGGCTATTGCGCCGGAGGTGAATCAACTCTTTGGCCCTCCCTTGCGCACGATCTTGGATAGATTCAGAAGATGAGAACTGATGTTGAGATGGGCGGCTTGGGCGGCTTCGAGGTTAACCTGGATCTGAACTGCGTCCCCGGTTCTCACCAGGCCGATGATGCCTCCGTCGCCTATGAAAGAATCCGTGTCCCCAACCGTCAAAATGCTTTTGTTTTGCACTCTGCCGATCATTGATTGGACTCTCTTGGACGGGGATTGCGCGAAATAAAGTACTGAGCACGATTCCAATTGCTCGTTGTTGGGCGAAAGCACCACGCGAATCAAGCGCTCCTCGCTTTTTCGTCCTTCGAGCAGTCGTTTGAGGGTCTCTCCCATGAGTCCCTCTCCGATGACCCCAATCGTCAACTCATGGTCGGCACGCGGCCACTCCACATACTTGGTTAAATTGAAAACAAACGCTGCTTTGACCGTTTGTTCGTCCTGTAACTGGGCTGGGAGCTTTGAGGAAAGCGCGGCAATGAGGAGGATCCATACAGCAGTGCGGAGCCTGAGTTTGCTGCAGGTGCCGCGCGTGTCGAAAGTCTCCCCCAGGGACATTATTTCGTCCGCTCCCGATGGAATCGGTACTGCATTCTCACGCCATACGCGCGTCCATCCTGCGGCACTTCGGCCAGTTTCAGCTCGGGTCCAGCTGGCGAAGCCCAACGCCGGTCCAGAAGGTTGTAACAGCTGGCAGAAAACTCCCACCCTCCCCACATGGACTTTGTTGCCAGGGTGACATTCGTTAGCAACCACGATCCTACCCGGGTTTCCTGGTAGCTTTCCTCAGCGCTCGAGAACAGCAGTTCAGCTCCGAACGTCGCCCTGCTGCCGAGAGGCGCCGCGCCATTGAGCTTTGCCAGGTGTGATGGAGAATTGGCCAACGACTGTCGCACGAGTTCATCCTGCGACTTGGCGAATGTATAGCTAGCGCGACCGCTCCAGCCTGACGCACGCTTAGCCTGAAGTTCGAATTCCAGGCCTCGGCTTCGATCGCGTCCGTGGTTCACGAAGTGCGTCAGGCCGCTAACCGGATCAGGGCGCTGATCGATGAGATTCTCCACGTGGTCATAGAACCCTCCCGCGGTTACGAGCAACCAAGATGCGAGACTGCGCTCGAGCACTACTTCATGCGACTGGATGTTTTCCGGTTTCAGGGGAACGGTTGGCGCCATGATGACAAAGCCATCTTCGTAATAGCTTTCATAGGCATTAGGCGCGCGAAAAGCCCGGCCAAAGATGTATTTCACGGCCGTACGCGAGGTCGGGGAATACACAACCGCGACTCGCGGACTGAGTGCGGTGCCAAAGGCATCGAACCAATCGAGGCGGCCCCCGCCGTGAATGCTGACCTTCGGAAATAGGTTCAGCTCGGCTTCACCGTAAGCCGCTGCCATCCCCAAAGTCCGGTGCGAATCGAGGATGGGCGCTTGGCCGATAGCGTAGTTTAGTTGGTCAATGTCGAAGCTGTATTCGTAGTCCGCACCGACGGTGAACCTGTGGCGACCAGCGCGTATCCCGATATTTCCCTCGGTGCCGATCCAATTAGCCCGCCCTGTTGTGACACCAGTGAATCGACCGAGAGAACGATTGTCGAATGCCCCGTATCCTTCGGACTTGTACGAGTCGTAATAGGTGCGCACATCCAGATCAGTATTGGCCAGGATGCTGCGGTGATAACTCGTGTCCACGTAGGCGCGGGTGTCGACGGAACGATCTGTGGGGTCGTTAAAAACCGTGTCGTACGGAGCGGTGGGAATTAGTTTGGATCGTCGCGAGTACAAGCCCTGGATACGAAAACTGGCGACTTGGAAATCGGCAAAGCCATGCCCGAAACCATCTCCGTCAATGTTGTGCGCGATTCCTCGGTTAATCTCTGACATCGCGAATTCGGGAAAGAAAAGATCTTCGTGCCCTGCAGCGCGATAAAGACTGCCTGAAACCAAGCCCGACACCTGTCCACGCTGCAAAGTTGCAGTCAGCTGACCGCTGCGACCGAGAAATGAAGAAGTATCGCCAGCGACTTCGACCGCTATACCGGGGTGAGCGCGGCGAGTAATAACATTGATGACACCAAACACCGCATTAGTGCCGAACAGCGAAGAGCTTGGTCCTCGCACAATCTCAATGTGGTCAATCAGGTTCAGGTCAAGAGGGAACTCCGTGCCTACCTGCGCACTGTCATAAACGTTGTCATTGACGCGGTGACCATTAATGAGGAGGAGGAAACGGGAATTGTAATCGCCGGAGCGCAGGAATCCGCGAACGCCCAGATAGGTGTAATCGCGGTCATAAGCCGTGTGAAAGCCGCGCACACTACGCAAGACATCTGCAAGCGTGCGCCAGCCATAGACACGGATCTCTTCCGCAGATATGAGGGTGACCGCGGAGGGAGCTTCCCGGGAGTCTTCCAAGTGACGTGAAGCCGTGTACACCTTGGTTTTGGCAAGCTCTTCCAGGCTGAACGACATGATGTCCTGATCCGGCAGTGTTTGCGCATGCCCTGGCGCTGAGCCCGCACACACCATAGCCATAGTCCAGACCAGGCGACGAAAGGCGAACAAGATGGTACGCCGCATGAGCATACCTATCGACCTGTCCGCGATCTTCATCACACGTTTTCCGAACTTTGGTAAGGCAGCCCTAACCGGCTCCGTTTTCACTTCCCTGACCTAAGTGACTTACGCTGCCGGAAAGACCCGTGCGATCTTCAATCGAGATGGCGGCGACGGAAGGCTGAAGCGCCGTGGGCGAAGGTAATAACAGACCGAGCCGCGGTCTCCAGCTCAGCGTAAGAGATTGTGTTGAGGAGTTCCGACGTTGTTCGGTTACTGACTATCCCTGAGAGCTCTATCACACTCTTCTTTCAGCTTTCAGCCGAGTTCCGGTTTTCTTACATACCAGGGAAACATAAACCTTTCGCGTGCTGAGGCCGATTGACGTAAAGCAGGAACAGGCGAGTGATGAATTGTGCCAATCCGATTCTGTGTATGGATGCCGAAGGCCAAATCGTATATGCCAATGAACCAGGATGTAGTTGGCTGCATTGTCCACCCGGGCAAGTCTCTGCTCTTTCGTTTTCTGCTCTTTCTGTTGGCGCAAAAACGAAGTGGCCGCAGCTTTGGCGGCAGCTCCAAACTTGCGGATCATGCACGCTCGAGATTGAATCGTCGGCCAAAGGCGCGGAGAGGTCCACGGCTCATTGGACGCTGCACTATGTTCGACTCGTGGACAAAGAGTATGGGATCGCGTTTCTGGGCAATATAGCGGACAAACATAACGGGCAAACGTTTCCTCTTCGCAATGAGGTCAATTCCCAAGCCATTTTCCAAGGGGTTGAGACCGGGATCCTCATTATCGACCCTGAAACCCATCGTATTGTCGACGCGAATCCGGTCGCTCTGCGGTTGATCGGCGCACCTCTCCCGGAGACCATCGGCGCGGTTTGTCACCGCTTCGTGTGTCCAGCCGAAGCCGGCCACTGCCCGGTAACGGACCTGGGACAAACGGTAGACAACTCCGAGCGCGTTCTTCTGACCGCCGGGCGGGAACGGCGTTTCATTATCAAAACCGTGCGTTCGGTCGAACTCGATGGACACGGTTATCTGCTGGAAACTTTTTTCGATATCACAGAGCAAAAACGTTCGGAAAAAGCCCTCGAACAGCGCACCTCGTATCTGAATACTCTGATTGAAACCACTCCTCTGGGAACGGTCGTCCTGGACAAAGACGAACACGTTGAGATGTCTAATTCCGCCTTTGAACAACTGTTCCTTTTTTCGCGCGAGGAACTGCAGGGCAAACGCCTCCATGACTTGATCGTTCCTCAGGAATTGGCCGGAGAATCGACCTGTTTCACACGCGAGTGCATGGAGCGGAGAAGTGTACAGGTCACCAGCCGCCGTCGCCGCAAGGACAATACCCTCGTCGACGTCGCGATCTACGGCGTACCTCTCATCATCGGTGGCCACGTCCATGGCATCCTGGCGATTTATCAGGATATTACCGACCGTAAGCGGATCGAAGCCGAGCTGCGCGAGAGCGAAAACCGATTCCGCACCGCCTTTGAGGACGCCCCCTACGGCATGTGCATCGTCGACTTGAATGGGCGTTTCCTGCACGCCAATTCAGCCCTTTGCCAGATGCTGGGCTATTCCCCCGAGGAACTTGTGGCGGGCGCATGGCAACAAATCACCCATCCCGACGATCTCGAACGGTCCCGTCAGGTCGCAATGCAGTTCAGCAAAGGTGTCGACCGAACCCTCGAACTGACGAAGCGCTACCTGCACAGGCATGGAAAAATCGTATGGGTGCATGTCAAGATTTCGCTCGTGAAAGATGGCCTGGGCAAGCCCTCCCACTTCATCACGCACGTGGAAGACATTACCCAGCGCAAGCGCGCGGAGGAAGCTCAGGCATTTTTGGCATCCCTCGTCGAGTCCTCGCAGGATGCCATTGTAGGAATGAGTCCGGAAGGCATGGTGATGAGTTGGAACCGTGGAGCCGCAGAACTTTACGGTTACAGCACCGAAGAAATGATGGGAAGCTCAATCGCCACGCTAATTCCTCCCGATTGCCCGGACCAATTGCCGCAATTCCTCGGAAAAATCCGCAAGGGAGAAAATATCTCCACATACGAGACAGATCGCATCCGCAAGGACGGCGCGCGCGTAGATGTTTCGCTCTCCATTTCCCCCGTCTTCGACGACGCCGGCCAAATGACCGGATTGGTGAGCATTGCCCGCGATATCACTCGGCGTAAACAGGCCGAAGAGGCTCTGCTCACGAGCGAAGAAAGATTCCGCCAGTTGGCGGAAAACATCAGCGAAGTGTTCTGGATGGTGTCTCCGGCGACTTCAGAAATCCTCTATGTGAGCCCGGCTTATGAACAGGTTTGGGGCAGGAGTTGTGAAAGCCTGCATGTCGATCCCAAGTCCTGGGTCGAGAGCATCCATCCCGACGATTTGCAAAAGGCACTAGAGATGTACCAAAGGCAACTGCGCGGCGAGAAAGTCGATTCGATTTATCGCATACGCACTCCCGACGGTCAGGAAAAATGGATTCGCGACCGTGCTTTCCCGGTTCGCGATGCCAGTGGCCAGTTAACCCGCATTGTCGGGTTGGCGGAAAACATCTCGGCGCGCAAACTCGCGGAGGAAGACTTGCGAGCCTCGGAAGAACGCTATCACGAACTGTTCGAGAATGCCAGCGACCTGGTTTACACTTTCGACCTCGATTTGCGCATCACCTCCCTGAACCGGTTGGCTGAGCAAACTCTTGGGTACTCCCGTGATGAAGCCTTGCAGATGAACCTGCGGCAACTGCTCGATCCCAGCAACGGCGGCATCTGGAGGGGGCGATTGAACAATTAGTCGCCGCTCACGCCACAACCAAAATCGAACTGGACATTAGGGCCAAGGACGGACGACGGCTAAAGCTTGAAATGAATCCTCGCCTGATCTATCGCGAGGGCAAGCCGGCAGGCATCCAGGCCATTGCACGTGACATCACCGGACGTGACGTGGCCGAAATGGAATTGCGCCAGGCGCAGAAACTAGAGTCGGTGGGCCGCCTGGCGTCTGGCATCGCTCACGAAATCAACACCCCGATTCAGTTTGTGGGCGACAACGTCCGCTTCCTGCAGGATGCATTCGGAGCGTTCCAGTCAGTACTCAAACAGTTTCAGGAACTGTGTAAATCGACCAGCGAGATGCGCTCGGGACCGCAGTTTGGCAGCGAACTGGGCCGCATTGCAGCAGAATGCGATATCGATTATCTGCTGAAAGAAATTCCCAGAGCGGTAGGCCAGACCCTTGACGGGGTCGAGCGCGTCGTTACCATTGTGCGCGCCATGAAGGAATTTGCGCACCCCGAAAACAAGGGTATGGCGCCCGCCGACCTGAACAAAGCCCTCTCCAATACTCTGACGGTGGCGCGCAATGAATTGAAGTATGTCGCGGAAGTTGAAACCGACTTTGGCGAACTACCGTCCGTGGTTTGCAACGTCAGCGACATGAACCAAGTCTTCCTCAATCTACTCGTCAACGCCGCTCACGCCATCGGCGACGTGGTAAGAGAAAGCGGCCAAAAAGGAAAAATTCGTATATCCACGGCACTCGAGGATGCAACCGCAGTGATTGCAATTGCAGACACGGGCGCAGGTATTCCGGAAAGCATTCGCGATCGTATCTTTGATCCCTTCTTCACCACGAAAGAAGTGGGTCGCGGCACCGGTCAAGGGCTGGCTATTGCACGCTCCGTGGTCGATCGCCACAAAGGTACGTTGACGTTTGAGAGTGAAGTGGGCAGGGGCACGTGTTTCTATGTCCGTTTGCCCATCGCTAATTCCGGAACCCAAGAGACTGCCTGAACTCCAAGAACGCCTTCTGGTGATTCTTTCGTTTCTGGAGGAGTGAGTGAACGTCAGAAATCCCGAATCTCATTATCCAGGCTCCAGCACACACCGGCTGCTCCCGTACTCTCTACCCGTAATGCGATTCAGAAAAGTTTCCGATATTTGTAGTGGCGGGATTATCTCCGCCAGGGTGGCTGTGCAGTGACTCCGAGCGGGCGGAAGACGAAGATGTTCGATGAGAATGCGCACAATTCGCATTGTGCGGCTGAGCTATTCATCAAGTCGGTGCCGTTCATCTTGATTGGCGTCGATCGCCAACGCCGCGTCGACCGCTGGAATCGAGCAGCGGCTCAGACTTTCGGTCTGGAAGAGTCCGAGGTGCTGGGCAAGCCCTTGGCCGATTGCGGAATCCGTTGGCTGAACTCAGAAATTGATGCCACGATCGCTGATTTATTTCATGCTCCGCGAAGGTTCGTGTGGGACGGCGTGCGATTCGAGAAAGATGGCGAGCCTCACCTTCTGGGCCTAACTGTCAATTGGATCAAGACCCCTTACAGCAACCGGGGCGAGCTGTTGATCGTAGGTTCCGACATCACGTACAGAAAGAGAACCGAAGATGAGTTGCGGGCCAAGACGGCCTTCTTCGAAGCCCAAGTCCAGGCGACGATCGACGGCATTCTGGTAGTCGATGGGAACGGAAGTATCGTCCTGAAGAATGAAATGTTCAACGAGTTGTTTGACGTGCCGCCGCACCTGCGCAATACAAAGAGCGATGATCTTTTGCTGGAGCATGCGCTTGCACGCATCGAAGATCCAGAGCGCTTCCTCGAAAGGGTCAAGTATCTTTATGTGCACCGGGAGGACAAAAGCCGCGACGAAGTGAGACTCCGGGACGGGCGCGTGCTCGACCGCTACTCTTCTCCAGTATTTGGAACTGACGGCCAGTACTACGGCAGGATCTGGACTTTCCGCGACATTACCGAGCGAAAGCGGAGTGAAGACGCGTTGCGGCAACTGTCAGTTGCGGTCGAACAGAGCCCCGTCTCCGTGCTCATCACCGACCTCAAGGGCAATATCACGTACGTTAATCGCCGCTTCACCGAGTGCACGGGATACAGTCGTGAAGAAGTCGTTGGACAGAATCCGAGGCTGCTGAAATCCGGTCACACCAGCCCGGAGGAGTATCGCCAGTTGTGGCAGACGATCACCCGGGGCGAGGAGTGGCGCGGCGAACTTCGCAATAAGAAAAAGACTGGCGATCTCTATTGGGAGTCGGTCGTCATCAGCCCGATTCGCACCAGCGCCGGCGACATTACCTGCTTCCTGGCAGTGAAAGAAGACATCACCGATCGTAAAATCGCGGAGAACCATTCCCGGCAGGCGCAAAAGCTCGAAGCCATCGGGCAACTCGCCGCCGGCATTGCCCACGAAATTAACACGCCCATCCAGTTCGTCGGCGACAATCTCCGCTTCATCGAGGACGCTTGGTCCGGGATCGAGTCCCTCATTTCTCTCTGTGAGTCGCTGCAGGGCAACCCTACAGCTGTCGATGCTTTGCAGCAACTGCGCCGGATCCTTCAGGAATCGGACTCCGCATATCTGCGCTCGGAAATCCCTTGCGCCCTCGAGCAGTCGCTCGACGGAATCCGCCGCGTCGCCAAGATCGTGCGCGCCATGAAGGAATTCTCGCATCCCGGATCTGATGAGAAACAACCGGCGGACATTAATCACGCCATCCTGACCACCCTCACTGTGTCGCGAAACGAATGGAAGTATGTGGCTGAGGTAGAGACCGTGTTGCAGCCTGATCTGCAAAGGGTTCCCTGTCACATCAGCGAATTCAACCAGGTATTGCTGAACCTGCTCATCAATTCCGCCCACGCCGTCGCTGAAGTGGTGGGAGAAGGTTCGGGCAAGAAAGGCAAGATCACGATTCGAACGGCGCAAGACGCCCAGTTCACGACCATTACCGTGCAGGACACAGGGGCGGGTATCCGCCAGGAAATCCAATCACGAGTTTTCGATCCTTTCTTTACCACCAAGGGTGTGGGCCGCGGCACCGGCCAGGGACTTTCCCTGGCGTATAACTCAATCGTGAAAAAGCACGGGGGCAAGATCTGGTTCGACTCCGAAGTGGGCAAAGGCACAACATTCTTCGTTCAATTACCTACGGCAGGGGAAACTGGCACTCATGTCGAAACGCATTCTGTTCGTTGATGATGAACCCATGGTTCTTTCTGGTTTGCAGCGCAGCCTTCGCTCCATGCGTGAAGAGTGGGAAATGGCTTTCGTGACCAGCGGGTCGGAAGCGCTGCAACTTATGGAGCAGCAGCCCTTCGACATCATCGTGACCGACATGCGCATGCCGGTCATGACTGGAGCCGAGTTGCTGGAACAGGTGAAATGCCGCTTCCCGCAATGCTTTCGAATTATCCTGTCCGGGCAGGCCGATCAGCAAACCATCCTGCGAGCGGTCGATCCCACCCATCAGTACCTGGCCAAACCCTGCGACACGACGGAACTGAAAAAACGACTGACGCGCGCTTTTGTTGTGCGCGGTCTGCTCAAGAACGCAGAGCTGCAGGCGGTCGTCTCGCGCCTGCAGGCTCTGCCTAGTCTTCCCTCCCTGTTTGTCGAAGTTACCGGGGAACTGGAGAATAGCGAGCCCTCTCTGCCCAGAATTGCGCGCCTGGTTTCCGAAGATATGGCCATGACTGCCAAGATCCTGCAGTTGGTTAATTCCGCCTTTTTTGGATTGCGCTGCCGCATTTCCAGTCCCATGCACGCTGTCCAGATGCTCGGCCTTGATACCCTGCGCGCGCTTGTGCTGACCACCCACGTCTTTCACAAGTTCCGCACCCGTACTCTGGGAGAAGCGGAAATCAATTACCTATGGAAACATAGCTTGGCTGTCGCCAGCTTCGCCAAGCATATTGCCGCGTCCGAAAACGCAGATCGCCAGCTAATCGACGACTGCTTCACCGCCGGACTGTTGCATGATGCGGGCAAACTCATCCTTGCTTCCGCCATGGAGAATAAGTACCAGCGGGTGCTCGACGAGATCCGAAAAACTGGCCAAAAACTGATTACAGCTGAGATGGAAATTCTTGGATGTAGTCATGCCGAGATAGCTGCTTATCTGCTTGGTCTCTGGGGACTCCCTGAAGCCGTAATCGACGGTGTGGCCTGGCATCACGCCCCTTCCGGGAGCATACAAACAGGGTTTTCCACGGCCCTGGCGACTCACGTGGCCGCCGTTTTTCACGAGCTGCAATCTCCGTTTTGGATGCAGGATGACATCGCGCTCGACGTGGAATGCCTGAGCAAGAACGGGCTCGCGGGACGAGAACAGATCTGGCGCAAGCTGGTGGATGAACTGGCAGCCTCCCAGATCACGTCCAGCAAGTCGTGTGCCGAGGCCCAGCCGTTATCTTAGCCTCGACGCTACTGTGATCAGAGCCTCAACCACTTTAGGATCAAATTGGGTTCCCGAATTTTCTTTCAGAATTTCGATTGCCTCCTGCGCGGGAACGCCCTTTCGATACGGCCGCTCAGATATGAGAGCGTCATAAGCGTCGGCTACGGCCACAATCCGGGCGTGCAGGCTGATTTGTTCCCCCGCGAGCCCTGCCGGATAGCCGGAACCATCCAAGTGTTCATGATGTTGCGCCACCACACAAAGCAGATCCTGAAAGCAGTCGATCGGTTCCAGAATGCGTATTCCCACCTTCACGTGGTTCTGCATGACTTCCTTTTCCCAGACTTCCAGGTTGCCGGGTTTGTCTAATATCGCGGGTGGCGTGCCGATCTTGCCGATATCGTGCAACAGGCCGCCCCGATGCACAATCTGTAGATCCTTGCCCGGTAATCCCATGGTGTGAGCGATCTTGAGTGCCAGTGCCGTCACCCGTTCGGAATGGCCTGCCGTCCATGGCGAATTCGCGTCGATAGCCCGGGAAAATGCGGTGAGCGTCGCGATGTCGAGTTGCTCGAGTGCGTGAATGGTCGAGGCCATCACCTGCTTCTGCGCACGCTCGTCCAGGTATTGCGCCAGGCAGGCGCGGAGACACGCCAGCAGGACGTCTGTAGGTACTGGTTTGCTAAGGAACTTGAAAATGCGGCCGTCGTTCACCGCCCGCACCGCAACTTCCATCTCCTCGCAACCCGTCAGCATGACCCGGACCGACTCCGGAGAAATCGTCCGCACTGTAGCCAGAAATTCCGCGCCATTCATTCCCGGCATCCGCATGTCGGAAACCACGATGCAGTACGGTCCACCGCGTCGCAGGTAATCGAGACCGTGATCCGCATCGCTGGCTACATCGGCCGCAAACTCTCCCCGCACGGAGCGACACAAACTCTCGAGCATTGCCGGTTCGTCATCGACAAACAAAACCCGCGGTGTGAAATCTCGGGTCAATAAGTTTGTGCCGTAGCCTGCTGGCATAGACTGCTCTAAGCGTCGTCGCCGGTGCGTTCATTCGCAGGGCGCAACACTAGGGTCGCGCCGATGATCTGCAATGAGAGCTTCCGGATCTCACAGCCTCGCGCCCTCCCGCCCTACAGCAAATATCGGCAACCCTGCCAAACCCTTCAAGATCCGACGATCGTTTAAAACTCAAGGAATCACTCCCGTTGCCGATAGCGTTAAGGTCAAACCGCGACGTCTGAGGCCCGAAGAAGTGAAAAAGCAGGCGTCCGGGTTTCGATTGCAGTGTGACTAATCCTAGGCGTTGAGCGGGCAAAAGGAGAGTGCAATGCGCGAAAGAATCCTTCTTGTCGACGATGACAGCAACGTGCTCGACGGGTACCGGCGAAGCCTGAGCCGGGAATTCTTGCTGGAGACCGCGATTGGGTCGGAGCAGGCCTTAGCTCTCATCCAAAAGAACGGGCCCTACGCCGTCATCGTTTCCGATATGCGCATGCCGGGCATGAACGGCATTCAGTTGTTGAGCGCGGCAAAAACCGCTTCGCCCGACACCATCCGCATCATTCTAACCGGCAATGCCGACCTGCAAACAGCCATTGACGCCATCAACGAGGGCAGCATCTTCCGCTTTCTCATCAAGCCCTGCAATCGTGAGGTCATGGCAAAGATTTTAACCGCGGCATTAATGCAGCATCGTTTAGTGATGGCAGAGAAGGAACTCCTGGAACAAACCCTGAGTGGCAGCATTCAAGTTCTGACTGAAGTGCTCAGCCTGGTAAATCCGGCGGCTTTTGGCCGCGCGGAGCGTGCTCGTCGTTACATTCGTCATGTGGTCAAGTCAATGAAGCTGGAAAATCCCTGGCAGTACGAAATAGCAGCCATGCTGTCGCAGTTAGGCTGTGTCACACTTGCTCCGGAAACGATTGAAG
>Ga0335070_10004131_pt1 | contig 16944 bp, 13 predicted proteins | sample Lox_Sample_13_FD_206722 | JGI IMG/M metagenome (GOLD analysis project Ga0335070, IMG submission 206722) | Soil microbial communities from Loxahatchee National Wildlife Refuge, Florida, United States - Lox_Sample_1.3 | ecosystem: Environmental > Terrestrial > Soil > Wetlands | place: USA... | reverse complement strand
CGGCCTATCGCCCCGTCACCGCGCGCGCGTATCGGGTAGAGAACGGCGCCCTCGTCGGACGAAATGTACCCGACGTGGCTGCGGCGCTCGGTATGACCGACGCCTTCATCATGCGCCTTCGACAGGGTGGCGCGCTTGTCGATGCCGGCAACGGCACCCGCGTTCAAGACGACGCCACACTAGTCATCGCGGGTTCTCCGGGAGCCGTGATGGCCGCCGGAAAGACCGTAGGCCCGGAGGTGGACGATGCCGAGCTGTTGGGCTTCCCGACCGAGCAACTGGACATCGTTATCACAAAGAGTGAAGCGGCCCGCCAAACGATTAGGCAGTTGCAGGACGCCGAACTGGCCCGGGTTGGGCGCGGCGTCTTCCTGTCAAAGCTCGCGCGCGATGGTCGCGAGGTTAAACCGACTCCAGATCTGCGGCTGCAGCGTCATGATGTGTTGACGCTGCTCGGCGCCCGAAACGACATCGAGGATGCCGCCAAACTCCTTGGCTATGCGGATCGCGCCACCCCCAAGTCGGACATAGCGTTCATGAGCGTGGCCGTGGTCATCGGTGCCCTTGTCGGCGCGGTGACGATCCATGTTGCCGGTATCCCGCTGAGCTTGAGCACGAGCGTAGGTACGCTGTTGGCCGGCCTGATCTGCGGCTACTTGCGATCTTCCTATCGCACCTTCGGCCGGATTCCTGAGCCGGCGCTCTGGGTCTTGAACAATGTTGGCCTCAACGGCTTCATCGCCGTCGTCGGCCTGGATGCAGCCTCAGGCCTGATGGCCGGGCTGAGAGCCTATGGGTTCGGACTGTTCTTGGCCGGTATCGTGGTGTCGATTGTGCCGCTCCTCGTCGCACTGTATGCCGGCAAATACATATTCAAATTCCAGCCGGCGATCCTCCTGGGTGCCTGCGCCGGCGCGCGCTCGACGACAGCGGCCCTGGGCGCCCTGCAGGAAGCCGCGCATAGCCCCACGCCTGCCGTCGGATACACGATTCCGTACGCCGTCGGCCGAATCGTGCTGGCCCTGTGCGGCGTGATCATTGTCCTTTTGATGAAGTGACCGTCTGTGGCGATGTCAGACCCTCTACGGCACCCGATCTTCGACGATCACAAGCTCGAGGAGCCATCGGCACGTGGCGCACACCCCGACTGGCTGCGCGCGGAGGTCACCTTCGCGACAGTAGTGGTCCTGGTCGGGGTGACGGCAGCGTTCGGCGGCATGCTGCTCACCATGCTTCTGCACCTCGTCCAACACCTTGCCTACGGCTATGACCTTGGTCACGTCGCCAGCCCGGAAAGCTTCCTGCAGGGCGTGGTCGCCGCGTCGCCGTTCCGTCGCGTCGTCGCTTTCACGCTGTGCGGTGCTGTCGCGGGTGTCGGATGGTGGGCCGTTCATCGCTTCGGGCGACCGCTCGTGAGCGTCAAGACGGCCGTCGGGACGGAAAAAGCTGGACCGCGCATGCCCTTGCTTCCGACCATCGCGCACGCCTTGCTGCAGGTCGTTACGGTTGCGCTTGGATCGCCGCTGGGCCGCGAGGTGGCGCCCCGGGAGATCGGCGCGCTGCTCGCGACGCGACTTTCTTCCCTCGCCGCCTTGACCGATGGGGAGACGCGCATCGCCATCGCGTGCGGCGCCGGCGCTGGACTTGCCGCGGTGTACAACGTGCCGCTGGGCGGCGCGATGTTTGTGCTCGAGGTGCTGCTGAACACCATGGCGCCGCGGGCCGTCGCCGCGGCCCTGACCGCATCCGTCACCGCCTCGACCGTCGCCTGGATCGGCCTGGGCGATGTCTCGCAATACACGGTTCCCCCGCTCGCGATCACGCCACGGCTGGTTGCCGCCTCCATCGTCGCCGGACCGCTCTTCGGGATGGCTGCTTACGCCTTCAAGCTCATCACCGACACCGCGACCGCCCGTGCCGCGCATGGCTGGACCATGGTTCCCTGCGCGGTCATGGCGTTCCTGATCATTGGTTTGATCGCGACACAACTTCCGCAGATTCCGGGGAACGGCAAGGGGCCGTCGCAACTCGGCTTCGACGGTGAGCTCGACGGCAAGCTGGCCGCCAGCCTGTTGGTCCTCAAACTGTTCGCCATCGCCATTAGCCTGCGTGTCGGGGCCGCGGGCGGGATGCTGACCCCAAGTCTGACCCTCGGCGCTCTGCTCGCAACCGCTCTTTGTCAGCTGTGGTCCCCGGTGTTTCCTGGCATTTCCAATGCAGGGTTCGCGATTGTCGGCGCTGCGGCGTTTCTCGCGGCATCGATGAACATGCCGATGACCGCAATCTTGCTGGTCCTGGAGTTTACGCGCGTCGGTCACGACTTCTGCATCCCGATCTTCCTTGCCGTCGCGGGTTCGATCGCCGCGCGGCGGGCCTGCGCCACCCTCTTCTCACGACTGGGGCAGCCTGTGCGCGCTCAAGCTGCCAGCACGGCTCCCGGCAACTCATCATGACCACGCGAGACGGCAGCAATTCCCTTTAGGGAGAGAGAGTATGTGCAACATTAGGGTCGAAACCGACAGCCTCGGCCAGGTCGAGGTTCCCGCGGACAAGCTCTGGGGCGCGCAGACGCAGCGCTCGCTGGAGCACTTCAGCATCGGGCAGGATCTGATACCGCGAGAGATGATCACCGCCTACGCCATCCTGAAGAAGGCAGCGGCCAACGCGAACCACGCGGGCAAGCGGCTCGACGACAAGATCCACGCGCTGATCGTTCGGGTCTGCGATGAGATCCTGGGCGGCCAGCACCAGGAGATGTATCCGTTGCACGTCTGGATGACCGGCAGCGGCACCCAGTTCAACATGAACATGAACGAGGTCATCTCGAACCGCTGCTGCCAGCTCGCCGGCACGGCGGTCGGCAGCAAGACGCCGGTCCATCCGAACGACCATGTGAACATGTCGCAATCGTCGAACGACTCGTTTCCATCGGCGATGTATATCGCCGCCGCGCTCAATGTGACGGAGCGCTTGGTCCCGGCCGTAAAGGCATTGCACGACGCGATCGCCGCCAAGGCTGCCGAGTGGGACGACATCGTCAAGATTGGCCGCACCCACATGCAGGATGCGACGCCGCTGACGCTCGGCCAGGAATGGTCGGGTTATGCCGGCATGCTCGTCGACGATCTGGAGCGGCTCGACGACGCGCTCAAAGGAGTCTTCCGCCTGGCCCTCGGCGGCACGGCTGTCGGCACCGGGATCAATGCGGCGCCGGGCTTCGCCGAGGCGGCCGCGGCCGAAATCGCTGCACTGACGAAGCTCCCCTTCGTCAGCGCGCCCAACAAGTTCACGGTGCAGGGCGCACATGACGCTCTGGTGCAGCTTTCCGGTACGCTCCGGACGCTCGCGACCTCGCTCTACAAGATCGGCAACGACATCCGGCTCCTGTCCTGCGGGCCCAGGGCCGGCCTAGCCGAGCTCCTAATCCCGGTGAACGAGCCCGGCTCATCGATCATGCCGGGCAAGGTCAATCCGACCCAGGCCGAGGCACTGACCATGCTCGCGGTCCAGGTCATGGCGAACGATGTGGCGGTGGGCTTCGGCGGCGCCGGCGGCTATCTGGAGATGAATGTCTACAAGCCACTGATGATCGCGAATGTCGCCCAGTCGATCACGCTCATAACCGACGGTTGCACCAACTTCCGCAAGTTCCTGGTCGAAGGCACGCGGCCGAATCTGAAGAAGATCGCGGAGTATGTCGAGCGTTCGTTGATGCTCGTCACCGCGCTGGCACCAGTGATCGGTTACGACAAGGCCTCGAAGATCGCGCATCACGCGTCCGAGCACGACCTCACCCTCAAGGAGTCGGCCTTGGAGCTCGGTTTGGTGGATGAGGAGACTTTCGACCGAGTCGTCGATCCGCAAAAGATGGTGAAACCCTACGTCGCCGCGTCGACCTGAAGGAATCGAGACTTCATGACCGACTCCGTTGAAGAGTTCGGTTGGTCGCCTGATCGAGGTGCGATTGCCGCATGGTCCGCGGCGTCGTCGAAGGCGGCGCAGGCCGCCGGCCCGCCGCTGGTCTTCGGGATCCGGCTATGGGCATCGGTTTGTCTTGCGCTCTTCGTGGCCTTCCATCTGCAGCTCGACAATCCATACTGGGCGGGTACCTCCGCATCGATTGTCTGCCTGCCTGAGGTCGGTGCCTCCTTGCGGAAAAGCTGGTTTCGCATGGTGGGAACCCTCATCGGGGCGGTGACGTGCGTCGTCCTTACGGCCTGCTTCCCGCAAGACCGTATGCTGTTTCTGGGCGGTCTGGCAGTGTGGGGCGCCGCATCGGCCCTGACGGCGACGCTGCTGCGGAACTTCGCCGCCTACTCGGCGGCGCTTGCCGGCTACACCGTGGCGATCATCGGTGGCGAGCTGCTCGGCACCGTCGGCGGGCCTGATGCGAATGCAGCCTTTCTGCTGGCAGTCGCCCGGGCGACCGAGATCTGCATCGGCATCGCCTGCGCCGGCCTCGTTCTGCTTCTGACCGATTTCGGCGCCGCGCGGCGACGGCTGGCTTCGACCGTGGCGGGGCTCGCAAACGGGATCATGGCGGGATTTGCCCACACCCTGGCACCCGATTTTCCTAGTTGAACGGCGTGTTGTGTCCAGATGCCCGGCAATAATCTTTTGTCTCGCCGCGATCGTCATGGCCGACGGTCACTCAGGCACCCCTCGTCCGTACAGACAGAGCCCCACCAAGTGTGTGGGCGTCTTGCCGTCATCAGCCAAAGGCAAGACCAAGACTGAGTAGCGCTGGAAATCGAGATGGCGCCGAAGCCATCCAAGGTCCGACTGCCTCAGGAATATGCGACCTTCGATTGCCGCCTCGTAGTGCTTCTCGATTTTCGAGATATCCGACTCTGCAATCTCATCGAGGTAGTCACCGCGGTGCGTTAACTCGCATTCCATGATCTTCTCGCCGAGGAGCCGATATCGATATCGGAGCCGCCCCTCGCCGTTTCGCACAACGTCAACCATGAAAATGTTCGAAAGCAGCTTGGGGTCAAAACTGGTCGGATCGATATCCGCTCTTCCGGGGTATGCGCCCTTGGCGGCGGCGAGGCGTGCCCAGTATTCAAGAAACGCGGTAAACCTGGGATCTGGATCGGCCGACAGGCTCTCCCCATGGATTTGGAGCTCGGTGAGCACGGACGATTCCGACCGGCCAAGGATCGGCAGAAGGGATATGATGGACATTCTTGATCGATTAGCTCCTTGCGCGCTTCGTGCCGGTGGTACCCCCTGTCTCTCATACGGCAGCCCATTGAATTAGCGTGGACCGACCCAACATCGCGACTACATCAGCGATATGGCCAGACGGGGCGGCGACGTCACGGGCTCTGTACCCAGCCTCGTACGATGCCATAGCGAACGATATCGGCGCGCGTTCGGAGGCCCAGTTTCCGCATCGAACGCGTCTTGTAAGTTTCGATAGTCCTGATGCTCAGCTCGAGCTTTGCGGCAATTTCCTTGCTTGTGTAGCCCCGCGCCACAAGCTTCAGGACCCTGCGCTCACGCTCGCTCAGGCTCGCGGCCGCGGCGTTACCGTTCAACTGGAGAGCAAACGCAGGATCGAAATGGCGCCCGCTTGCCAATGTTCTGCGGATGGCGGTGATCAGGTCCGTCGGCGCCGACCGCTTGAGCAAGCATCCATCGGCACCTGAATGCATCAGCTCCGATGCCATCGTCAGGTCGATGAAGTCGGTGAGTGCGATGATCTTCGCTTCTGGCTTCTCCTGACGGCAATGGAGCACGAACGTCGGCATGCACAGGCCGGGCATCGGAATGCTCAACACCAGGACATCGCATCCGACCGAGACAATCTCCCGTGCGGACGCCGGATCGACGGCTGACCCGACGACCGTAAGATCCGGCTGCGCTTCGACCAGAGCCCGAAGGCCCACCAGATCCAATGGGTGGTCGCTCACAACGACGACCTTTTTCGATTTGGGGCCGTCGATTGGATTGGAGCGATCGATGGATCGGTTCGGAAGCAATGGCCTGCTGCAAACGTGTCAGAGCTCGACGAGCCCACCGGCGCGGTGAAAGCGGCCCGAGCCGATAACTGCCGGGACATCAGGGTCGTTTGGTGCCATCCGTATCCTTGAGGTCGGGTCCTACTATACGTGACTGATCTATGTAGCTCGGTGGGGCGACTTGGAAAGAGTTCTGTCAGGCCAGATCCGAGTGGACTTAGGCCAATCGCGCTTTGATCTGCGCATGGGATAGTGTCTACGGCTTTGCGCGACGGCAATGCCTGATCAGGGTGTTGCACGATTTCCTGACACAAGGCGGCTAGAATTTTAATCATCGCTTAGCGGCCTGGCGCCTACACCGTCATGACCTGACAAGACGACCAAAGGCTCTTCGGTCACAGCCGCGCCGCGAATTCACATTGGACTGCGACCTCGCGAGAGGAGCACCACAGCCGTAAGGAAGAGACGCAAATGAAGTTCAGCAACTGGAAGATCCGCAGCAAGCTTCTGCTCCTGGTCGGCGTGATGGCGCTGCTTATCGCCGTCGTCTCCGGGGTCGGCTTGTACGCAATCCGCGACATCATCGCTCAGCAGAGCGTGATGGACGAAAACGACAGCGAAGCGCTGCTTAGTGCCGGGATGAACCAGAGCGTGATCGCGCTCAACCGAGCTGAGTATCGCATCGGCGGTGATCCCTCTGCGGACACACTGAAGGTGGTTACCGCCACTGTCGCTCAGGAGAAGCAGGTGATAGAAGACCACTTGGCCAAGCTGCGCCAAACCGCCAATGATGAGCAAGTCGATATGCTCAAGGCGATTGACGAAGACTATAAGGCGTATTTGGCTGAGCTTGACGATACCTTCACCAAAGTGAACCAGCTGGGATCGTCCGTGTCGCTGACCGATGCGCAGCGTACGATCCAGGATTCGGTCAAGTCGAGCCAGACCGTGGCCGAAAGACTGCAACAGACCGTGCAGTCCTACGTTGACAATGCCGACCAGCATAGCAATGCCGCCACGGCCGCCTCAGTCCAAACGGCTTCGTCGTTGCAGGCCGTCATGATCAGCGTGGCGGTGCTGGGGATCCTGGGTGGTATCGTTCTGGGCTATCTGCTGGCGGTTCTTGGCATCAGCAAGCCGATCGCAGTCGCGATCGAAAGCCTGAATCAGCTCTCCAAAGGTGATCTCAAGACCGAGATCTTCGGCGCCGAGCGCAAGGATGAAATCGGTGAGATCGCCGCCGGCCTCCAGGTCTTCAAACTGAATGCGCTCGAGGTCGAGCGGCTCCAAGTCGAACAGAAACTCCAGGAACAGCGCGCCGCAGAAGAGAAGAAGCGGATGCTGAACCAGCTCGCCGAACAGTTTGAGGCGAGCGTAGGCGGCATCGTTAAGACGATTGCATCGGCGGCGACCGAAATGCAGGCAACCGCCGGAAGCATGTCGGCGACGGCCGAGGAAACCTCGCGCCAGTCGACCGCTGTGGCTGCGGCCTCCGAGCAGGCCTCGGCCAACGTTCAGACCGTCGCCGCGGCGGCGGAGGAACTGACGGGATCGATCACCGAGATCAACCGCCGTGTGTCCGAGTCGGCCCACATCACCGGGCGCGCCGTCGAAGAGGCGACGCGCACCAATGCGGAAGTCAAGGGTCTGGCCGATGCGGCAAAGAAAGTCGGCAACATCGTGCAGTTGATCAATGACATCGCCAGCCAAACCAATCTCTTGGCGCTCAACGCCACGATCGAGGCCGCACGCGCCGGCGAAGCGGGCAAGGGCTTTGCAGTGGTCGCTTCCGAGGTCAAGTCGCTGGCCAATCAAACGGCCAAGGCGACGGAGGAGATATCCGCTCAAATCCAAGCCATGCAGAACGCGACTTCGGGCGCAGTCGGTGCCATCGACGGCATCGGGGGCACGATCGGGAGGATCAGCGAGATCGCCACAGCCATCGCCTCAGCGGTCGAGGAGCAAGGTGCCGCCACACAAGAGATCGCCCGCAACGTACAGCAGGCGGCAGTCGGCACCTCGGAAGTGTCAACCAACATCACCGGCGTCACCCAGGCCGCGACTCAGACCGGAGCGGCCGCTTCCCAGGTTCTTTCGACTGCTGGCGAACTCGCCAAGCAGTCGGAGATGCTCCGCGCGGAGGTCGACAAGTTCCTGGAGAATGTCCGGGTCGCCTGATGCACCAAACGGGGCGGGGGCGCGCGCATGGCGGCACCCCTTCACCGACCTCACGGCTGACCATGGATATCCATCATGACGAATATCTTGACACATCCCATGCTTCGAACCAACTCCGTGCGGATGATCCGTGCCCGCAAGGCAGATATCGAATCGAAGCTCGAACGCGCCACGGGCGTGCTCGATGAGGCGATCTCGATGATGCAAGCTGTTGATTTCGGCAAACGGCAGCCTGACGTCGTGGAGGTCGTGAGAGGCCTGGGGATGGTTAGGGATGCCTTGTCCCGCATCGACCCGGAGGCAACGCCGCATCCCGACGTTCTAATGCGATTGGCCCGTGCAACGGACGGGTTGCTGAGCCGACTCCACCAGGTGGGAAAAGCAATCCACGACTCGCTCCACGGCGGTGATGCCGGTGAGGGCTCGAAGAGTTCGGCTCCGTGAGGTCAGCTCCAGATCGTAGAGGCGGGCGAAGTCGGCATGGAATGGCTATTTCGGCTGCCCCGGACTTGCCTCCGCCGAGATCCAGCGCTCTCGTACTTCGGCTGGTGTGTGGTTGGTCCAGCGACGGAAGGCATGACGGAAGTTCGACGCATCGCTGAACCCGAGCAATTCCGCCACGCGCTCGACGGTCAGGTTCGGATCCCGCAGGTAGTCGAACGCGGCCTGGGTCCAAACTTCTTCAACCAGCGTGCGGAATGACGTGTTCTCGGCTTGCAGCCGCCGCCGCAGCGTCCGCGTGCTGGTCGTAAGGTCCCGGGCGACCGTTTCCAAACGAGGTGACCGCGACAGATCCTGGCGCAAGACTTGCCGCACCAGCCCGGCCACGCCCTTGCGCGACCGCAGCTGGATCAAGGCTGCATCGCACAACTTCAGGGCTTCCAAGAATGCGATGCGGTTGCCGTAGCGAGGTGCACTGTCCAACCAGGCCGCGTCGAACACCAGGCGGTTGGCAGGCTGACCGAAGCGCACACCGCAGCCGAATACATCCTGGTAGGTGCGCAGGTCCTGCGAAGGTTGGTACGTCACCTGAAGTTCCAGCGGGACGAAGGCAGGACCCATGACATCCCGAAACAGCGCGGTAAGAACGCCGAACTGGTTCTCGATCAAGAACCTGCAGAGCGGGGCATCGACCGCCGGATATAGCGTCGGATCAATCGACCAAATTCCGCGATGGTCGGTTTCCGTGAACGACAACCTTGTCAACGGCATCGAGAGTTCATTGTACTTTGCCGGGAGCCAAGTGGCTTGGCGAAAGTCGGGACTGCTGAGGATGGCGAAGCCGTAGATTCCGAAAGTCGTCACATGGACCCGCAAACCGGCACGATATCCAAAGAAGGGATCTCGCGAGAGCCTGATTGCGGTTCTGCAGCACTGGATCATGTCACCCCACGATACGCGCGTGTTCGGCGACGTGATTCTCTGCTCGGTCAACCCAATTCTCTGCAACACGTCGGCCGGCGAGATGCCTTCGTCGGCCAAGGCGCCGACGATCACGGCGAGTTTTCCGACAGGATAGACTCTCTCGGTCTCGCCATACGCGCTCATGCTGTCCGCCTTGCCGCGTTTCGTCCGGCAACGCTTGCGTAGAGCCGGGAGATTTCGACCGTGTGCGCTACCGCCTTCCCGATTCCATCCTCAGGCTCGGTCTCCATCGACGGTGCTGCGTCGGTCGACTGACCGCGCACGATGGCGCCCAGTGCGACGCGTAAGGCGTCGTATCGTGCAGCCCGTTTCGCGGCGGCAGCTCCCTGGGCATCTTCTCCGGCCAGTGAGGCGACTGCCGATGCACCCGCGAGCCGGCGCAGTGCGGCAAGCAGCGCCGCTGCTTCGTCCAGATGTGCGCGCCGGCGTCGCCCTTCCAAAATCATGCGCAGACGGGTTGCCTCGGCGGCGTTGCTGTTGATTCCGGCCTGTCGCCGCGCGGTCTCTACAGTCTCCAAGGACGCGTTTGGACTCGCAACGAGCGTAGCATAGGCAAGATTTGCCTCGACGGCCTTGGCCAGCTTCTCGCGGAACGACTCTGGAGTTGGATCCGGCCACAACAAGAGGCAGCCTGCGAGGGCCAAGATGCCGCCGAGCACGTTGTTGAAGGCACGGGCAAAGGCAATCACCTCGCCATGACCCGGTGCAATGAGTTCGGCGACGAGGACGAACAAAGGCGTCAAGAAAAGCACGAAAAGAGTGTAGTTAACCGACCGAAAGGCAATGGTGGCCGCGGCCAGCGGGAAGATGACAACAACGAGTTCGAGCGGTAAGGGAAGCAGAAACGTGAGGATCGCCGCCGCGAGCCCCCCAGCCACGCTTCCGATTACACGCTCAAGCACGCGCGGCCAGGTCGTCGCCGCCTGCGACTGCATGACCATGACGATGGCCATTGTGGCCCAATACGAATATGTCAGTGAAAAATGGGCGGTTACCAGATAGGCGGCCAGAACCACTGTAGCCACGCGCAGCGCGTGGCGGATATTCACGACATCCGCCTTTGGGTGCTGTGAAACGGCGCGCGTCGGCGACGGCGGCACGTCGAGGAGAGGTGTCCAGCCCGCCATGAGGTCGGCAAGCGCTTGGACCCAGGCCTCGGCCGCGCGGGCGTCGAGCCCTGCGGCTGCGCGCGCATGTCGTGCCAGCGACTTTGCACGAAGTTTCAGGCGTGCCCAGTCGGGATCGGTCCGCAAAACTTGCCGATTGATTTCGGTCAGCACGTCGCCGAGCCGGCGCAGGAGGCCGGACAGAATAGCGGCACCGGATCGATCCGGCCGTGCGTCGAGATCGTGCTCGATCGCGATCAGGCCCGTAAAGATCCGGTCGCCCGCCTCGATGACCGCCATGAGCCTACGGCGGACAGGACCATCGGTGCGTCCCGTGGTAACGCCGATGACCATGGCCCTCGCGCGCTCAATCGTATGGCGAACCGCCCTTCGATGCTGGGTATGAAGCGGCGCCCGACCGGCATCCACCGTGCAACGGTCAGCGCTCGCCCGCAGTTCTGCGGCCATATCGCCAAGATCCCGGAAGATCGCGCCGACAGCGCGGCGCGCAGGGCGATGGGGATGGATGCGCCAGATCAGGAGACAGAGGACGATAGCCCAGACAGCGCCGATCAGAAAGACGCCGGCCAGCGCCGCCGCGCCCTCTGGCGGGTTCGGAGAGTCGATGGCAACCACCGCAACAACGCTCGCGAGGACACCGGCCGGGCCCACTGCGGTGTCGATGAACCGGCTCAACCCACACAGAAAGACGAGCGCAAACAGGCTCGGCGCGGCAACGAGCAGTCCTATGCCGGCGGCAGCGGACGCCAAGGCAGCCACCGCCGCACCGGCGATCGCGAAGCCGCCCATGGTACGCAACCGGATATGGTTGGGGCCACCCGGATCGGCCAGGCAGGTCCAGAAGGCGGCAAATGCGCTCCAAGCGAACAACGGCCGGCTGAATGCCTGGCTGGCGGCAACCATCAGCGCGACCGCGGTCGCCGCCCGGAGACCTTCGACGATTCCAATCTGCTCTGGCTCGAAAACAAACGATCGCGCTTGTAGCGAACGGGCGACACGCGATGTCCACGAGACTTGCTTGAGCGACTGGCTGAACCACGTAGTCATTCTGTGAAGCGAACAGATCTCGCTCGGTTTCCTCGGTTGACTGGCGGTCGAGATCTATGCTGCGATGCAATATGTAGCAAGTGACTTGTCTGACTACAAATTATTCTGATACAGAATAGATATGGAGCTTCGCGCCCTTCGAGCCTTTGTCGAGGTCGTACGCCAAGGCGGCTTTTCGCAGGCCGCCAAGACGGTATTCGCGACCCAGTCCACGATCAGCAAGGCGGTCAAACAGCTCGAAGAGGAAGTCGGCGTCCCGCTGCTCGACCGGATAGGCCATCGCAGCAAGCTCACGGCTGCCGGGGAAATCGTCTTTCAGCGGGCCGTGCGCATGTTGACGGAACGGGACGATCTGGTCGCGGAACTCGGTGAACTGCGTGGGCTCAAACGCGGTACGCTGAGGCTCGGTTTGCCGCCAGTGGGCAGCAGTATCCTGTTTGCCCCGCTGTTTGCGATCTACCGCAACCGCTATCCCGGCGTCGATATTCGCCTCTTTGAGTATGGTGGCGAACGTCTGGAGGAGGTCCTGCTATCTGGCGAAATCGAACTGGCCGCCTCGCTGCATCCCATCTCGGACGGCTTCGAATGGCAGGATGTCAGACGTGGGCCCCTGGTCGCATTGCTACCGGCCGGTCATGAATTGGCCGAGCGCCATTCGGTCGATATCAGAGCGCTGCAGCACATGCCGTTTATCCTGTTCGAAACCGGTTTCGCCCTCAATCGCGTCATTCTCGATGCATGCCGGCGCGGCGGGTTCGAGCCGACCGTCTCGGCACGGAGCAGTCAGATCGACTTCATCATTGAACTCGCGGCCGCAGGCCTAGGCGTTGCGTTCCTGCCGCAGGTCATTGCGGAACGGCGCAAGCATTCGGCCGTCAACTACGTGCTCCTCGCTGACGCTCATGCCGAATGGCACATTGCGCTGATATGGCGGCGCGGCGGCTATCTTTCCCACGCTGCCAGGGCTTGGCTGGAGCTCGCGCGCGAAGTTCCCCGTGAACCTGGCCGCAGCTAGTCAAGCTTTGCATATTCCCGATTCGACTAATCTTAAGTCGATTAATTCACTTTTTTCATGTTGCGTTGCAGCATATCTCCTTTCCTGAGGGCCGCACCCTTGCGGGACCTGCCTCAGGAGAACGGCCATGCCTCATCGCGTCGCCAACCAGTTCGTGGACACCTTCACCGGGGGCGTCAAGCACCTCTACGGCATCGGGGACGGTCCGAACGGCCTGACTGATCTCCTGCGCCACCACGGCGAAGCCGCGGCCCTGCTCGCCGGCGCGGACCGCCTCGATCCGGGCGTTGAGCGCCAGCATCTTCAAGGCGCCCAGGACCTTGACGCCATCCGGCGCCAGGGAAAGCTCGAATGGGTTCATGTCTGGCACGAGGAAGTCGCGCCTTCTGCGGCCAGTGCCGAGGCGCAGCTGATGGGTGAGATTGCGTTTTGCGCCGGAATCTGCGGGCTCGGAAACCTGCACCTGATCAACCGACTTTTCGACGGTCACCGGTCCCGCATTCCTGCGCTCGGCATCGCCGCGTATATCTCCTCCGCCGAGATCGAGAGCGGCTACTTCACGTGCCGCTTGCGCTCGAGGTCGCGGTCCGCGGAGCGAAAAAAATGAATACGGTCACCAATCCCGTAAACGTCGCAGTACCGGCCGATTGGAGTTCGAAGTCAGGCGTTCGCCGCCAGAGCAGTGTCATACGCGCAATCGCCTTCGTCACTCGGTGCTCAGGATCCTCGACCATTGCCTACGAGTTGGCCTCCGCGCTGGGGCTACCGCAATCGCTCTGGGCAGCCATGTCGGCCGTGATCGTCTCGCAGGAACGGCTGCACGAGACCCGCTCGTCGCTCTATGGGCGAATACTCGGCACTCTGCTCGGAATTGGCGTCACCGTTGCGGTGAGTGAGGCCGCATCCCGCATGGCGGTTTCCACTGCCGTCCAGATGTTGGTCGACGTGGCCATCTGTGGCGTGGTCGCGCGCAGGTTTCCGAGGCTTCGGGTTGCCATGTGGACCTGCCCAATCATTCTACTCACGGCGCAACCCACCCTACCGATCCTCGTGGTCGCGCTTCGTCGCGGCAGCGAGGTTGTTCTTGGTGCATTGGTGGGCTGGGCGTTCCACGGCGCAGCCGAGGTCGTTGTCGACGCGCTAACCGGTGCCAAGCGCCGGAGAAGCGCAGCGTGAAGGCAATGGTCGGCATCGGCGCATCGAGCGTGACCCAGTCGAATGAACTACCTTGAAAGGAAGAGGACGATGCAAGTGAACAGCGACCTAACTCACGGAGATCGCCGTCTTGCCGTGGAAGATGCCGAACCCGCGATGGCGACCGTCGATCGCTACAATGCCGTGGCGCGCACCCTGCACTGGACGGTCGCATTGCTGATCGCGTCCCTGTACGGGACCAATTGGATGCGGAGTGATGCTCCCCATGGCTCGGCTGAGCGTCTCTGGTGGCTGTCGGCCCATGAGTCGCTCGGCCTGCTCGTGCTCTTCCTCTGTCTTGGGCGGCTATTCTGGCGGCTGACCCATGCCACGCCTCCACTCCATGGCTCGCCGATGGTCCGAGGGCTCGCCGCGGCGGGGCACGGGCTTCTGTACCTCGCGACCATCGCCCTGCCGCTTGCCGGCATAACCCGCGCCTTCGCAGCGAACGAACTGAGGTTCTTCGGCCTAGTCCTTCCGGTTTCGGCTGAACGCTCGCCCATGCTTGCCGCGATCGCTCACTTTGCGCACGGGGGCTTGGTGATGAACAGCCTTCTGGCCCTGATCGCCGGCCATGCGCTGGCGGCACTGTGGCACCAGTTCTTGCTCAAGGACGGCACCCTGGATCGCATGATCTAGGAACCGGCCGCATTCGTGAACTCGCGCATTACAGTGCGATCCTGGGCCAACGAGGTCGGGAGAAATCGATAAGGACGTCAGAATGTCTCGAACCTGCTGCGGCGACGTAGGCCTTCCTGATCGAGTAGGCCGTGGCCGCAGGCGGCCAATCGCAAGATCTCGTGCGAGAAAGGCCGCCAAGCACGCGGTCTCATCGGCACAGGTCTTGGCCGCCAGATGGGAGAACTTCAGACCGCCGATGATGAAAAACAGACCAAAAATAGATTGGTCGGGGCGTTCAGGATATGGGGATGTAGTGGCATTGGGAGGCCTGGGCGCATTGAGAGCGGTGCAACGCGACGTGAAACGGGGATTACGGGCTCAGAGCCGCTTGCGCTATTCCGGCTCAGGTCATTCTGCTCTAAGCATGCTTCGTAGTCTGCTGAGCCATTGTTTCTTGACTAGTGTTCAAGTCGGATTCTTGACGCGGCTCCAGCGCCTTCCACTGAGGTCGCCGAAACCGGTCCAGCACAAGGTAGATGACCGGCGTCGAGTATAAGGTCAGGATTTGGCTTACGATGAGTCCGCCGACGATGGCGTAGCCCAGCGGCTGGCGCAGCTCGGAGCCGGTGCCGTGCTCGAACATCAGTGGCAGGCCGCCGAGGATCGCGCACGCCGTGGTCATGAGGATCGGGCGGAAGCGCATGAGGCAGGCCTTGCGAATGGCCTCGAGTGGAGACAATCCCCCTGCGCGCTGGGCATAAATGGCGAAGTCCACCATCATGATGCCATTCTTCTTGACGATGCCGATGAGCAAGATGAGACCGATCAGGCTAAGGATCGTGAAATCGATGTGGAACGCATACATCATCAAGAGTGCGCCAAGCCCCGCGGAAGGCAGCGTAGAGAGGATTGTGAGTGGATGAATGTAGCTTTCGTAGAGGACGCCCAGGATGATGTAGATGACGAAGAGCGCCGCGCCGATAAGCATCGGCTCGCTGGCGAGCGAACTCTGGAAGGCCTGCGCGTTGCCCTGGAAACTCCCGCGCACGGAACCGGGCATGCCGAGCTCGGCGCGCGTCGCGTCGATCGCGCTCACCGCCTCGCCCAGCGATGCGCCGGGCGCCAAGTTGAAGGCGAACGTTACCGAGGGAAAACTACCCTGGTGCGTGAAGGTCAGCGGCGCGACCGGGGTCGTGTCGATGGAAACGAGCGTCGAGAGCGGCACGGCCGGCCCACCGTTCGACGGCCGCACATAAAGCTGGTTGAGCGTGTCGAGCGTTCCCTGCAATTGTGGAGGAACTTCGAGCATCACCTTGTAAGTATTGAGCTGCGTGAAGAATTGCGCGACTTCTTGCTGGCTGAAGGCATCGGCCAGGGTAGCGTCAATGTCGCTTGGTTGCACGCCGAAGCGGGCGGCAGCGTCTCGGTCTATGTCGACGGAAACGGTCGGACCATTCGCCACCTGATCGGTCGACAGATCCAGCAGCGCTGGCACGGACTTCAGGCGCGCGAATAGTCGGTTCGACCAGGCGCTGAGCTCAGCGGCGTCGGGGTCCTGCAAGGTGTACTGAAAGAGGCCCTGTGCCTGCCGCCCGCCCACAGTCAAGTCCTGCGCCGGCTGCAGGACCAGGGTCGCGCCCTCGACGGTGGTGAGCTTCGCCCGCAGCCGGTTCACGATCTCAATCGCGCTTGCGTTCCGTTGGCCGAGCGGCTTTAGGCTTGCATAAATCAAACCCTGGTTGCTGGTCCGTGCGCCGCCCATGATCGACACTACCTGCGCGACGCCGGGATCTTCGCCGACCACCGCAGCGAGGTGCTGCTGTAGCTCAGCCATTTCCGTCGGCGAGACGTCCGGTGCCGCCTGAGTCTGACCCAGAATGACTCCAGTGTCCTGGATCGGAAAGAAGCCTTTGGGGATGATCACGAAGAGCCATGCGGTTGCCGCGATAGTCGCGGCGTAGACCCCGAGCGTCAGAATGGGATAGTTCAGGACGATGTCGAGTGTCCGGCCGTAGCCGCGGACCAGAAGCTCGAAGCCGCTCTCGCTCGCCCGGTAGAGGCGGCCGTGCTTCGAAGTGAGCGCCTTCGGCTTCAGAAACCTGCTCGCCAGCATCGGCGTCAGCGTCAAGGAGACCGAAATCGATACGAGGATCGTGAGGGTCACGGTCACCGCGAACTCCCGCAACAACCGTCCGACGATGCCGCTCATAAACAGCAACGGAATGAAGACGGCGACCAGCGACAGGCTGATCGAAAGTACAGTAAAGCCGATCTCCCCGGCACCCTTCAGAGCGGCCTGCATCGGCGACAGCCCGTCTTCGAGATACCGCTCGATGTTTTCGAGCACGACGATGGCGTCGTCGACCACGAA
>Ga0335070_10004130_pt1 | contig 16946 bp, 17 predicted proteins | sample Lox_Sample_13_FD_206722 | JGI IMG/M metagenome (GOLD analysis project Ga0335070, IMG submission 206722) | Soil microbial communities from Loxahatchee National Wildlife Refuge, Florida, United States - Lox_Sample_1.3 | ecosystem: Environmental > Terrestrial > Soil > Wetlands | place: USA... | reverse complement strand
ACAGACTTCGCCACTAACGATGTCGCGGCGCGCGTCGAACACCTGAGCCGGACAGCCAACTCATCGGTCTCGGAGACTATTCATTTGGGAAGGGCTCTCATCCGTTTGACGGTGGAAGGCGAGGAACCCCGCAGTGGCGGTCCGCGTCGTGGCTATCGCCGGATTCAGTGGATCGAGCGCGCACTCGATCCCGCGCGTGCCAAACTGCGTCCCAAGGAATTCGAGCGCCTGGTTTCCGCGCTCAGCCTACTAATCGGATGGGAGCCCCTGATCGTGTTGAAAGATGTCCGCGGACTCGACCAAAAAGAAGCCGTGGAAGTCTTGGCATTCGCAGCCCGAGCAATAGTCAACGCCGCGCTGCACCCACATTCCTAGCGCAAACCCGGGTGCCCCAACTTTTCGCGCGCCTTCCGCGAAAGACCCTGCCCTGAGCTCGCCGAAGGGACTGGGCATTCCCAACTCTATTTACGAGATTTTGACTTACGCAGGATGGCGTTGATGCGGGTCCTGCATCCCCAAAGCGTCCCGAAGAGACGACCGACAAGAGCCCGGCGCTTCCAGCGCCGGGAAATCACGCAAAAAGAGAAGCCCCGTGCCGGAGGCACGGATCATCCATATTTAATATGCGTCCATGTATTCCTGCTCACTTCCATCCGCAATTCGCATCACTGAAATCCCGATCGGCAAACTCCTATTCTGAGATGTATGCCCAAAACCAAAATTCGGAACACGGTTTGCTCCGGCCAGTTTCCCATTTTGGGAACGATGCGCACGACTTCGGAGGAAAAAGCCCGTGTAAACCCTTGCGGCTCAAGATTTTGCCTGCAACTCATTGAGCCCCATAGACTATTTCGCAATTTCCCCCTAACTCGATGATTCCAGAGATCCGTGGGGGAGGGGGGTACCCCAACAAATTCGAATCTCGACAAACCTCATCGCGAAAATGTAATCCCGTGTCCGAGCACAACAATAAAGATCACACTCGCGATCCCTCCAGCCACAATCCATGAAATGCTGCGCGGGATCACGACACCTTCATCTTTATGCTCGCCGCGGCACATCATGCTCGGCAAACCGAGCAGCCCGGAGTTCGCTCCCAAGGTCGACGGCAACGCGGACGCGATCATGTAAAACAATCCGAGAGGACTAAATAACGCGGCAATGCCCGCAAGAACTCCGTCCGTGAAATACGGAGTCCAGCAAACCCATCGCAACGTGCGCGGTTCCCTTCCCTGAAACGGGCGCAGCTTCGCCGCCACCAGCAGCATCGACGCGTAATACGTTGCTGCGCCCAGCACGATCAGGCCAACCCGCCACGCCCACTGCGGTTGCAAGCCCGCGATCACCTGCTTCCAGTCGCCGAAGTTAGCCACGCCCGAGAACAGAAAGTATCCGGTTCCGGTAAATAGATTTCCGGCCATCGCCAGCACAAGGAAATAATGCGTCACCGGACGATATCGCGGACGCATCAAAAGCAACCACAGAACGACCGCAGTTGCGAGATTGACCAGCGTACCGTTCGCTGAGACCCAGCGTGTCTCGATGTCACTCTGCAGCGCAACCGTGCTCATTGTGATCTGACGAGCGCCGCTCAGCCACGCCGTCACGCCATGACCCAGTCCTTCATGCAACACATCCTGCAGGATGCAGGCCAACGCGGAAACGGCGACCATCGTTAACCAGTCATTCTTGGGAGAAGATGCTTCGTACGGCATAGACGCCAGTTATAACATCCTGCTGCCAATTGCATACCCTTCCGAGAATGAAGGGTCTGGGGTTCGCAACGCGGCAACATGATCCGCGGTATCCTGAAGTCAGTTATGCCTGTTCAAATTGGAGCCAAGACACACAGCTTTTCTGAACCCACAGGGCTTCTGTCGGATTGTCATCGGCGGATCGAGATGTTTCTGGGATCGCTACAGCAGATTGCGGCGCTACTGGACAGTCCGCTAGAGGCCAATGCGAGAGCGGCGCTCGATGCGTCTCTGCGCTACTTCCGCGAGGCCGCGCCGAAACATACCGCGGACGAAGAAGAGTCGCTGTTCCGGCGGCTGCGGAACGTGAATCATCCTGGGGTCGAGGCCGCGATCAAGACGCTGGATCCGCTCGAGAAAGAACATCAGCGCGCAGATGCGCTGCACAACGAGGTCGATCAGTTGGGCAGGAAGTGCTTAGGTGGTGCAACTCTTTCGCCGGAAGATGTGCAGAGATTCCGCAAGTCCGTCACCGAATTGGCCGCAATATATCAAGAGCACATTCGAATTGAGGATGAAGTCGTATTCCCTGTAGCCGGCAAGTTGCTGCCCGCGAGCGACAAAGCAGCAATTGCAGAGGAGATGTCGCGGCGGCGAAAACCTTAGGCAACATTACCGCCACAAATGGAAGGTCCCGCCTCCCCACTGTCGTGAAGGCGGGACGAAGTGCAAAGACGATTGAACTATTTTCTTCTGTTCGCTGTTTCGGCCGCAGCTTTAAGTTCATTGTTCACTTCCACAAGAAGCTGACGCGCCTTCTCCGCGTGGCCGTGCATATCCCATTTGTTGTCCTTCTGTGCTAGTTCAACTGCGCGATTGGCCTCCACCACATGTCTCTGTGCGGCGGCCAAATTTGGGTGCACGCTTGCATTGATGTCTATCACTGGCTCTTGGGCAAGGGTTGCGCCGCATAGCAGCATTGCAGCCAGAGTCGCCGGGACAACAAATCTGCTCTTGATCATAGTTTCTCCTGTTTGGATAGCAGCGATGTGGACAAAGTTTACACCGGAACCGCCGAAGTCTTGTACAAGGATTCCGGAATTCTTCAGCCGGTTGCCTCAATTCGAGCCGGGTACGACTGCCTGCAGCTTGGTCTTGAATGATCCGAAAGCCAGAGCATAGCTCGAGGGCTTTCCATTCACGAGTTTCACAACTTGGCCCTGGAAGGTTCCGGAAACCTCGCCCGTCTTCTGATCAAAGGCGGTGATCCGGGTTGAGCCTTTCGTACTCTGCGGCTTGCAGTTGTTGTCGCCATGAGGAAGACAATCGCCAGTGGAATACATTTCCACAGAGCTTCCGGCGATGGTGAGCTGAACCGTTGTCGCGCTGGCCCCAGGTAGAGTCCACTGATGTTCCCCGACATCGGTGCTGTTCACGAAGAGAGACATGGTGCCGTTGCTGTGATACATTTCGCCGCCACCAGTGCCGCCGGGTTGCATCGCACTCACGTTGATCGCAAGCTCAGGACCGGCCATGTAGGCGCGAGCCAGCATGGCTTGCACTTGCGGCATCGAGTAGCGATCGTCCAACTGATACATGCCGAATGCCTGATGCGGTCCGGTCACGTTGAACATGTTTGGGCGATCGACGACCGTAACATTGCAGATGAGCGTGAGCTTGCTCTTGATTGGGCCCTGCGGCAGGATCGTAATGGCAATGGCCACCGGATTCACCTTCGGGACGGTATGTGGGGCCTTGTAGGTGGCGTGAATGAGGCCGAGTTGCACGGACAGCTTGCCTTCTGAGGGATCGTCACCGACGTTCCCGTTCATGGTCCATTGGACGCCCTGGAGAATGTCGATGTCATGCCATCCGCCATTGGCATCGATGGTGATAATCCCCAGATTGATCGTTTGATCCACGGCAACCGTGACTGCTGCGCCTGGAAGGAGCACATACTCCTGGTCCGAGGCGAAGAGCGAGACGGAACCGAACATCACGATGACTGCAACCGCCATTAATGCTGCTTTTCTCATGCGTGATCCCCGTTGTGTGCGGCGAGAGTGCATCATGATAGCAGGGGAAAGACGACTGCCCGATCGAATCCGGCGGGCGGAATATCACTAATTACGGGAGTTGACTCGGCAGCGTCTGGTTTGGCCCACTCAGGAATTTGCGGCTGATGCCATCGGGGGAAACTCGCGTCCAAGGTTGTCAGCTGCGCGATTCATGCGTCGGCAGCGGGGGCAGAGGCACTTCGCGTAAGAGTCTACGGGTGTTGCGGTGTGTCCACAAATGCCGCAAACGAAGAATCCATCCGATCGCGGGGACATAGGCCGGAACTCGCTGCCCAGCACACAGTAAGGGCAGCGGACAATCTCGTCTGACATTTCTACTGCACTCCCTTCCCTCTCAACTAGCGCACCAATTTCGACAATTCAGGTCTAACAACTTACAGCGAAACAGCGGTGACCTAGCAGGGGAGGCTGGGAACGAACTCAAACGAGTCCGCACACAAACCTACTTGCGCCATTTGATAGTTACCTTAGAGGAGTTACCCCACCAAGGGAATAGCCCGTTCGGTTAGGGTATGTGGCCCGATGGTACTAGCGCGCAGCCATGGGTCATCCGACGGTTTTGTCACTAGTATGGAGCGCGACCACCAGGACTTCCGCGCTAATTTATTCCTCTCTCCTTGACAGTCTAGGGGAACAAGGAGTATTCCTAGACAATCTAGGAAGGATTCGAATGAGCAAACAACTCGATCTGTTGCAGGGCACGCTTGACATGCTGATCCTCAAGGCAATCTCGCTGAGCCCACTGCATGGATACGGTATTCTGCTGCGCATTCAGCAGATCTCGAACAAGCGACTGGAGATCCAGCAAGGGTCTTTATATCCCGCGCTTTACCGGCTGGAACATCACGGATGGATCACGAGCGAGTGGGGAGAATCGGAGAACAATCGGCGAGCGCGTTACTACCGGCTGACGAGCACTGGAAAGCGGCAGCTGCAAGCAGAAACCGAACGCTGGAATGAGATGACGGCAGTGATCGCCGGCATCTTGCAGGCGACGCCGGAGCAGCTATGAGCTGGTGGACACGAGTTCGCTCATGGACAAAGTCGACCGTGCGCTCCACACGCATGGAACGTGACATGGATGAAGAGATGCGCTTTCACGTCGAAGCTCACGCGACAGAACTAATGAAGCGAGGCATGACGCGAGAGAAGGCACTGCGGCAGGCGCGGCTGGAATTCGGCGGCCTGGAGACAGCGAAGGCGCAGTGTCGAGATGCAGTGGGCGTGAGTTTTCTGGAAACGCTCATGCAGGATCTGCGACACAGCGTGCGAGGCATGCTGCGAACTCCGGTTTTCGCGCTAACGGCGGTAATAGTTCTGGCGTTGGGGATCGGGGCAACGACTGCGATCTTCAGTGTCGTCGATGCCGTGCTGCTAAGACCTCTGGCGTATCGCGATTCCGGGCGGCTGGTGACCATTCTGATGAGTGGCACGGGCCCAGTATCCGTGGCGAACTACATCGACTGGCGGGATCAGAGTCGTTCGTTTTCCACGATGGGCGCCGCGGTTTTCTGGTCTCCGAATCTTACTGGTGTCGATTCGCCGGAACACATCACGGGCCTGAAGGTCACGCAGAATTTGTTTCCCATGCTTGGAATCGAGCCGATGCTCGGCCGTTTGTTCTTGGAAGGAGAAGATAAAGACGGCGCGGACCGTGAAGTGATCCTTAGTCACCGCTTGTGGCAGCGCAGGTTTTCGAGTGATCCCGCCGTGCTCGGCAAACCAATCGTTCTGGATGGAAATGCATTTGTGATCGTTGGAGTAATGCCGCCGGAATTCCAGTTCGCTCCGTTCTGGGCGACGAAGGCGGAGTTATGGGTCCCGAATGCTTTCGGTGCGCGCATTCACAGCCGCGGCGGGAACAGCCTGCGCATTTTTGCGCGATTGAAAGATGGCGTTTCGTTGACACAGGCGCGAGCAGAAATTGCGTCGATCACGGCACGCCTCGAACAGCAGTTTCCAGGCACGAATCGCAATGTCGTCGTGACGCCGTTGAAGGAAAAGGTCGTGGGCTCGATTGAAACTCCGCTGCTGGTGTTACTCGCAGCCGTTGGCTTCGTTCTGCTGATCACCTGCGCCAATGTTGCCCACATGCTTCTAGCGCGGGCTGCGACTCGGCAAAAGGAAATCGCAGTGCGAGCGGCACTAGGCGCGCGCCGGGGGCGCCTCATCCGTCAATTTCTGACGGAAAGCATTTTGCTCGGCGGTGTTGGCGGGGCCCTGGGGCTCTTGCTAGCTGTGCTGGGAACGCGCGCGTTAATCGCCCTGAGCCCTGCAAATATTCCGCGAGTGCAAACAGCGTTGGATTTGGGCTTGTACCTGCGCTGCAGGCCTCCTCCGTAAATGTGAATGACACGCTAAAAGAAGGAGGGCGAGGCGGAACCGAAGGAGTACAGCGGAATCGCTTGCGCAGCCTGCTCGTCGTCTCCGAATTTTCGCTAGCCCTGATGCTGCTGATCGGCGCCGGCCTGATGATTCGGACCTTCGCCGCGCTAGAGGCTGTCGATCCAGGTTTCAATCCACATCATGTGATTTCAATGATCGTGTCGGTTGCTGGATCGAAAGAAGCGGAACCAGGGCGCCGCGAATTTTTTTACCGTCAATTGATCGAGCGCGTTCGTTCTCTTCCCGGTGTGGAGGCTGCGGGCGCGATCAATCACCTGCCCTTGGCTGGAGATCTGTGGGGCTGGTCTTTCCTCGTGGAAGGCCGTCCGAAGCCGCGCCCGGGAGAGGCGCCCAAAGCGGTTTACCGCATGGTGACGCCCGGATATTTTGCCGCTATGCGTCTGCCGATAGTCCGCGGGCACGACATCACCGACGCTGACAATATAACTGCACCAGGCGTGGTGATTATCAATGAGCAGGCTGCACGGCAATACTGGCCGGGTGAGGATCCGATCGGGAAGCGAGTGTCGTTTGATGACGACACAACAAATCCGACGAACTGGCTGACCGTCATCGGCATCGCGAAAGATGCAAAACAAGATAACTGGACCGACAAGGCGACGCCAGAGGCATACCTGGCGGCTTTTCAGAATCATGACTACATTGGCGACTCCGGAACGGAAGCGTCGAAGCACATGGACTACATCACCTTGGTCGCGCGCTCAGTCGGCGATCCAGCGGCTTTGGCTTCCGAGATGAAGCAAGCGGTGTGGTCGTTCGATCGCAATTTGGCGATTTCGCAGGTCGTCACCATGGATGGTGTAGTAGCCGAGGCGAACGCGCAACCGCGATTCGAGATGATGCTGCTGAGTATCTTTGCGGCGGTAGCTCTGGTGCTTGCCGCGGTTGGAATCTATGGAGTGATCAGTTACTCGGCCTCGCAGCGGACGCATGAGATTGGCGTTCGTATGTCGCTGGGTGCGACTCGTGGAGACGTTTTGCTTCTCGTCGTCCGGCAAGGCATATGGCTGGCCGTGGCCGGATCGGCGGCAGGACTCACGGGATCTCTGTTGCTTTCTCGGCTGATGGGTGGACTTTTGTACGGCGTGAAGCCGACAGATCCTGTGACTTTCGCGGCTGTCGCTTTTGGATTGGCGGTGGTGGCGATGCTGGCTTGCTACATTCCGGCGCGGCGGGCGATGCGGGTCGATCCAATGGCAGCGTTGCGCTATGAATGAAACATCGATTCCTGATGACGTTCGAGAGTGTTCCTCTCCGCTTGCACTGTAACGATTGTGTCTCAGCCGTTAAGTTTGAAACGATCTGGGCCAACCGCAGGAGTGACCACGCATCTAACAACAATCTCCCGCTCCGAGAAATCATTCTAAAAAGTGTGAGGTTGTTATGGAAACCGCAGTAAGTGGACAGACGGAAGATCGAGTCACAGGCACAATCGAGAGTCAGACATCAAAATTGCCATCCTCCTTATTTCTGGGACTGGCCGTGGGATCCATGGTCGGGTCGTTGGTCTTGCATCTGGCGGGGCAAAAACACTGGTCTTTGTTCGTTGGGCAGTGGGCCGCGCCATTCCTGATCATGGGCAACTACAACAAAATGGTGAAGCAGCATGGCTCCGACGCGCGCCAGCGCTGGGCCGCCTAAGTTGTTCTGAGCCGGCGCCCGTTGGGGTGCCGGTCTCTTCTTAAATCGATTCAACATCGTTCTCTTCCAAGCAGCGCGAAGAATCTGCTCGTGTGCGTCGTTTTTGAGAAAGAAAAAATCCCGACAGCGGCATCTGAATTCAATGAGATAGGTATTTGGCAGGCTGCCTGCTATGGCAGCCGGGAGGCTTCCAATGGCAAACATGCGGCGAATCAGGCGAACAGCCTGCGCAGTATTGCTAGTTATGTTTTGTTTGCTGCTTGCGGATCTGGCATACGCCGGCAATGAAGTTATGGGTGAATTGATTTTCGAAGGCAAATCGAAGGTCGAGAAGACGTCGGGCGTGTGGGTCGACGGGCAGTACGTGGGATACCTGAAGGAATTAAAAGGATCGAAGAAGGTTTTACTCCTACCTGGTGAGCACACGGTGGCAGTCAAGCAGAACGGGTATCGCGACTTTGTACAGAAAGTCAATCTTCAGCCTGGAGAGAAAGTAGTCGTCAATGTGGCGATGGAAAGAGGTCCGACTGGAGTGATGCCGGCTGTGACATCAACAGTAAAAATCGTGGTGAATCCTTCGCGGGCGGCCGTGTTCCTCGACGGGCTTTTCGTGGGACACGTCGGCGAATTCGATAGCGCTGGGCAAGGATTACTAATCGCGCCTGGGCCACACAAGATCAAGATCGCGCTGCCGGGATATCAGACGTTTGAAACGGAGATCAGTCCATTGCCGAACCAGAAAGTCGAAGTAAAGACCGATCTGGTGAAAGGAGAGAGTACGGAGAACGGGCCGTTGCTCGATCAAAATGGGAATGAACGAGTTCCTCCGCCGCCGGAACCGGCGACTGCTCCGCAGAGGCCGTAATTTCCAGTTGCGGCAATCAAAAATCGTATTTCGGTGCGTGTAGGGGAATCTTGAGCCGGAGGGGCTTGCGTCGGGTACGGATCCGGACGCGATGCTCGTGCGAGTGAAAATAGGCTGCGGGAGTCAGACGATAAGCGCCGTGCAAGAATGGACGGAAGCCATTGCGGCGCCATTTCAGAAACATTCGCAAGTGAGATGCTGCGGCGAGTGCTCGGGTTTGGAAAAGCTGCGTCCCGTGCGGGCTTTGACATGCATCTCTACAGCAATTCCGGGAGAAACGCACGGGTCAGGCGAGGGGACGACCGATCTCCCAATGGTGCCCAAAAGGATCGATGACGCGGCCGAGACGCCAGTCATGCTCTTCTGTCACCGGATAGACTTCTTTCGCGCCAGCTTGAATTGCCCGAGCGAAAACCGTGTCCGGATCGGCAACCGTGAGAATGATGCGAATCGTGATGCCGCCAAGAGACTCCGGACTGAAATTGAAATGTTCGGGGGACTCGTCGCTGAGCCAGAATTCTGCGCCCTCGATGGAAAGACGGGCGACGACATCGCGATCATCGCCCATGCGGAAGACCTCAATGGCTCCGAAAGCGGACTTGTAAAAGTCGATGGCGCGGGCTCCGTTACGGACGCAGAGCCAGGGCGTAATGGAAGTTGCCAGCCCGCTGTTGGCCATTGAACTGGCCGCTGATCTCTTCTTCGCTGGGGAGCGTTTCCTACTCTTCTTTGTCACTAACGCGCCTCAATACTTCAAAGTCGGGCTTGACTGGTTTTTCTTCGGGTCAGGATAACCGAAAAATGCGCCCGACAGCACGATTCTCCGTAAAGAATTCCCCTCCCGACGGTAATTCTATAAGCATCCAGGATCCTTCGCCTGCGCGAGTTCGTTCGAGCTCGCTTCGATCAGGATGACCAGTTTGTTCTCGGCGACCACAGGTCTGGAGTAAGGGTGACAGTCATCGATGGAATCACCGTTTCATGATAAGATTTCCGGCACTTCGGCTCAATGCCGTGTCTGGCGCACTGTTTCTGATTCTTCGGAGGTCTCCCCAATGGGTTCCCGCTGCCTGAGTTTCCGCGTTTCCATTCTCTTGGTCGCCGCTTGCCTATTCTTGAGTTCTGCGTTTGCGCAGAGTGCGCTTCCCAATCATCTTTCAAAGCGCGTGGTTGGCGACTATGGGTACTGGAGCAAGTACCAAAATCCTCCATATGGCGCGGCTCAAATTCCCTATAACAGGCTGACGCACATCAATCATGCCGGCATCAGTTTCGACGCGACGGGCACGCTGTCAGTACCCGATGGTTTCATTGAACCGGAATTGAACAGCCAAGCGCACGCCGCCGGAGTCAAAGTCATGCTGCTGCTGGGCGGCGACTTCTCCGGGCTTGAGACCAGCGGGCAGGTGCAGACCTTGGTCGACAACGTCGCTACCTTCGAGCAGCAATATGCGTATGACGGCGTGGATATCGATTGGGAATATCCGTCGTCGGATCAAGATGCGGCGTTTCTCGTCCAGATGATGTCGCTGTTCCGGCAGTCGAATGCAGATTACGTTCTGTCGTTTGATGCAGGCCCGTGGGGCGGATCGGGCTACGCCTTGCCCCAGGTGAAGCAATACGTCGATTACGTCAACGTCATGATGTACGACTGCGCCGGGCCCTGGACGGCGCATGGACAGCTGAATTCGTCGATTTTCTGGGACCCGCGCGATCCGGCGCCCTATGAATGCCAGCCCGGCGGAAGCGTAGCTGGGGCGGCAACCATTTTTCTGCAGCAGTTACCTCCAAAGCAGATCAACATGGGCACGCCGTTCTACGGCTATGTCTACGTCAACATCAAACATCTTTTTGACCTTTGTCCGAATTCGCAGTGGACACAGGATGGCGAGTGCGACAACGCGGTGTTCAGCGGCAGCTATGGGCTGAATTTCAAACACAACATCAACCGGAATGGGTGGCGGACGCATTATGATCCGATCGCGCTGGTTCCTTATATGCTCCGCGTCGACGGAACCAATGGCTACATTACTTATGACGATCACTATTCCACGTACATGCGCGTCTGGTATTCGGATTGGGTGCGGCATTTGGGCGGGACATTTATGTGGGCGCTCGATCAGGATTACGATGGGCACTCGCAGGACCTGCTGCGAGCGATGTATAACGCGTCGCTCGGTAACGCCCGCTGAGGAAAAATGAGAAGCAAAAAGCCGCCGTCTCTGGCGCGTCGAGACAATAACTCACCTTGGTTCAGGCCGAAAGCGTAAAGGTCAGGTCTATTTGCGTAGTTTATAAGCCGGTAAGTACACCAGGAGAGTCCACCAACATTGCTGACACTCAGTACGTGCTCACAGGGATTGGAGCGCCTCATATTCCGCATGTGGAACTCTTCCCAGGATCACCGGGTTGGCAGGCGGATTGCTGTGCTTAAGCCGCCGATGGGATGGAAACAGCAAGAAGCAAGAGGAAAATATAGGGATGTTTCACGGAGTATCTCGAGAAGTGCAACACTGACGAATCGGTTGGCCAATTCTGTTCGCCTACGCAGCGCCTGTCAAGGTGCAAGCAGTTGCAACGGCGCGGCGCAGTGTTGGCTCAAAATTGGAAGGCGGAATCACATGTGATCAATCGCCGATGCGCTCATCGACTCGCAAAATCGATTCTTTGCCCGATTCGGGAACGCCCGTGCGAAACGCTTCACCATCTGTTTGACCCGGTCTACCCAACGTGTTATAAATGCCCGTTTTGCGCTAGTATGCCGGAGCCGGAGACTTTTTTCTCCAGCCGTTTTGAACTGGCATGCTCTAAATAAACCGGCGCAAGACCCGACGCGGCCAAGCTACATCACTCCTTTAGGTCTTGCGGTGGAAGCGTGTTCGGAATCCCAGAAAAGATTCAGCCCGAATAAGTACCTGCGGAAACCGCGGTGCGGGCGGGACAATTCTGGACAGAAAGCACCTAAACACGTTTAGCAGTTCCTAATACCGTTTTGATTCGGAGGACTCTTATGCGTACCTGGCTTGCCACTGCTGCGTTCTTCAGCCGCCGCATGGCTATCAAAATCTCGTCCGTAGTCGCACTGCTCACTGTTGGCGCCGCTGCGGCCTTTGCTGAGCCCGAGGGTGCCGGAGGTGAAGCCTCGCTCAAATTGCCCGACCTGTCGTCAGTCAATTTCTTCAATGGAGCGATCGATGGTCACAAGCTGCTGCTGATCGGCATCCTGTTCTGCCTCTTCGGTCTGGGATTCGGCATGGCAATCTTTCTGCGCTTGAAAAACCTGCCCGTCCACCGATCCATGCGCGAAATCTCGGAACTGATCTACGAGACTTGCAAGACCTACCTGGTGACGCAAGGCAAATTCATTCTTCTGTTGTGGGCATTCATCGCTGTCATCATTGCAGCATATTTCGGGTGGTTGGCGCCGGTCCCAGGAAAGCCTGTGGGCCTGACGCTTCCGATCATTCTGGCATTCAGTCTGGTGGGTATCGCCGGCAGTTACGGCGTCGCCTGGTTCGGCATTCGGGTAAACACATTCGCCAACTCGCGAACAGCGTTCGCTTCCCTTCCCGGCAAGCCTTATCCCGTGTACCAGATTCCACTGGAAGCTGGCATGAGCATCGGGATGATGCTGATCTCGGTCGAGCTGCTAATCATGCTCTTTATCCTTCTGTTCATTCCCGGCGATTATGCCGGTCCTTGCTTTATCGGGTTTGCGATTGGCGAGTCATTGGGCGCGGCCGCGCTGCGTATCGCCGGCGGTATCTTCACCAAGATTGCCGATATCGGGTCGGACTTGATGAAGATCGTTTTCAAGATCAAGGAAGACGATGCCCGCAATCCGGGTGTGATCGCCGATTGCACGGGCGACAATGCCGGCGATTCGGTTGGACCTTCCGCGGACGGATTCGAAACCTATGGCGTAACGGGCGTGGCGCTAATCACGTTTATTTTGCTGGGAGTGAAAGATCCAAGCGTGCAGGTACAGTTGCTGGTGTGGATCTTTGTGATGCGCGTGATGATGCTGGTCTCGAGTTCGGTCTCGTACTTCCTGAACGGAGCGATCGCGAAAGCGAAATACGGCTCGGCTGCAGAGATGAACTTTGAAGCGCCGCTGACCTCGCTGGTATGGATTACCTCCATTGTGTCGATTGCCCTGACGTACTTGATTTCGTATTTCATCATCCCGATGCTGGGCAGCGACAACACGCAGTGGTGGAAGCTGTCGACGATCATCTCCTGCGGCACGCTGGCAGGGGCGTTGATTCCGGAACTGGTGAAGGTGTTCACCTCGACCGAGTCGCGGCACGTGAAAGAAGTCGTGATTTCGGCGCAGGAAGGCGGAGCTTCATTGGGTATTCTGTCCGGCTTCGTCGCGGGCAACTTCTCCGGCTATTACCTGGGATTGGCCATGATGATTCTGATGGCCATCGCCTACTACATGAGCACGATGGGTCTGGCGCTGGCGGCAGGCATGCTGGCACCGGCAGTGTTCGCGTTCGGCCTGGTCGCCTTCGGATTCCTCGGCATGGGACCGGTGACGATCGCCGTAGATTCCTATGGTCCAGTGACCGACAACGCGCAATCCGTGTATGAACTTTCGCTGATCGAAGCAGTACCCAACGTCACGGCGGAGATCAAGAAAGACTTCAACGTCGGAGTCGATTTCGAGCGTGCGAAGCACTTGCTGGAAGCCAACGATGGCGCGGGGAACACGTTCAAAGCGACCGCGAAACCTGTGCTGATTGGAACAGCGGTCGTGGGTGCGACCACAATGATCTTCTCGATCATCATGGCGCTGACCAACGGACTTAACGACGCGGAGGGCGTGGCCAAACTCTCGCTGCTGTACGCTCCGTTCTTTCTCGGGCTGATCACCGGCGGGGCGATGATTTACTGGTTCACAGGCGCTTCCACTCAGGCCGTAACCACGGGGGCATACCGCGCAGTCGAGTTCATCAAAGCTAACATTAAGCTCGAAGGCGTGGAAAAGGCATCGGTTGCCGACAGCAAGAAGGTGGTGGCCATCTGCACCAAGTACGCGCAGAAGGGAATGCTGAACATCTTCATCGCGGTATTTTTCGGGACGCTGGCCTTCGCTTTCGTGGATGCTTTCTTCTTTGTCGGCTACCTGATCTCGATCGCAATTTTCGGTCTGTATCAGGCGATCTTTATGGCAAATGCGGGCGCTGCCTGGGACAATGCCAAGAAGATTGTTGAGGTCGAACTGAAGCAGAAAGGCACTCCACTGCACGACGCAACGGTGATCGGTGACACAGTCGGCGATCCGTTCAAAGACACGTCATCGGTGGCGCTGAACCCGGTGATCAAGTTCACCACCTTGTTCGGACTGCTGGCGGTGGAATTGGCAGAGAGCCTGAAGCCGGGCGGCCACCCATCCACGCTCACGATTGTCCTGGCGCTGGTGTTCTTCCTCATCTCGTTCTCGTTTGTGTACAAGTCTTTCTACGGGATGCGGATCAAGAGCGGCAACTAGTTCGCACATCTAGTTCGAAGAATAACGCCATCCGGTTCGCGGATGGCGTTCCTTTTCACCACAGGGATCACAGAAGGCTACCGCGAAAACCCCATTACGATTCTCGTTATGCGTCGTCGTAATCCTCGGTTAGAGAAATCAAAAATGCGACCAGCGCATTCACGTCATCTTCGCTGAGCGACATCGCTTTAAATTCCGGCGGCGGATTGCGTAGCAAACCCTGACGGGCAAGTTGTGAACCGTGAATATAGAAGTTGATCACATCTGCGAGCTGAAGTTTGCTGCCATTGTGCAGATAAGGGCTCGAATCTTCCAGGTCGCGCAGGATCGGAGTCTTGAATTGCGCAATGGTGCTCGCGAGTCCCTCGTCCACGGAGCAATCGTGTCCTGCTGCACACACCACACTCTTCAACGAAGCCTGCGGCTTGGGCATGTCAGGATTCAAGTAAACATTCCACATTCCCAGATCGGCGAATTGCGGATGATTGGCATCCGCTGCCCGGCGGAAAGTCTCCCCGGCAGCGGGATGGTTTGCCGATGCTGGAAGATACAAATCGTAGATGGCGTTGCGCTCCGACGAAGAGGGCACGCTAAGGTTCATAAAAGCGCCCGCCCCGTGAACACCGTCGTATTCCTCCTGGCTGACTCCGGTGTTATGGAAGAGAAAGTCGGAAAAGTTGGGAGCCTGATGGCAGGCCGCGCAATTACCGGCATGTTGCGACCCGTCGGTTGCATTGCTTGCCGCCTTCAGGAAGATTTTAAGACCTGCAAGCTCCGTCGCTCCGAACTGGAATGGGAAGGGATGATACTGAAAGCTTCCCATTGTTCCGTCAACCCACTTCGGATTGCCGAGCCCAAGCACAGCCTGATACAAGCGTCGATTGTATTGCGGAATACTTTCTCCGGCGTTCGGCTGCACCGGCAGATGGTTGATGCGAAGAAAGACGTCGTAGGGAGATGCGATATAGCGGCCGAATTCGTCCTGTTTGAACTTGAGGTCGTGCATGTAAGTCGAGATGCACTTCGCGACAAGGTTCAGTATCTGATCGGCAGTGGCGCTGTTCACATCAATGCGATCAGCGGCTGGAATCAGAAGATCGCCGGTGATCCTCGAATCGGTTCCGGCAAAGAGCACGCCATAGGAAAGGCCGTTCGTGCGGTCTTGCGCCAGTTCATCGGAACCATCATCCTGCCGGATAACGAGCGCTATCTGCGCAAGAGCTTGCTGATACTGATCCGGCGCCCAACCGAAGTTGCGTCCCGTCACAGTGGCTTTGACCAGGTCTTCCGGCGTCGCAAACTCTCCGTCGAAATGAAGCAAGGTCGGTCCTGGGTGCGGCTGCAACGATCCGACCATGTGCATGGAGTTCCTAGGAGTTTCGATATAGCCGTTCATCGGCCGAGGGATTGGACTCCGCGTGGTGAAGTCGGCGTAGGTGCGATTCCCAGCTCCAGACACCCCCTGAAATTCAGTAACGAAATGGCAGGAGCGGCAATTGATTGATTGTCCCGCAAACGGCCCGGCCAAAATCCCATTGGTCGTATAGACCTGCGCGACGACCGGATCGCCCACGGCAAGAGGCTTATTCACCGCCGTCATGTGAGTCGCGTGTCGAGAAAGAGCCGCTCGCCGATGCTGTCTTCCGCGGGAGTGGCATCAGACTCTGCCGGAAACTGCGGCGCCTGGCCCGCGTTGCAGCTCATCATCACGAGCAATGCCAACGTCATTCCACACCTCCCTATCCAGGAGCGGACGAAGGCGTCGTCGCCGTGCAAACTCGACTTGCTTTTCTTGCTTTCTATCATCGCGCTCTCCGGCCAAAGATCTGCGAGAACTCGTAAGACACGCTGAAGCGATAGAGCACACCCATGGAATTTGCGTTCAAGCCGAAGTTCGGCGAGAACGATACCGTGGGGCCTTTGGGAATATTGAATGCCAGAGCCGGGCCCAGATAATGAGAGGTCGCGGCCAGGCCGAACCCGTTGAGGTCGCCGAGCCCCCCATAGAGCTCAAGACCAGCGGAAAAGTTCTCACGACAGAAAACACACTCTCGCGCACTGGCCGCGAATGCCAAAGGGCGGCTTATCGCTGCGGCGTAACCAAACTCCCACGGCTCACTCTCGTTCAGGTCTTTCTCCGTGATGAAATTGCCTGAGTAATTCCATCCCTTCGCATCGCGCGAGAGGATCAACTTCAGTTCCAGAGATCTTTCGAGTTCTGGACGAGCCTGCCTGTTACTGAGCCGAAGATCCGAGATGCTACTGTGGCCCGTTACCTCGAGGAAGCTGCGGTCGGCCAAACTCGTGTTTTCGTACTCGACATAGAGAATGGGATTGACAAGATGCTGGTGTGCAAAGGGGCGAAAGCGGTTCTCCCAGCGCCACCCCGTAAAAATCGTGCTGTCATTGGACGTGCTCTGGCCGCTGAGGTATAGCTCCGTGGTCCACCAGCCCTTTGCGCCGTATTCAAGTTCGAGTGTGCTTCCGAAAAAGGAATTGCCATACTTCGGCGTGCCCGTCGTATTTTTTACCGAGAGTTCCAGATTACCGGGCTCTTCCAGATCATCGGAGTAGGTCACAAAATAAGGGCGTTCCTGCGCACGGCACAGCGGCGCACAAACAAGCAGGACTGCGCACAACCAGAAGCGGGTAGACATTCGCATCGATTCGATCTCTTTTTAGTTGCGACTCAGTCGCATCTATGAAGAACAATGAGACGGCAGAGTCTAGTTGCAACCGAGTCGCATCAGGAGGAAACGAGATTC
>Ga0335070_10004129_pt1 | contig 16946 bp, 14 predicted proteins | sample Lox_Sample_13_FD_206722 | JGI IMG/M metagenome (GOLD analysis project Ga0335070, IMG submission 206722) | Soil microbial communities from Loxahatchee National Wildlife Refuge, Florida, United States - Lox_Sample_1.3 | ecosystem: Environmental > Terrestrial > Soil > Wetlands | place: USA... | reverse complement strand
GAGCGGCATGGCGCCGTCGACGTCGACCGGCGCATCGCCGTCGCAGCCGGTCGCGCGCAGGATCGCGTCAACCATCTCCGGCGGATTGGTCGGCCAGGTGCCGAGCGCGTCGCCGGGCTCGTAGGCGAAGGGCGCGTCGGCAAGCGAGAGCGCGATGTGGCGCACGTCTTTGTCCGAGCCGGTCGCGGTGAGCGGCCCGTTCTCGATGAACGGCGCGGCGAAGGGATTGTTGCGCGTGCCGGGTGCCTCGGCCGGCTCGTCCTCGGAGGCGGCCGCCTCCCCGGCCTGCGTGGGCGACGCGCCGGCCTCGCGCGCGAAGACCTCGATGGCCCGGTCGCGCCAGGCGGCGAACGGGCCGGCGGTGTCGCCATCGACCTCGACGCGCTCGGCGAGACGCACCGCGCCGAGCGCGGCCAGGCGCTCGTCGAGCTGGCGGCCATAGCCGCAGAACTTGAGATAGCTCGAATCGCCGAGCGCCAGCACGGCATATTTCAGACCGGCCAACGGCGCGCCCGCCGCCGCGTCGAGCTCGGCGGTGAGGCGCAGCGCGCTGTCCGGCGGCTCGCCCTCGCCATGGGTCGCGGCGATGATGATGGCATGGTCGAGGCCGGCGAGATCGGCGAGCGACAGCCCGCCGATGTCGCGCGCGGTCGCGTCGAAGCCGCGGCCCTTGGCGGCGCGCGCCCATTTGCGCGCCAGGCCCTCGGCCGTGCCGGTCTGCGAGGCGTAGAGCACGGCGATCGACAGCGCCGGCGCCGCAGCCTCGGCAGGCTGGTCCGGCGGCGCCAGCAGCGCCATGAGGAAGCCCGAGAGCCACGCCCGCTGCTCGGGGCTGAACGGCGCATCGTCGGGAATGAGCGCCGCATAGGGCGCGGCGCCGCCGGCGCGCTCCATCTTCATGCGGCGGTGCCCATCAGCATGGCGCGCAGCGCCGCCTCGTCATGGCGCCGGGCGAAGGCGACGAAGCCCTCGCCCGCCTGGCGCCGCGCCTTGTACGCGCTCAGGAGACGCACGAGCGCGCCGGGCACCTGGTCGGCCGGCACGCCCTTGGCGATCTCGCGCGCCAGCACGCGGTCGCGGCCGGAATCGCCGCCGACGAAGACGGTGTAGCCCTCGACGGTGCCGCCGTCAGCCGCGACCTGCGTGCCGAGCAGGCCGATATCGCCGATGTAATGCTGGGCGCAGGAATTGGGGCAGCCGGTGAGATGGATGTTGATCGGCGCGTCGAGCGACAGCGATTTGTCGAGCTCGCGCCTGATGGCGAAGGCGTGACCCTTGGTGTCGGACATGGCGAACTTGCAGCCGGTGTTGCCGGTGCAGGCGACGAGGCCGGCCGAGGCCGACGCCGCACGGACGTCGAAGCCCATCGCCTTGACGCGCCGCTCGATCGTGCCCAGTGCGGCGTCGGGCACGTTCGGGACGATGACGTTCTGCCAGACGGTCAGGCGCAGCTCGCCCGCGCCGCATTCCTCGGCGAGATCGGCGAGCTTGCTCATCTGCTGGGCGGTCATGCGGCCGACCGGGATGGCGACGCCGACATAGTTGAGACCCGGCTGCTTCTGGCTGAACACGCCGACATGGCCGTGGCGGATCGGCAGGCGCGGCGGCGCGCAGTCGTCGGCCGGCAGGCGGCGCAGCCTGAAGGCCAGCTTGGCCTCGACCGCTTCGATGAAGGCCGCCATGCCGATGCGGTCGAGCAGGAAACGGAGCCGCGCCTTCTTGCGGTCGGTGCGGTCGCCCCGGTCGGCGAAGACGCGGATCATGGCGGCGGCGACGGCGACGCATTCCTCAGGCGGCACGACGATGCCGGCGTCCTCGGCGAAACGGAGGTGGCCGGTAATGCCGCCGAGCAGGCAGCGAAAGTAGATGCCCGGCGCGACCGCCCTGCCCTCGGGCACGCGCACGGCCTGGAAGCCGATGTCGTTGGTGTCGCCGACCACCGAGACGCTGCCGCCGGTATCGAAGGCGACGTTGAACTTGCGCGGCAGCCCGAAGAGGTCGCGGTTGTTGTTGAGGTAGAATTGCAGGCCCTGGGCGAGTGGCCGTACGTCGTAGAGCTCGGCCGGATCGAGGCCCGAGGTCGGCGTCGCCGTGACGTTGCGCACGTTGTCCGCGCCGGCGCCGCGCGAGGTGAGGCCGGCATCGGACAGCGCCATCAGCACGTTGACGATGTCGCGCGGCTTGATCTCGCGGATCTGGACGTTGCCGCGCGTGGTGACGTCGCCATAGCCGCCGCCCCAATCGCGCGCGATGCGCGCCAGCGCCCGCATCTGGGATGACCTCAGGACGTTGCCCGGCACACGCACGCGCACCATGAACGCGTCCTGCGCCGGCGCGACGTAGAACAGGCCGTGGAACTTGAAGCGGAACACGTCGCCGCCTTCGGGCGCCTTGTCAGCGGCGGCGTGGCGCAGGATCTTGTCCCAGATGTCGAGGGGATTCTCTTCGAGCTTGAGCCGCTCCTCGCGCGTCAGCTCGTCGAGCGGCACGCCCCAGGCGGTGGCACCCTCGGCCGGCGCGGCGAGATTGCCCGCGCCGTCGCCGGGCTGGTGCGTCAGCCGCCCGTCCGCCTGCATGCCCACGAAGGGGACGAGCCCGCGCACGCGCAGGCCCGCCGCATAGCCCTCGAGGTATTCTTTCTGAGCGGTGGTGAACGGCGCGCCCGCCCCGCTCATGGCCGTCTCGCAAGTCGCCGCAAGCCGCTACTCCGCCGCGGCCGGCGCAGCCTCGACCGGGCCCGCCTTGGGCTGAGCCGGCGCCGGGCGGTGGGTGAAGTAAAGGGCGAAGCCGGTAAAGACGAAGCCGCCGACGATGTTGCCGAGCGTCACCGGGATCTGGTTCCACAGCCACCAGTCGGCGAAGGACACCTTGGCGCCGAGCAGCATGCCGGCCGGAATGACGAACATGTTGACGACCGAGTGCTCGAAGCCCTGGGCGAAGAACACGACGATCGGCAGCCAGGCGGCGACGATCTTGCCGACCGTCGAGGACGAGGTCATGCCCATGACCACGCCGAGGCAGACCATCCAGTTGCACAGGATCGCCTTCACGAACACCGTCGCCATGCCGGCCAGATCAGCCGATTTGTAGCCGAGCGTCTTGGCCTGAGCGATGTTGACGATCTGGGCCATGATCGGGTCGGTCGCCGCCGTCCCCGCCTTCGAGATCGCCACGGCATAGAGCCCGGCATAGAGCAGCGCGCCGATCAGATTGCCGAGGAACACCCAGCTCCAATTGACCAGCACCGCGCTCGCCGAGATCTTGCGCTCCAGATAGGGCAGCGGCACGAGCGCGAAACTGCCGGTGACGAGCTCGAGGCCGAGCAGCACGATCATGACGAAGCCGACCGGAAAGACGACGGCGCCGACGATCGGCTGGCCGGTTTGCACTGTCGCGCCGATGGCGAGGCTGGTCGCGAAGCCAAGAATTGCGCCCGATAGCATGCCGCGCACGAGCAGATCGCGCGGCGCCAACCCCGCCTTCGCGGTGCCGGCGTCGACCATGGTGGCGGCTACGTCCTTCGGTTTCATGTAATCCAAGGCGCATCTCCCGCTGACACGAGGGCAGTCACATCGACCTACCCGTCGTTCAGCAATAGCCGTGCCACGCGCCTCGGTGCGCGATTTGCGCGCCAAACCGGCATTTTAGATCGCCTTCCGGATGAGCGACCGGAGGTCGCGAAAGGACGATGTGCCCGGTGGCCGCGCAGGTCGTGCTGCATATTTGTGCAATGCAAAAGGACCGGCCACCGCGCGCCGCGCGGCGTCCTTATGATAGAATTGCGTGAACATGCGGCTGTCCGGACCGCGGTCCTGGACTGGCGTCGCGGTCAAGCGACGCGCCGCCCGTCGGGAGGAGACGCGCCATGAAGCTCTATTATCACCCGGTCTCGACCACCAGCCGACCGATCCTGCTGTTCCTTGCCGACAACAGCGACCTGAAGGTCGATTTGCAGATCGTCGACCTGTTCACCGGCGAGCATCTGCAGCCGGCCTATGCTGCGATCAATCCGAACAAGCTGGTGCCGGTGCTGGAGGATGGCGAGTTCCGCCTGACCGAGAGCTCGGCGATCCTCAAATACCTGGCGGACAAGATCGGCTCGCCGGCCTACCCGAAGGACCCGCGCCAGCGGGCGCGCGTCAACGAGCGCATGGACTGGTTCAACACCGGCTTCTACCGCGATTTCGCCTACGGCCTCGTCTATCCGCGGATCTTCCCCAACAGCAAGCGCGCCGACGAGAAAGTTCAGGCCGGCGTCATACAATGGGGCTGCGACCGCGCTAAGGAATGGCTCGCCGTCCTCGATCAACACGTGATTGGCCCGAAGAATTCCTATGTGTGCGGCGATGCCCTGACCATCGCCGATTATTTCGGCATTGCCATGGTCACGGCCGGCGAGGTCATCCATCTCGACTACGCCGCCTATCCCAACATCCGGCGCTGGATCGCCGCCATGAAGGCGCGCCCGGGCTGGCAGAAGGCCAATGAAGGCTTCTATGCCTATCTGGTGGCCCCCTTCAAGGACGCGTCGTTCCGCGGCCTCTGAGCGTCGACCCGTAATTCAGGAGGTTTGCGATGATCCGTAAGCTGCATCACAACGCCTATCGCTGCCGCGATTCGGAGGAGACGCGCCGGTTCTACGAGGACTTCCTGGGTTTGCCGCTCGCCGGCTCGCTCGATATCCGCGAGACCAAGAGCGGCCGCAAGACCTCGACGCTCCATACTTTCTACCGGCTCGACGACGGCTCCTATCTCGCTTTCTTCGAGGCGCCCGACATGCCCTTCGAATTCAAGCGCCAGCACGACTACGACCTGCACATCGCGCTCGAGGTCGACCCGGCCGCGCTCGAGCCGATGATGGCCAAGGGCAAGGCGCGCGGCATCGAGACGCGGGGCATCTCCGATCACGGCTTTATCCACTCGATCTATTTCCGCGATCCGAGCGGTTATGTCATCGAGCTGACCGCCAAGATGCCGGCCCACGACCAGGCGATGGACCCGGCCAAGAACCGTGCCCGCGCCATCCTCGACGATTGGCAGAAGGCCAAGGCCGCGGCGCCCGCCGACTGAGCGCCGACGTGCCTAGGCGCCGCCGAGGTCGCGGATCGCGTCGATGACCAGGCCCGTGCCGATGGCGATCAGCAGGATGTCGCTCGACACGCGGACATAGCGGTAGCCGCGCGGCGGCGGCGGCAGCCGCTGGATCAGCACCGGCGGCACGTCATAGAAGATGACGTCGCGCGGCAGCGGCCGGCCGATCACCCACCGGCGCTCGGCATGGACCGGCATGCAGCCTTCGTGCTTCTTCGCGAGGCCGGGCGGGCAACGCCCGTGATGAAACTCCTCGCCGTAGTAGTCGTGCACGACGACCCGGTCATGGTCAGAGAAATGCGGCCGGCCGTGCTCGTCGCGACCGTGGTCGTCACGACCATGCTCATCATGACCGTGTTCCGGCCCGCCGCCCGGGTGATCGCGCATCTCGGCGCGCGCCGGCGCGCTCGCCAGCAATCCGATCACCAATACTGCTACGCCAAGTTGGGATAACGCCGTCCTTCGCCCCATCGTCCACCTCCCGCCCGGCATGATCGACAGCCCTGCGATTCGGGATATACGCGCCGCCCGGCGGCGCCATCCCCGCCGTCGGGCAATCAACGGGGGGAGCGGGCTCCGCGTTCCGCGGCGTAGCGGTCAAGTTCGGCCAGGCAGGCCGCCTGTCGCGCGGCCGGCGCGAAGGACGCGGTGAAGCTGTTGCGCGCCATCTGAACGAGATCCCCGTCCGAGACGCCCAAGGCCGCCTGCACGCCGGCATAGTTGTCGTTCACATAACCGCCGAAATAGGGCGGGTCGTCGGAGTTGATCGTCACGCACAGCCCGGCGTCGTAGAGCCGCTTGAGGTTGTGGGAGGCCAGGTCGGGGAAGACGCGCAGCATGACGTTGGACAGGGGGCAGACGGTGAGCGGCGTGCCGCGCTCGGCAAGCAGACGCACCAGATCGTGGTCGCTTTCGCAGCGGACGCCGTGATCGATGCGGTCGACCTCGAGCGCCTCGATCGCCTCGCGCACATAGTCGGCGCCGCCCTCCTCGCCGGCATGGGCGACGGTGCGCCAGCCGTCTGCGCGCGCTTCGGCGAAGACGCGCTTGAACTTCGACGGCGGGTGGCCGAGCTCGGGCCCGCCGAGACCGAGGCCGAGCACGCGGTCGCGATAGGGTCGCGCGTCGCGCAGCATCCGGAACGCGTCCTCCTCGGACCACTGTCGCTGCAGGCCGAGAATGACGCCGCCCGTCATCCCATATCTGTCGCGCGCCTCGTCGAACGCGGCGAGGATCGCCTCGACGAAGAGCGGCAGCTTCACGCCGCGCCGCTCATGGGCCTGGGGGCTGATGAACACCTCGGCGTGGCGGACGTTGTCGGCCGCCGCGCGCGCCAGATAGGCACCGGTCATCTCGCGGAAATCCTCGAAGCCTTGCAGCACGGTCAGGCCGAGATAGTAGAGGTCGAGGAAAGCCTGCAGATTGTCGAAATGGTAGGCGCGGCGCAGATCGTCCGCCGACTCGTAGGGCAGCGCCACGCCGTTGCGCCGCGCCAGGCTCATCAGCGTCTCGGGCTCGAGCGAGCCCTCGAGATGCATGTGCAGCTCGGCCTTGGGCAAGCCGGCGACGAACGCCGGGATCATGGCCGCGCCCAAAGCTGAGGCATCCGCCCGCCCATTGGGCGGCGCCCAGCGCCGCCGCGCCGCGACTTTGCCGAGCATGGTCCGCCGGGCTTTCTAAGAGCCCTGAAGAAATCTTTTCCGCTCAACGCCATGCGCGCGAATCCTGCGTCCATAGATAAAGCGCACCGCGGCACGGCGCACCTGGCACGCGCCTTGCTGAAAACGTTTTCAGCCTTTACCGTTTGGGAAGCGCCGTGGGCGGCGTCAGGGGAGGATGTCATGGCAAACCGTCGGATAGTGAGCGCCAGGATTCTGGGAGTCGCGGTCGCGCTCGCCGCGCTGTGTGTCGGCACCGTAGAGGGCCGCGCCGAAGACAGCAAGCCGCTGAAGAAGGTACGCATCGCGGTCGGCACCTCGGTGCTCAACATCGGCTATCCGATGCTCACGCTGCCGGTGTCGCTCGGCTACTGGAAGCAGGAGGGCTATGACGTTGAGGTGCTGCCGGTCGGGGCCTCGCTGCAGGCAATCCAGCAGATGGTCGCCGGCAACGCCGAGTTCGCCGAAGTGAATTCGAGCGTGATCATCCAGTCCAACACCAAGAACGACATTCCGGTCCGCGTCGCCATGACCAACGGCATCATCGACTGGGCGATCGCGGTCGATGCCGACGGCCCGATCAAGTCGGTCAAGGACCTCAAGGGCAAGACCATCGGCGTGTTCAGCCTGGCGACCGGCGGCATCGCCTATATGCAGAGCTATCTGCGCGCCAACGGCCTCAATCCGGATCGCGACGTCGAGCTGGTGCCGCTCGGCCTCGGCGCGCCGCCGGTCCAGGCGCTCAAGACCGGCAAGGTGCAGGGCCTGCTCTACTGGGCGGCGGCGATCGCGGCGTTCGAGAACGCCGGGCTGAAGCTGAAGAAGCTGGTCGGTGACGACTGGCGCAGCTATCCCGACTATTCGCTGTCGGTGATGGAGGGCACCGCCGCCAAGGACCCGAACCTCGTAATCGGCATCGTGCGCGGCATGGCCAAGGCGACGGTGTTCGCGTTCGCCAATCCCGATTGCGCGCGCAAGCTCCACTGGAGCCACTATCCGGCGACCAAGGCGACCGGCGCCGACGAGCCGACGCTGATCAAATGGGACCTCAACACCCAGCAGGCGCAGCTCGATTCGATGATCGACGCCTTCAAGCTCAACGGCGGCAAATATTACGGCGCGATGGATCCGGCGGCCTATGATCGCCTCGAGAAGTTCATGCTCGAGGCCAAGCAGATCGACAAGACGATGCCAGCCGAGAAGCTGCTCGTCGCGATCCCCGACCTGTCGAAGAAGGCCAACGATTTCGACGCCACGGCGATCGAGGCCGACGCCAAGGCGTGCAAGTATTGATGACGTCGCGGCACGCATGCCCTCACGCTCCCGCGCTGCACGCGGGTCCCCTCTCCCGCCTTGCGGGAGAGGGTGGCGAGCGTAGCGAGCCGGGTGAGGGCGAGCCGTTGCAGGGCGTCGCATGATCGGCGCGCGGCACAACTTGGCCGTGGCTTCCGCTGCGCGACCTGAGGCTTCTGCCGCCGACGCCTTCCTGCGCATCACCGGTCTGGAGAAGGTCTACAAGACCAAGGACGGCAGCGACGTCCGGGCGCTGACCGCCATCAACCTGACCGTCGGCCAGGGCGCCTTCGTCAGCGTCGTGGGCCCGAGCGGCTGCGGCAAGTCGACCCTGCTCAAGATCCTGGCCGGCATCCTCGATCGCACCGCGGGCGAGATTTGGATGCACGGCAAGACGTTGAGCGGGCCGAGCCGCGAGCTCGGCGTGGTGTTCCAGGCGCCGGTCCTGCTGCCCTGGCGCACCGTGCTCGAGAACGTCATGGTGCCGATCGAGGTGCAGAAGCGCGACCGCGCGACGTTCGAGGCGATCGCGCGCAAATACATCCACATGGTCGGCCTCGCCGGCTTCGAGGGCAAGTACCCGAACGAGCTGTCGGGCGGCATGCAGCAGCGCGTCGGCATCTGCCGCGCCCTGGTGCACGACCCGTCGATCCTGCTCATGGACGAGCCGTTCGGCGCGCTCGACGCAATGACCCGCGAATATATGAACGGCGAGCTGCAGCGCATCTGGCTGGAGAGCAAGAAGAACATCGTGCTGGTCACCCACAGCATCCCCGAGGCGGTCTATCTCGCCGACCGCGTGGTGGTGATGACGCCGCGGCCCGGGCGCATCGTCGACGTCATCGACGTCGACCTGCCGCGGCCGCGCACGCTCGCCATGCAGAACACGCCGGAGTTCGGCCGCTTCGTCGCGGCGATCCGCCGGCATTTCAACTCCGAAGGCATTCTGGACGTGTGATGGCGCGCCCGACGGACAAGACGCTGCTGCAGACCGTGATCGACAGCCCGCTCCTGTCGCTCGCCGTCCTGGTCGGCTTTCTCGGCTTCTGGGAGCTCGCCGTCATCGTGCTCGGCATCCCGAAGATCGTCCTGCCGCTGCCCTCGAGCATCGCCGTGTCGCTGTGGGACGGCTTCGCCTCGGGCCTCTATCTCTGGCACTTGGCGATCACGTTCTACGAGATCATGGTCGGCTTCCTGGTGGGTGCCGCCAGCGGCCTCGTCATCGGCTTCATCGTCGCGCTGTCGCCGCTGCTCGAGCGCATCTTCTATCCCTATGTCGTCGCCTTCCAGACGATCCCGAAGGTCGCCATCGCTCCGATCATCGTCATCTGGTTCGGCTATGGCACGGCCTCCAAGATCGTCATCACCGCGACCATCGGCTTCTTCCCGGTGCTGGCCAACACCATCGTCGGCCTGCGCGCGGCGCCGCACGACCAGCTCGAGATGCTGACCGCCTATACGGCGACGCGCTGGCAGCTGTTCCGCATGGTCCGCCTGCCCCAGGCCCTGCCCTACATCTTCGTCGGCCTCGACGTCGCGATCGTGCTGTCGGTCATCGGCGCGATCGTCGGCGAGTTCGTCGGCGCCAAGGCGGGCCTGGGCTTCCTGATCCTGCAGATGAACTTCAATTTCGACATGGCCGGGACGTTCGCCATCCTGCTCGTGCTCTCGGCGATCGGCGTCGGCCTCCACTGGATGGTGAATTGGGCGCAGCGCCGCGTCGTGTTCTGGATGGACAGCGCGAGCGACCGGACGATCGGCGCCTAGGCGTCGCGGAAACAACGAGAAGACGGAGGTTGCCATGCAAGAAGTAGCCCGGCCGGCGTCCCAGGACGAAGTGCCGATCATCGACCTGACCGCCCTCACCCGGGGCGGCGACATCGGCCCGATCGGCGCGCAGCTCAAGGAGGCCTGCGAGAACACCGGCTTCTTCTATGTGAAGAACCACGGCATCCCGCGCGACGTCTTCGATGGCGTCTTCGCCGCGACGAGGCGCTATTTCGACCTGCCGATGGAGCAGCGCCTCAGCCACCGCATGGACGAGCGCTTCCGCCGCGGCTTCATGCCCCAAGGCATCAACCAGCATCCAGGCTACGCCGCCGACCTCAAGGAGAGCTACGAGATCGGCGTCGACCTGCCGCTCGACCATCCGTCGGTCAAGGCCAATCTGCCGCTGCACGGCCCCAATCGCTGGCCCGCCGAGTGCCCGTGGCTGCGCGAGGCCTCGGAGGCCTATTTCAAGGAGGGCATGGCGCTCGGCAAGCGCCTGCTGCGCGCCTTCGGCGTCGGCCTGGGCGTCGGCCCCGACTATTTCCTCAAATACTGCACCAACCCGATGGTGCAGATGCGCCTGTTCCACTATCCGCCGCAGCCGCCCATGTCCGACGCCAAGGCGTTCGGCGTCGCGCCGCACACCGACTACGGCATGATCACGCTTCTATCGCAGGACCCGATCGGCGGCCTCGAGCTGAAGAAGCGCGACGGCGAGTGGATCGCCGCGCCCTATGTCGACGGCACGCTGGTCGTCAACATCGGCGACCTGTTCCAGCGCTGGACCAACGACATCTTCCACTCCAACCCGCATCGCGTCATCAACCGCACCGGCAAGGAGCGCTACTCGATCCCGATCTTCTTCAATCTCGACTACGACGCCATGGTGTCGTGCCTGCCGACCTGCCAGTCGGCCGAACGGCCGGCCAAATACGCGCCGATCAAGTCGGGCGACTATCTGGTCGGGCGCTTCCGCGACGTGCAGAAATACCGGGTGACCGCCGCCGAGTGACCGGCGGGGCCCGGGCTCATCCGATGGCCAGCCGCTCGCCCGCCGGCAAGGCGACGCTCAGGGACGTGGCGCGCGCCGCCGGCGTCTCCGTCACGACCGTCTCGCGCGTGCTGAACAATCCGGGCCTCGTCGCGCCGGACAAGCAGAGCGCGGTCCTGCGCTCGCTCGAAAGTCTCGACTACATCCCCAACCAGCTGGCGCGCTCGCTGGTCTCGAAACGCTCCAAGGCGATCGGGCTCGTCGTGCCGACCATCTCCAATCCGGTGTTCGCGCCGACCATCGCCGCGATCGAGCGCGAGCTGGAGCTCGCCGGCTACGCGCTGCTGATCCATTGCTGCGAGCGCGACCCGGTGCGCGAGTTCAAGCAGATCCGCACGCTGATCGAGCGCGGCGTCGACGGCCTGATCCTGACCGGCTCGGTGCACCGGCCCGAGCTCGGCGATTTCCTGGCGCGCAACCACGTTCCCTATCTGTCGCAGGACATCTCGCTGCGCCTGCCGCTCGGGCCGAGCCTGGCGCTCGACAATGCCGCCGCCATGGCCAAGGCGGTCGACCATCTGGTCGAGCTCGGCCATCGCGCCATCGCCGTCGTCACCGGCCCGACGCACAACACCCCGCCGATCGACGACCGCTTCAAGGGCGCCGTAGCGCGGCTCGAGCACCATGGGCTGCCGGTCGCGCCCGAATGGCTGATCGCGACCGACGACTACGAAACCCGGTCGATCCGGGACGGCGCGCGGCGCCTGCTGCGCCCGGCGCGCCGGCCGAGCGCCGCCGTCTGCACCGGCGACATCCTGGCGCTCGGCCTGGTCGCCGAATGCCGGGCGCTGGGCCTCGCGGTGCCGCGCGATTTCTCGATCGTCGGCTGCGGCGACACCGACATGGGCCGTTTCGTCGATCCGCCGCTCACCACTGTCGCCATGCCCTTCGCCGAGATGGGCGCGGTCGCGGCGCGCAGCCTGCTCAAGCTCATCTCCGGCGGCGCCGTCGAGCCGCTGCGCGTGCTACCCTACGAGCTGATCGTCCGCGAGTCGGCCGCGCCGAGAAGCTAAGGCGCCCCGGCGGAGGGCCGGCCGCTATGCGGCGTCGCTCTCCATGGCGAACGCGGCGAGACGAGCGATGTCGGGGACGACGACCTCCGATTTTTGGGCCTTGCAGATGTCCATGGTCGAGAGCTGCTGGAAGAGACGGCTCACCGTCTCCGGTCGGATCGCGATCAGCGCTGCGATGCTGCCCCTGGCCACCGGCAGCCTGAAGCGAACGCCGAGCCCGGCGGCCTTGTGCCCATACTGCTGCTGAAGCAGAAGCAAGAGATACGCCAGCCGACGTACCGCCGGAATCAGGGGGCTGCGCAGGAGAGGCGCATTCATCGGGCCGGGATCGGCCGCGACCACCCTCAGCATTTCGAGCGCGAACTCGCTGTTGGACGCAAGCGCATCGCGCAGCTGGGCGGCGGGCATCATCGCTATTTGGCTCTTCGTCAGCGAACGCGCGGTTGCCGCATGCTGCTCGCGCGCAAACAGGGCGCGGAAGCCGAACATGTCGCCGGCTTTGGCGATGCGGAATGCCGTGCACACGCCGTCGGCGCCGATCCGCTCGAGCAGCACGTCGCCGGCGATCACACAATAAAGGCCGAGCGGCTTGTCGCCCTGTCGATAGATGCCCTGATGGCGCGCATAGGATTTTACGGTCATGTAGGGCCGCAGGCGGTCGAGCTCTCTTGCGGGCAGCGCCGTCCAGGGCGGCCGGGCCCAGATATCCGACAAGGGTTGCACGGACATATGCATTGTCCCCCTTTTGGCGGGACTCTAGTCAAACCGGACGGCCGATTTCTTGATTTAGATCACGATTCCCTCCGGTTTTACCTATGCCGATTGCTCTAAGTGCCAATATCCAGCTGGCCCCACCGGACTTCCTGTGATCCGGCCGCGTGACTGGATCCGCGAGTGTGTTTGTCGATTGCGAGGGAGCATCGGCCCCCATGACGACGTCGCGCCTGACGACCCCCTCCTGGATGATCGCCGGGCTGAGCCTGCTCTCCATCGTGCTCCTCGGCGCCTTTCTGGCCATTGGCGCGGTCCGCAGTCGTGACGAAGCGATTGCCGACGCCGAACGGGACAGCCGCAGTCAGGCGCTTGCGCTCGAGCGTCATGTCGCGCGGACGATTGACAGCATCGACGGCGCCATCCAGCTGATCATCGAAGCCATGGCCCGGACCGACCCGGCGGCCCCGGAATTTCATGCGCGCCTACAGCGGATGGCGTCGGACCATCCGCAGATCAGCAGGATCGCCGTCGTCGACGCCGAAGGCCGGCTGGTTCAATCATCCTTCGATTGGCCGGCGGGCCCCGTCACCTACAGCGACCGCGAGTTCTTTGCCGTCCATCGCGATCATCCCGAGGTCGGCCTGTTCATCAACCGGCCGACGCCGGGCCGCGTGATCTCGACCTGGACAATACCGATCTCCCGCCGGGTCGCCGAAGCGGATGGAAGATTCGCCGGTGCCGTCGTCGTCGCTCTCGATCCCGAATATTTCAAAGGCTTTCTCGAAGCCATCAATCTCGGCCCGAAGAGCGTGCTGACGATCCTGCGCGACGACGGCACGATCGTCGCCCGTGCGCCACGCGGCGATGAATGGATCGGCAAATCGGCAAGCAGCTGGCCGCTCTTCGCGAAAGCTTCACCCCGCCCCGCCTCCGCCAGCTACCGCGGCGCCCTGCTCGATGACAGGGTGGAGCGCGTCATCTCCTATCGCCAGGTCGACAATTTTCCGCTCGTCGCCGCGGTCGGCATCGCCACGGACGACGCCTTGGCCGACTGGAAGGTATTCCTGCGCGAAGCGGTCGTGCTGTGGCTTGTCGCGGCGCTGCTCGTCGCGACCTTCACCGTCGTTGCCTTCGGAGCGTTGCGCCGGCGGGCAGCGGTCGAAAGCAAGTTCCGCGACCTTCTGGAGTCGGCACCGGACGGCATGATCATCATCGATCCGAGCAGCCGTATCTCTCTGGTCAACGCGCAGGCCGAAGGGCTGTTCGGCTACCGGCGCGAGGAGCTGCTCGGCCAGCCCCTGGAGATTCTGCTGCCGGAAAGCAACCGCGACCGTTACCGGGCGCAGCTTGCCGCGTATTTGGCGGAACCGTATCCGCGGCCGATGAGCGGCGGTTTCGAACTTATGGCCCGCCGCAAGGACGGCTCAGAGTTTCCAATCGAGATCAGCCTCAGCCCTCTCAAGACCGATCGCGGCGTCCTGGTTTCCAATGCCGTTCGCGACATCACCGTGCGGGCGCGCACCGACGCCGAATTGCGCGCGACCAACCAGCGGCTCGCCGCCCTGGTCTACGCGACGCCCCTGGCACTGGTCGAGCTCGACCGCAACGGTTGCGTGCTATCCTGGAACCCGGCCGCCGAGAAAATGTTCGGGTGGCGCGCCGACGAGGTGCTCGGCAGGCCGGTCCCAACGCTGCCCGAAGCGCAGCGTGCCGAAAAGCTCGCCTTGCTCGAATTGAGATCGGGGAGCCCGGAGGTGAAGGAGATCGAGACGCGCGCAGTCCGCAAGGATGGCTCGAGCCTCGACGTCGTCCTGTGGAGCGCGCCGCATTTCGACGCACATGGCTCCGTCGTCGGCTGGATCGGCATCTTTGCCGACATCACGGAAAAGAAGCAGGCCGAAGATCAGCTCCGCCAAGCGCATCGGCTCCAGGCGATCGGCCAGCTTACCGGCGGCGTTGCCCACGAATTCAACAATCTGCTGCAGGTCATTGTCGGCAATCTGGACGCGCTGGCCGATTCGGTTCGCGGACAGCGGGAAGCTGTCGAGACCATCGAGCTGGTCATGCGGGCCGCACGGCGCGGCGCGGATCTCACCCAGCAGCTGCTGTCGTTTTCCCGCAAACAGTCGTTGCACCCCAAGCTCTTCGACCCCAAGGAAGAGATCTATCGGCTCGAAAAGCTGCTGCGCGCGACGATCGGTGCGAACTACAAGGTCGTCGTCGATGCAACAGCCGATGTATCTCGCGTTTCGGCGGATACGACACAGTTGTCCAACGCGATCCTCAACCTCGTGCTCAATTCCCGCGACGCAATGCCGGCGGGCGGTGACATCTGCATCCGCGTGCGCGACACGGAATTGGACCGCGCCGACGCCAGGCGCTTGGACGTAGTCGCCGGGCGCTATGTGTCGATCGAGGTGATCGACTATGGAGTCGGCATGGAGCCGGATGTCGCTCAGCGCGCCATCGAGCCCTTCTTCACGACGAAGGACGTGGGCCGGGGAACCGGCTTGGGTTTGAGCATGGTGCATGGATTCGGCCGTCAGTCCGGCGGCGCCATCGATATTGTCACGCAGCAGGGCCGGGGCACGACGGTCCGCCTGCTGCTGCCCGCGGTGGCCGAGCCCGCCGGGCGCGCAGCCGAACCGCCTCGGCTACGCCTAGTGCCGAAGCGCGACGCCACGATCCTGGTGGTCGAGGACGAGCCCTATGTGCTCGCCACCTCGGCGGCGCTCGTGCGCAGCCTCGGCTACCGCGTCATCGAGGCCGCGGATGGGCCGGCTGCCTTGGACGCGCTTAGGGCCGCGGGCCGGGTCGACGCGCTGTTCACCGACATCGTCATGCCCAGGGGCATGTCCGGACTCGACCTGGCGCGCGAGGCTTCGGCCTATCAACCCGACTTGAAGGTGATCTACACCTCGGGCTACAGCGACAATGTTCTCGCCTCCCAAGGCGCCATCGATCGCGATATCGTGCTGGTGCCGAAGCCGTACACCCGGGCCGAGCTGGCGTCGGTGATGGAGCGCGTCCTCGGAAACGGCGAAGGGGCCGCCCGGCGGCGCCCGGCCTAGGGCCGCTGCTCGCGGCCACTCCGCCGGACCTCGGGTCCGGCCAAGCGAGCAATTGACGCAGCGACCAGCACGCCCGAAAATTGATCATAACGCTCGGTCTCTACGCGTCCTACCGACTCGAGCGCAAACCTTGTCGAGGCGCGATGCCCGAATTGCCGGATGTCGAGGCCTATAGACGCCGCCTGCAGGCGCATGGACTGAACAAGACGATCGGCAAGGTCGCCGTGACCGATAAGCGCATCCTCGATCATGTCAGCCCGGCGGCGTTCGCCCGGACGCTCGAGGGTCGGCGGCTCACGACCGCAAAGCGGCACGGCAAGCATCTGCTGGCCAAGCTGGACAAGGGCGGCTGGCTGACGGTGCACTTCGGCATGACCGGCGACTTGCAATTCCACCAGGATCCCGAGCCCGCCCCGCCCTATACCTGCGTGCGGCTCGATTTTCCGGGCGGCGCCCATCTCAGCTACATCAACAGGCGCAAGCTCGGCCGCGTCGGCCTGGCCGACGATTTCGAGTCCTTCATCGTCCACGAGCAGCTCGGTCCCGATGCGCTCGACCGGTCGTTCGATGTCGCCGCGCTGAAGAAGGCGCTCGGCGGCACGAAGCGGGGCATCAAGGCGGCGCTGATGGACCAGTCGGTGCTCGCCGGCATCGGCAACATCTTCGCCGACGAGATTCTGTTCCAGGCGCGCATCGATCCGCGCAAGCCCGTGCCGAGGCTCGACGCGGCGCGGCTCGAGCGCCTGCACGCCGCCACGCGCCGCGTGCTTCAGGAGGCGGTGCGGCGCGGCGCCGGCTCCGAGACCTTTCTCGAGCGCCTGCCGTCGAGCTGGCTTCTGCCGCAGCGGCGCAAGGGCGGGCAATGCCCGCGCGGCCATGGCGCCCTCAAGACGTTCACGCAAGGCGCCCGCACGGGCTACTACTGCCCGACCTGCCAACACTGATCGGCGAGGTCAGCCGCGATAGTCGGGCGGCGCGATCGGCGTCCAGGACCGTGCGAGCTTGAGGTCCTCGGCCAGGACGTTGGCGGCGTTGTAGCCGGGGGCGCCGTTGGCGCCGCCGCCATGGTTGGACGAGCCGCATAGATAGAGCCCCTCGACCGGCCCTCGATAGCCGGCGAGCATTGGATGCGGCCGGTTCACGCCGAGCTGCGACGGCACATAGGCGCCCATGCGGATCGCGCCGTCGACCATACTGGCGTCGTGCAGCGGAATATCGCGCGGCGTGTAAAGATAGCTCCCCAAGACATTGTCTTTGTTGAGATTCGGCGCAAAGCCCTGCCACG
>Ga0335070_10004128_pt1 | contig 16947 bp, 13 predicted proteins | sample Lox_Sample_13_FD_206722 | JGI IMG/M metagenome (GOLD analysis project Ga0335070, IMG submission 206722) | Soil microbial communities from Loxahatchee National Wildlife Refuge, Florida, United States - Lox_Sample_1.3 | ecosystem: Environmental > Terrestrial > Soil > Wetlands | place: USA... | reverse complement strand
CCTCCGCGGTATGGGTTTGGTCTGGTCACCTTCCTTTTACCAAAGAGGCATTTCGTTTGTCAAATTGTTAATGTGCTGGGTGCGTGTTTCGCACCAGAAACTAACCTAGTTTATTTACCCCTGGTGGTCCGGCAGGAGCCGCCTCCACCCCCCGTGGGGGAAAACGTGCAGTGCGCGGCCAGCGGGCCGGCGCAGATCTGCGCCTGGGTTTCGAATGGAAGCCCCCGGCAGAACTCAACGGTAACCGTGTACGGCAGGCTGCTGGTCAACAATGTGGGTCAGGCCGGGCAGTCCATGGCGACCACCTGGCATTATAAGACCACCACTCCGACCTGCCCTGGTCTTACAGAGGGAACCGGTATCGCCTCGTGCAGCCGGTCGATTGGCGGCGCGACTGTAGGTTACCAGGTCAATGTCGACGTGTCGATCGGCGGGTATGGGGTGACGACCTGGTTTATCCCGCAGTAATACAAGGAGGGCGGCGAGATGAAACCTCACCGCCCTCTCTGGGGATTTCGGCATCAATAGTGGTAGCCGCCGGGGCCGTCGCTGGGGGCAGCGCCTGAGGCAGCCGGGGTAGAGCTGGATGGTGCCGCGCTGACGGTTGCCGCGTGCCAGACACCGCCAAACTGATTGAAGCCGTCGCCGGTCGCGTCGCCCGGGTTCTTATCGCCGATAAATGTGTAGAGGGGCTTGCCATCGTAGGTGACCTGTTTCGCGCCGTCGGGCCGTGAGATCGTCGCCAGGGCGGCGGCGACGCCGGGCCCGCCCTGGGGCTGCGCGCTGGCAGTGAGCGGCGGCCAGTACGTGACGCAGTCGCTGGCGGTGCACTTGCTCTCCTGGGGGGTGTCGATCTCGAAGGTGTAGAGGGTCAAACCGTTGGCGTTAACGAGGATCTTTCCCAGCTTCGGATTGTCAGCGGCCTGCACGGTCGCGCCGCCGGTAGCGGGGATCTGCTCCGCGGCCGTAGGTGCCCTGGTCGCAGTGGCTGGCGGGGTTGCGGTGTTCTCACGGGTTGGCTGGGGGACATCATTGTATTGGGGCGGTGGGAGAGTCGCGGCGGCGGCGGGAGCGCAGGCGGTTAAAACGAGAACGAAAAGGGCAGCACTCAGGGCTCGCCCTGGATTGAGAGAAATCAGGTGTTTCATCATCTACCTCCTTCATGACATGTAACTCCTTACTTTATCAAGGGCCAGTTGGCCCTTCTATTCCTGAATTCATACACAGATACGCAGGTATGGTGGTACAGGATGTATGGCCTGGTTAATAATTTGATGAGGAACTTCTGGCATGGCAGGGTTGCGAGGCGCTGGCTCTGCTGGTGGGAATTCTGTTGAGCGCGATGGAATCCTGATGAAGTAGAGCGGAATTCCAATCCCTGGCAAATAACGATCCGGAGCCCTACCTGTTTTTTCCAACTCCAGGTGGGGTTCATTATATTAACGTTGGTGATCGATCAGAGAATGCCGGCGGTTTGAAGGTCGGTTTCGACCCTTCTTATTCGGTGGTTGATGGGAACAAATCCAGGCGCCAGTCGTTGCAGCGCAGCCTGGAGCCGGGTGGGTGTTCGAAATCGGCCGCGCCCCGCAGGGTGAAGCCGGCCTTGCGCCAGAGTTTCACTGCATTTCACTTTCTTTCAAAATTTCTTCCACGCTGAGCACTGTCGCGAATGTGGACTTGAGCGCGGCGAGGAAGGCAGCATGAACGTCGGCGGCGGGGACGGTCCGCTCGCCGAAATTGAGGGCGCGGGTCGCGCAGGCGTCGTGGGCGACGAGGCACTGAAAGCCGTGGTCATAGGCCGCGCGGGTCGTGGCGTCGATGCACATGTGGGTCATGCTGCCGGCGATGACCAGGCGGTCGACCGAAAGGGAGTGGAGGTGCTCGAGGAGCGAGGTCTGGCGGAAGCTGTTGGGGTAGTTTTTCTGGAAGAGGGTCTCGCCCTCGAGCGGGGCGACGAGGGGATGGATCTGGGCGCCCTTGGTCCCGGGAAGGAAGAAGGTCGCGCCGGGGCGGACGGCGAGGTGCTGGATGTGGACGAGGGGAAGATGGCGCTGGCGGAAGCAGTCGAGGAGGCGGCGGGCCTGTTGGGCGGCTTCGAGGCTGCCTTCGAGCTCCATTTTCCCGCCGGGGAAATAATCATTCTGGACGTCGATGAGGAGGAGGGATGTGGTCATGGGGTTCCTTTTGCTAGAGCCGCATTCACAATCTCCTGGGCTTCGGAGAAGATGGCTTCGAGGTGGGCGGAGCCCTTGAAGGATTCGGCATAGATTTTGTAGATGTCCTCGGTGCCGGAGGGGCGGGCGGCGAACCAGCCGTTCTCGGTGACCACCTTGAGCCCGCCGATCGGGGCGTTGTTGCTGGGGGCGCGGGTCAGGCGGGCGAGGATCGGCTCGCCGGCGAGGGTATAGGCCTCGACCATCTCAGGGGAGAGATCGTTGAGCACGGCCTTTTGCTCCGGGGAAGCGGGGACATCTTTGCGCTCGTAGACCGGGCTGCCGAACTGGCCCTCGAGGGCGCGGTAGTACTCGCCAGGGTCGCGGCCGATGACGGCGGTGATCTCGGCGGCGAGCAGGTCCATGATCGGCCCGTCTTTGTCGGTGGTCCAGACGCTGCCGTCGCGGCGGAGGAAGGACGCGCCGGCGCTCTCCTCGCCTCCGAAACCGAAAGAGCTGTTGAGCAGGCCATCGACGAACCATTTAAAGCCCACCGGCACCTCGGCCAGACGGCGGCCCAGGCCGGCGGCGACGCGGTCGATCATCGAGCTGGAGACGACCGTCTTGCCCACCGCGGCGTCCACGGGCCAGCCGGTCCGCCTGCGGAAGAGGTAGTCGATGGCGACGGACAGGTAATGGTTTGGGTTCATCAGCCCGGCGCTGGGGGTGACGATGCCGTGGCGGTCGGCGTCGGGGTCGTTGCCGAAGGCGACGTCGAACTGGTCCTTGAGGCCGACCAGGCTGGCCATGGCGTAGGGCGAGGAGCAGTCCATGCGGATCTTGCCGTCATGGTCGACGGTCATGAAGGAGAAGGTCGGGTCAAGGACGGGGTTGACGACCTGGATATTGAGCTTGTAGGTCTCGGCGATGGGGGCCCAGAAGGCCAGGCTTGACCCGCCGAGGGGATCGACGCCGATCTTGAGCCCGGCGGAAGAGATCGCCTCCAGGTCCACCACGCTGGCGAGCCCGGCGACGTAGGCGGAGACGTAATCGTAGTGGTGGACGTTCGCGGCCCGCAGGGCGCGGGTATACGGAATGCGCCGCACGGCCTTCAGCCCGCCGGCGAGGATCTCGTTCGCGCGGTCCTGGATGGCGCGGGTGGTGCCGGTGTCGGCGGGGCCGGCGGCGGGCGGGTTGTATTTGAAGCCGCCATCGTCCGGGGGGTTGTGCGAGGGAGTGATCACCACGCCATCGGCCAGGCCGGCCTGTTTCCCCCGGTTGTAGGTGAGGATGGCGAAGGAGATCACCGGCGTGGGGGTGTAGCCGAGGCCGGACTGGATGACCAGCTCGACCCCATTGGCGGCGAAGACTTCGACCGCGCTGGCGAAGGCCGGCTCGGACAGGGCGTGGGTGTCCATCCCCATGTAGAGCGGGCCGCTGATGCCCTGCGCCTGGCGGTGCTCGCAGATTGCCTGGCAGATGGCGAGGACGTGGTTTTCGTTGAAGGAGCATTTGAGCGAAGAGCCGCGGTGCCCGGAGGTGCCGAAGGCGACGCGTTGCTCGCGGACCGCCGGGTCTGGCTGGTAGGTGTAGTAAGCGGAGACGAGCCTGGGGATATTGGTGAGGAGCTCGCGAGGAGCGGGTTTGCCGGCGAGGGGAGAGGGCATGGGAATCTCCTGGGAAGAGAGCAGAGAGGAGAGCAGAGAACTGTAAGGGCGGCTCTGCTGACCGAAAGGAGGATCCGCCCAGGTCCTTGCCAGGGCACAGATCCTTTCTGTAGGGTGCGGACCTATGTGTCCGCCCGTCCTTGCCACGGCGCAGGTCATTGCATCATTGCACCGCAGAGCGGGTCGACACGTAGGTCGACCCCTACGGTCGGTTGGGATTAACCGCTGGATATATTGTACCGGGGAAGAGGAAAATCAACCATCGGATGTACCCCTGGTCACCCTTATTTTCAAGGCAGTCGCTGTCGCAATGGGCATCGCCGCGGTGGTGCTGAACATCCTCGGGAAGGTTACCCCGCAGACGACCGGCATCCTGTTGGGATTGGGGCTGGCGGCGCTGGCGATTGTGGAGCTGAAGGAGTGACGAGAACCGAGAGCCGAGAACCGTAAGAAGCATGGCGCTAATCTTTTGTTTTCAGGCAGACCTGTGGGGATTTCCAAACCCTTCTGGTCTGCCTTTTGATGTTAGCTGCTGGCGCTGGAATACTTTCTAATCCCGGCCCGCCAGATGCGCGAGGAGATGAAGAGGGCGGCGACGCCGATGCCCAGGAAGACGAGGACCTGCCACCAGGCCAGGTCGCCGCGCAGGCCCTGGAGCGGGACGGTGGTGGCGATGGCGATGGGGATGACGAAGGTGACGATGATGCGCAGCCAGGGCGGGTAGACTGTGGCGGGGAAGCGCCCGGCGCTCATCAGCGCGTCGAGGATGGTGACGTTATTGTCGAACTTGACGAACCAGAAGGTAAAGGCGATCAGGACGATCCACAGGCTGTAGAGCACCGCCATGCCGGACAGGGCCAGGACGAGGAAGCTGACCAGGTTGGAGAAGGTGGCGATGCTGCGGCTCATGCTGACCCCCACGCCGATGAGGATCGCGGCCAGGACGATCTCCCAGACCCGCCAGACGACCACGCGCGAGATGCTGACCAGGAGCTGGCTGTTGACCGGCTGGAGCAGGTTGTAGTCGAAGGAGCCGTCGCGGATGCTGGTGTTGAAGCGCTCGGTGTTGGGCCAGACGATGGAGTACATGAACATATTGGCCAACCGCCAGACGCCGAGAAGAGCGATTAATTCCCCCAGGCCCCAGCCGCTGAGCGAGGAGGTGTTGCTGAAGATCACCTGGAGGCTGATCAGCTCCCAGACCAGCCAGAAGAGGTTCATGACAATGCTGAAGGTCGTGTCTGCGCGGTAAGCGGCTGCCTGTTGCAGGTTGACCTTCAGATAGGCGGCAATGAGCTTGAAGACGTGTTTCATTCAGGCTCCCACCGCGGAATAGCGCTTGAGTCCGGCGCGCCAGATCCATCCGAAGGCGAGCAGGGCCAGGCCAAACCAGACGGCCTGCAGGATGAAGTCCATGCGGATCTGATCAGGGGTGAGGCGGCCAAGGATGAGCTGGATGGGGAAGTAAATGAAAAGCTGGAACGGAAGGAACCGGGCGACGTTCTGGACGGCCACAGGCAGCAGGTCGAGTGGGACGAAGGTGCCCCCCAGGAGCAGGGCGAAGGCGTAGATAAACTCGCTAATCGAATAGACCCGCGTCGTCCAGAAAGCGATGCACGTGATGATCGCCCCCAGGAGGAAGTTGATCGCGAAGCCGCCGAGCACGGCGAGGGTCGCCAGGCTCAGGTTCGCGGCGGTGACGTGGCTGAAGTCGGGGCGGAAGGCCAGGAAGAGGACCACCCAGATGGGAGCCAGGGCAATAAGGGTGAGGACCTTGAAAGCGATGTTGTACATCAGGCCGTTGGTCAGCAGAGGATGTGTGGGGCGGAGCAAGTCGTCGGAGAGCGTGCCGTCCTGGACCTTGTAGGCGAAGATGTGGATGGTGATTTCCTGGGTGAGCTTGTCGACGATGACCAGGGTGAGGTAATAGGCGGCGAAATCGGCGGCGGTGAGCCCTTTGACGGTGTTCTGGCTGTTGGCCACGGCGCGCCAGACGGAGAGGTACACGACCGGGGAAACCAGGCCGTAGAGCAGGTACATGATCAGATTGGCGCGATACTGCCACTGCTCGGCCCAGTTGACCTGCCAGAGGCGCTGAAAAATCTTGAGCATTAATCCACCTTTTCCTGAAAAGCGCGCTCGATCACGTCCTCGATCGGCGGGTCCTCGACGGTCAGGTCGAGGACGGGCATCTCGGCGAGGATGCGCGCGGTGATCGCGGCGACCTGCTCCGCGGGGACCTGGACGAGGCACTTGCCGTCGCCGCTGGGATTGGGGACCTCCGTGCCATAGGCGCGAAGGTCCGCGTGGGCATATGTGGCCAGGTCGACGCCGATGATCTTGAACGGGGCGATCTGGCGGGAGAGCTCGCTGAGGCCGCCGTCGTATTTGAGCCGCCCGTGGTGAATGATGATGATCCGCTCGCAAAGGGCGGTCACGTCGGCCATGTAGTGGCTGGTGAGGAGGATGGTCGCCCCGGTGCGGCGGTTGTACTCCTGGAGGAAGGAGCGGATGCGCGCCTGGGCGGAGATATCCAGCCCGATGGTGGGCTCGTCGAGGAAGAGGACTCTGGGGCGGTGGAGCAGGGCGGCGGCTAGCTCGCACTTCATCCGCTCGCCGAGGGAGAGGTTGCGCACCGGCTTGCGGGTGATGGGGGCCAACCCGAGGAGCTCGTCCAGCTCCTTCAAAGTCTGGCGGTAATCGGCGTCGCTGATGCGGTAGATGGCCTGGTTGAGGAGGAAGGAATCGGCGGCGGGGATATCCCAGGAGAGGCGGTTGCGCTGGCCCATCACCAGGGTCATCGCGCGCAAGTACTCAGGGCGGCGGTCCCAGGGGGTGAAGCCCAGGACCTGGACCTTACCGCCGCTGGGGTGGAGCAGGCCGGAGAGCATCTTGAGCGTGGTGGTCTTCCCAGCGCCGTTGGGGCCGATGAAACCGACCACCTCGCCCTGACCGATCTGGAAATTGACCTCCTGGACGGCGCGCACGTCTTTATAGGTGCGCTTGAAAAAGCCGCGCAGCGCGGAGGTAAACCCACCCTCGCGCTCGGCGACTTGATAGGTTTTGCTCAGGTTTTCGACCTGGATGGGAGCCTGTTTTTGAGTCTGACCAACCATATTTCGCACCAAAACTCGATTTTCTGGCTATCGGCGCGGGACATCGCGCCGGCCATTATTATTATAGAACATTGGTGCGCAATAGGAGGGTTAGGCCGCAGATTACGTTGATATTACCGGTGGCCTCGAGCCACGAAATCCCGTCCTAATTCTCTTCCAACAGCTTTGCGGCCCAATCAATATCCAGCTCGGCGAGCTTTGCGGGGGTAGGGATGCCGGTCTCGAGGTCCCATCCTTTGAGGGCGTAGAGGGTACGCATGGCGCGGGCGAAATCCTCGCGGGAGATGCAGCGCCCCGCGAGGGGACCGTTCTCGAGCGGCTCGAAGAGGCGGGGCGGGAGGGCGTCGTCGGCGGGGGTCAGCCCTTCGCGCAGGTTGAAGATGCGCGCCAGGTTGATCGCCCGCTCGCCGATCTTGAGCAGGTCCGGGATGGTCACATCCCAGCCGGTAGCGGCCTGGACGGCGGCAACCAGATCGGCGGGGAGCAGATAGGACCGCGGGGCGGGGCCGAAGAAACACATCCCGATGGTTTTCCCCAGGCTGGTCCAGCTTTCCAGGATCTGGTAGTTGACCGCTTTCTGGTCGCTCAGGTCGAGGGTTGGGAGGGCGACGATGCGGTCGGAGATGGCCTGGGCGGCTTTCAAGGTGAACGACTCGGGATTGGCCAGTGAAGGGTCGTGGATGGAGACGAGGTGGTCGGCGCCGGTCTCGCAGACCGCGTAGCCCAGCCCGATGCCGACCTTGCCGCGCGGGTCGTGCATGGCGAGCTCTTCGCCCTTGACCTGGATGGTGTACGCCATCGACCCCTGGCCGATCACTTTGGCAGCGTGGCGCGATCCATAGGAAAGGAGATCGCCAAAACCTTCGCGGTGGGCGATCAGGTCGACCATCTGGAGCATGGCGGGGATATTGCCGAAGCTAAGCTCGATCCCGCCGGTGTCCTGCGGCCCGATCAAGCCGCGCTCGTAGCACTCCATGGCGAAAGCAATGGTGGCGCTGGTGGTGATCGTGTCGAGGGTGTAGCGGTCGCAGAGCTCGTTAGCCCTGGCGATCGCCTGGATGTCGGCGACGCCGCAGTTGGAGCCAAAACCGGCCACGGTCTCGTACTCAGGGCCGCCGTACTCGACGCTGACCACGTAGCGGTCGTCTGCTTCCACCTCGCGCTTGCACTGCACGCTGCAGGCAAAGCAGGATCGCCGCCCGGAATAGATCTCGCGGGCATAGCTTTCCCAGTTGATCGCGTTCTTGCCCTCGAAGACCCCCTGGCGAAAGTTGCGGGTTGGGAGCATCCCCGCGGCGCTCAGGCCGTCGACCAGGCCGAGGGTGCCCTGCTCGTGCATGCCCCAGGAGATGGGGTTATTTTTTACGTCCTGAGCCAGCTTGCGGCCGAGGGCCTGGAGCGCGGGCGGGTCGAAGGCGAAGTCGGCGTAACGGCGGCGGCCGCGCACAGCGATGGCCTTGAGGTTTTTGGAGCCCATCACCGCGCCCATCCCGGTGCGGCCGTTGTAGTGGCGCAGCTCGTTGGTGATTGCGGCGTAGCGGACGAGGTTTTCGCCGGCCATCCCGATCTGGAGCACGCGGATGAGCTTATCGCCGTGCGCGGCGCGGATGGCGGCCTGGACCTCGGCGGGCTCTTTGCCCCACAGGTGGTTCGCGTCGCGGATCTCGACGGCCCCATCGGAGATCCACAGGTAGACCGGGCGCGGCGCGCGGCCCCGAATCACAATCGCCTCGAACCCGGCAAATTTTAGCTCGGGCCCCCAGAACCCACCGGCCTCCGACTCGCCGTACAGGCCGGTCAGGGGCGAGCGGGCGACCGCGGTAAACCGGGCGGCAGTGGAGATCGGCGCGCCGCAGAGCAGCCCGCTGGAAAAGATGAGCACGTTACCGGGGTCGAGCGGTCCGGCGTGGGCGGGAAACTCGCGGAGGAGCAAGTATTCCGCCAGGGCTTTCCCACCCGGGTAGAGGCGGTACAGGTCCTCGGGGAACCTCTCAGCCCGGACGGTAGAAGCGGTTAGATCGACATGGAGCACACTGCCTGGGGTTCCGTATGCCATAGACGCCGCCTGGTTGAACTGGGCCCGGGCAGACGACCGGCGTTGTCTGCCCGGGCCCCGGATGGTAGGGTTACGGTTGGAGCGCTTCCTGCAGGCTGTCCTCGAAGATTTCGAGCGCCTGGTTGATCTGCGTTTCGGAAACGATCAGGGGCGGGATCCAGCGGATGGTGTTATCCCATGGGCCGCAGGTAAGGAGCATCAGGCCGCGATCGAGGCAGGCGTGAGCGACCGACTTGGCAGTGGCTTTGTCGGGCTTGCGGGTAGAGGTGCGGAACTCGACGCCGACCATCAGGCCCAGGCCGCGCACGTCGCCGATGGCGGGGAAGCGCTCCTGGAGGTGGCCGAGGCCGGCCGCGAGCTGCGCTCCGCGGCTCACGGCGTTTTCAAGCATCCGCTCTTCGCGTATGGCGGCGATGGTGGCAACCGCCGCGGCGGCGGCGACCGCATTGCCGCCGTACGTGCCGCCGTGCGAGCCTGGGACCCATTTCTTCATCAGCTCCAGGTGGCTGAACACGCCGGAGATGGGCAGGCCGGAGCCAATCCCCTTGGCCACGGTCATGATGTCGGGCCGGAGGTCGAAGTGCTCGAGGGCAAACCAGCGCCCGGTGCGGCCAAAACCAGATTGGATCTCATCGGCGATGAGGAGGATGTTGTTGCGGTCGCACAGCTCGCGCAAGGATTTGAGGAAGCGCGCTGGCGGGACGACGTAGCCGCCTTCGCCCATGACCGGCTCGATGAGCACCGCGGCGGTCTCGGAGGGAGCGCTCTGGGTGAGGAGGAGGAACTCGAGCTCCTCGAGGCAGAAATCGGTGGTCTGGTCTTCGCTCCAACCGTAGCGGTAGGCGTAGGGGTAGGGGGCGACGAAGACGCCGGATGGGGTGGGAGAATAGCCGGCGCGGTAGACCGTCTTGGAGGTGGTCAGGGCCATGGTGCCGGAAGTGCGCCCGTGGAAAGAGCCCTGGAAAACGATGATATTGGGGCGGCCGGTGGCGTGGCGGGCCAGCTTGACCGCCCCTTCGACCGCCTCGGCGCCGGAATTGCTGAAAAAGAACCCGTCGATAGTCTCGGGGACAATCGGGCGCAGAGCGCGGACCAGCTCGAGCAGCGGCTGGTGGAGGATGATGTTCGCCTGCCCATGGAGGAGCAGGCCGGCCTGCTCGCGGATGGCCTGGACGACCCTGGGGTGGCAGTGGCCGGTATTGGTCACCCCGATCCCGCAGGTGAAATCGAGGTAAGGCCGGCCGGCCAGGTCGTAGACGTAGGCGCCTTCGGCTCGGCTGGCGATGATGTCGGTGTAGTGGGTCCAAACCGGAGACAGATTGGGGAGCACATCCTGGTACTCATCGACTGGGGTTGCCATATATCCTCCTGAGCGATCGGCTCACATACCAGACCCTAAGGGTTTCCAAAACCCTTAGGGTCTTCTTTCTATCACTATACTACAAAATGGATCAGTCGGCGGCCATGGCGACCGGAGCCGCCTCGGCTTCCTCTGCATCCCCGCTCTTGAAGGGGTCGACGTCGGGGACGCCGGGCTTGACCAGCTTGAGGATGGGGAAGTAGAGGATCGCGCCGATGACCATCGCCGCCAGGGCAAGCCAGATCGAATTGAGGCCCTCTTCGGTCACCTGGCTGTAGATGGCCAGACCGATGATGAAAGCAGGCGCGAGAGTGACCAGGGTCAGGCCAAGGTACCCACCGGGCACCTTCTTACGCTCCAGGTCGGGGCGCTTGAAGCGCAGCGCCCAGAGGGCGAGGAACTCGGCCAGCAGGACGAGCATGTTAAGGAAGACATCAACCACGACCAGGAAGGAGAAGGCCTGCAGCGAGAAAATTGAGAAGATCACTCCGCAGAGGATGATCGCGACCCAGGGCGTGCCGAATATGGGATGGACCTTGACCAGGAAGGTGGGCATCATCCCATCCTCGGCCATGGCAAACGGCACGCGCGTCCCTCCCAGGCCGTTGCCGATGAACAGGCCGATCATGCTCAGGACGGCAGCGAGGGTAACCGAAAGGCCGAGGATTCTGGCCAGCGGGCTGTTCGGATCGCCGGTCGCCTTGGTCCCGACAGCGTGGGCGATGTCGGGGAACTCCCAGCCCACCGAAGAGGTCGGGTCGACGCCCCAGGAGTTCAGCGTGGCCTCATCAACGCCCTGGTCAGCCATCACCGGCCCGATCCCGGCGCCTTCCTCGGCTTCTTCCTGGCCCCAGACCAGGTAGCGGCCGTCTTCCCCGGCGCCTCCGTAGAGCCCGGCGACGGTAGGGATGGCATAGGTGGCGATGGTGGCGATGAGGACGAGAACCATGGCGAGCGGGTAGGTTCGCTTGGGGTTGACGATCTCATCCCCGGCGGCGGTGGGAAGCTCCCAGCCCATAAAGTTCCACATGACGATGAACAGGCCCGTGCTCAACGCGCCGGTCAGGTCCTGGCCTTCGGGCATGAATGGAAGCTGGGCAGTGGTGCCGCCCTTGATCCAGTTATAGACTCCGACGATGGACATGGCCACCAGGGGGAGCATCATGATCACCCCCAGCCAGTTGGTGACCAATCCGGCGAGGCGCGCGCCGCGCAGGTTGAGATAGGAGATCCCCCAGATAAGGACCAGGGCGACAATCCAGGAGAGGACCCAGGCCGGGACGTCGACCCCGCCGATGGTGGCGCCGTTGCGCAGCGCGGGGATGAAGAAGCCCAGGTAGTAGGCGGCGAGCACGGGATAGATGGACACGTCTACCCAGGCGACCACCCAGTTCATCCAGCCGGCCATAAAGGCCGGGAAGCGCCCGAAGGCCTGCTTGATCCAGTGGTAATATCCACCTTCCCCGGGCATCATCGAGTTCATCTCGCGCACCATCAGCATGTTGGGGATGCTGAAGAGCAGCGGGGTGATCAAGAAGAGAACCAGAGTCAGCCCGGGGCCCGAATAGCCTACCAGCGGCTCAACGCCAAAGGAACCGCCGCAGACCGTGAAATAAATCAGGCCGAACAGGGGCAGGAGAGTCAGCTCGCGCTTGAGCTTTTTGGTCTCCTGCTGGATGTCTTTTTGCTTGACGACGGCCTCAGCCATAAATCCCTCCCTTCGATTGGTGAAACGGACCCGCAGACAACCCCCCGGCGATCCGCGGGTCCTTATAGAAACGGCTTACATTTCTTTGATCCCATACGGAAAGCCGTATGTGGCCATGCGGTCCATAAACGGCAGGGGGTTAAAAGATTCAGGGCCGAGCACACCCGCGCCCTGCCAGATGCCTTTGGCGATCAGCTCGAAGCCGATCACGGGGTTGAAGCCGGTCTGGGCGACCACGGCCTGGCAGCCAAATTGATCCATGCACTCCTGGTTGTCGGCTACCTGGTAGAGATAGACCTGGCGCGACTTGCCGTCCTTGGTCCCCTTGACCCAGGTGCCGGCGCAGGTCTTGCCGAACATGTGGTCGCCGAGGTGAGCCGGGTCGGGCAGGCAGGCGGCCACGACGTCGCGCGGGGCCACCCAGACGCCCTTGACGCAGATCGGCTCTTTGTTATCCAGGCCGAGCATTTTGATCGTCTTCAAGACGCGGATAAAATCATCTCCCAGGCCGTATTTGAAGGTGACCCGTTTGGTCTTGACCCAGCGTGGGACGAGGAGGACTTCCTCGTGCTCGACGTTGACGCACTCCACATTGCCGATCCCTTCCGGGAACTCGAAGACCTCCGGCTCGGAGAAGGGGGCGGTGGTGTACCAACCCTTTTCTTTCTCCCAGATCACCGGCGGGTTGAGGCATTCTTCGATTGTAGTCCAGATGGAGAAATTGGGGGCGAACTCGTAGCCGCGCACCTCGAGATTGGCCCCATCGCGGATGCCGACCTCCTCGATCTCGTCGAAGAGATGATCCTGGGCATAGCGGGCAAAGATATCGGCCATGCCTGGCTCCACGCCCAGGCCCACCAGAGCGAGCAGGCCCTTTTTCTCCCAGTCGCTGGACCTGGCAAACTGGAGATCTCCAAGCTTGAGACCGGTCTGGTGGAAGGGGTCGCTCTCATTCGGCTCGGAGAGGGACATGGCCATATCCATGTAATGGCATCCAGCAGCATAGGCGGCGTCGAAGATAGGCATGTTGTACACCGGGTCGCAGGCGTTCATGATCAGATCAACCTCGTACTTGCGGGCCAGGTCTTCGACCATGCCCTGTTTGGAGGCGTCGACCCATTCGGCGGGGAAACGCTCCTTATCGCCCAGGCGCTGCTGGACTTCCTGAGCGCGGGCAAGGTTGTAATCGGCCAGGACCATGCGCTCCAGCCAAGGACGTGGCTTGGAGATCACCGCAATCGCTTCGCCAACGCCTCCCACCCCTACGAGCAAGATTTTCATAAAAAACTCCTTTCGTTAGCTAATGAATGGAAAAGCAAATGCTCCTGAAAACACCCAGTCATGTCATTAGGAGGAGGATCGGCATGGTGCTCGTCCAGAGGGAAAGGCATCCATATCCGACCCGACGTGGCTAACTCCCAGACAAACAAGGAAGAGGTGCTTTGTTAGGAAGTGCCTTGTTCCACTTATGCTATGCTTGGTGGGCTTGGAGATTGCTTTGCCCGCCCTGGGCCCTTAGGTCCGTGGAAATCAATAGCATTTCCCTTTACAGACCCAGGACTTAAGGGGAAAAGCACCAGTCTCGCAATGACATGAACATGGCAACTTTGCATGGTTATTCTTTCTTAATCACGGTCTCAGGGATACGCCAGTGGGCATCGTCTTTCACGATCAGGGGAACGATTGAGGTGGTCGTCCGACGGATCCCGGAAAGGCGCCCGATGGTCTCGGTGACGAACTGGTAGAGGTGGCGGTTGTCGCGGGCGACGATCTGTACGCTGATACTGTGTTCGCCGGTCGAACAAGCCACATAGGTGACGTTGTCGTATCTGGCCATTAGATCGGCCAGCTCGAGCACGCGGCTGGGATCCACCTCGAGGAAGACGTCGGCGATGACCGGGAAGCCGATCTTCTGCGGATCGACGATCGCGCTGATCGCGATCACGCCGGTCTGGATCAGGCGGTTGAGCCTGTAGCGGACCGCTCGCTCGGTCGCGCCTTCAATCCGGCGTGCCATCTCCTTGCTGGACATGCGCCCATCCGTGGTCAGCAGGTCGACAATCTGCTTATCCAGTCGATCGAGCTTTATTGCCATGAATTTGCCTCCGTCGATATTCATAGTTTAATCCATACGCTGTTATTAAACAACAACTAATTTCTATAAATTGTCGTTTATATACAATTCTTAGTATATTTTAAGGTTTTCCCTACACTTTTTGCTGATTAAATCACTATAATAATGGGTAACTACCAACGCATCGGAATTCTGAAAAAGGAGTGGACTATGCCACGCTGCTGTAATGGCGTCGTTTTGCACGTCGACTTGTCCCAGGGAAAGCTGTGGACCGAGACTCCCCCCGACGAGTTCTATCGCAAGTATGGCGGGGGCAGCGCGATGGGGATGTACTACATCCTGAAGGAAACCCCCCGTGGGGCAGATCCACTCGGCCCGGAGAACATCCTCACCTTCTTTTCCGCGCTGCCGACCGGTTTACCGGTCTCCGGGCAGTCGCGGCTGACCGCTAATGCCCGCTCGCCGCTGAGCGGTGCGATCGGCGACAGCCAGTGCGGGGGTTTTTTCCCGGCTTACCTGAAGTTTTCGGGGTTCGACGGGATCGTACTGCGCGGGCAGTCGCCGCGACCGGTATACCTCTATCTCCACGACGGACAGGCCGAGCTGCGCGACGCGGCGCACCTGTGGGGGAAGAAGACGGATGAGGCCGAAGCGCTGATCAAAGCCGAGATGGGTGAAGCAAAGGTCGAAGTGCTCCAGATCGGCCCGGCGGGTGAAAAGCTGGCCCGCCTGGCGGCGATGATGAACATGCACAACCGGGCTAACGGTCGCAACGGGCTGGGCGCAGTGATGGGCTCCAAAAAGCTAAAGGCGATTGTGGTCCAGGGGAAAAGCAAGATCTCGGCAGCCGATCCAGCCGGAGTGACCCGCCTGCAGCGCTCTGGGACGGCTTCGATCGACCAGTACCCGGACGTCAAAGGACTCTTCATGAATGGCACCGCCGACGTGGTCGCCTTCCAGAACTCGATCGGCTCCTTCCCGACCTTCAACTACAACCAGGGCCAGTTCGACGAATTCCAGGCGCTGTGCGGCGACCGGATGACGGAATCCATCCTCAAGGCGCGGGACACGTGCTACTCCTGCACGGTGCGCTGCAAGCGGGTAGTGGAGACGGAGTACGGCGGGGTGAAAGTGCGCCCCGATTTTGGTGGCCCGGAATATGAGACGATCGGCACCATGGGGGCATACTGCGGGGTCAGCGACTTGAGCGCAGTGGCGCTGGCCAGCCAGCTTTGCGACACCTACGGCCTGGATACGATCGGGACCGGCGCGACGATCGCCTTTGCCATGGAATGCTTCGAGAACGGCCTGCTGACCTTGGAGGACACCGGCGGGATCGAGCTGTGTTTTGGCAATCCGGACGCGGTGGTGAAGATGGTCGAGCTGATCGGCGAGCGCAAGGGGTTGGGCGAGCTGCTGGGCGAGGGCTCGGCGCGAGTGGCGGAGAAGATCGGCCCGGTGGCGCTGGAGTACCTGGTGACGGTTAAGAGCACCGAGCTGCCGGCCCACGCGCCGCAGGCGAAGAAATCGCTGGGGCTGATCTTCGCGGTCAACCCCTTTGGGGCCGACCACCAGTCCTCGGAGCACGACCCGATGTATGAAGAAGGCGGGCTGGCGCATTATTACGAGCGCCTGGCGCTGATCGGGCTGAACCAGGTTCAGCAGCCGGGGACGATGACCGACGAAAAAGTGCGCTTCGCTTATCTGAGCGAGGTCTTTTATTCCGCGCTGGACACCTACAACCTGTGCCAGTTCGTCTGGGGGCCGGCATGGACGCTGTACGGCCCCAAAGAGACGGCCGAGATGCTCAGCGCTGTTTCGGGTTGGGAGATCGATATTGCCGAGATCATGGAGGTCGGCGCGCGGCGGCTAAACATGTTGCGCGCGTTCAACGCCCGCGAGGGCTTTACCCGCGCGGAGGATATCCTGCCGAAGAAGTTCAGCCGTGAGATGGCTGGCAGCGGCCCCACGGCCGGGGTGGCTTACCTGCCCGAGGACCTGGAGCATTACAAGGACGTCTATTACGCGCTGGCCGGGTGGGATCCGGCGACAGGCAACCCGACCCGCGAGCGGCTGGCCGAGCTGGGGCTGGAGTGGGTGAACTAGCTTGATCCGCGTTTCGGTGGTGCTGTATTCGATTTTGAGGGAAAAGCTGCCGCCGGAAGCCCGCGGGCGTGCGACGCTCGAGCTTCCGGTGGGCAGCCGGGTGGCGGACCTCTTCCGGCATCTGGACCTGCCGGAGACATCCCCCTGGGCGTTGAACGGGGCGCTCGAGCGGGATAAAGAACGGGTCCTTCAAGACGGAGACCAGTTCCAGGCCTTTCGCCAGGGGGCCGGGGGGTGAAGGAATATTCAGAAAAAAGGGGGACACGGATTGGATCGTTGCCCCGCAGACCGGGCCGGCCCGCAGCGTTCTTATCCATGCGGCGGAGCTAGCCGCCCGGGCAGCCGTAGAGGTCGAACTCGTCGCATCGACCCCCTTGAGCGATCACCGCCGCGACCGAGTCCACGATCGCGCGGTACAGCGACCCGACCTGGCGGTCATCGAGCCGGTCGATGGGATGGCGGGGGTGGAGGCGCGCCGCGAAGAGATTGTCCTGGGCGATGGGGGTGGAGAGGCTGTTTCTGTGAGATCAACAAATTTCATTTTGTCAATCCGTCAAAACTGAGGTTCAGACAAAAGATTGGACATGAGGATGGATCAAGCTTTGAAATGTCGTGAAAGCGGTCTGCAAGACAGCCGTCTTCTGATCTTGAGTAAGTGTCCACTTTTGTTTTATCAAAACAAACAAACCTGAATAGCGTTTCCACTT
>Ga0335070_10004127_pt1 | contig 16949 bp, 12 predicted proteins | sample Lox_Sample_13_FD_206722 | JGI IMG/M metagenome (GOLD analysis project Ga0335070, IMG submission 206722) | Soil microbial communities from Loxahatchee National Wildlife Refuge, Florida, United States - Lox_Sample_1.3 | ecosystem: Environmental > Terrestrial > Soil > Wetlands | place: USA... | reverse complement strand
AGATCCTCGCCCGGGCGCGAGCGGCGCGGGTGACGGTGGAGCGCGTGCCACGCGAGCGGCTCGTGGCCATGGTGGAGGGCGGAGTGCACCAGGGCGTGGCGGCCCGGCTGCGCGAGTTCGCCTACGCCTCGCTCGACGATGTCCTCGCGGCGGCCACCGCATCGGGGCACCCGGCCCTGGTGGTGGTGCTCGACGGCCTGCAGGATCCGCACAACCTCGGGGCGGTCATTCGCTCGGCCGATGCGCTCGGCGCGCACGGGGTGGTGCTCCCCAAGGATCGCTCGGTGGGAGTGACCGCCGCGGTGGCGCGGGCCTCGGCGGGCGCGATCGAGCACGTGCCCGTGGCCCGGGTGACGAACCTCTCCCGGGCGCTCGAGGAGCTGAAGGTGGCGGGGCTCTGGGTGGCCGCAGCGGACCCCGAGGCGGACCAGCCGCTGTGGAGCGCCCGGCTGGATGGCCCCCTGGCAGTGGTGGTCGGGGCGGAGGGGGCGGGGGTACGTCCCGGGGTGCTGAAGCACTGCGACCTGCGCCTGCGCATCCCCATGGCCGGACGGGTGGGTTCCCTCAACGCCTCCGTCTCGGCGGCGCTGGTGCTGTACGAGGTGGCCAGGCAGCGGGCGGCGCCGGGGGCGGTCGCCTTGACTCCGGCCAAGTCCGTCCCATAAAAGGCCCAGCCCTTCCGGGGCCCTGGCGAAGTGTACCCTGGGGCCCCCGGCGAGCTGCTTGCCGGTGTAGCTCAGCAGGTAGAGCAACTGATTTGTAATCAGTAGGTCGCGGGTTCGACCCCCGCCGCCGGCCAGGAGGCGATCAGGACGGCGTAGGAGAGGAGAGCGGCAGCTGCCGGACGAGACGAGTCATGGAGGGGTACCCAAGCGGCCAAAGGGAGCAGACTGTAAATCTGCCGGCTCTACGCCTTCGTTGGTTCGAATCCAACCCCCTCCAACCAGGCATGAGGAGCAGCAGGCGGGAATAGCTCAGTTGGTAGAGCGTCAGCCTTCCAAGCTGAATGTCGCGGGTTCGAATCCCGTTTCCCGCTCCAACACGTAGGCGGAGCGACGACCAGCAGCAAGCCCTGATAGCTCAGTTGGTAGAGCGCATCCTTGGTAAGGATGAGGTCTCCAGTTCAATCCTGGATCAGGGCTCCATTCGAGGTTCGAGAGACAGAGGAGCAAGATGAGCAAGGAAAAGTTCGAGCGCACCAAGCCCCACGTGAACGTGGGGACCATCGGGCACGTTGACCACGGGAAGACCACCCTCACCGCCGCCATCACCAAGGTGCTGGCGAAGCAGGGCGGAGCCCAGGCGCTGGCCTACGATCAGATCGACAAGGCCCCCGAGGAGCGGGAGCGCGGCATCACCATCTCCACCGCGCACGTGGAGTACCAGACCAAGAACCGGCACTACGCCCACGTGGACTGCCCGGGCCACGCCGACTACGTGAAGAACATGATCACCGGCGCCGCCCAGATGGACGGGGCGATCCTGGTGGTGAGCGCGGCCGACGGCCCGATGCCCCAGACCCGCGAGCACATCCTGCTCGCCCGTCAGGTCGGCGTTCCGTACATCGTGGTCTACCTGAACAAGGTGGACATGCTGGACGACCCCGAGCTCCGCGAGCTGGTGGAGATGGAGGTCCGGGATCTGCTCAAGAAGTACGAGTTCCCGGGCGACAAGACCCCGATCATCCCGGGTAGCGCGCTGAAGGCGCTGGAGGGTGACACCAGCGAGATCGGCGAGGGCTCCATCATGAAGCTGATGGACGCGCTCGACACCTACATCCCGACCCCGGAGCGGCAGACCGACAAGCCCTTCCTGATGCCGGTGGAGGACGTCTTCTCCATCGCCGGCCGCGGCACGGTGGCCACCGGCCGCGTGGAGCGCGGGAAGATCAAGGTGGGCGAGGAGGTGGAGATCGTCGGTCTCCGCCCCACCACGAAGACCGTGGTGACCGGCGTGGAGATGTTCCGGAAGCTGCTCGACGAGGGCATCGCCGGGGACAACATCGGAGCGCTGCTCCGTGGTCTGAAGCGCGAGGACGTGGAGCGCGGACAGGTGCTGGCCAAGCCGGGCAGCATCACCCCGCACACCAAGTTCAAGGCGCAGATCTACGTGCTGACCAAGGAGGAGGGCGGGCGCCACACCCCGTTCTTCAAGGGCTACCGGCCCCAGTTCTACTTCCGGACCACCGACGTGACCGGGACGGTGAAGCTCCCGGACAACGTGGAGATGGTGATGCCGGGGGACAACATCGCGATCGAGGTGGAGCTGATCACCCCCATCGCCATGGAGAAGGAGCTCCGGTTCGCCATCCGGGAGGGCGGCCGGACGGTGGGCGCCGGGGTCGTCGCCGAGGTCCTGGAGTAGGAGTAGGATGATCGCCCCCGGGAGGTGACTCCCGGGGCCGGCGTCGCGGAGGGGAGGGCTGCCTCGCCAAGCAGCTTTCCCCTCTGTGCCGTTCAGGAGAACGAGGAAGTCATGCCGAAGGGAAACAGGAGCATCATCTCGCTCGAGTGCCCGGTGTGTAAGCGCCGGAACTACTCGACGACCAAGAACCGGCGGAAGAGTCAGGACAAGCTCGAGCTGAGCAAGTTCTGCCCCTGGTGCCGGAAGCACACGGACCACAAGGAAGGGAAGGTCTGAGCGCAGGGAAGGAGCAGTTCTAGGCCAGTAGCTCCAACGGTAGAGCAGCGGTCTCCAAAACCGCGTGTTGGGGGTTCGAATCCCTCCTGGCCTGTAATCATGGCAGCCAACGACGCAACGACCGTAGCCAACCGCTCCGCGATGACGCCCGAGCGGCTGGTGGTCATCTTCACGCTCTGCCTGGCCATCGTGCTGGTGCTGTTCCTGAAGCACGTCATCGCCCCGCTGTGGGTGGCGGTGGGGTGGCCGGACCGGCCGCTGATCGAGGGCGCGGAGGAGTGGACCTACAGCTCGCTGGTGGCGGTGGCGCTGACCGTGGCGCTGCTGGGTGGGGCGTGGTCGAGCAGCAGGATCCGGCACCTGGCGTTCGAGACGGCGTCGGAGCTGATGCGGGTGACCTGGCCCAGCCTCGAGGAGACGCGGGTCTCGACGATGGCGGTGGTGATCGCCTCGGTGGTGGCGGGTGTGGTGCTCTTCTTCATCGACTCGCTGAGCTACAAGCTGATGGTGGAGTGGCTGCCGGCGCTGTGGGGGAAGCTGTGATGGGCGAGAAGCGCTGGTACGCGGTCCACACCTACTCGGGCTTCGAGAACAAGGCGAAGAAGAGCCTCGAGGAAAAGATCCGGATGGAGGGGCTCCAGGACTCGTTCGGCGAGATCCTGATCCCGGTGGAGCAGGTGGTGGAGATGGTGAAGGGGGAGAAGAAGACCTCCAAGCGGAAGTTCCTCCCTGGCTACATCCTGGTCCAGATGGAGATGAACGACCGGACCTGGCACCTGGTGAAGAACACCCCCAAGGTGACCGGGTTCATCGGGGCGGCAGCCAACGAGCAGCCGCCGCCGATCCCCGACCGGGAGATGGAGCGTCTGACGACGCAGATCTCCGAGGGAACGCTCAAGCCCAAGCCCAAGGTGCAGTTCGAGGAGGGCGACACCGTCCGGGTCATCGACGGACCGTTCAGCAACTTCAACGGGACGGTGGAAGAGGTGAACCCGGACAAGGGCCGGGTGAAGGTGCTGGTCTCCATCTTCGGCCGGGCGACCCCGGTGGAGCTGGACTTCATGCAGGTGGAGAAGACGAGCACCTAGCTCGTCAGGAGTGAAGTGGGCCGCACGGAGCGCGTTGCTCCGGACAGCGTGTTCGGCCGTGGGAGGGCAGCCCGCCCGTATGCACCACGGTGAGGTGAAGAGATGAAGAAGGTCACCGGACAGGTGAAGCTGCAGATCCCTGCGGGCAAGGCCAACCCGGCCCCGCCCATCGGGCCGGCGCTCGGCCAGCAGGGCGTCAACATCATGGAGTTCTGCAAGCAGTTCAACGCCCAGACGCAGGCGCAGGCGAAGGAGGGTCTGATCATCCCGGTGATCATCACCGTGTATCAGGACCGCTCGTTCACCTTCGTGCTCAAGACGCCTCCGGCCGCGGTGCTGCTGAAGAAGGCGGCCGGCCTGCACACCGAGAAGAAGAAGGGCTCGGGGGCGCACAAGCCGGGCAAGGAGAAGGTGGGCCAGGTGAAGAGGAAGCAGCTGGAGGACATCGCCCGGCTGAAGATGCCGGACATGACCGCCGGCTCGCTCGAGGCGGCGATGAACACCATCGCCGGAACCGCCCGCTCGATGGGCATCGACATCGTCGACTGACGGCGCGCCCGGAGACTCCAGACATGACGACCAGGACTGCGAAGAAGTTCCGTGCGGCGGCCGAGCTGGTGGACCGCAACAAGCGCTACACCGTCGACGAGGCGTTCAAGCTCCTCAAGGAAACGGTGGCCAAGCGTGGGGTGAAGTTCGATCAGACGGTGGACGTGGCGATCAACCTCGGGGTGGACCCCAAGCACGCCGACCAGATGGTGCGTGGCGCCGTCGTTCTCCCCAACGGCATCGGCAAGACGGTGCGGGTGGCGGTGTTCGCCAAGGGGGAGAAGCAGCGCGAGGCGCAGGACGCCGGCGCCGACGTGGTGGGCGAGGCCGATCTCGCCAAGCGGATCGAGGAGGGCTTCATGGACTTCGATACGGTCATCGCCACGCCGGACATGATGGGCGTGGTGGGCCGGCTCGGAAAGGTGCTCGGCCCCCGCGGCCTGATGCCGAACCCGAAGGTGGGGACGGTGACCGCCGACGTGGGCAAGGCGATCCGCGAGGCCAAGGGCGGCAAGGTGGAGTTCCGCGCCGAGAAGGCGGGCATCGTCCACGCCCCGGTGGGCAAGGCGTCGTTCCCGGCGGAGAAGCTGACCGAGAACTTCAACGCACTCATGGAGCTGGTGATGAAGCTCAAGCCGTCGACGGCGAAGGGCGTCTACCTCAAGTCCGCTACCATCAGCGCCACGATGACCCCGGGTATCAAGCTGGATGTGCAGGAGATCGGTGCCCGGTACCGGTAGACGCTGAGCCGCGGGCCCTCGGCGGGGCACCACGTCCTGCTCGCTCCGAGGGCTCGCGGAGCTGCTGCCACGCGGGGTGCCTGTCAGGGGAGGGAGCAGGTGGGCCCGCTCGAGCAAACGACCATCGATCGCTGGCCCCTATCGTCCGGCTGGAGCCAGTCCGGAAAGGTGCTCGTGCTCGCGGTCGCAGCGGCGCTCGTGCTCTCCGGGCTGTTCCTTGCCGTGCCCTTCTTCTTCCCGCTGTTGGGGGGATTCCTCCTCGCGCTGATTTGCTGGAGAACCTTCCCGCTGCCCGAGGTGGAGACGGACGGGCGGGTCCTCTTCGTCTCGAGCTTGCGGAAGCGCGCGGAGGTTTTCGCTCACGGATATGCAGGAGGTCCGGCTGGGATTCCGATTGGCGCGGCCTCGAGGCAGGTGCACCGGGGCGGGTGGTCGTCCCGGGGAGATGAGAAGCGCCCCTGTCGAAGCCGGGGGATGGCGGGCGGTCGGCGCAGTGCCGGGACGGCGCTCGCCGTGGCCCCGGACCGTGGCGGGTTGTCGCGCGTGCCCAGCAGACTCACGGCGCCGTTCCTGCTGCTCCCCGAACGCGACTGAGGGACAAATTGGAACGGTCGCCTCCCGGGGTGACGTCGCGAGGTCCCGTTCGGCGTTCCAGAATGTTTCGCGGACACGACCTGGGAAGCCGTTCTCAGGACCGGTTTCCCAAACTTCGCGAGGGGAACATTTCGGAACGCAAGACGGGGGGACGCGGACCTTGGTCCCGGGGGGGACCGTTCCAAGATGCTTCGCGACCACCACCTTCGAGAAACAGCCTCGACGGCTCTCGACGGGCAGGCGGCGGCCGCCGTGACGACCCGAGCACCTGCGCCCATCCCCGCAGGCGCGTCGCTCACCCCGGCCGGAATGTCAGCGCGACCCCGTTCATGCAGTACCGGAGACCGGTCGGCTTCGGCCCGTCGTCGAACACGTGCCCCAGGTGCCCGCCGCAGCGCCGGCAGTGGACCTCCGTCCGGACCATGAGGAACATGCGGTCCTCCGTCGTCTCCACAGCGTCGGGCAACGGCGCGTAGAAGCTCGGCCAGCCGGTGCCGCTGTCGTACTTGGCCTGGGACGAGAAGAGCGGCAGGGCGCAGCCCGCGCAGAGGAACGTGCCGGGGCGGTGCTCCTCCAGCAGCGGGCTCGTCCAGGCCCGCTCCGTGCCCTCGTGCCTCAGCACCTGGTACGCGGCGGGAGAGAGGCTCGCCCGCCACTCGGCGTCCGGCTTCTCCACCTCGAAGCGCTTGGCTAGTGTCGCCGCCCGTGCGCGCCGGGAAGACCCCAGGGTGAACGCCGCCACCAGCGCACCGAGCAGCGTTCGGCGGCACAGGCTCACGAGCCGCTCCGGGTCTTGGCGTGGCGGGGAAGGGGGCACGACTCGCGCTCGTGCTTCTCGTCCCACTGCTGGTGGTAGTCCTCGGCGATCCAGAAGCGGCCCACCGGTGCGATCTCCGTGGTGATTGGGTCCACCAGCTTCCTCTGCTCGGCATCGCGCGAGGCGCCCGCCTGCGCCTGCTGCTGGGCGTCGAAGGTGAAGATCGCCGAGCGGTACTGGGAGCCCAGGTCCGGACCCTGCCGATTGCCGCTGGTCGAATCGTGCGAGCTCCAGAAGATCTCCAGCAGCCGGGCGTAGCTGACCTTCGCCGGATCGAACTCGATCAGCACCGACTCGGCGTGTCCCATGCCGTGGTCGCTCACCTGCTCGTAGGTGGGTGAGGTGGTCGTTCCGCCGGTGTAGCCGACGGCGGTGGCGACGACCCCGGGGACCTGGCGGAACCGGTACTCCGTTCCCCAGAAGCAGCCCTGGGCAAAGACCGCCAGGGCATGCCCTGGGGCGGGCTTCAGCGGGGTCCCGGCACCGACGCCTCCGGGCCTGGTCCCCACCGGGAGCGGGACCACCCGCCCGTCGGAACCGGCGGCAAGCGCTCCGCGCAACAGAACTGCAAGAAGAAGGACTCCACCGAAGAGAACGAAGAGGACTGACCGCATGGTAGGAGGAGTACGCGCCAGCCCCCCCCGAGGTCACGGTTCCCTCCGAACCGACCGTCCGGACGGGCTTTGACATTCGGCCCGCTCGTTGCTAGATGCGCCGGTTCCGCCGGGAAAGACAGGCCCGGCAAACCCCCTGGTCCAAGACCGCAGGGACGGGTGTGACCCCCGTCGAAATGGAGGCTGGCGACGGCCATGACCTCCGGCCCTGCCGAGACTGAGGAGCGCTGGGCCCTGGACGCAGGGATCCGGGACGCGAGGTCCAGCCTCGCACAAGACGGGCACCGGCAAGGTGTCCCTCTCGCTCTTGCCACTCTGGCTCAGGGCAGCACGCCGGCCGCCATCGGCCGGCACGATGGGAGGTGAGACAGAGTGGAGAAGAGCGAGAAGGAAGTGATGATCAAGGAGCTGAACGAGAAGTTCGCCCGGGCCCGGACGGCCATCGTGGCGGAGTTCTCGAAGCTCAACGTGGAGACGGTCACCCGGCTCCGGAAGAAGCTCCGTGACTCGGGGGTGGACTACAAGGTCCTCAAGAACACCCTGGCCAAGCGCGCTGCGAAGGGCACGCCGGTCGAGGTGGTGAGCGACGACTTCACCGGTCCCGTGGCGATCGCCATCGGGTACGACGACGTGGTCCTCCCGGCGAAGATCCTCCAGGAGTTCATCAAGGACCTCGAGACCATCAAGGTCCGGAGCGCCGTCGTCGAGGGCAAGAAGGTCACCGCCGCGGGCGTGGCTGCACTGGCGAAGATGCCGGGGCTGCCCGAGCTCCGGGCGAGAATCCTCGGGATGCTCAACCAGCCGGCGGGGAAGCTCGCCCGGACGCTGGCCGAGCCAGGAAGCCGCCTCGCCCGCCTGATCAAGGCCCGGGCAGAGGCATTGGAGAAGCAAGGTTCATAGCAGCGATTAGATTTCTAACCCTTTCACTGGGGACAGCTCTGCTGCGCAGAGTCAAGTCCCGTTAAGAGGCTGAATTCCGCCATGGCAGACCTGAATCAGATCGTCGACTCGCTGTCCTCCCTCACGGTGATGGAGGCCGCCGAGCTCGTGAAGAAGCTCGAGGAGAAGTGGGGTGTGTCCGCCGCCGCCGTCGCCGTCGCTGCGGCGGGCGCCGGTGGGGGTGCCGCTGCCGCTGCCCCGGCCGAGGAGAAGACCGAGTTCACGGTCGTCCTCGCCAACGCCGGTGCCAACAAGATCAACGTCATCAAGGAGATCCGCGCCATCACCGGTCTGGGCCTGAAGGAGGCCAAGGACCTGGTCGAGGGTGCTCCCAAGACGGTGAAGGAAGGCGTCAACAAGGACGACGCCAAGAAGATCAAGGACCAGCTCACCGCCGCTGGCGCCACCGTCGAGATCAAGTAGTCGCCTGCGCTGTTCGCGCGCGCGCCGGGGCCCCACGTCCCCCGGCGCCCTCGCTCCGCGCTCTTTTCCGTTCGGCGTGCCGGCGTCCTCCTCCACCCTGGAGGGATGCCGGCATCGCCCTTTTGAGAAACCTGCTTCCCGCCGTCAGGGAGTCCGAATGCCCGCCAGCGTCCAGAACAACTTCCGCACCCGGAAGAGCTTCGCGAAGATCCAGAAGATCATCGACATCCCCAACCTCATCAACATCCAGAAGCAGTCGTACGAGAAGTTCCTCCAGGCGGATGTCGCACCGGACAAGCGCGAAGACGTTGGACTGCAGGGCGTCTTCAAGTCGGTCTTCCCCATCCGTGACTTCAACGAGACCAGCTCGCTGGAGTTCGTGAGCTACAACCTCGAGCGGCCGAAGTACGACGTCGACGAGTGCCACCAGCGCGGGATGACCTACTCCGCCCCGATCAAGGTGGTGGTGCGCCTGGTGGTCTGGGACAAGGACGAGGAGACCGGGGCGCAGAGCATCCGCGACGTCAAGGAGCAGGAGGTCTACTTCGGCGAGATCCCGCTGATGACCCAGAACGGGACCTTCATCATCAACGGGACCGAGCGGGTCGTCGTCAGCCAGCTGCACCGTAGCCCCGGCGCCTTCTTCGACCACGACAAGGGCAAGAGCCACAGCTCGGGCAAGCTGCTCTACAACGCCCGCATCATTCCCTACCGCGGCTCGTGGATCGACTTCGAGTTCGACCACAAGGACCTGCTCTACGTTCGCATCGATCGCCGCCGAAAGCTGCCGGCCACGGTGCTGATCCGCGCCCTGGGCGCGGTGCCCGACACCGCGAAGAAGAACCCCATCGAGTTCCGCGGCACCACCGAGGAGATCCTCAACTACTACTACGCCACCGAGACCATCTACCTGAACTCGGCGACCGACTACGAGAAGTCGGTGGAGCTGGAGCTGCTCCCCGGCCAGCGCGCCACCCGCGACATCAAGACCAAGTCCGGCGAGGTGATCGTCAAGAAGAACCGCAAGTTCACCCGCGGGGCAATCAAGAAGCTCGAGGCGGCGAAGATGCGCACCCTGCCCATCGACGCCGACGAGCTGTTCACCAAGGTCTCGGCCTACGACGTGGTGGACGAGGCCACCGGCGAGGTGATCCTCGAGTGCAACGAGGAGGTCAGCCAGGAGAAGGTGGACGAGCTCCTCAAGCGTGGCATCAGGGAGTTCAAGGTCCTCTTCATCGACAACCTCAACGTGGGTCCGTACCTGCGTGAGACGTTGATGATGGACAAGATCGACTCGCCCGAGCAGGCGATCATGGAGATCTACCGGCGCCTCCGCCCCGGCGATCCTCCGACGCCGGAGACGGCGATCAACCTCTTCACCAACCTGTTCTTCAACCCCGAGCGCTACGACCTCAGCAAGGTCGGCCGCCTCAAGCTGAACTTCAAGTTCGGCCTCGAGGAGCCGCTCGACGGGCAGATCCTCACCAAGCGCGACATCCTCGAGGTCATCCGCTACCTGATCGACCTGAAGAACGGCCGCGGGACCATCGACGACATCGACCACCTCGGCAACCGGCGCGTCCGCGCGGTGGGCGAGCTGCTCGAGAACCAGTACCGCATCGGCCTGGTGCGCATGGAGCGGGCGATCAAGGAGCGGATGAGTCTGCAAGAGATCGAGACGCTCATGCCCCACGACCTGATCAACGCCAAGCCAGTGACGGCGGTGATCAAGGAGTTCTTCGGCAGTAGCCAGCTCAGCCAGTTCATGGATCAGACCAACCCCCTGTCCGAGGTGACGCACAAGCGGCGCCTCTCGGCCCTGGGCCCGGGCGGTCTGACCCGCGAGCGCGCCGGCTTCGAGGTGCGCGACGTGCACCCCACGCACTACGGCCGCATCTGCCCCATCGAGACGCCGGAAGGTCCGAACATCGGCCTCATCGCCTCGCTCTCCACCTTCGCCCGGGTGAACGAGTTCGGCTTCGTCGAGACCCCCTACCGGAAGGTCGAGGGTGGGGCGGTCACCGGCGAGACCGCCTTCTACTCGGCGCTGGAGGAGGAGAAGCACACCATCGCCCAGGCCAACGCCGAGTTCGACAAGAAGGGCAAGTTCATCAACGAGCTGGTGTCCAGCCGGCGCGGGGGCGAGTTCGTCCAGGCAAAGCCCGAGGACGTCGATCTCATGGACGTGTCACCGAACCAGCTGGTCTCGGTGGCCGCCTCGCTGATCCCCTTCCTGGAAAATGACGACGCCAACCGCGCGCTGATGGGCAGCAACATGCAGCGCCAGGCGGTGCCGCTCCTCCGCACCCAGTCGCCGTTGGTGGGCACGGGGATGGAGGCGGTGGTGGCCCGCGACTCGGGCGTCACCTGCGTGGCGCGGCGGGACGGCGTGGTCGAGGCCGTGGACGCGAGCCGCATCGTGGTCAAGGCGGACGTGGGCAACGTCTCGGACGTCGGGTCCGAGGTCGACATCTACAACCTGCTCAAGTACCAGCGGAGCAACCAGAACACCTGCCTCAACCAGAAGCCCATCGTGAAGAAGGGCGACCGGGTGCGGAAGGGCGACGTCATCGCCGACGGGCCCGCCACCGAGACCGGTGAGCTGGCGCTGGGGGCGAACGTGGTCGTCGCCTTCATGCCCTGGCAGGGCTACAACTTCGAGGACTCGATCCTGCTCTCCGAGCGCCTGCTCAAGGACGACATCTTCACCTCGATCCACATCGAGGAGTTCGAGTGCATCGCCCGGGACACCAAGCTGGGGAAGGAAGAGATCACCCGCGACATCCCCAACGTCGGTGAGGAGGCCCTCAAGGACCTCGACGAGTCGGGAATCATCCGCATCGGCGCCGAGGTGAAGCCGGGCGACGTCCTGGTGGGGAAGATCACCCCCAAGGGCGAAACCCAGCTCAGCCCCGAGGAGAAGCTCCTCCGGGCCATCTTCGGCGAGAAGGCGGGCGACGTCCGTGACAGCTCGCTCCGCGTCCCCCCCGGCGTCACCGGCACCATCATCGGGGCCAAGGTGTTCAGCCGGAAGGGAGTGGAGAAGGACGAGCGGGCCAAGCAGATCGAGTCCGCCGACGAGGCCAAGCTCCTCAAGGACCAGAACGACGAGATCAAGGTCATCCAGGACTCGGCGTTCGCCCGCCTGCGGAAGATGCTGACCGGCAAGGAGGTCGAGGGCCGGCTGATCGACGATAAGGGCAAGGTCCTCCTCAAGAAGGGCGACGTCCTCGACGACGCGCTGCTCTCCACCGTGCCCTACCGGTACTGGAACGAGATCAGCGTCGGCGAGCCGCTCGACTCGAAGGTGCGAGACATCCTCCGCAGCCTCGAGGAGCAGAAGGAGGCGGTGAAGCTCGTCTTCGGAGAGAAGATCGCCCGTATCAAGAAGGGCGACGAGCTCCCGCCGGGCGTCATCAAGATGGTCAAGGTGTACGTGGCCATCAAGCGCAAGCTCGCGGTGGGCGACAAGATGGCCGGCCGCCACGGGAACAAGGGCGTGGTGAGCCGCGTCCTCCCCGAGGAGGACATGCCGTACCTCGAGGACGGCCGTCCGGTGGACATCGTGCTCAACCCCCTCGGCGTCCCGAGCCGGATGAACATCGGGCAGATCCTCGAGACCCACCTGGGCTGGGCGGCCCGCGGCGTCGGCGAGCGGCTGCAGAAGTTCATCGAGGAGAAGTGGAGCGGCGAGCAGCTGAAGAAGGAGCTGAAGACCATCTACGACGACCGGGCCTTCGGGGAGTTCATCGACGGCCTGCCGGACAAGGAGGTCGTCACCCTCTGCCAGCGGCTCCGCAAGGGCATCCACGTCTCCACCCCGGTGTTCGATGGCGCGCGGGAGAACGAGATCCACGCGCTGCTCGACGAGGCGGAGCTCCCGCGCTCGGGCCAGATGGTGCTCTTCGACGGGCGCACCGGCGAACCGTTCGACCAGAGCGTCACCGTGGGCGTGATGTACATGCTCAAGCTGCACCACCTGGTGGACGAGAAGATCCACGCCCGGAGCATCGGGCCCTACAGCCTGGTCACCCAGCAGCCGCTGGGCGGCAAGGCGCAGTTCGGCGGACAGCGGCTCGGGGAGATGGAGGTCTGGGCGATGGAGGCCTACGGCGCGGCCTACACGCTCCAGGAGTTCCTGACCGTGAAGTCCGACGACGTGGTGGGCCGGACCCGGATGTACGAGGCGATCGTCAAGGGCGACAACGTGCTCGAGTCGGGCCTGCCCGAGTCGTTCAACGTGCTCCTCAAGGAGCTCCAGTCGCTGGCGATGGACGTGGAATTGCTCGAGACCGCTCCACCCGAGCGGCAGCGCTCCCTCGGTGACGGCTTCGACGGCGAGCCCAGGAAGACCGGGACCGATGCCTGAGAAGGAGCACCGGCGCGCCTGAAGAGCTGAGCGATGCCCCGCAGCATGGGGGGCGCCGCTCTTACGAGTTCGAAGGGCCGGCAGACCGCGCGGGGCGCGACTCCGGCCAGGGAAGTGAACGAAAGATTTGGAGGCAACGTGAAGGACATCTTCAACTTCTTCGAGAAGCCCAAGGACCCGCTGTCGTTCCAGGCGATCCGCGTCGCCCTGGCCAGCCCGGACAAGATCCGCCAGTGGTCCCACGGCGAGGTGAAGAAGCCAGAGACGATCAACTACCGCACCTTCAAGCCGGAGCGGGACGGGCTCTTCTGCGCCCGCATCTTCGGCCCGGTGAAGGATTACGAGTGCAACTGCGGCAAGTACAAGCGCATGAAGCACCGGGGGGTGGTCTGCGAGAAGTGCGGCGTCGAGGTCATCCAGTCCAAGGTCCGCCGGGAGCGGCTGGGGCACATCACCCTGGCCACGCCGGTGGCGCACATCTGGTTCCTGAAGAGCCTGCCGAGCCGCATCGGCAACCTGCTCGACATCACGCTCAAGGATCTGGAGAAGGTCCTGTACTGCGAGAGCTACATCATCATCGACCCCAAGGCGACGCCGCTGGTGAAGGGCGAGCTGGTCTCCGAGGAGAAGCTGCACCGGCTCTACCAGGAGCACGGTGAGGACAGCTTCTCGGCGGGGATGGGCGGCGAGGCGGTCCGCGAGATGCTCCGCGGGATCGAGGTGCACAAGCTCTCGGAGGAGCTCCGCCGCGAGATGCGGGAGACCAACTCCGAGGCCAAGCGGAAGAAGATCGCCAAGCGGCTCAAGGTGGTGGAGGCCTTCCGCATCTCCGGCAACCGACCGGAGTGGATGATGCTCGACGTCATCCCGGTCATCCCGCCCGACCTGCGCCCGCTGGTCCCGCTCGACGGCGGCCGGTTCGCGACGTCCGACCTGAACGACCTGTACCGCCGGGTCATCAACCGGAACAACCGGCTGAAGCGGCTTCAGGAGCTCAACGCTCCGGACATCATCATCCGCAACGAGAAGCGGATGCTGCAGGAGGCGGTGGACGCGCTGTTCGACAACGGCCGCCGCGGCAAGACCATCACCGGCCCGAACAAGCGGCCGCTGAAGTCGCTCTCCGACATGCTGAAGGGCAAGCAGGGCCGGTTCCGCCAGAACCTGCTCGGAAAGCGCGTGGACTACTCCGGCCGCTCGGTCATCGTCGTCGGCCCGGAGCTCAAGCTCCACCAGTGCGGCCTTCCGAAGATCATGGCCCTCGAGCTGTTCAAGCCGTTCATCTACAACAAGCTCGAGGAGAAGGGGTACGTCACCACCATCAAGAGCGCGAAGAAGATGGTGGAGCGCGAGCGCCCCGAGGTCTGGGACATCCTGGAGGAGGTCATCCGCGAGCATCCGGTCCTCCTCAACCGCGCCCCCACCCTCCACCGCCTCGGCATCCAGGCCTTCGAGCCGGTGCTGATCGAGGGCAAGGCGATCCAGCTGCATCCCCTGGTCTGCGCCGCCTTCAACGCCGACTTCGACGGGGACCAGATGGCGGTCCACGTCCCCCTCTCCGTCGAGGCTCAGATGGAGGCCCGGGTGCTGATGATGTCCACCAACAACATCCTCAGCCCGGCGAACGGCAAGCCGATCATCGTCCCCACCCAGGACATGGTGCTCGGCATCTACTACATGACCCGTCCGCGCGAGTTCGCGAAGGGCGAGGGCCGGGTCTTCGCGTCGCCGGAAGAGGTCCGGGCCGCGTACGACCACGGTGAGGTGGCGCTGCAGGCCAAGGTGGTCTGCCGGATCGACGGGGCCCGCAAGGAGACCACCGTGGGCCGGGTCCTCCTCTGGGACATCGTGCCGCGGAAGGTGGGCTTCGACGCGATCAACAAGGTCCTGGACAAGAAGCAGCTCGGGGCGCTGATCGACACCTGCTACCGCCTCACCGGGGAGAAGGAGACCGTCCTCCTCGCCGACCGCATCCGGAGCCTCGGGTACACCCACGCCACCAAGGCCGGCATCTCCATTGCCCTCAAGGACATGAAGATCCCGCCCCGGAAGCAGGAGTTCCTCGACTACGCCCGGAAGGAAGTGGCGGAGATCGAGAACCAGTACCTCGAGGGCCTGATCACCGACGGCGAACGCTACAACAAGGTCATCGACATCTGGGCCGAGGTCACCGAGAAGGTGGCCGGGGAGATGATGCAGCAGATCTCCCAGGAAGAGGCCACCGGCGAGAACACCGCCGGCAAGCGCGAGACGCGCAAGCAGCCGTCGTTCAACCCGATCTACATCATGGCCGACTCGGGAGCCCGCGGCTCCGCCCAGCAGATCCGTCAGCTGGCCGGAATGCGCGGCCTGATGGCCAAGCCGTCGGGCGAGATCATCGAGACGCCGATCACCGCCAACTTCCGCGAGGGTCTCTCGGTGCTGCAGTACTTCATCTCCACCCACGGCGCCCGGAAGGGTCTGGCCGACACCGCGCTGAAGACCGCCAACTCCGGCTACCTGACCCGCCGTCTGGTCGACGTGGCGCAGGACGCGATCATCACCGAGTACGACTGCGGCACGATGGACGGTCTGGTCATCGGCGCCCTGGTCGAGGGCGGGGAGATCATCGAGGCCCTTGGAGAGCGCATCCTGGGCCGGGTGGCCCTGAACGACATCCACGACCCGGTCACCGGCGAGGTGCTGGTGCGGGCCAACGAGGAGATCGACGAGGGCAAGGTCGGGAAGATCGAGAACTCCGGCCTGGACAAGGTCAAGATCCGCTCGGTGCTCACCTGCCAGGCCCGGCGCGGCATCTGCGTCGAGTGCTACGGGCGTGACCTCGCCCGCGGCCGGAAGGTCTCCATCGGCGAGGCGGTGGGCGTCATCGCCGCCCAGTCCATCGGCGAGCCCGGCACCCAGCTGACGATGCGGACCTTCCACATCGGCGGCGCGGCGACCCGGCGGGCGGAGCAGTCGAGCCTCGAGAACCGCAACGCCGGGACGGTGAAGTTCAACGCTCTCAACACGGTGAAGCGGGCCGACGGGACCGCGGTGGTGATGAACCGCAACGGCGAGGTGCTCCTGGTCGACGACTCGGGCCGTGAGCGCGAGCGCTACCAGGTCATCTACGGCGCCAAGCTGCTGGTGAAGGACGGCCAGAAGCTGGACGGGCCGACGCTCCTCGCGGAGTGGGACCCGTTCGCCGTCCCGCTCCTCACCGAGGTCGGCGGTGTCGTGCGGTTCGACGACATCATCGAGGGCGTCACGATGTCCGAGACGCTCGACGAGGTCACCGGCCTGTCGCGGAAGACGATCATCGAGTCCAAGGACCCCGACGCCCGTCCGCGCATCACCCTGCGCGGCGAGGACGGCGAGGTGCTGACCCTGCCCAGCTCCGGGCAGCCGGCCAGCTACTACCTGTCGCAGGGCTCGATCATCACCGTGAACGACGGTGACACCATCACCGCGGGCGAGGTGATCGCCAAGGCGCCGCGCGAGACCACCAAGACCAAGGACATCACCGGTGGTCTCCCCCGGGTGGCCGAGCTGTTCGAGGCCCGCAAGCCGAAGGATCACGCGATCATCGCGGAGATCGACGGGGTGGTCTCGTTCGGCAAGGACACCAAGGGGAAGCGGAAGCTGATCATCACCCCCGAGGTGAACGGCGAGCAGCGGACCGACCTGGCCAAGGAGTACCTGATCTCCAAGGGCAAGCACATCAGCGTGCACTCCGGTGACCGGGTTCGGGCCGGCGAGCCGATGATGGACGGCGCGGCCAACCCGCACGACATCCTCAAGGTGCTGGGCGAGAAGGAGCTGGCCCGCTACCTGGTGGACGAGGTGCAGGAGGTCTACCGACTGCAGGGCGTGAAGATCAACGACAAGCACATCGAGACGATCGTCCGCCAGATGCTGCGGCGCGTGCGCATCGCCGACGTGGGCGACACCAACTTCCTGGTCGACGAGCAGGTGGAGCGCTGGGTGTTCGAGGAGGAGAACGAGAAGGTGATGGGCCGGGGCGAGAAGCCGGCCGCCGGCGAGCCGCTGCTCCTCGGCATCACCAAGGCCTCGCTCTCCACCGAGTCGTTCATCTCCGCCTCGTCCTTCCAGGAGACGACGAAGGTGCTCACCGAGGCCGCGATCAACGGCAAGGTGGACTACCTCCGCGGCCTCAAGGAGAACGTCATCATGGGC
>Ga0335070_10004126_pt1 | contig 16950 bp, 16 predicted proteins | sample Lox_Sample_13_FD_206722 | JGI IMG/M metagenome (GOLD analysis project Ga0335070, IMG submission 206722) | Soil microbial communities from Loxahatchee National Wildlife Refuge, Florida, United States - Lox_Sample_1.3 | ecosystem: Environmental > Terrestrial > Soil > Wetlands | place: USA... | reverse complement strand
CCGGCTCCCCTCGAAGGTCAAGGTGGCCGGGGCGAAGCTGCTGGAGAAGCTGGCCGAGGCGCGCGGGCGAGCGCCGGCGCTCGACGCGGCCAGCGTGGACATCGCCGAGCACTGGTTCTGGGTGGATGCGCGGAAGGCCGAGCACGAGCTGGGCTTCGTCGCGCGCGATCCTCAAGAAACGCTGCGGGACACGGTGCTGGATCTCCTCGCGCGGATGCCGGAGAAGCACTGGCCCGGGACCAAGGGCCGGCTGGCAGCGCTGAGAAGGAGCTGAGCCGCAGGCGGGTGATCCGCCGGCGCGGACCCAGCGACCACGGACGACCTGGAGCGAGGGCGCCTGCCTCGAGGGGCCACGGGCGCGGGGCGCGCGGGGTTGTCCTGCCGACCGGGCGGCCCTGGCACTGCCGGTGCAGTCTCGACGCGGCTCACCGACCGAGGTCGCGCCGGAACGGAGTCCACCATGCAGGCACAGCTCTTCGTTGCACCCCGCGCGGTGGCGTTCGGCGAGCCCGGGCTGCTGCTCGGCGCGACGCTGATCCTCGCGTACTTCCTGCTGTCCGCGGCGTTGATGCAGGACTTCGCCCGGTCGGGGCCGCCGCCGCTCGCGGGTGAGACCACCATCCTGGTGCGCGCGAGGTAGGTCCGGCGCGCATGGGTCGATGAGGGGTGACCGGGTCCCGGCCGACGCCCCTCCCTTGTCCCTAGTTGGCCTCGGCGACCACCGCCGGCGCGTGCGTGCTGGTGACGCGGTAGGCGCTGTAGAGCGCGCCGTGCCCACCCAGCCAGATGGCGACGATCAGCCCGCCCACGGCAAGCGAGCCCAGTCCACGCGCGCGAGCGATCCGCTCGAAGGACTTCAACGAGGTCTGCGAGGTCTCCGAGGTCTTCATGACGTTCTCCGGTCGAAGGGTCGGCCGACGGTCGATCGCCGGCCACGCCAAGACCGCAGTGCACCCCCGAGGCCAGCGCCAAAACGTCCCAAGGCCTCGATTTTACTAAGCTCTCGCCTTGCCCGCGTTGCGCCCGGGGCCACACCAGCAAGATCGGCGTTGCGCAGCGGGTCACGGCGTCGCCTTGGGTGTGTGGTCCAGGTAGGTTCACGGATGCGGATGCCGGGTCGCGACAGAGAGCGAGACGTTCCTGACGAGGTGGGCAGCGGAGAACCGGCGCCGCCGCCCGAACGGGACGCGCACGCCACTGCCACCTTTGGTGTCAGCCGCCCGAGCCTGGTGCCGGACGTCCGCCGCTTCCGGCTCCGCGTGGTGGATGGGCCCGGCGCGGGACAGAGCTTCGAGTCCACGGGCGAGCGCACCTCCATCGGGAGCCACCCGCTGAACGACGTGCTCCTCGACGAGCGCACGGTGTCCCGCTTCCACTGCGAGCTCCTGGTGGATGACAAGGGCGTCTGGGCCAAGGACCTCGGGAGCCGCAACGGCACCGTCCTCGACGGCGTGCTGGTGAAGGAAGCGGCAGTCCGCAACGGGAGCCTCCTGCAGCTCGGCCGGGTGGGCCTGAGGTTCGAGCTGTCGGGGGAGAAGACCCGGCTCCAGATGTCGGAGCACCCGCGGTTCGGCTCGCTGGTGGGCAGCTCGGTGGCGGCGCGGATGAGCTTCGCCCTGATGGAGCGGGCGTCGGCCTCGGACGTCACCGTGCTCCTCGAGGGCGAGACCGGGACCGGCAAGAGCCAGGCGGCGGAGTCCATCCACCGCCAGTCGAGCCGGCGAGACCACGCCTTCCTGGTGGTGGACTGCGGGGCGATGCCGCCCAACCTCCTCGAGTCGGAGCTCTTCGGGCACGAGAAGGGCGCCTTCACCGGGGCGATGACCCGCCGGGTGGGTGTGTTCGAGGAGGCCCGGGGCGGCACCGTCTTCCTCGACGAGATCGGCGAGCTGCCGCTCGAGCTCCAGCCGAAGCTGCTCCGCGTGCTCGAGGCCCGGGAGATCCGCCGGCTGGGGACCAACACCTATACCCCGGTGGACGTCCGGATCATCACCGCCACCAACCGCGATCTCCGCGCCGAGGTGAACGCAGGCCGCTTTCGCTCGGACCTCTACTTCCGCCTGGCAGTGGTGAAGATCCCGCTCCCGCCCCTCCGCCAGCGCTCGGAGGACATGCCGCTCATCGTCGAGAAGCTGATCAGCGGCCTCGGCGCGGACGCGCGGGTGAAGGCCACCCTGCTCGACCCCGCCTTCGTCGCCCAGCTCCAGCGGGCCGCCTGGCCAGGCAACGTCCGCGAGCTCCGGAATCACCTCGAGCGGTGCATGGTGCTCCAGGAAACCCTGCTCCCGGGCGAGGGCGAGGAGACCTCCCGGCCGCCCGGGGACGCTCCGACCACCATCGATGCGCGGGTGCCCTACCCCGAGGCCCGGCGACGGGCGCTCGACGCCTTCGAGCGGCAGTACGTGGAGGCGCTGCTCCAGCTGCATGGGGGGAAGGTGTCCCAGGCCGCGGCCTCGGCGGACATCGACCGGGTGCACCTCTACCGGCTCATCAAGCGGCACCACGTCCGGGACTGAGCAGCCCGTTGCACGGGACCGTTCCATTTCTGGCACGGCCGTCGCCGCCGCCGCAACGGCCCCAGGGGGCCGCCCGCGGAAGACCCTGCAACCACGCGCCCCCGAGGCCGGCACGCGCGCTGCACACGGACAGGGGCAGGCGATGCCGCCGCCCGCAGGAGAGAAGACGATGAGCGCCCAGACCGAGTCCGTTTCCCCCCTCTTCCAGACCTCACGCCGTCGCTCGCACGGGCTCCTGCTGGGAATCTTCCTGGTGCTCGGCTACTTCGGCAGCGCCGCGGTGCTCATCCGCGACTACTCGGCGGCGCCGTCGGCGTCCGTGCAGGTCTCCTAGACCGAACGCCACCGCTGGTGGCAGACACGACCAGACGTGCGCGGCCCGGGACATCCCACGTCCCGGGCCGTCGTGTCTTCGGGGCAGCGCGCGCGCCCCACGGGCAGCAGCCGGGGACACCGCGCCTCCGCCCCGTTGCATCGGGTGCCACATCCGAGACCGGCAGTGTCACATCAGGAGCAATCGGCGCCGACGCCGGCGGCCCCCAACTGCCCGAAACGCCAGGGCTGCCCCACCGGTCCCGGCTGGCATCGCCGCTGCAGTGTCCCTCCCTCGTCGAGAGACACCGGAGGACGCCATGAAGCCCGAGACCACCAGCTCCAATCCCCAGCTGTTCCGCTCCTCCCGCCGCTGGAGCCCGATCCCCTTCCTCCTCAGTGGCGTGCTGCTCGTCGCCGGGTATGTGGGTGCGAGCGCCGTGCTGATCGACAACTACACCAACCACACCGCCCAGGTGGGCGGTCCGAGGGCCTGAACGGAGAGCGGGAACCTCGGGGGGGAACCCCGGAGGCGGCGGAACGAAGCGCAGACCCCTGTCCCCTCCTGCGCTCGAATTGGTGGGGAGACCGCCGCACTCCGGGACCCCATTTTTCAAGAAGCGGCCGGCAACGGCTGCCACCCGAGGCCCGGGGGCGACCGCGACCGTCCCCGGGCCTCGGCGTCTTCTGAACGCGCTCCGACGGGCGTTGCGCGCGCTCGAGCTGGCAGCCTCGGAGAGGACGGAACGAGCCTCCGAGCGCGCGACCTGTTCAGCCCGTCGCCGCGGCGACGAACTGACTCGCCCAGCGGGCGACGCCGAAGATCGTCTCCTGGGGATTGACGCCCAGCGAGGTGGGGAACACCGAGCCGTCCACCACGAAGAGGTTGTCCATCCCGTGGTAGCGAAGGGTGCTGTCCACAACCGAGGTGCGCGGGTCGCCGCCCATGGCACAGCCGCCCATCTGGTGCGCGGTGGCCACCCGCACCCGGCCCGCCTCCCAGGGCGCCGAGTCCAGCGCCGCGTCGACGTCCGAGGCCCGCTCGATCCGCACCGGCCGGGCGTGCAGCGAGCGCACCTCGCGCGCCCCGGCGGCGAACTGGATCCGCGCCATCTCCTTGCACGCGGCACGGAAGGCCTCGAAGTGGAAGGGCCGGAGCGGGTAGTCGATCGACACCCGCCGCTCGGTCGGCTCGCGGAGCTTCACCGTCCCGCCCACGTCGTCCGGCAGCAACCCGTCGTGGCAGATGGCGATGGTGCTCTGGATGTAGGGGAGCTGCTCCATCAGCGTCTGGAGCTGCTCACCGGTGCCGGGAAACACCGTGGCGGCGATGAGCGGCATGATGGGAGGGACCTCGAGCAGGAAGCCCACCTTCCCCGGCCCCCGCTCGATGAAGTGCCGCGAGTAAGCCGCCTGGGGGGCGCCGCTCCAGGGCACCACCGGCTCGGGCATCAGCGCGCTCATGATGACCACCGGGTGCAGGAAGAAGCGCTTGCCGACGTTCCCGTTCCCGTCCAGCCCCGAGCGGAGCAGCAGCGCGGGCGAGTTGATGGCCCCGCCGCACACCGCCACCGTCTTCGCCATCACCGTGAGAGTCACCCCGGTGGGCGCGTCCGTCTCCGGGTCGAGCAGCACCGCCTCCACCCCGCCGACCCGCCGGTTGCCGACCAGGAGCCGGCGCACCGAGGCGTTGGCCTGCACCGTCAGCCCCTTCTCCACCGCGTCGGGAATCAGCGTCACCAGCATCGACATCTTGGCGTCGAGCGGGCAGCCCAGGCCGCAGTAGCCGAGGCCGGCGCAGTTGTTCACGTTCCGCCGGACCAGCCCGCGGGCGTACCCGAGCTTGCCGCACCCGTCCCAGAGCACGCGGTTGTTGTCGTTCATCCGCTCCAGCGGCCACTCGGCGATGTGCAGCCGCTTCTCGATCGCCTCCCAGTGGGGAACCAGGGCCTCCTCGGTCAGACCCTTCACCCCGTGCTGGTCCCGCCAGCGCTCGAGCACCTCCCGCGGGGTGCGGAAGGAGGTGCACCAGTTCACCGTGGTCCCGCCGCCCACGCTCCGGCCCTGGAGGATGAGCACCGATTGGTCGTCCGTCGCCCGGTTGCCCATCTCCTGGTACAGCCGCGGATAGGAGTGGTCCTCGCGCCCGTCGAAGCTGCGCTTCGTCCAGTGCCCACCCTCCTCCAGGAGCACCACCCCGAGCCCGCGCGCGGTGAGCCGCTCGGCCAGCACCGAGCCCCCCGCGCCCGACCCCACCACCACCACGTCGCAGTGGAGGGTGGTGTTCACCGTATGGTCGCGGCCGGTGAGGATGCGCCCCGCCCCGCTCATGGCAGCGCCTCCCCGTGCCACACCCCGTTGTCGTCGGGACGGGGCTGGTCGCCCCCCCGCCACTCGGGCTGAGAGGGCCCGTCCTTGAAGATGTCGGGTGGACCCGAGTAGCCCACCGCTGGCCAGATGCTCGGAGACTGGTAGTACCCGGCGAGCACCAGCGTCCGGAGGGCGGCGTAGCCGGTGCGCCGCACCGCGAGGCGGCTGTCCCGCCACTCGGCGAGCACCGCGTCCTGCTCCGCCTCGTCCAGCCGGGTGAAGGGCCGGGTGCGGCCGCCGAAGAGGAAGCCGGCGAGCCCGTTGTCGAACAGCCCCAGCAGCTGCCGGAGCTCCTTCTGCGCGCTCGGCTCCACCCGTGCGGCGATGCGGTCCGCGGCCCGGGCGACGCCCACCTCGTCCACCGTCGGCCAGCCCGGGCGGGGGCGCACCATCCGCCGGGCCACCGCGTCGAGCACCGCGAACTGGGCCGGGCTGAACACCAGGAGCCCGTCGGCCGGCAGCGTCACCGAAGCCCCACCGCGGAGCGCGAGGAAGCCGGCTCCACCGGCGGCGAGCAGCGCGCCTCCGAGCAGACCCCGCTTGATGAGGGAGCGGCGGCTCAGGCTCGCCGGGGCAGGTTCGGGATGGGGCACGTCCATGGAGCCGGCTACTCTAGGCAAAGCCGTTACCGGACTGCCACGGACACCCGGATGGTCACGCCAGGCCCCCTTCTCGACACCGTGTGCTGCCGTGTCTAAATGGACGGGAGCCATGGGCAAGACACTGGCGATGATCCTGGCCGGAGGCGCCGGAACGCGGCTCGAGCCGCTCACCCGCGAGCGGGCCAAGCCGGCCGTACCCTTCGGCGGGCGCTACCGGATCATCGACTTCTGCCTGTCGAACTTCGCCAACTCCGGCGTCCTGAAGATGAAGGTGCTCACCCAGTACAAGTCCGACTCGCTGAACAACCACCTCTCGCGGGCCTGGCGGCTGAGCAGCTTCCTCGGCCAGTTCGTGGACGTGGTGCCGGCGCAGATGCGGACCGGACTCGACTGGTACAAGGGCAGCGCCGACGCGATCTACCAGAACCTCAACCTCATCACCGACGAGGAGCCGGACCAGATCTTCGTCTTCGGCGCGGACCACGTCTACCGGATGGACGTGTCCAAGATGCTCGAGTACCACCTGAAGCAGAAGGCCGATTGCACCGTGGCGGCCATCCCCGTCCCCATCGAGGAGGGCCGCGACTTCGGGATCATCGACGTGGGCCCGGACGGGCGGATGCAGGGCTTCCTCGAGAAGCCGAAGAACCCGCCCCCGATGCCTGGCAACCCGAGGATGTGCCTGGCGTCGATGGGGAACTATCTCTTCGAGACCGAGACCCTGGTCCAGGAGGTGGTCCGCGACGCGGCGAACGACCGGAGCGCGCACGACTTCGGCAAGAGCATCATCAGCGCGCTGTACAAGCACTACCGCGTCTTCGTGTACGACTTCGCCGAGAACAGCTACCCCGGGCAGGAGCCCAAGGAGCGCGGCTACTGGCGGGACGTGGGAAACATCGACGTCTACTACCAGGCCAACCTCGACCTGGTGGAGGTGGACCCGGTCTTGAACCTCTACAACGACCGCTGGCCCATCTACACCCAGAACCGCTCCTGGCCTCCGGCCAAGTTCGTCTTCAACGACGTGGCGAACGAGCGGGTGGGCTATGCCACCGACAGCCTGGTCTGCGACGGCTGCATCATCTCCGGCGGCCACGTGCACCGCAGCGTCCTCAGCCCCAAGGTGCGCGTCAACTCCTTCACCGAGGTCAGCGAGAGCATCCTCTTCGAGAACGTCACCGTGGGCCGGCGCTGCCGCATCCGCCGCGCCATCGTGGACAAGAACGTGGAGATTCCCGCGGGGACGACCATCGGCTACGACGAGGCGGAGGACCGGCGCCGGTTCCACGTCACCCCCGGGGGCGTGGTGGTGATCCCCAAGGGGATGAAGGTCGCCTGAGCCTCGACGCCGGGCGCCCCCCCCGGGGGGCGGGGAGTCAGGGCGAGCGCCGCCGGAAGATCCAGGCCAGCACCGACAGCGCGATCGAGACCACGATCATCGAGGCGATGGGCATGACCACGCGCGCCCGCTCGTTCTCCCACCGCAGGTCGCCCGGGAGCTGCCCGAACCAGGCCAGGCCGCCGCTCCACAGGAGGAGACCGGCCACCGCCAGGCCCACCCCGAGGATGATCAGCGTCAGTCCGGGACCGCGGTCGCTCACAGCCGTTCTGGTCTAGCGTGACGGCAGTGGCTCCGCCAGCGCCGGCCGCCCCGCCCGAGCCTGACCGCCCGCCGTTCGCCCGGCGCGGACGACCTTGGTTGCTGCTCGCCTGTCTCTCGACCGCGTGCAGCGCGCCGCTGGTGCCGGTGTTCACCGCGTCGGGGGATGCGCCGAGCCGCACCGGCCTCACCCCGGTCGGCGAGGGTGCGGTGTTCGGGAACGACGCCGGGCGGGTGATCCGCCTCGACGCGACGGGGCGCGTGCTGTGGACGGTGGAGACCGGCGGGGAGATCGAGCTCCCGCTGGTGGTCAGCGAGGACGGGGTGGTGGGCGCGGTGGCCGGCGGTGACACGCTGGTCGCGCTCGACGCCGACACCGGTCAGGAGCGCTGGCGCGCCGGCGGGCAGCCTCCGGTGGCGGCACTGGGCGCGGTGGGCACCCGCCTCCTCCTCCTGGGGAGGGAGGGCGAGCTTCGGTCGTTCCCCGCGCGGGCCGGCGGGATGCCGCTGCGGCGCGGGTGGAATGCCTCGCTCGGGGTGCGCGCCCGGGCCCCGCCGCGGGCACTGCTCACGCTCGGAGGCGGCGTCCTGGCCATCGGCCCCGCGGCGGTGCTCTTCCTGTCCGCCGAGGACGGAGCGCTCCGCTGGAAGGCGAAGGTCAGCGACGCGACCGGGGCAGTGCTGGATGGTGACCAGCTCTGGACCGCCGAGGAGTCGGGCCGGCTGGTGGTGCTGGACCGCCGGACGGGGGCACAGCGGCGCGTGGTCCCGCTCGGTCAGCGCGTGGTCTCGCCTCCCAGCGCGGCGGTCAGCCGCATCTGGGTGGGACTGGAGGACCGCTCGCTGGTGGGCATCGACGCCCGCGGAGAGCAGCCACCCTGGCGCGCGGCGCTGCCCGCGGCGCTGGTGGGCGGAGTGGCCGAGTGGCAGGACCGGGTGCTCGTTCCCACCGCGGGCCGCGAGGGCCGGCTCCTGGCCATCGACCTCGTCCGGCCGGGCTCACCGGCGGCGGCGCGGGTGGACAGCGCGCTGCGCACCCGGCCGCTGGTGCGAGGGAGCGTGGCCTGGGTCCTCGCCGCGGATGGCCGGGTCCTCGGGTTCCGCTTCCGCTGACGCTGCGCGTGTGCTCGAGCCCCGGAAGCTCGACGGCGGGCGAAACACACTGACCCTGGTCACCGACCGGCTGCCGGCGCGGGCGGCGTCGACCCGCTCGAGCTGATCGACCGCATCCCGGGGGACAACCTGAGCCCGGTCAGCGTGGCGCCGCGAGCCGGCTCTAGCGCCGGACCAGGGCCAGCCGGAGGCCGAGCGCCACCAGGACGCCGCCGGTGATCCGCTCGCGCCAGGCCCCGGCCGCCAGCCTCCGGCCGGTCCGGGCGGCGAGCACTGCCACCAGCGCGTCGCCGATCACCCCGAGCGTGGCCAGCACCCCGCCGAGCACCGCGAACTGGAGGAAGACGCCGCCGCGCTCGGGGCGCACGAACTGCGGCAGGAAGGCGAGGAAGAACACCGCCACCTTGGGATTGAGGACCCCGGTCAAGGCGCCGTGCGCCAGCAGTCGCGAGCGCTGGACGCGTGGCGTCCCCTCCGTCGCCCGGTCCGGCACCGCCACCGGGCGTGCGCCGAGGGTCCCGGCGATCATCCGCGTCCCCAGCACGATCAGGTACACCGCACCTGCCAGCTTCACCACCGTGAAGGCCGTCGCCGAGGCGAGCAGCAGCGCGGAGAGCCCGAGCGCTGCGGCGACTGTGTGGGCGAGCGTCCCCAGGTTGAGCCCGACGCTGGTGAGCAGCCCGGCGCGCACCCCGCCCTGGAGCGTGCGGGCCATCACCAGCGCCTGCCCCGGGCCTGGCGCAGCCACCAGCGCCGCCGCGGCGCCCAGGTAGGTGCCGAACGTCGCCGCGTCGAACAGCTCCCAGGGGGCCCAGTGCATGGCCGGCCGCTCTAACCAGCCCGAGGCCGGGGCGCAGCCTCGCCTCCAGGCTGGGGGCTGCTCGAACCTGGCGCTTGACCAGGGCCACCCCCGCCGTCGAGCGGGCTACTCGGCCATCGTCCTGCCCGAGCCACCCATCTCCGCCGGCAGATCGTTCATCTTCGGAAGCCCGTCGGCCAGGCGGAGCGTGTGCTCGGCGTAGTTCACGTGGAGCCGGGGATCGAACGGGAATGCTGGGAGCATCGCCGCGTAGACGTCCACCAGGCCCCAGTGCGGGTGCTCGGTGAAGAGGTGCCCACCACACCGGGTGCACCACTTCCGGACGCTGCGCTGGGTCTTCGCGTACGAGCCGATCAGATTCGCCCCGCGGGCGATGGTCACCGCGGTGGGCTCCCACAGGATGAAGCCATTCACTGGAGCCGCGGACCATTGCCGGCATGAAGCGCAATGACAGAACCCCATCGCGGCAGGCCTGCCAGAAACTCGCAGCTCCACCGCACCACAGAAGCAGCTCCCCAAGTACTCGCGCCCACTCATCTTTTCCTCTCCCAGGTCAGTGCCCATCGGATCTGACCTGGGGGATGCGACGGAGGGCGATGGTTGCGCCCCGCGGGGCCCTGTTCGCTGGGTCCTGAGTGCGAACTGTGCCGTTCCAGGGATCAGCTCAGAGGGATCTGCCTGGCGTGGCGCGCGAGCCACTGCCGGAAGGTCTGCAGCCCCGGGTAGAGCGCGCGGGACTGATCCACCGGTCGGGCACCGCAGAACTCGCGCTCGAAGTCGTGCTTGAACTGGAACATGTTCCCCAGGTCGTCGGCGCCGGGGAACCCCAGCTTCCGGTACGCCTCGAAGGGCAGCGCCTGGTAGCGCACCGGCTGCCCGAGCGCGGTGGAAAGCTCGGCGGCCATCTGCGCGCCGGTCAGGTGCTCACCCGCGATGCCGACGGAGCGGCCGACCATCTCCGCCCCGCGGAGATAGACGCCGTAGGCGCACGGGCCAATGTCCTCGGCCGCGATGCCCGGCAGCTTCCGGTCCCCCATGGGCAGCGCGAAGACCAGCTGCCCGGAGGGCTCCTTCCTGGGCCCCATCCCGAAATGGATCAGGTTGTCCCAGTAGAACGAGGTGCGCAGCCAGGTCGTGGGCACCTTCGCCTCGGCAAAGACCGAGTCCGCCTCTCCCTTGCCGTCGAAGTGCGGCACCTTGTAGCGGCCCATCAGGGTGGGCATCCGCGGGTCGGAGACGGGGACGAGCGTCCGGGTGTCCTCGAGCGTGGACCAGATGACGTGCCGGACGTCGGCCCGGGCGGCGGCGCGCGCCATCGCCCGCGCCTGCGCCACCTCGCGGTCCGGCGAGAAGTGCTCCCAGAAGTTGGTGACGCAGAACGCGCCCGCCGCGCCCGAGAATGCCCGCTCGAGGCTGGCCTGGTCGTCGGCATCGGCGCCCACCACCTCTGCGCCCTGCGCCGCGAGCGCGCGGGCCTTCTCCGAGTCGGGCTTCCTGGTGATGGCACGCGCGGTGAACCGCCGCGCCGGATCCTCGAGGATGGCGCGGACCAGGCCGCTCCCCTGCGCGCCGGTGGCGCCGACCACTGCGATGACGGGTGTGTTCGAAGGCATCGAGGTCTCCTGCAGTCGTGGTGGGACCGGCATATAGTCGAGTGCCTGGTGGAGAGCAGCGAGTGGCAGCGGAAGGCAGGCAGCTGGCCCGGCCGGGAGCGGTCGATCGACACGCTGCCATCTGGGAAGTTCGGCCACGCGAGGCCCTTCTGCCCGGGCTGCGGGGACCCAGTGCCGGCGGGGCTCGATCGAGCCCTCACCTCGGGGAGAGGTCAGGCCGGCTGCAGGAACCGGGCGATGACCCGCTTCAGGCCCACCGTCCGGAAGCGCACCGTGAGCTTTGCGTTCGGGCCCGATCCGTCGCAGGCCATCACCTCGCCCTCGCCGAACTGGGCGTGGCGCACCCGCATCCCGACGACCGAGCCGTCCTCCATGTACGCCGCGTCCTGGGCGTAGCTCCGGTCGATGCGCGGGCCGGTGTCGTCCTGGCGCGGGCGGCGCTCGGCGCGACCGTACGACGGTTCTGCCGGCGGGGCGCGCAGCTCCGGCTGGAAGTCGAACAGCTCCTTTGGCACCTCGCGGAGGAACCGCGATGGCGGATTGAAGCGCAGCTCGCCGAAGAGCGACCGGGCCTGAGCCAGCGACACCAAGAGACGCTTCCGGGCGCGGGTGAAGCCGACGTAGCACAGGCGCCGCTCCTCTCCCATCTCCTCGTCGTCGCCGAACTCGTCGAGCGCCCGCTGATGCGGGAAGACGCCGTCCTCCATGCCCGGGAGGAAGACCGCGTCGAATTCCAGTCCCTTCGCCGCGTGCAGGGTCATGAGCGAGACGCGGCCCTCGCCGGCCTCGGCGTCGGCCTCGGCTACCAGGCTGATCTGCTCGAGGAAGGCCTGGAGGGGCGGCGCCTCGGCCTCGAGCGCCTCGGGGCCGGGTGGTGGGCGGGCCGCCCGTTGCAGGTCGAACTCCTGGGCGGCACCCACGAACTCTCGCAGGTTCTCGGCGCGGGCGAGCGACTCGTCGTCCCCGGCCTCCATCAGCGACTCGACCAGCCGCGTCTCCTGGAGCATCCGCTCGAGCGCTGCGGCGGCCGACGGCGCCTCGACCGCGAACTGGACCAGGGGCTCCATGAGGGCGCGGAAGGCGCGCAGTCGCTTCTGCGCCGCGGCCTGGAGGGTGGGGATGGACTCCACCTGATCCAGCGCCTCCCAGAGCGAGATGCCCCGGTCCGCGGACCAGGTGCTCAGCCGCTCCTGGGTGGTGTCGCCGATGGCCCGCGCCGGCACGTTGACCACCCGGAGCAGGTCGGCGTCGGAGCGCGGGTTGGCCATGAGCCGGAGGTAGGAGGCCGCGTCCTTGATCTCCGCCCGCTCGTAGAAGCTGCGACCGCTCACCAGGGTGTACGGCACGCGCGACAGCCGCAGCGCCTCTTCCAGCACGCGGCTCTGGGCGTTCACCCGGTAGAAGATCGCGATCTGGTCGTAGGAGACGAGGTCCTCCTGGTGCAGGGCGTGGATCCGCCGGGCGACCTCGTGCGCCTCCTCCCGCTCGTCGCGCGAGATGAGGAGGTGGAGCGGCTCGCCCTTCGGCCGGTCCGTCCACAGCCGCTTCGGCATCCGGCGCGGATTCTGGGCAATGACCGCGTTGGCGGCGGCGAGGATGTTCCCGTCGCTCCGGTAGTTCTGCTCCAGCTTCACCACCCGGGCGCCGCGGTAGAGATCGGGGAACCCGAGGATGTTGCTCACCTCGGCGCCGCGCCACCGGTAGATGGACTGGTCGTCGTCGCCGACCACCACCAGGTTCGACTGGGGCGGCGGGGCAAGCTGCTGCAGGAGCTCGTACTGGACGGGGTTGGTGTCCTGGAACTCGTCGACCAGCACGTGCTGGAAACGCGCCCGGTACTTCTCCAGCGTCTCGGGGTCCTTGCGGAACAGCTCGACCAGGAGCAGGAGCAGGTCGCCGAAGTCGACCGCGTTCGCCGCGCGGAGGAGCTTCTGGTAGGCGCGGTAGGCCCGCTGGACGGCGAGGCCGCGGTAGTCGTCGGGTGAGACGCGCTCCACGTCCGGGCCGCGGCCGGCGTTCTTCTCCCCGTCGATGCGCCGGAGCACGTCGCGGGGATTGAGCACCGGGTCCACCCGCTCCTCGCGCATTGCCCGCTTCACCAGCTGGAGCTGATCCGCGTCGTCGTAGATGACGAAGGAGCGGGTGAGCCCGACCTTCTCTGCCTCGCGCCTGAGGATGGTGGCCGCGGCGGAGTGGAAGGTGGACACGTTGAGGTCGCTGGCCCAGGGGCCGAGCAGCGACTCGAGCCGCTCGCGCATCTCGCGGGCGGCCTTGTTGGTGAAGGTGACGGCCAGGATGCGCCAGGGGGCCACCCTGCGGGCGAGGACCAGGTGGGCCACGCGCCGGGTGATGACCCGCGTCTTCCCCGAGCCGGCGCCGGCGAGGACCAGGAGCGGCCCGTCTCCATGGAGCACGGCCTCGCGCTGGGGCGGGTTGAGGTCCTCGAGGAGCTGGTCAGGAGACTGGAGCGGCGACGGCCCGGACATCGGAGCCGGGCACCCTCTCATTCCTCGGGCCTGGATTCCAGGCGACCGGGCGTCCTCGGCGCGGACGGGATGGGACCGGCAGTGTTCGAGCGGCTGATCGGCGCCCCAGAGCGCCCCCGGGCCAGCCGCGCCCGCGCAGTAGACTCGCAGCGTGACCCCTCGCCTGGAGACGCCACGCCTGCTGCTCTGCCCGCTGGAGCTCGCCGACGCGGCGCAGGCACAACCGCTCTTCGCCACCTGGGAGAACGTGCGGTTCCTATCGGCGCGCGTGCCTTGGCCATACCCTCCGGACGGCGCGCTGACGCATTACCGGGACGTCGTCCTCCCCGGCATGGCGCGGGGCGACACCTGGGCCTGGTCGCTCCGACCTCGGGCAGAGCCCGAGCTTCTCATCGGCGCCATCACGCTGTGGAAGCACGAGCAGGACCAGCGCGGTTTCTGGCTCGGGCGCCAGTGGCAGCGCCAGGGTCTCATGACCGAGGCTTGCGACGCAGTCACCGGGTTCTGGTTCGAGGTGCTCGGGATGCCGGTCCTCCGGACGTCGAAGGCCGTGGAGAACGAGCCCTCGCGCCGGATCTCCATTCGGCAGGGCATGAGATTCGTCCGGACCGAGGAGCGGGACGCAGTCTGTGGGCGCATCCCCTCGGAGGTCTGGGAGATCACGGCCGAGGAGTGGAGAGCCGGCCGCCCTGCGCGCCCCGGCTCCGCCTGAGCCTCGGAGCCCTGTAACAGCGGATGACCGGTCCGAGGATCTGGTCGAACGGCGCCGGCGGATTGAAGAAGGTGTCGCCTCCCTGGCACCACGCCGGGACCGACGGGAGGCTCGGGTCCGGGTAGTCGTTGATCAGGATGCCCCAGGCGCCGTTCCGCACCACCCGGGGTCGTCCCGGACGGTGTTGTTCCTCAGCCCTCCACGGGCGCCGCGCCCGGAGGGGCCTCGGGCACAGGTTCCTCGGCGGGCTTGCCCATCCACCGCATCCACTGCTGGTACATCACCGGAAGCACCAGCAGGGTGAGGAGGCAGGCCGACACGGTGCCGGCCACGATGACCACCGCGAGCGGCCGCTGCGTCTCGCTCCCGGTCGCCCTCGACATCGCCGCCGGTACCAGGCCCAGCGCGGCCAGCGCCGCGGTCATCAGCACCGGGCGCAGCCGCTCCCGCGCTCCCTCGAGGATCGCCACTCGCACCGGGTCGCCGCGGCGGTGACGATCGGCGATGGCCGACATCACCAGCACCCCGTTGAGCGCCGCTTGCCCGATGAGGGCGATGAAGCCCACGGCGGCCGAGACGCTCAGCGGAAAGCCACCCAGGGCGAGGCCGAAGACGCCTCCCACCAGGGCCAGGGGGACGTTGAGGAGGGTCAGCACGGCCAGGGTCAGCGAATCGAAGGCTTTGAACAAGAGGACCAGGGTGATGAGGAGCGCGACCGGAATGACCGTCGCCAGCCGCTCCATGGCCCGCTCCTTGTTCTCGAACTCGCCGCCCCATTCGATGTTCATCCCCGCGGGGAGCGGCGCCTCCTGCTCGAGCCTCGCCCTTGCCTCGGACACGAAGCCGCCCATGTCCCGGCCCCGGACGTTCATCCGGATGCCGATGTAGCGGCGGCCGTTCTCACGATTGATGCTCGCGCGGCCGACGCCCGTCCCGACGTCCGCGAGAGCTCCGAGCGCGATCAGGTTTCCCCCCTCCACCGGCACGCGAAGGCCGCGAAGCTTCTCCAGGTCGTCGCGCGCCGAGAGCGGGAGCCGCATCACCACGTCGAATCGGCGCTCGCCTTCCCAGAAGTCCGCCACCGGCCGTCCGCCCACCGCGGTCTGGAAGACGCGCTGGAAATCTCCCAGACGGAGCCCGTAGCGCGCCAGGGCCTTGCGATCGGGAGTGATCTGGATCTGCGGCACCTCGCCGCTCTTCACGATGCCCAGGTCGGCGACGCCCGGGACCTTGGCCATTGCTGCCTTCGCCTTTTCCGCCTGTGCCTGCAACGCCACCAGATCGCTTCCGTAGAGCTTCACCGCGATCTGTCCGAACTGGCCGCTGATGTTCTCGTTGACGTTGTCCCGGATGGGCTGGCTGAAGTTCGCCTCCAGCCCCGGAATCGAGTCGAGCGCCTCCCCCAGATCGGCGATGACATCGGACAGGTCGTCGATGCCGGCCGGCCACTGCTCGGGCGGCTTCAGCCGGACGAAGTACTCGAGGTTGTTGGTGAGCGTCGCATCGGTCCCGTCCTCGGGCCGACCGAGCTGCGAGAGCACGCTCTCCACCTCGGGCTTGTGGGCGATGAGCTGGGTGATCTGGGGAACGAGTCGCCGGCCCTGGTCGAGCGAGACGTTCGATGGGAGGGTGAAGGTGATGTAGAGCGCCCCCTCGTTCAGCTCGGGGAGGAACTCGCTTCCCAGGCGCGGCAAGGTGAAGGCCGCGGCGGCGAGGAGGAACGTCGCCGCACCGAGCACACGCCAGGGCCGAGCGAGGCAGAAGCGCAGCGTGGCGTCGTAGGCGCGCGCCGCCACCCGCAGCACGGGCGACTCGCGGTGACGGAACGCTCCCCGGTAGGCGATCGCCGCGAGCACCGGCACCAGCGTCACGGAGAAGAACAGCGCGCTGGAGAGCGCGGCGACCACCGTGTTGGCCATCGGCGCGAAGATCCGGCCCTCGACCCTCTCGAGCAGGAAGATGGGGAGGTAGGCCGCGATGATGATCAGGAGCGCGAACACCGTCGGCCGCACCACCACCCGGGTCGCGGCCTGAATGGACGCGTCTCGAGGCTCGTCCAGGTGCGACAGGGCGAGTCGCGCCACGATGGCTTCGATGATCACCACGCCCCCGTCGACGATCACCCCGAAGTCCACCGCCCCCATCGAGAGGAGGTTGGCGCTCATCCCGCGCAAGCGCAGGTAGATGAAGGAGGACAGGAGCGAGAGCGGGATGAGGACCGCGACGATGAGGGCCGCGCGCAGGTCGAGGAGGAAGACGAAGAGCACCAGCGTCACCAGCGCGGCGCCCTCGAGGAGGTTGCGACCGACCGTCCGGAGCGTGGTCCCCACCAGCTCGGTCCGGTCGTAGAAAGGCTCGACGTGGGCACCCTCGGCCCTGAGCCGGCGGTTGATGGCATTCACTGCATCGCGGACGTGCGCCAGGACCACCGAGGGGTTCTCGCCTCGGCGCATCAGCACGATCCCTTCCACGGTGTCCTGGTTGTCGCCCCGGCTCACCACCCCCTGCCGCGGTGCCCAGCCCTCGGCGACGTCGGCCACGTCCTTGACGAAGACCGGCGTTCCCTCGCGGCTCGCGACGCTCACGAAGCGCACGTCCTCGATACCGTGGAACAGACCGTCGCTGCGGATGACGAACTGCTCGGCGCCCTTCTCCAGGACACCACCGCTGGCGTTCAGTGAGCCGGCCCTGATGCTCTGTTCGAGGTCGTCGAGGGTGAGGCCGAAGGCCGCCAGGCGCAGCGAGTCGGGCTGGACGTGAATCTCACGAACGAGCCCGCCGTAGCTGACGACGTCGGCCACGCCGT
>Ga0335070_10004123_pt1 | contig 16953 bp, 13 predicted proteins | sample Lox_Sample_13_FD_206722 | JGI IMG/M metagenome (GOLD analysis project Ga0335070, IMG submission 206722) | Soil microbial communities from Loxahatchee National Wildlife Refuge, Florida, United States - Lox_Sample_1.3 | ecosystem: Environmental > Terrestrial > Soil > Wetlands | place: USA... | reverse complement strand
TCTTGCGCTCCTCTTCCTCCTTGCGCCGGCGCTCCTCCTCCTCGCGCCGCTTGCGCTCCTCTTCCTCCTTGCGCCGGCGCTCCTCCTCCTCGCGCCGCTTGCGTTCCTCTTCCTCCTTGCGCCGGCGCTCCTCTTCCTCGCGCCGCCTGCGTTCCTCTTCCTCTCTGCGCCGGCGCTCTTCCTCCTCGCGCCGCTTGCGCTCCTCTTCCTCCTTGCGCCGGCGCTCCTCTTCCTCGCGCGCCTTGCGCAGCGCCTCTTCCTTGCCCTTGCGCTCGGCCTCGATGCGCGCGCGAACCTCGGCTTCGATGCGCGCCTTGCGCTCGATCTCGTCCTTGGCGCGGCGCTCGGCTTCTTCCTTCACCTTGACTTCCGCCTCGGCCTTGGCGCGCAGCTGCGCCGCCATCTGCTCGCGCCGTTCTTCCTCCATCCGCGCCCGGCGCTCGGCTTCTTCGCGCACCTTCAGCGCCGCCGCTTGGGCGGCCGCCTTTGCCGCGGCCTCTTCCTTCGCCCGCCGCTCCGCTTCTTCTCGCGCCTTGGCGGCCGCAGTTTCGGCGGCCTTGCGTTCGGCTTCCTCGCGCTGGCGCCGCTCCGACTCGCCGCTGGTGTAGACGCTGGGCTTGGACTTGGCCGGCCCCAGGATCTGGGTGAAATCCAGATCGTCGACGTAGGCGGTGCTCGGTGGCGCGGTGGCGCCGCCGAGCTCCCCTGCCGGGTTGGCGAACTCCTTGACGTAGCCCCCGTCGCTCAACGCGCCGAGGATCTTGCGCAACTCGATCTCCGAGATGCGAGCCTTGTCGATGAGATCGACCAGGCTGGCCTTGCCGTCGACCAGCCCGAGAACCTTGTACTGATCACGGGTGAGCTTGTTCGCCCGGTTCTTGATCTCGAGCAAGCCCTTGCCCGTCTTGGAGAAGACTGCGGTGCGATTCATTGCGCCGTTATTCGTGCATAGGAGGATAGGTGCCGCCCGGCTCGCCTGCTTGGCCAGACAATCGAAATGTCAAAGGAAGCAAGAAGTGTACGGGGACCGCGGTCTCCGCTGACCTCCCGGGAGCGCCGCCCTGCACCCCGCAATCCCCGGCGATCGCGGGGCCGAAAGAGGCTCACAACGCCTTAACCAGGTCTTCCACCACTTTCTTGGCGTCGCCGAAGACCATCATGGTCTTGTCCATATAAAACAGCGGATTATCGAGCCCGGCATAACCTGACGCCATGGAGCGCTTGTTGACCAGCACGGTCCGCGCCTTGTGCGCCTGCAGAATTGGCATGCCGTAGATCGGGCTGCCCGGCTGGTCGGCGAGCGGGTTGACCACGTCGTTCGCGCCCAGCACCAGCACGACGTCGGTGGTCCCGAATTCGCTGTTGATGTCTTCCATTTCGAACACTTGATCGTAGGGCACCTCGGCTTCCGCCAGCAGCACGTTCATGTGCCCAGGCATCCGGCCAGCGACCGGGTGGATCGCATAGCGCACCTGCACGCCCTTCTCGATCAGCTTCTGAGCCATTTCCTTCACCGCGTGCTGGGCGCGCGCGACTGCCAGGCCGTAGCCCGGCACGATGATTACGCTCTCGGCGTTCGCCATGATGTACGCGGCATCCTCGGCGCTGCCGGACCGCACCGACTTCTGCTCCGCACCCTGTGCCGCCGCGCCTTCCGCCGCGCCGAAGCCGCCCAGGATAACGCTGAAGAACGAGCGGTTCATCGCCCTGCACATGATGTAGGACAGAATCGCGCCGGACGAGCCCACCAGGCTGCCGGCTATGATCAGCATCGTGTTGTTGAGCGAGAAGCCGATACCGGCGGCAGCCCACCCCGAGTAGGAATTGAGCATCGAGATCACTACCGGCATGTCCGCGCCGCCGATCGGAATGATGATCAGCACCCCGAGCAGGAACGCGATCGCGGTCATGACGATGAACGGCATCCATTGCCCTTCGGCGCCGGCCAGGAAGAATGCAACGCCGAACCCGACCATCACGATCGCCAGCAGCAAGTTCACCAAGTGCTGACCCTTGAACACCACCGGCGCGCTGGAGAACAGGCGGAAGTGCTTGCCCAGGCCCGCCAGCTTGCCGAAGGCGATGATCGAGCCGGAGAAGGTGATCGCGCCGACGAACGTGCCGATGAACAATTCGAGCCGGTTGCCGCGCGGCATCGGGGCGGGAATGTTGAAGGCCGCGGGGTTGTTGACCACGGCGAACGCTATCAGCACCGCCGCCATCCCCACCAGCGAGTGCATCGCCGCCACCAGCTCGGGCATCTGCGTCATCTGGACGCGCCGCGCCACCATTGCGCCGACCGCACCGCCGAGCACAATCGCGGCCAGGATCAGCGCGACGCTCTTGGTCAGCGCGAGCGTGGTGAGCACGGCGATCAGCATCCCGACGATGCCGAAGAGATTGCCGCGGCGCGCGGTCTCGGGGTGCGACAACCCTTTCAGGGCCAGGATGAACAGCACCGAAGCGACGAGGTAGGCCAGGGCGACGTGATTGGCGGTCATATCGTTCTCGCAGGACGCAGCAGCAGGGAGGCGGGAGGTGCGATTCCCCCGATGATGCGTGACTGCTCCCTCCTCACTGCTCCCTCCTGCCCGCTTTGGGCGCTTTCTTCTTGAACATTTCGAGCATCCGCTGCGTGACCAAGAACCCGCCGAACACGTTGACCGCCGCCAACGCCACCGCGACGGCGCCGGTGATCGAGCCCAAATCCACGTGCTCGGCGCCCGCCGCGAGGATCGCGCCCACGATGATCACCGAGGAGATCGCGTTGGTCACCGACATCAGCGGCGTATGCAGCGCGGGCGTCACGTTCCAGATCACGTGGTAGCCCACGAACACCGCCAGCACGAACACGGTCAGATTGATCAGGGTCGGATCGATGGCACCGGTCATTCCGATTCACCTTGGATGATGGAGGGGGGAACTTGGAGGCAGCGGCAAGACGGCATGCACGCGCGCGGCGCTCGCTCGCTGACGGCTCACGCGCGCTTGACGACCTCGCCGCCGATGCACACCAGGCAGCCGGCGATGATCTCGTCTTCGCGGTTCAGCTTGAGCTCGCCGCTCTTGGGGTCCACCAGCAGGTTCATGAAGTTGAGTAGGTTGCGGGCATACAGCGCGCTGGCGTCCGCGGCAACCAGCGCCGGCAGATTGGACAGCCCGACGATCTTGACGCCGTGCTTGACCACGATGCGGTCGCGCTCCGTCAGCGGGCAATTGCCGCCCTGCTCGATGGCCATGTCCACGATCACCGAGCCCGGCTTCATGGCCTTGACCGTGTCTTCCTTGAGCAGCACCGGAGCGGGACGCCCGGGGATGAGCGCGGTGGTGATCACGATGTCGGCTTGCTGGGCGCGCTCGTGCACCAGCCCGGCTTGACGCCGCATCCAATCGGCCGGCATAGGCCGCGCGTAGCCGCCCACGCCTTGGGCGATCTCGCGCTCCTCGTCGGTGAGGAACGGCACGTCCAGGAACTTCGCCCCGAGGCTTTCCACCTGCTCCTTTACGGCCGGGCGCACGTCGGACGCCTCGATCACCGCACCCAGCCGCTTGGCGGTGGCGATCGCCTGCAGCCCGGCGACTCCAGCCCCGAGGATCATCACCCGCGCGGCCTTCACCGTGCCCGCGGCCGTCATCAGCATCGGCATGAAGCGCTGATACTCGTTGGCCGCGACCATCACCGCCTTGTAGCCCGCGATGTTGGCTTGCGAAGAGAGCACGTCCATGGCCTGCGCCCGCGTGATGCGCGGCAGCCACTCCATCGCGAAACCTGTCAGCCCGCGCCGCGCATAGCTCTCGACAGCCGCCGCATCGTAAGGATTGAGCAGCCCTACGACGATCGCGCCTTGCCTGATATGAGCCGCTTCTTCCTCCAGCGGCCCGCGTACTTTGAGCACGATGTCCGACTGTTGGTAGAGCTCGGCAGCGCTGGCGACGATGCTGGCTCCGGCGCTGGCGTACTGCGAATCCGGAACCGACGCGTTGACTCCCGCGCCGCTCTGCAGCAGCAGCTTGTGATGACCCGGAGCAGCCAGCTTCTTGACCGTTTCCGGAGTCGCGGCGACCCGCGTCTCGCCAGGGCGAACCTCGGCCGGTATGCCGATCAGCACTATGATGAGCCCCCCAGATGATGCGACGTCGCGCCCTGTGGGAATTCTGCAGGTTCTCCTCGGGCGGCGGGATCGCGCGATAACGGCGCCGATTATAGCGGCATTTCGCCCCACCGCCGGGGCCGGCCGCGGGTCGCATATAATGCCGCTGTCACCTCGATGCCCGTCATCCACGTCCTCCCCGAACTGCTGATCAACCAGATCGCCGCCGGCGAAGTGGTCGAGCGTCCCGCCTCCGTTCTCAAGGAGTTGCTCGAGAACAGCCTGGATGCGGGTGCGCGGGCGGTCGAGATCGAGCTGGAGTCCGGCGGTGTGGGCCGCGTGCGCGTCACCGACGATGGCGGGGGCATCGCACGCGCCGATCTCATGCTGGCGCTCGCGCGACATGCGACCAGCAAGATCGCGTCGCTGGAAGACCTCGAGCACGTCGCCAGCCTGGGGTTCCGCGGGGAGGCGCTGGCCAGCATCGCTTCGGTGTCACGCTTGACGCTGACCAGTCGCCCGCCCGATGCGCGCCACGCCTGGCGCGTGGAAGCCACTGCGGAAGTGGTGGCGGAGCCGCTCCCGGCATCGGCACCGCCCGGTACCACGGTCGACGTGCGCGATCTATATTTCAACACCCCTGCCCGCCGCAAGTTCCTGCGCACCGAGGGCACCGAGTTCGCGCATTGCGAGGAAGTGTTTCGCCGCGAAGCGATGGCACGCCCGGACGTGGCGTTCACGCTCACGCACAACGGCCGGCTCGTCTGGCGCCTCCCGCCGCAGCCCCTGTCCGCGCGCGTGCGCGAGCTGCTCGGCGAGGAGGCCGCTGCGGCGTTACTGCCGCTCGATGAAAGCAGCGGCAATCTGCGGCTGCACGGCTTCGTGGCTTCGCCGGCGTTCAGCCGCACCGGGCGGGATCAGCAATACCTCTTCGTCAACCGGCGCTTCGTGCGCGACCGTCTGCTCGCGCACGCCGTGCGAGAGGCCTTCCACGACGTGCTGCATCACGAGCGCCAGCCGGCCTATGTGCTGTACCTGGAGATCGAGCCTGGGCTGGTGGACGTGAACGTCCATCCCACCAAGATCGAGGTACGCTTCCGTGATCCGCGCGCAATGCACCAGTTCCTGTTCCACGCGCTCAGCCGCACGCTCGCGCAGACGCGGGCCGGCACCCAGGTGACCGAAGCGGTGAGCTCCGGCCCGGCGCCGCCGCTACGCTGGCAGCCGTCGCATCCGCAAACCGCCATGGCGCTGACGAGCGGCGAACCCGCGGCATTCTACGATCTGCTGTTCGGCCGTAGCAGTCGCGACGCGGAAAGCGCCTCCGCGCAAGCCGTGCAGCAGCCAGCCCAGGATCCACAAGCGCCGCCGCTGGGCTTTGCGCTGGCGCAGTTGTCCGGCGTATACATCCTTGCGCAGAACCAGCACGGCCTGGTGGTGGTGGACATGCATGCGGCGCATGAGCGCATCATGTACGAGAAGCTCAAGGCCGCACTGGACGGCGAGCGCATCTCCACCCAGCGCCTGCTGGTCCCCGCGAGCCTGATCGTCAGCGCGCTCGAAGGCGCGGCGGTCCAGGAGCATGCCGCGGTGCTCGAACGCCTGGGCTTCGAGATGGCAAACCTGTCGCCTACCACAGTGGTGGTGCGCGCAGTGCCTGCCCCCCTGGCCGACTCCGACCCGGTCGGCCTCGCCCGCGATGTCCTGCGCGAGTTGGCCGAGTTCGGCCCGACCCGCGTCCTGACCGAGCGCCGCGACGAGATGCTTGCCACCATGGCCTGCCACGCTGCCGTGCGCGCCAATCGCGCGTTGACCGTGCAGGAGATGAACGCTCTGCTGCGGGAGATGGAGGCGACCGAGCGCTCCGGCCAGTGCAACCATGGCCGCCCGACTTGGACACAGATCACGTCGGCGGAGCTGGACAAGCTGTTTCTGCGCGGGCGATGAGCGCGCGCCCCCGGCTCCTCGCCGGCGCGCCCTTTCGATGACGGCGCATCCCTCTCCTACCGCTATCCTGCTGATGGGCCCGACCGCCTCGGGAAAGACAGGCGTCGCGGCGCACTTGGCGGCGCGCCTGCCGGTCGAGATCGTCAGCGTGGACTCGGCGCAGGTGTTCCGGCACATGGATATCGGCACCGCCAAGCCGACACGCGAACTGCTGCGGCTGGCCCCGCACCATCTCATCGACATCATCGACCCGACCGACCGCTACTCGGCGGCACGTTTCTGCGAGGATGCCGGCGAGCTGATTGCCGAAATCGCGGCGCGTGGGAACATCGCGCTGCTGGTCGGCGGAACGATGCTCTACTTCAAGGCGTTGCGCGAAGGACTGGCTGCCTTGCCGGGCGCCGACCCGGCCATCCGGCTGGTGATCGACACGATGGCGCAGGACTCGGGATGGGAAGCGTTGCACGCGGAGTTGGGGCGCGTGGACCCCGAAACCGCTGGCCGACTTCAAGCCAGCGATGCGCAGCGCATCCAGCGTGCACTCGAGGTGTTCTACATCACCGGCCGGCCGATGTCCGCTTTGCTGGCCGCCGGCCGCAGCGCGCCGCCGCCGGCGCGGATACTGGCACTGTCCCTCGAGCCCAGCGACCGTGCGGTGCTGCACAGGCGCATCGCCGCCCGCTTCGAGGAAATGCTCGAGCTTGGTCTGATCGGCGAAGTGCGCCGCTTGCGCGAGCGCTTCGCCTTGAACCCGTCGCTGCCGTCGATGCGCGCGGTCGGCTACCGCCAGGTCTGGCAGTATCTCGAGGGCGAGCTCACGCTCCCCGGGCTGCGCGAATCCGGGGTGGCCGCCACGCGCCAGCTCGCCAAGCGCCAGCTCACCTGGCTGCGGGCGATGGGCGATGTGGAGCGCTTCGACTGCCTGGCCGAAGACCTGCCGCTGCAGGTCGAAGCGTTCCTGCGCCGCCGCTTGGGTGACCTTGTATAGCGCGCTCGTGCAGGCGCTTACTGCGCGAGCGCGTCGGCGCCGGCCTTGGCCACCAGGCCGTCCTGCTGTGAGGTGACGCCCGAGACGCCGATCGCCCCCACCAGCTGGCCGCCCACGACGATGGGCACGCCGCCCTCGAGCGGCACGATGCCCTCCAGCCCGAGCAGCGCGGTGCGGCCGCCGGCGATCGCGTCCTCGAACACTTTGGTCGGACGTTTGAAGGCCTGCGCCGTGCGCGCCTTGCGGATCGCCACGTCGATGCTGCCGGTCTGCGTGCCGTCGATGCGCGACAGGTACACCAAGTGGCCGCCGTCATCGACGATCGCCACCGCTACGGTCCACTTGTTCTTCGCCGCCTCGGCCTCGGCCGCCGCCGCGGCTTTCTTCGCCGCCTCCAAAGTCAACGCCTTTTTGTCCGCGAGCTGCGCCTGCGCGCTGACAGCGAATGCGGCGAGCGAACCGGCGAGGGCAATGGCTGTGACTATTCTGAGCTTCGACATGGTCTCCTCCTTGGGTATGTAAGCAACGGACCGCAGGGACTGCGAACGATACTGGGTCGTGCCCGGTAACGCAATCCGGGCGCCTGCCGGCCAGCCCGCGCTAGGGTTTCACGCCGATGACCCGAGCATCGGCGCTGCCCTGGCCCAGCAGGATCTCGACCTCGTCGCCGGAGGCGAGTTGCGCCGCCGCATACACGACGCCGCCCTCCTTTCTGCTGACGATGGCGTATCCGCGTGCGAGTACCTGTCGCGGGTCGAGATGAGACAGATGCGAGGCCAGCCCCTCCAACCTCAGCGCATGACCGGCGAGCAACAGGGCCTGGGCGCGCCGCAGCCTGACCGCGAGAGCCGCCGTCGCATCCCGCAGCTCCGCGGCGCGCGGCACGGCGGCCCGCAGCCTATCGCGCTGCCGGACCAGTCGCCACTCGCGTGCATCCTGCGCGCGCCCCCACGCTGTGCGCAGCCGAGGCAGCAGCAGATCGAGGTGCCGCTGCTGAGCCCCGATGCGCTCGCCCGGATGGAGCAGCCGCCGCGCGAGATAGTCTGCCTGCTGCATCCGGCGCTCCAGACCGCGCCAGACCGCGCGCCGCAGCGCCGCGGCGATCGCCTCCAGCCGCAGCCCGAGTTGCACGCCATCCGGGCTTACCAGCTCCGCCGCGGCCGTCGGCGTGGGCGCACGCATGTCCGCCACGAAGTCGGCGATGGTGAAGTCCGTCTCATGGCCCACGCCGCTAACCAGCGGTATGCGGCACGCTGCAATGGCACGTGCCACACTCTCTTCATTGAATGCCCACAGGTCCTCGAGGCTGCCGCCACCGCGGCACAGGATCAGCACGTCGCACTCCGCGCGCTCGCTCGCCGTGCCGATGGCGGACGCGATCTGCTGCGCGGCGCCCTCGCCCTGCACCAGCGTCGGATAGATCACTACGCCGATGCCTGGCATGCGCCGCCGCAACGTGCTGAGCACGTCGCGCAGCGCCGCCCCCGCAACCGAGGTCACCACACCGACGCGGCGCGGAAACGGCGGCAGGGGTTTCTTGCGCTGGGGTTCGAACAGGCCCTCGGCTTCGAGTCGCGTCTTGAGCCGAGTAAAGCGCTCGAACAGCAGCCCCAGCCCGGCCCGGCGCAGGAATTCGACGTTGAGCTGAAACTCGCCGCGAGCCTCGTACAGACCGGGAGAGGCGCGCACCTCCACGTGCTCGCCGTTGGCGGGAGACCAGTCCAGCAGTGCCAGCCGATGCCGAAACATGACGCAGCGGACCTGCGCCTGCTCGTCCTTGAGCGAAAAGTAGCAGTGCCCGGAGGCCGCGCGCGTAAAGTTCGAGATCTCGCCACTGACCCATAGGGCAGGCAGCGCGCGCTCGAGCACCGAGCGGGTGATCGCGTTGAGCTGGGTGACGGTGAGCGGGACCCCCGCGATGCGCGTGGCCAACTGAAGCGCGTCGTGCTGATCGAGGTCGATCATCGTATTCGGCCGCGCAGCCGCGGGCGCGTCGTCACGTCGCGACAGGATCGCACGGCGCATGCGCGCGTCGGACTATGCGAATCGCAATGCGCGCGACATGCCTGTCCGAAATCCCGCGTGGTTGCTCGATTCGCGCCAGGCTGCCCCGTTCATCCACAACTGGCGCGGGATTCGGGGCGGTGCGCCTGGAATCGCCCGCCAGCACGGGGCATCCAATCCTATCGTCATGATTCATTGCGGAAAAATTGTTGCATATTTTTTGAGCAGCGAAGCAAAAAGCCTTGTGCCGGGACCACTTAACCCCGCTTCGCCAAGAGTATGCACATCGTTATCCACAAACATTGTGGACAAGACCGCGCACGGAAACGGAGCGCTAGAACAACACATCCGGAACGCGTCAATAGCCCGGCGGCATTTATCGGCACTGCCCGCGCGCCAGATTGTAGTCCGAGCGCGCGGTGCAGCGAACTCGCGCATTCGCAGCGATTCCTTGTGCGATCATGCATCACAGGCTGGCAACGCAGCGTACACCCTATCCCCCGTCGTGAAGGCGCGAAGCGCACGGACGGCTTGCCGGCACCGATCCGGCGGTTTAAAGTTTCGCGTTTTGCACCGCGCGCAGAGGGAGTCAATAGCGTGATCAGCATCATCGAATCTGCCGGCTGGCCGATCTGGCCGCTCATCATCGCATCCATCATTGCACTGGGCATCATCGTGGAGCGCGGCTGGTCGCTGCAGAACTCCAAGGTGGTGCCGCGCGAGCTTCTGCCCGAAGTGGCTCAGGAGGTCAAGCAAAAGGGAGTCACCCAGGATCTGCTCAACCGGCTGGCGCAAGGCTCGCTGCTGGCGCGGCTGTACGCCGTTGGGCTGAAGAATGTGCGCAGCTCCCGCGAAGTCATGAAGGAATCCCTCGAGGAGGCGGGGCGGGTCGCCGCGCACGAGCTCGAGCGCTTCCTCACCACGCTGGGCACCATCGCATCGCTGGCGCCGATCATGGGCCTGTTCGGAACCGTCGTAGGGATGATCGAGATCTTCGGCGCGCAGGGCGGGCCGGGCATGAGCACCAATCCGCAGCAGCTCGCGCACGGCATCTCGGTGGCGTTGTACAACACCGCCTTCGGTCTGCTGGTGGCGATTCCGAGCATGATCTTCTACCGCCACTATCGCGCCAAGGTCGACGCCCTGGTCGTGGAGATGGAGATGCTGGCAGTAAAGCTGGTCGAGATCATCCACGGCGAGCGCGGGTGAGCGGGAGCGCGCGATGAACTTCCGCCGCGGGGCGCACCGGGAGGAGCCGGAGATGAACCTGGTGCCGATGATCGACGTGCTGCTGGTCACCATCATCTTCCTGGTGGTCACCACCACCTACTCGAAATACTCCGAGCTGCAGATCAACCTGCCCACCGCCGAGGCCAACCGTCCGGTCGAGCGTCCCAACCAGATCAACGTGGCAGTCACCGCGCAGGGGCAGTATCTGGTAGGCAGGACTCCCGTGCCCGGCGGCGATCCCGGGCTGCTGTCCACCGAGCTCAAGCGCGCCGCGGGCGGCAACCCCGACCCGATGATCATCATCAACGCGGACTCGAAGAGCGACTTCCAGATGGTGGTGAACGTCATGGAGGCGGCGCGCCTGGCGGGCTACAACCGCATCACGTTCACCACGCAGCAGCCGCGCAGCAAGTAAGCCCGAGGGCATGGGTCGGCATCCGGCGCCGCTCGGTGCGTGAGGGCCGACGCGCTCGGCCGCTCGGGCACCCGGCCCGTTCGCCTGAAGCGACCCGCTTGCCGCGACCGAGCGTGTGGCCCGTCGCAGCCGCGCACGGTATTATGGTGGGTTTCGTCGCGCGTCACCCATGAGTTCCTCCTCGTTGCCGTCGGTCAGCCCGGAAGAGATCACGCACAGCTTCGGATCGCAGACCGCGGAGCGCGGAAAAACCTATGCCGACACCGGCCGGGTAAGCGGCATGCGCTACGTCGAGGCGGACAAGCGGGTGGAAGCGCAGGTGAGCGGATCGCAGTCCCTGCCGTACCGAGTCGACCTGCGCCTGCTGCGCACCTCGACCGGACGCCACCTGTACGGCCTGTGCACCTGCCCGGTGCACGTCAACTGCAAGCATGCCGCCGCGGTGGCGCATCTGCTGGCCGACGGCGGTCGCCCGCGCGTCGCCGCGCAGCACGCGCTGCCCGACTCGCCGCAGTCCGCGTCGGCTGCGACGATCGCGCCCGCGCTCGCCGAGTGGCTGGAGCGACTGGAGAGCGCGGCGCAGCCCAAACACGCCCACCCCGACGAGTATCCGGCCAATGCGGTCCAGCGCCTGCTGTACCTGCTGCCGGACGCGGGCGGGCAGCCGCGCGTACGCCTCGCGCTGGCGCGCCCCCTGAAAGCTGGCGGATACAGCGATCCGCGGCCCTGGGACAACGTGCGTCCAGCCCTGTACGCGCCGCCCAGCTTCTTGCTGCGCGCGGACCTGGCGATCCTGCGCCGTCTGCTGCTGGACGCGCCGCCGGGCGCCGGCGGCGAATTCGCGCTGACCAGCGAGGACGCCGAATCGCTGCTGCGCATGCTGCTCGCCACTGGGCGCTGCCACTGGCGCAACGCCGAGCTGCCTGCCTTGCGCGAAGCGGCACCGCGTCCGGCCAGAGCCGCCTGGCGGGTTAACGACAGTGGCGCCCAACGTCTGGTGCTCGAGACCACGCCGCTATCCGATGCGGTCCTGCCGCTCACGCCACCCTGGTACGTCGATCTGCGCACCAGCGAATGCGGGCCGATCGACAGCGGGCTGACACCGCAACTGGCCGCCGTGCTCGCCGGCACGCCCGAGATCCCTGCCCAACAAGCCCGCGCGTTGCGCGAGCAGCTCGCGCAACGCGCGCCGGCGGGGCTGCCGCTGCCCGAAGCACCCGACGAAGAGGAGGTCAGCGGCGAGCCGCCCGGGCCGGTGCTGCGCCTGTTCACGCTCGAGGTATGGAGCGCGCGCCGGCACCGCAACCGCCCGCTGGGCGACTATCTGGACCTGGGGACGCTTAGCTTCGACTATGGCGGCGTGCTCGTGGGCCGCGACGAGCCGGGCGTGGTCACCGCCTACCGCAACGGCAAGCTCACGCGCATCCATCGCGACTTGCGCAGCGAGAAGCGCTTCCAGGAGCAGCTGGGTGGCGCCGGCCTGGTGAAGGTGATGTCGGCGATGGAGCACTATCCCCAGGCATACAAGCATGCATTCACGTTGCTGGACGAGGGGCGCTGGCTGGACTTCGTCGGGCGCACCGTGCCTAAGCTGCGCGCACAGGGCTGGCGCGTGGAGATGGACGAAGGCTTCCGCTTCAACCTGGCGCAGGTGGGGCAGTGGTTCGCCGATGTGCAGGAAAGCGGCAGCGACTGGTTCGACCTGACGCTTGGCGTGGAAGTCGACGGCCAGCGGCGCAACCTGCTGCCGATCCTGCTCGCGGCGATGCGCGCCTGGCCGGCCATGCTCGAGCCTGGGTCGGAGGTGCCGGAGGACGCTTCGGTGATCGTGGTGCTCGAGGACGGACGGCTGATGCCGGTACCGGTGGCGCGCGTGCGTCCCCTGCTGGCCATCTTGAACGAGCTGTCGGACGCGGCGCTTGCACCCAAGCTGCACATGCCGCGGCTGGACGCCGCGCGGCTCGCCGACCTCGAGCGGGAGGCGGATCTCGCGTGGAGCGGGGCAGACCAGCTGCGAGAGTTCGGCGCGCGGCTGGCGGGGTTTCGCGGCATCGAGCCGGTTGCGGTGCCGGCGCCATTCCGCGCGACGCTGCGCAGCTACCAGCTCGAAGGCCTGGCCTGGCTGCAGTTCCTGCGCAGCTACGGCCTGGGCGGCATCCTGGCCGACGACATGGGCCTGGGCAAGACCGTGCAGGCGCTCGCGCACATTCTGATCGAGAAGGAGGCGGGCCGGCTGGACCGGCCGGCGCTGGTAATCGCACCGACCTCGGTGATCCCCAATTGGAGGAGCGAAGCGGAGCGCTTCGCCCCTTCGCTGCGCGTGCATGTGTCGCACGGCCTGAAGCGCAAGGAATCGTTCGATCGCATCGCGGCGCATGATATCGTCCTGACCACCTACCCTCTCCTCGCGCGCGACAAGGACGCCCTGCTCGCCCAGGAGTTCCACCTGGCCATCCTGGACGAAGCCCAGCAGATCAAGAACGCGCAGACACAGGCGGCCCGAGTGGTCACGCAGCTGAAGGCGCGCCATCGGCTTTGCCTGACCGGAACGCCGCTGGAGAATCACCTGGGCGAGCTGTGGTCGCTGTTCCACTTTCTCATGCCGGGCTTTCTCGGCGACGCCGAGACCTTCCGGCGCGCCTATCGCACGCCGATCGAGAAACGCCACGACGAGCCGCGCCGCCTGAGCCTGGCGCGGCGCATCCGCCCGTTCGTGCTGCGCCGGACCAAGGAGCAGGTCGCCACCGAGCTGCCGCCCAAGACCGAGATCGTCGAGAACATCGAGCTCGGCGGGGCGCAGGCGGACCTGTACGAAACCGTGCGCGCCTCGATGCACGAGCGGGTGCGTGCGGAGATCGCCGCGCGCGGCCTGAACCAGAGCCACATCGTGGTGCTCGACGCGCTGCTCAAGCTGCGCCAGATCTGCTGCGACCCGCGACTACTCAAGCTGGAGGCGGCACGCAAGGTGCGCGAATCGGCTAAGCTCGAGCGGCTGCTGGAGGTGCTCGAAGAGCTGCTCGCCGAAGGTCGGCGCGTGCTGCTGTTCTCGCAGTTCACCAGCATGCTCGAGCTGATCGAGAACGAACTGAAGACGCGCAAGATGCGCTACGTCAAGCTCACCGGCGAGACGCGCGATCGCAAGAAGCCGGTCGACCAGTTCCAGTCGGGCGAGGTGCCGCTGTTCCTGATCAGTCTGAAGGCCGGCGGCACCGGGCTCAACCTGACCGCCGCGGACACGGTGATCCACTACGACCCGTGGTGGAACCCCGCCGTGGAGAACCAGGCCACCGACCGTGCGCATCGCATCGGGCAGGACAAGCCTGTGTTCGTGTACAAGTTGATCGTCTCCGGCAGCGTGGAAGAGAAGATCTCACAGCTGCAGGCGTCCAAAGCCGCGCTGGCGGCGGGCATCTTGGGCGAGGGCGCGGGAGCGGGCCTGGAGCTGACGCAGGAGGACATCGCGGCGCTGTTCCGGCCCCTGGCCTGAGCGGGTGGCCAGCCCCGCTCTTCGATCCCAGACACCTACTTCCCACTCACCGCTCCCGTGCGCCACATCGTCGATCTATTCTGGTACCGGATCCGCCCGGCGCACCTGATCCTCTACCCGCTGAGCCTGCTGTTCCGCACCGGCGTGGCGCTGCGCAGGCTGCTCTACCGCGCCGGCATCCTGAAGACGCAGCGACTGCCGGTCCCGGTAATCGTAGTAGGCAACATCACTGTCGGCGGCACCGGCAAGACGCCGCTCGTCCTCTGGCTGGCGGAGCTACTGCTCGACGCCGGCTATCACCCCGGCATCATCACGCGCGGATATCGAGGCAGCGAGAAGCTGCAGGAGGTACACGCCAGCAGCGACCCTGCACAGGCGGGCGACGAAGCCGTCCTGCTCGCGCGACGCAGGCGCGGGCCCGTCTTCACGTCGCGCGACCGCGTGGCGGCCGGACGCGGGCTGCTGGCGGCGCACCCCGACTGCAACGTGCTCATCAGCGACGATGGCATGCAGCACTACCGCCTCGCGCGCGACTTCGAGATCGCGGTGATCGACGGCGAGCGCGCTCTCGGTAACGGCCTGATGCTGCCGGCCGGCCCGCTGCGCGAGCCCAGGTCGCGCCTGAGGAACGTCGATGCCGTGGTGTACACCGGAGAACAGGTGGCGCACCTGCCCCGCGGCTTCGGGATGCGGCTCGCGGGAGGCATGTTCACCAACCTGCTCAATCCCTCGGTCACGCGCGCGCCCGGCGAATTCCATGGCCAGCGGCTGCATGCGCTGGCCGGCATCGGCAATCCGCAGCGCTTCTTCCACGCGCTCTCGGCACTGGGACTGAGCTTCCGCGCGCATCCATTCCCCGACCATTACGCATTCTCGCGCGCGGACCTGGAGTTCGCCGACGCCGATGCCGTGCTGATGACCGAGAAGGATGCTGTAAAATGCACCGCATTCGCGCAGGACAATTGGTGGTATCTGCCGGTCGAGGCGCGCATCGACCCGGCGCTGGGCGAGCTGCTGCTCGCCAGACTCCGATCGCATCTCAGCTGACATGGACCCGAAGCTTCTCGACATCCTGGTGTGCCCGATCTGCAAGGGCCCGCTGATCTACCGCAAAGCGCAGCTGGAACTGATCTGCAAGCCCTGTCGGCTCGCCTACCCGATCAAGGACGACATCCCGGTGATGCTGGAGGAGGACGCCCGGCAGGTGCCGGCGGAGGAGGAGATCTAGGTGCAAGGCGCGAGGCGCGAGGCACGAGGTTCGCGCTTCGCGCTCTACCCGTCCCGAGCGGGGACACGTGCGTGCGTGCGTTCCACCCGGCTGCAGCGCACCGCTCACGCCCGGCGCCTCGCGGCTCATTCCTCGCGCCCCGTGCCTCGCACTTGAGGCCTGCTTTGATGGATTTCGCCGTCGTCATCCCCGCCCGCTACGCGTCTTCCCGCCTGCCGGGCAAACCGCTGGTGGATATCGCGGGCAAGCCGATGGTCGTGCATGTGGCCGAGCGGGCGAGGCTGAGCGGTGCCGCCGAAGTCTGGATCGCTACCGATGACGAGCGCATCCTGCAAGCGGCGCAGCAGCATGGCTGTCGGGCGCTGATGACGCGAGCCGACCATGCCTCCGGCACCGACCGTATCGCCGAGGTCGCGACCGCCCGCGGCTGGAGCGACGAGCGCATCGTGGTGAACGTGCAGGGCGACGAGCCGCGCATCGCTCCGGAACTGATCCGCGACGTCGCCCAGCTGCTGGCGCGGCAGCCGCAGGCGTCGATGTCGACCGCCTGCCATGCGCTCACCGACGCGCGCGAGCTGTTCGACCCCAACTGCGTGAAGGTGGTGCTCGACCGGGCCGGCGACGCGCTCTATTTCAGTCGCGCGACGATACCCTGGGCGCGCGACGAGTTCGCGCGCGAGCGCAGCCGCATACCCGAGGGGCTGCCGATCTACCGCCACATCGGCATCTATGGCTATCGCTGCGGGTTCCTCAAGCTCTATCCGGTCCTCGCGCCGCCCGCCATCGAGCGTTTCGAGGCGCTCGAGCAGTTGCGTGCGCTGTGGTACGGCCATCGCATCGCAGTCACCGTGACCGAGCGGGCGCCCGAGGCCGGGGTAGACACGCCCGAGGACCTCGAGAAGGTCAGACGGCTGTTCGACGACGCTGGCTGAGTTCGCCTTATATAATCCGACAAACCGCGCCGGCAGCGGCCCGCCGCCCGCGTGCATCCCACCGAAGGACAACAACGATGCGACTCATACTGCTTGGCGCGCCGGGCGCCGGCAAGGGGACTCAGGCGGCTGCGCTGACGCAGAAGTACGGCATCCCCCAGATCTCCACCGGCGACATGCTGCGCGCGGCGGTGAAAGCCGGCACGCAGCTCGGCCTGGAAGCGAAGAAGTTCATGGACGCGGGCGCGCTCGTTCCGGACCAGGTGATCATCGGCTTGGTAAGGGAGCGCATCAAGCAGCCCGACTGCGCCACAGGCTTCCTGTTCGATGGCTTTCCGCGCACCATCCCGCAGGCGGAGGCGATGAAGCAGGCCGGCGTCGACCTGGACTATGTGGTGGAGATCGACGTCGAGGATGCAGAAATCATCAAGCGCCTGTCCGGCCGCCGCGTTCACCTGGCTTCAGGCCGCACGTATCACGTGCACTTCAATCCGCCCAAGGTGGCGGGCAAGGACGATGTGACCGGCGAGGACCTGATCCAGCGCGACGACGACAAGGAGGAAACCATCCTCAAGCGCCTGCAGGTCTACCACTCGCAGACCAAGCAACTGGTGGACTACTACTCGAAGAT
>Ga0335070_10004122_pt1 | contig 16955 bp, 14 predicted proteins | sample Lox_Sample_13_FD_206722 | JGI IMG/M metagenome (GOLD analysis project Ga0335070, IMG submission 206722) | Soil microbial communities from Loxahatchee National Wildlife Refuge, Florida, United States - Lox_Sample_1.3 | ecosystem: Environmental > Terrestrial > Soil > Wetlands | place: USA... | reverse complement strand
CGGTCGCCGTGCCGGCTTCCTTCATGCGCACCGCCTCTTCGACGGCGATCTCGCAGAACGGGTTCATGGCCATCTTGACGTTGGCCGTCTCGACCCCGGTGCCGTCGGCTTTCACCCGCACCTTCACGTTGGCGTCGATCACGCGCTTGACCGCGACCAGTACCTTCATCTCTGGATCTGGCTCCGAATTGTCCGTGGAAAAAGGCCGGCCGCGGCGCCCCCGAGCTGCCCCGCGAGGCCGACCCCGCTTTTCATTTCGCAGCGCACAATAAGGACAGGGTCAGGGCCTGTCAACGCGCGGGGGCGCAATTTTCTGTCGCGTTTCCGACGCCGGAAATGGCCAATCCCGTCGGTATTTCCGGCACTTCCGAGAAGGGGGCGGGAGCCGCGGCGCGAAAACCGCCCCGGCCCGGGCAGCGCCGTCCGTTAACGATTGGCGCCCGGCAGCCAGAGCCGGTCGGCGCGGCCCTTGCGGTTGAGCCAGCGCGCCAGCACGAAGAGATGGTCGGAGAGGCGGTTGATGTAGCGGATCGCCTCGGGATTGACCGGCTCGGCCTCGGCGAGCGCCGTGATCAGCCGCTCGGCGCGCCGGACCACGGTGCGGGCCAGGTGGAGATAGGCGGAGGCGGCCCCTCCGCCCGGCAAGATGAAGGAGTTGAGCGGCGCCAAATGCGCATTCATGGCGTCGATCTCGCGCTCGAGCCGCAGGGTCTGCGCCGCCTCGACGCGCAGCGCCCCGGCGCCGCTCTTGCCTTTCCCCGGCCGCTTCGCCTCCGGCACGCAGAGATCGGCGCCCAGATCGAACAGGTCGTTCTGGATCCGCGCCAGCATCTGGTCGGCCTTGCCCTTGGTGTGGAGCCGCGCCAGCCCGATCGCGGCATTGGCCTCGTCCACCGTGCCATAGGCCGAGACGCGTTGGTCATGCTTGGGCACGCGGGCACCCGAGCCCAGCGAGGTTTCGCCCTTGTCGCCGCCCTTGGTGTAGATGCGGGTGAGCTTCACCATGTCGCTTGGCCGTCCCGTGATTTCCTGGGGTATTGCGCGTCGTCGGCCGTGGGCGCGCCTGTCACTCGCGCATGGCCAGCATCAGGGCGAGGAAGATCAGGACGGCGAAGCCCTGCATCATCACCCGCAGGCGCATGAGCTTGTTGCCGTGGCGTTTGTTGAAATCGCCGCCGCGCGCCATGGTGATGAGACCGGCGAACAGCACGGCCAGCGTACCGAACATCGCGATGAGGAGGAGAACGAAGAGAAATCCGCGCATCGGAGGAATATAGGGCGCGATGCTTTCGAGAGCGAGGGGCAACGAAGGCCCCTCCCCCTACCCCCTCCCGCTCGACGGCTTCGCCGTCGGGGAAGGGGGTGAAGTAACAGAAATGAACTCACCCCCTTCCCTTGCGGGAGGGGGTAGGGGGAGGGGTACTTGCGGCATGCGGGCTCGACGATGAGAGGTCGCGAGCGTCAGCCGCGCCGCTTCTGCGACAGCCGATGCTTCAGCAGGAGGATCCGGTCGTTGCCCCAGAACATCTGGCCGTCGGTGACGAAGCTCGGCACGCCGAACACGCCGGCCTGCCGCGCCGATTCCACCGTCTCGCGATGGAGCCGCTGGGTTGCAGGCGCGTCGATGCCGGCGGCGATCTTCGCGCCGTCGAGCCCCGCTTGGTCGGCGATGCGCGCGATCGCGGCATCGTTGCCGGGAATCGCGTTGCGCACCATGACCGCGTCATAGAGCGCGGTCACGAAGGCGGGACAGCATCCCAGCTGCGCGGCCGAGACCGCGGCGAGGTTGATGCGCATCCAGTCGCCCTTGTCCCAGTCGGGGCTGACGATCTTGACACCGTAGAAGGCGGCCCAGCGGCCGGTGTCGATGTCGCGATAGTCGCGCTCATACTGGCCCGAGACCGGCTTGTCGGCGAAGGGCGTGGCGCCGCGCGCGGCGAGCAAGGCCGAGAGCGCCAGCGGTCGCCAGCGCAGGCTCGCGCCGAACTCGCGCTCGAGCGACGGGATCTGCGTCGCCGCCAGATAGGAGTAACGGCTGTCGATCGAGAAATAGAAGTCGATGGTCGGTGACATCGTGCGCCTGCCTGAACCGGGTTCCTCCCGGGCGGCTCGATTCCTAACCCGGCCAGCAGCCGGCGGCAATCGACACGACCCGCGCCATAGTGATCGGCCACCGGCTGGCATGGCTTGCATCGGTCATAATTTATGATAGTATGTGATTATCTATTTACAACTAATAGGAGTGTCACGTGACGAGAAAGATTTCGATGGCCGCGATGGCGGCGTTCAGCGTCCTGGCGGCCCTGCCGGCTCAGGCCGGTATGCTCGGGCGCTTCGAGGTGGTCGAGGACCGCGCGCGGGCGGCGGACGCAAAGGCGAGGGGCAGCATCCTCTGGAGCCTCGACACTGTCAGCGGCACGGTGTCGGCCTGTACCGCGACCAAGGCGGCTTGCAAAACGCAGGACGACATGTGGCCCAAGAGCGAGGAGAGCAAGCAGCGCTATCGCATCGCCTCGCACGATATCGACGGCGAGCCGCAGATGGCCGATCTCTGGGTGATCGACACGGTCACGGGCACGATCCTGCGCTGCCAGTCGGACCTGGCAGCGGAGCCCACGCTGACTTGCGCCAAGTCGCGCTGAGGGGGAAACGCGCCAATCCGCGTTGAGTGCTAAACCGGAGGGGCAGAGCTTGTCCGCTCCCAGGAGCGGGCGGCGCTAGTTCCGCGTACTCAGCAGCCCCCGCGCGATCACCTGGGCCTGGATCTCGGCCGCTCCCTCGAAAATGTTGAGGATGCGCGCGTCGCAGAGCACGCGGCTGATCGCATATTCCTGGGCATAGCCGTTGCCGCCATGGATCTGCAGCGCGTTGTCGGCGTTGCCCCAGGCGACGCGCGCGGCGAGCAGCTTCGCCATGCCGGCCTCGATGTCGCAGCGCCGGTCGCTGTCCTTCTGGCGTGCGGCGAACCAGGTGAGCTGGCGCGCGAACATGGTCTCGACCGCCATCCAGGCGAGCTTGGTGGCGACGCGCGGGAATTCGAGGATCGGCTTGCCGAACTGGATGCGGTTCTTGGCGTAATCGAGCCCCAGCTCCATCGCGCATTGCGCTACGCCCACCGCGCGCGCCGCGGTCTGGACGCGCGCGGATTCGAAGGTCGCCATGAGCTGCTTGAAGCCCTGGCCCTCGACGCCGCCCAGCAGGTCCTCGGCCTTGACCGCGAAGCGATCGAAGCCCAGCTCATATTCCTTCATGCCGCGATAGCCCAGGACCGGGATCTCGCCGCCGGTCATGCCCTCGGCCGGGAAGGGCTCGAGCGCGGTGCCGCGCGGCTTCTCGGCCAGGAACATCGAGAGCCCCCGCCAGTCGCTGCTGGCGGGGTCGGTACGCGCCAGGAGCGTCATCAGGTCCGAGCGCGAGGCGTGGGTGATCCAGGTCTTGTTGCCGGTGATGCGATAGCGATCGCCTTCCTTGACCGCGCGGGTCTTGAGCGAGCCGAGGTCGGAACCGGTGCCGGGCTCGGTGAAGACGGCAGTGGGCAGGATCTCGCCCGAAGCCAGTTTCGGCAGCCATTTCTTCTTTTGCGCCTCGGTGCCGCCGAGACGGATAAGCTCGGCCGCGATTTCTGAGCGGGTGCCGAGCGAGCCCAAGCCGATATAGCCGCGGGACAGCTCCTCGGTCACGATACACATGGCGAGCTTGCCGAGGCCCGCGCCGCCGAATTCTTCGGGAATCGTCAGGCCGAACACGCCGAGCTTGGCCAGCTCCTCCACCACGGTCAGCGGGATCAGCTCGTCCTTGAGATGCCAGCGATGCGCGTCCTCGCGGTGATCCTCGGCGAAGCGCCGGAACTGCTCGCGCGTCAGGGCCAGGATCTCGTCATCGAGCGCCGGCTCGCCGAAATCCTCCTCGGCGATGAGTGCCGCCAGCCGCTCGCGTAGCTTCGCCTTGTTGGCACGGATCAGGCTATCGACCGCGGGCTCGGAAGCCAGGGCCGCGGCTGCGTCGGGCAGGCCCAGATCCTGCGGGCGCACCGTCTCGCCCTGCGAGATCGCAATGCCGCCCGCCATCTGCGCCAGATATTCGCCGAAGCCGATCTGGAGGATGAGCGCCTCGCGCTCGCCGAGCCTGCCGCTCGCCTCGAGCCGCTCGGCCCAGGCGAGGGCCTGGCGCAGCGCCTCGGCATAGGTCGCATACCAGGCGAAGCCGTGGGCCGCATATTGCGCGCGGTCGAGGGCCGCACCGTCGACGCGACCCCCCGGCGCCAGGTCGCGCGCGAGGCCCGCCCGCGCTTCGTCCACCAGCCGTTCGGCCGGCGCCAGCGCGACGCGGCAGGTCTCGGTGAGATCGGGAAGGAGCAAGGGGGACTCCGTCGAAAGGAACTCGCTGTTGACGATCTGCTCTCGTCGTCGTTCCCGCACCCTTCCTCGTCATGCCGGCGAAGGCCGGCATCCATGGACACGGACCGCGCCCGTTTTGCTCGATGGGTGTTCATGGATCCCGGCCTTCGCCGGGATGACGGTGGAGGGCCTTCGCGGGGTGACGATTGGGGCGGCTGCGCGGCCGCACTTTAAGCCGGCACGCGCTGTCTTCGCTACGCCTCGATCGCGTCCTCGAGCGTGCGCAGGCCGGGGCGCTTGGCCTGGACCAGCACCGCCATGTTGCCGGGCTTGTGCTGGTTCTTCCACATCTTGGTGTGGGCGCGTGGAATGTCGTGCCAGGAGAACACCTCCGACATGCAGGGATCGATGCGCCGCTCGACCACGAGCTGGTTGGCCTGGGCCGCCTGCAGCAGGTTGGCAAAATGGCTGCCCTGGATGCGCTTTTGGCGCATCCAGACAAAGCGCGCATCGAAGGTGATGTTGTAGCCGGTGGTGCCGGCGCAGAACACGACCATGCCGCCGCGCTTCACCACGAAACAGGAGACCGGGAAGGTCGCCTCGCCCGGATGCTCGAACACGAAATCGACGTCGTTGCCCTTGCCGGTGATCTGCCAGATGGCGGCGCCGAATTTGCGGCACTCCTTCATGTAATCGCCATATTCGGGACCGTTCACCTTGGGCATCGCGCCCCAGCATTTGAAGTCGCTGCGGTTGACGGCGCCCTTGGCGCCGAGCTGCATGACGAAGTCGCGCTTGCTCTCGTCGGAGATGACGCCGATGGCATTGGCACCGGCGGTGGAGATCAGCTGCACCGCCATCGAACCCAGGCCGCCCGAGGCGCCCCAGACCAGCACGTTATGGCCCGGCCGCAGGATATGCGGGCGATGGCCGAACAGCATGCGGTAGGCGGTGGCGAGTGTGAGCACATAGCAGCCGCTCTCTTCCCAGGTGAGATGCTTGGGCCGGTGCATGAGCTGGCGGTCCTGCACGCGCGCGAACTGGGCGAAGGAGCCGTCCGGCGTCTCATAGCCCCAGATGCGCTGCGAGGGCGAGAACATCGGGTCGCCGCCATTGCATTCCTCGTCGTCGCCATCGTCCTGGTTGCAATGGACCACGACCTCGTCGCCGACCTTCCAGCGCTTCACCTTGGAGCCGACGGCCCAGACGATGCCGGCGGCATCGGAGCCGGCGATGTGGTACTCGGCCTTGTGCACGTCGAAGGGCGAGATCGGCGTGCCCAGCGCCGCCCAGACGCCGTTGTAGTTGACGCCGGCGGCCATCACCATGACGAGCACGTCATGGCTATCCAGCGCCGGCGTGGGTACCGCTTCGACCTTCATGGCGCTCTCAGGCTCGCCGTGACGCTCGCGCCGAATGGCCCAGGCATACATCCGGGCCGGGACGTGACCCAGCGGCGGAATCTCGCCGACCTCATAGAGGTCCTTCACCGGACGCTGCGGCTCCGTGCGCAAGGGCACCACCTTCGCTGGCTCGCTCATTAGACCACCCTCCTTCGACTTGGCCTGGTTCCACCCTGGCATCCGCCAACCCGGTCTGGGGTCGGTCTCCTGAAGGACGCGGTGGAGATCGCTTAACGGATGTACCGGCTCACGGTTCCTTTTGCAACGCACAACATTACTGATTGTTGCAGTCAGCCGCGAAATAGCGACATTAAATTATAAACAACGGCGTTCACCGGTAACGATCAACAAGATTCTGCCGAATCCGGGCGCCTTTCGCCGGGCTGATATTGCACTGCGATGTTGCGATTGCAGCAAGCGCCTGTCGAGATCGGAAATGGCGGCTGGCGCGCTTGATCTGCGGGGGCGGCGGGTTGCCCGGTCAGAGGCTCGATTTTTCGGGCTTGGCCTTGCGGGGCTCGCCGCAGACTGCCTTCACCGCGGCCCATTGCTTGGCGTCGAAGGCATGCTCGCCGGTGGCCGGGCGCTGTGTCGCGGCGATGCGATCGGCGAGCCCCGGATGGCTGGCAAGCCAGTCCGGCAGCAGCCCGCCGCTCTCCTCCGGTCCCAGCCGGCGGAAGAAGGCGGCGAGGCCGTCGGCGCGCAAGCCTGCGGCCTCGAGCAGCTCGACGCCACGCGCGTCGGCGGCGGCCTCCATGCGCCGCGTATAGGTGAAGCCCACCAGGATCTGACCGATGTTGCTCGCGTCGCTGCCGCCGAGCGCCAGGGTGAGGACGGCGCCGAGCCCGACCTGCTGGATGGCGCCCTGCATCGGATGACGCAGATCCTGATGCGCCAGCTCATGGGCGAGCACGCCGGCGACCTCGTCGCCCGACTCCGCCTTGTCGATCAGGCCGCGGAAGATGACGATGTGATTGCCGGGCAGCGCGAAGGCGTTGACCATGCTGCCATCGATGACGTCGAGCGTCAGCGGCGGATCCTCGATCTCGTCCGGCGCCAGGCGGGTGAGCAGCGTCTCGAGCGCGATGATGCCGAGCTCGCCATGGCAAGTGGGCGAGAGCGAGAGAAAGGCCTCGCGCATCGACCGGCCGATCGGCATCTCCCAGCGGCGTGGCATCGCCTGGGCGGCGCGCTCGGCGACCCAAGGGAAGGTGAAATAGAACAGCGCCATCAGCGCCGCCACGAGGACGACCCAGAAGGCGGCGTGCTTCAGGCCGCGATGGCGCCTTTGCCGCTTCCAATGCGCGAGCTCCGGGCGCATCGCCAGCAGCAGATTGCGGGTCCCGCCATCGGCCAGGATCAGCCGCGCGCCCTCGCCGCGCACGAGCGCGCCCGCGGGCGCATAAGCGACGGCGCCGTCGTTCGCGCGCCGATCGACCGCCTCGATTTCCGCCAAGGGCCATTCGGCGAGCAGCTGTCCGCCGTCGCCGAGAATCTTGAGCTTGCTGCCGGCGATGGTGACGCGTACCGGATGGGCGACCGCGCTGCGGCCATCGTAATAGCGGTCGCGCCGCTCGCCGGCTGCCGAGGCCCTGGATGATGCGGTCGGATCTGTCATCCTTCGTCCCGCCCCGGCCCGCCGCTCGATCGCTCAGAACATGCCCGGATCGAAGGCTTCGAGCAGCCCTTCGCCGAAACGCGGACGCGCGATGGTCGATTGGCTGAGCGCCGCGCCGTCGAGCTCGCCCTGGATCTCGAGATTCCGGACGATGAAGCGCAAGGTCCGCTGGATCAGGATCGGGTAGCCGAACCCCAGCGTCACGATATAGATGACGGCATTGCCGAGCCAGAGCCCGATCAGCGCGCCCGTGCCGGCCAGGCTGGCGAAGCGCAGATTGGCGAATTGCGCGGCTCCCGCGGTCGCGCGGTAGAAGGTGGTGGCATAGAAGGCCCAGCCCAGCAGATAGGCGAAGCCGAAACCCACCAACATCGACAGATAGGCCGTGACGACGAAGCCCACGATGACGCGGGCCTGCATATCGTCGGGCGTCGTTCCCTCGCCTTGCGCTTGCGCGCGGATGAAGGCGAGGAACCCGTCGATGTCGAGCCAGCCGGTCGTGTAGGCGATGCCGGTGATGGCGCCGACGAAAACTGCGGAGAGGGCGATCGTCACGGCCACGCTGATGAAGAAGGCGGCGTAGAGCGGGCCCGCGCGGAGCTCGAGCCGCAACCGCTCGCTCCCGAACCAGCTCGCGTTGGCGCGCCAGTTCACCAGCTTGGCGCTGACCCAGGGCTGGGCGAGGCCGAGGCTGAGCCCCAGCAGTAGCGACAATCCCAATGCCTTGACGCCATAACTCCAGCCCGAACCGGTCATGCCGCCGCGCACGCCGCGCCAGAGCGTGCGGGTCAGGCGGTAGTTCTGTGCCGTGTAATGTGCGACCAGCACCAGATAAACGACGAAGAAGGCGAACCCGAACTGCGTGACGATCGCGATCGGCGAATCGGGGCCGGCGGCGAACTGCAATGCCGTCTGCAGAACGCTGAAGCCGACGACGCAGCCAAGCACGATCAGGAAGCCTCTGAACAGCTCGCCGCCGGTCCCGGTATATTCGAGCCGATCGCCCTGGAAGCTGACATGCGACCAGACATAGCGGCGGATCCGGGTCTTGGCCCAGAATCGGAAGATGCCGATGGTGATGATGTTCAGAACGAGATTGAGCAGATAGATCTCATAGAGCTGGAACAGCGTGCCGTCATAGACCAGGCGCTGCGTCCTTGCTTCCGGCACCGCCGGTCCCCCCGCGACTTGTAGCTCCGCCATCGTCTCCCCCTGCAGCGGATGGTTGTGGTGGGAATGATACCACAGCCGTTCCGGCCGTTGTCATGCGTGGTACGCCGCTTCCCTGGCGCTCAAGCAGCCGCGCCCGAGTTAAAATCCCCTTCCCCCTTGTGGGGGAGGGCTAGGGCGGGGGGTGCTCATAGCGCGGGGGGTGCTCAGCGCGGGGGTGCTCACAGGACACGAAGAGAGTAAAGCGGCCCCACCCCCTCCCTCACCCTCCCCCCCTCAAGGGGGAGGGGATAAGAAGATGACCCCATCTTTCGCTGAGGAAAGACGCTCAATACCCCAGCTTCCATTTGCCGTCTTCGAGGGCCAACGGGAAGCTGCTCCAGCCGTCGGTTTGGCGCAGCAGCGCCGTCGCGCCGTTATCGAAGACATAGACCTTCACCAGCTTGCCGTAGAGTTCGTCGACGCTGCCGCCGTCGGTGAAGAGCATCTCCTTGATCTGCGCCATGCCCTCGGGATTGAGCATGGTGAGGGCCGGATGGTCCTTGATGACGGCGCCCTTGAGCGCGTCCGCATCGCCGGCGGCGACGGCCTCGAGGAAGCGCTTCAACGCTTGGCCCTGCTCGCTGGCCTTGGCCTTGTCGCCTTCGATCGTTTCGACCAGCTTCGGCGCGGGCACGACCGAGGTGTCGAACATGACATTGAAGGTGAAGGTCTTGGGGCCCGGCTTGTTGTCGAAATTCACCACTTCCATGGGTGCGGTGGTCTTGACCTTGCCCGAGATCCTTCCCTTCGCCTTGTCCAGGGCAAATCCCACGAGCGCCACCTCGGGCGGATCGCCGGCAACGCTGAAGAATTGCGGCAGCTCGTCCTGCGGCAGCAGGGTGCGACCGCTGCGCACCTGCCCGGTGGCGGGGTCGATCTCGAGCACGAGGCCGCGCATCTGCCCGTCGACGGCGAGCTGCGTCGCGGCCATGTCGTCCATGCGTTTGCCTTCCGGCAGGGGCCGGTCGGTGAGGATCAGGGTGATGGTGCGTTCAGGCCAATCCTGCATCCGCATTTCCGGCAGCTCGACCACCTCGAGCGCATAAGCATGCGTCAGGACCGTCTGGGCCTTGTCGAGACGCAGCGAACCGTCGGCCGTGCCGGGCTCGGCCGCCTTGGCCGACACGCCGACGGCACCGGCGAGGAGCGCCAAGGCCAGCAGGGCGCGCGCGCAAGATTTCAGCATCCGGACAATCCTTCCATCTTCACGCCAGCCGCGCTTGCCTCTTGGCCAGCGCGCCGCCGGCTTCCACCCCTGCCAGAATGCCTGGGACCCGCGATGCTGGCGAGAGCTGTGCTCCGAAAAATCATGAGGAAATCCTGTAATAATTGCCGCCATTCGCGCGAGCGCTCGGTCCGGCGACGGGCATGGCGCCCGGCTCAAGCTGCCCGCAGGGATTGACTTTCGCCGGCCCATCGACATACTTGCCGCCGAACCGGGTGCGTTTATGCGCCAGGTTTCCGTGGTCATTTGTGCCGGCTTGCGGCCACGTTAAACAAGCAGCTAAAAGGCCCAGGGACGCTTGAACCTCGGCCTTATCGGTCGAGGTTTTTTTTGGCCGCAGATTCTGCCGGCCCCGCGGAGACGTCCATGGCGAAGAAGAAGGGCCCACATCGGTCGGGCCCGAAGACGCGCAAACCTGCAGAGCAAACGCAAGCGGCCGTTAAGACATCGGCGCCCGCAGTCGCGAGCGGCGACGCCGATCCGGCGCGCTGGCATCCCGACACGCGCATGACCCATGGCGGCGTGCTGCGCTCCGATTTCAAGGAGACGGCCGAGGCGATCTACATGACCTCGGGCTTCGTCTACAGCTCGGCCGAGGAAGCCGAGGCCGCCTTCGCCAACACCAAGCCGCGCTTCATCTATTCGCGCTTCTCCAATCCGACCGTGCAGATGTTCGAGAGCCGCATGGCACTGCTCGAAGGGGCCGAGGATGCGCGTGCGACCGCAAGCGGCATGGCCGCGGTCTTCGCCAGCCTCGCCTGCCAGCTCAAGGCGGGCGACCGCGTGGTCTCCTCCGACGCGCTGTTCGGTTCCTGCCAATACATCCTGGCCGAGATCCTGCCCAAATACGGCATCGAGACGGTGCTGCTCGACGGGCGCGATCTCGCCGCCTGGCGCAGGGCGCTGGCGAAGCCGACTGCCGCCGTGTTCCTGGAGACGCCCTCCAATCCGGGCCTGCGCATCGTCGATCTCCGGGCGGTCTGCGATCTCGCGCACAAGGCCGGCGCCTGCGTCGTGGTGGATAACGTGTTCGCCACGCCGCTGCTGCAGAAGCCCTTCGACTATGGCGCCGATGTGGTGGTCTATTCGGCGACCAAGCATATCGATGGGCAGGGAAGGGCGTTGGGCGGCGTCGTGCTCGGCCGGCGCAGCTTCATCAACGACAAGCTGCAGCCCTTCCTGCGCCACACCGGGCCCTCGCTCTCGCCGATGAATGCCTGGCTGCTGTTGAAGGGGCTCGAGACGCTCGATCTGCGCCTGCAGCGCGAATGCGCCAGCGCGCGGCGCATCGCCGAGTTCCTGTCGGCGCAGAACAAGGTCGAGACCGTGCTCTATCCGGGGCTGAAGAGCCATCCGCAGTATGCGCTCGCCATGAGCCAGATGAGGGATGGCGGTACGCTCGTTACCTTCGACCTCAAGGGCGGCAAGGGCGGCGCCTTCCGCTTCCTCAACGCGCTGAAGCTGATCCTGATCTCGAACAATCTCGGCGATTCGAAGAGCCTGACCACGCACCCCGCGACCACCACGCATCAGCGCCTCGGGCCGACCTTGCGCAAGCAGCAAGGTATCGGCGACGGCATGGTGCGCCTCTCGGTCGGGCTCGAGGCGGCGGAAGATCTCGAGGCCGATCTGGCGCAGGCGCTGACGGCGGTCTAGCGGACCGCGCCGATGTGGCGAGCGACGCGGACGAAGGACGACCCCCACCAATCCGCGGGGGAGTGGTCCGATGCCCGTCTGTGCCGCTTGCAACCCCGTTGAGGGAATTCGCTGAAAGGCCGCATCCGCGCCTCGAGCGAGCAGTCGTCGATCTTTGGTGACCTCCATGCCGATCAAGATTCCCGACAAGCTGCCCGCCTTCGAAGCCTTGGTGAACGAGGGCGTGCGCGTGATGGCCGAGACGGCGGCGATCCGACAGGACATCCGCCCCCTTCAGATCGGGCTGCTCAATCTCATGCCGAACAAGATCAAGACCGAGCTGCAGATGGCGCGTCTTCTGGGCGCCTCGCCGCTGCAGGTCGAGCTTTCGCTTGTTCGGATCGGCAATCACAAGACCAAGAACACCTCGGAAGACCACCTGCGCGCGTTTTATCAGACCTGGGAAAGCGCGAAGGACCGGAAATTCGACGGCTTCATCATTACCGGCACGCCGCTCGAGACGATTCCCTATGAGGACGTCACTTACTGGCAGGAGATGCAGCATATTTTCGATTGGACGCAGACGAACGTTCATTCGACGATGAATGTCTGCTGGGGGGCCATGGCCGCACTCTATCATTTTCACGGGGTGCCGAAACACCAGCTTGCCGAGAAGGCGTTCGGGGTTTATCGGCAGAGAATCCTGACGCCGTCATCGCCTTACCTTCACGGCTTCTCCGACGATTTCCTGATTCCGGTATCGCGTTGGGCGGAGATCAGGGCCGCGGACATCACCGCTTGCCCGGACCTTACGCTGTTGGCGCATTCCGACGAAAAAGGCGTGTGCATCGTGGAAGAGGAAAAGTTTCGGCGCCTCTATGTGCTCGATCACCTCGAGTACGATGCGGGGTCGCTTGCGGACGAGTATTTTCGGGACATCGAGGCCAAGGTTCCGATCAAGCTGCCATTCGACTATTTCGAGAACGACGATGCGTCACGGCCGCCTCGGAATCGCTGGCGCTCTCATGGCCATCTGCTGCTCTCCAACTGGATCAATGAGATCTATCAGACGACGCCGTTCGAAATCGATTCGATCGGGAAGGCCTGACGAGGGGGCATCGTGCCCGATAGGGTTCGCTAGATTGCCTCGGCTTGCGGCGCAACACCGATCAGTCGCCGATAAGCGGCGGCTCCGATCGCGGCATAGGCGACATAGACCGCTTCCAGGAACAGGGTCGTCAGCGCGTAACCCGGCATCTCGAACCTGAGCAGTTCGAGAGGGACGAAGGTGTCGAAGATTTGCGCGCTGCCGATGACGACCAGCATGCCGAACAGGATGCAGGCCAGAATCCCCAACAGCCGGCATCTGTTGCCGGCAGCGATTCGCCAAGCCTTGTCGATGGCGGGCGCAGGGTCGTCGCTCGCGATGATCGGGATCAACAAGGAGAGCCAGCTCGCGGCCCAGAGCCAGCAGAGCGCGTAGATCGCCTGGAGGGCCAGGATCGCTTCGGGGACCGAGAGGAATGGGCCCAGATGGGGCGTCAGGAGCGCGCCGGCGACGATGGGAACGGCGGCGACGAGCCCGATGACGAAATAACTCCAGAAGATCCGCCATTGCCGACGGCCCCAGCGGAAAAGACCGGCTGCCGACGGCGGCTCCGCGAACAGCACGAGCCGCGCGATCGCGAGCAGAAGATTGATGTAGAGCAGTGTCCGGAGCAGCGCGCCCAGAACGAGCAGCAGGATATCGGCGGCATGGTCGCTCCACAGCCGGCCGATCAGGCCATAGGCATGCGCGGAGAGAACATCGAACGCGAGTTCCAGGAACAGAATGGCGAGGAGCAGGAGGGCGACCATGCGCCATGCGGGGCGCAACGACACGAGGCCTTCCGCGGCCGTTCTGATGACGGGCAGTTTGGCGGCCGGCGTCATGCTCGCGTCGTCGTGCATCGAATCCTCCAGCCAGTGCTCACAATGCCTGTAACCAATACGCGGTCTTTCCACGGCCGCCAAAACCGATCCGAAAACGCCGCTCTCTCTCGCGGTCTTAAGTTGTTTTCCGCACCGGTCCAGGGCTCTATTGCACTGCACAATCGACTGGCTCTAAGGTCTGATCCCAGGGAAACGGGCCGGACAGACCATGAGCAAGGGCGAGACGAGCAAGGGAAGGAGCGGCGAGGGTGGCGGCGCCAAAGGCGCCCGCGAGGAGCCCTGGCTGATCCGCACCTATTCCGGTCATAGCTCGGCCGCGGCCTCGAACGCGCTCTATCGCCAGAATCTGGCGCGCGGCCAGACCGGCCTTTCAGTCGCCTTCGATCTGCCGACCCAGACCGGCTATGACGCGGATCACGCGCTGGCCAAGGGCGAGGTCGGCAAGGTCGGCGTGCCGGTCGGCCATCTGGGCGACATGCGCACCCTCTTCGACGGGCTGCCGCTCGATCGCATGAACACCTCCATGACGATCAACGCGACCGCACCCTGGTTGCTCGCGCTCTATATCGCGCTGGCCGAAACCCGGAACGTGCCGCGCGCCAAGCTCCAGGGCACGGTGCAGAACGACATCATCAAGGAATATCTCTCGCGCGGCACCTACATCTATCCGCCGGCCCCCAGCCTCAAGCTCGCGACCGACGTGATCAGCTTCGCCTATCGCGACGTGCCGAAATGGAACCCGACCAACGTCTGCTCCTACCATCTGCAGGAGGCGGGAGCGACGCCGGTGCAGGAGCTGGCCTTCGCGCTCGCCACCGCCATTGCGGTGCTGGATGCGGTCAAGGCCTCGGGCCAGGTGCCGGCTTCGGAGTTCCCGCAGGTGGTTGGCCGCGTCTCCTTCTTCGTCAATGCCGGCATCCGCATGATCACCGAGATCTGCAAGATGCGGGCCTTCGTCGATCTCTGGGACGAGATCTGCCGCGATCGCTACGGCGTGACGGACGAGAAATACCGCCGCTTCCGCTATGGCGTGCAGGTCAACTCGCTGGGCCTGACCGAGCAGCAGCCCGAGAACAATGTCTATCGGATCCTGATCGAGATGCTGGCCGTGGTGCTGTCGAAGAAGGCACGCGCCCGCGCGGTGCAGCTCCCGGCCTGGAACGAGGCCCTGGGCCTGCCGCGGCCCTGGGACCAGCAATGGTCGATCCGGCTGCAGCAGATCGTCGCCTACGAGACCGACATCCTCGAATTCGGCGACATCTTCGACGGCTCGCCCGTCATCGACGCCAAGGTCGAGGCGCTCAAGGAAGAAGCCAAAGCCGAGCTCGCGCGCATCGATGCATTGGGCGGCGCCATCGCCGCGGTCGAGGCCAGCTATATGAAGCAGCGGCTGGTGGAATCGAACAGCCGGCGCCTGGCCGCGATCGAGGCGGGCGAGCAGACCGTGGTCGGCGTCAACCGCTTCGCCGACAGCGCGCCCTCCCCGCTGGTGGCGGGCGACGGTGCGGGCTTCCTCGCGGTCGAGGACAGCGCCGAGACCGAGCAGATCGAGCGGCTCAAGGCCTGGCGCGAGGCGCGCGACGCGAAGAAGGCGCAAAGCGCGCTGGACGAGCTCAAGCGCGCGGCCAAGGAAGGCCGCAATGTCATGGAGCCCTCGATCGCCTGCGCCCATGCCGGTGTCACGACGGGCGAATGGGGCCAGGCCTTACGCGAGGTCTATGGCGAGTATCGGGCGCCCACCGGCGTCGGCCGTGCCATGAGTGCCGCCGGCGGCGAGGCCCTGAAACAGGTGCGCGGCCGGGTGGAGCAGGTTTCGTCACGGTTGGGCCGCCGCCTGAAGATGCTGGTCGGCAAGCCCGGCCTCGACGGCCATTCCAACGGCGCCGAGCAGATCGCGGTCAGGGCGCGCGATGCCGGTTTCGAGGTGGTCTATGAAGGCATCCGCCTGACGCCGGCCCAGATCGCCAATGCCGCGCTCGAGGAGGGCGTGCATGTGGTGGGCCTCTCGATCCTCTCCGGCGGCCATGTCGCGCTGGTGGGCGAGGTCATGGCGCGGCTCCAGGCGCTGGGCCTGGGCGATCTGCCGGTCGTGGTCGGCGGCATCATCCCGCCCGAGGACGAGGCCAAGCTCAAGGCGACGGGCGTGGCCCGCGTCTATACGCCGAAGCATTACGATCTGAACGCGATCATGGCCGACATCGTCGAGCTGGTGGATCGCGCCTTCAAGGAAGCGGCGTAGGCGAATGGAGCTAACAATCTTACGTCAGCCGCTTGGCACAAAGGATTGCTGCAAGCTGCTTCAGATTGAACCCTCCCGTTTCGACCATGGCATGAGTTCGTAGGATTCGGCCGACTGGCGGTTCGTTCCAGAGATCTTCAAGACCGGCAATCCAGCGGTTAGCGACGGTTTCAAAAGCTGGCAACTCCATTTGATACATGTCGCCGCTCGGGGTAGCTCGATCGGAGCATTCCCCGCTTGGCCCGACGTAGACTAACCCCAATACCTCATCATCTTTATAGGCCTTATGCATCCAACCAAGGTAATTGTGCCCTTTCCCGATGTCGTCAGAATTGTAGATCGCGGGTGACTTCTTTTCGGTCTTGGCCTCAATCCCGAGACAAATTTTCACGCTAGGGTCACGCCAAAGTACGTCAGGGCCGCCTTCACCCTCGTTGTCTGGACGCGTAGATTCCAAACCAAGGGCTTCCCCAAGAACTCTGATTGCCTCCTCCACAGAGAATGCAGAAGATTCTTGAGATAGCGGTGCCAATGCCCGCCTCAGTTTGCTAATAGATTGCTGGAATTTCTGCTTGGATGTCGCCAACAAGATCCTTCCGGCTGCCTTCTCAGCGCAGGTTTTACCGGAGACATCTTCTGCGGGCAGGACAGTCCGCCGAGGTACAAGCGGAAAAGAGATTCCTATGCGTCGACGTATTTCGTCAAATTCGTCGTCGGCGGCAGCAATATCAGCTTCCGCTTCGTAGCAAGCGCCGATCCAGGCTCTATACCACGCGGCAATTTTGGGATCGGCCCGGTTTACTTCGTCGATAACCGAATCTAGCGCAACTCTCGCTGCCTTCGGATTTGACTGCCAACTTGCCAAAGCAAACTGCGCTTCCGCAAGCGCGCCATTTGTGAGGGCTTGCTCAACAGCAGCGGCTCTCTCTGTCTCGTCTTTCGCTATCTCAAGAGCCGCAATTCCATCTGAATAGAACGATAGCCAATCGTCTGAACGACTCAGCACTTTGTCTATCAGATCGAACACGTCGCCCTGATTCTTGAACTTAATTTCCTTCGTGAGATGATTAGCCAACAAGACTTGTTTCGTAACCATCCGCTCAGGACCGCGGGTGGGTTGGCTTGCAGCGCTTGCGGTCGGCGATGAGTTCGCGGAGGTTTTCCAGGCCCCAATCGGTGAAGGCGATGGTTGCCTGGTCGCCGGTGTCGTGTATCCAGAGCGTGCCATCTTCCGGCTCCATCTCCATGGCCACCTCCCACAGCAGGTCCTCGTCCTCTCCGAGGATCTCGGCAGCTCGGCTGATGGTGAAGGCGTTGGAAGGCGCCGCCATGGTCAGGCGGCGCGATCGGCGCG
>Ga0335070_10004121_pt1 | contig 16956 bp, 13 predicted proteins | sample Lox_Sample_13_FD_206722 | JGI IMG/M metagenome (GOLD analysis project Ga0335070, IMG submission 206722) | Soil microbial communities from Loxahatchee National Wildlife Refuge, Florida, United States - Lox_Sample_1.3 | ecosystem: Environmental > Terrestrial > Soil > Wetlands | place: USA... | reverse complement strand
ATGGCGTGGTCGACGGCGTCATGTGCCCTGTCGAAGCCATGAAAGGATGGAAGCTCGCCGAGGTGTGCCCCAACACCACACAGAACTTCGGCTCCGCTTACTCCTCGGGTTTTTTTGTAGTGATGAACAAAGCTAAATGGAATTCTCTTTCAAAGGCTGACCAGGCGATTATCGAGAAGATAAACGATGAGTGGGCAGAGAAACAGGGCAGGGCCTGGGATGAGATTGACAAGGAAGGCTATGATCTGCTGAAGCAGCGCGGCGATAAGATCATCGCCTTGTCTCCAGAGGAAGATGCCCGCTGGGCGAAGGCTGCACATCCCGTCATTGAAGACTACGTAAAGGACCTGAAGGCGAAGGGACTCCCGGGTGACCAGGCAATCAAGTTCTGCCTCGACTATTTAAAGGCGAATCAGAAGTAGCGCCCAGGACAGGCAAAAACTAAAGCAGGTAGAGGAAACTACAGAAACGCAGATAGAGAGAAAGCCTAAACCTAGAGACTGGTTTGGTTCGTATCTCTGCCTGTGCTTCAGTTCTTTCCTTTACCTGCTTTATACTTTTCCTGCTTTACCCTGCTTTTCTACCTCAACCTGCTCTATTTTTTCCTGCCCAACCCTGTCCTTTTCTGTCTTCATCCCCCTTCACAAAAACATTTGAGCCGGCCGGCGCGTATCGGATGGCGCAGCTTCCTTAATGCCTTGGCCTCTATCTGTCGTATGCGCTCCCGGGTCAGTTCAAAGCTGCTTCCCACCTCTTCCAGTGTGTGGTCGTACTTCTCCCCGATCCCGAACCTCATGCGGATTACTCTTTCTTCTTTGGGGGTCAGGGTTGAGAGAGTCCTGTTGAGTTGTTCGATCAAATCACGAAAGATCACGGAATTTTGAGGAATTGGCGTGGCTTTGTCTTCGATCAGATCAGCAAGATGTGTGTCTTCATCCTCGCTCACCGGCGTCTCAAGAGAAATCGGCTCCTTGGTTATCCGCAGTATCTTTCTGACCTTATCAACAGAAAAGCCCATCTTGGCCGCGATCTCATCCGGGATCGGTTCTCTTCCAAGCTCTTGAACTAGCTCTCGGGACACCCGGATGATCTTGTTGATGGTCTCGATCATGTGAACCGGTATCCGTATCGTCCTGGCTTGATCTGCAATAGCCCGTGTTATGGCCTGTCTGACCCACCACGTGGCATACGTGCTGAACTTATATCCCTTCTTATGCTCAAATTTTTCAACGGCCCTCATGAGCCCGATGTTGCCTTCCTGTACCAGGTCCAAGAGAGAGAGCCCTCGATTCATGTACTTCTTCGCGATACTCACCACAAGCCGCAGGTTTGCTTTGATCAATTCATTCCTTGCGCGAAGACAGACTCTCTCAGCATCCTGGATGCCGGCCAGCGATGACTTCAGCTCCTTAGCCGAGACGCCTGCCTCACCCTCCGCCCGCTCAAACTTCTTGCGCAAGGTTGCAAGCTCTCTTCTCCCATCCTCGCCCCGCAGGCGAGTCAACCGTCTGATCTCCTGGTCGAGTTTCTCAATCTTTCCTATGTGCCGCTTCATCCTGTACATGATGCGCTCGATCATTTTCCCGCTAAGGTTTATATCCGAGATGATCTGCCGGATTTCAACCTGGTGAGCCTCTCTCTCCTTCTTCCCGTGGACCCTTCGCATGCGCTGCATTTTCTCCTTGAGACGCTCGAGAAGCAGAACAACCCGCTCTGTCTGACCGTCCGCATAGAAACCTGACTCGTCTTCTTCGTCAAGTTCCGACGTTACCTCCCTAGGGTCCATCTTCCCTGCCTTCAAGGCGGGCAGCACTCGCACAAGCTCCTTGATCGTCAGTGGCACGGATAGAAGAATGCACTTGATATCTGTCCGGGACTGCTCAATACGCATCGCAATCTCTTTCTCGCCATCCCTCGTAAGTAATCCTACCCCGCCCATCTCCTTGATGTAATGTTTTATGGGGTTGGTCAACTCGTCGCCGTAGACCTCATCCAGCGATTCATCAATGATCTCGCCATACCCCTCTGTAGCGGCGAAAGAGCCGACCTCTTCACGCTCCATATCAAAAAAGTCAATGTCATCAAGAAAACTACTCTTCTCTTCGTGACCAGGCACGACAAGATAAATATCCGCCCGCTCCTGCGGTTCTTCGTACCGAAAGAACTTTTTCCCAGCAGGCAGACTCACCATATTTATTCCATCGCTACCGTCATCAGACATGGCCACCCCCCTTGGCGGATTTAGATCTCATAACCTGAACTACCTGTCGCTTCCGCTCCAAAAGTTCAGCCAAGGCCCGTTCGTCCCCTTTCTCTTCAGCTTCTGCCAGCTGACCGGTGATCTCCTTAGCCTCTTCCTTGAGCCTTTTCCTTTCAATATGCTGGCAGTAATCGAGGATAACTTTTTCCATCTCATCCGCTGCATAGTCAGCCACTTCCAGGGCCGAGCTCAGCACAGAGTTTTTTAGATCATCCCCTTCCAGCATCGCGACAAACCGCCTCACCTCCAGACACCCATGTTCCTCATAATGCTCAATCATGCGATCCAGAATTCCCTGCGATTCCCTGTCTGCGATATAACCTTTCACCCCCTTTCCCTTGAGTAAGCCCATAAGGGCGGGCCTGTTCAGGCAGATACCTATAATCTGCCGCTCGACAATGGCCCCCTGCCCTTCTTCAGGACTTCTCCCTTCCAGCCTCCTCTCCTTGATCGTGTCCCAGAAACGATACTCTTCGATACCGGTCAGTTCGGCAAGCCTCTGGACATAAAGCCTCTTGACCACGTTGTCCCTCATTCCCTCCAGTTGAGGAAGAACGGTCTTTATGAACGCCTGTTTTCCTTCGACCGTGGAAAGGCCGCACCGTTTCATGTGAAAATCAAACGAGTAATCAAGGATCGTTCTCTTGGACTGCATCAGCTCTTCAAAGCCGGGAAGCCCCTTTTCTCTGATGAAGCTGTCCGGGTCATGTGCTTCGGGCAGGATGACCATCTTTCCGTTGATACCCATCTCCCCAAAGAGGCCGATAAGCCGCAACGTACTCTTCATGCCGGCCTCGTCTCCATCGAGCATCAACGTGATATTCTCCGTATAGTTCCTCAGCCTGGTTATCTGTTCCTCTGTTATGGATGTGCCAAGTGTCGCAACCACGTTGCGCACGCCGGCCTGGTACAAGGCAATAAGATCAAAGTATCCTTCCACAACGAGGGCTTCATCTTTCTCAACAATCTCCTTCCTCGATTTGTCTAATCCGTAGAGTACAGACCTTTTCGAAAAAACACCTGATTCCGGCGAATTGAGATACTTGGGAAGCGCATCTTTTTCAAGACCTCTACCTCCGAAGCCGATGACCTTGCTATTGACGTCAAGAATAGGTATGACAATCCGTCCACGAAAGATATCATAGATCTCACTGCCTCGCATTTTGAAAAGACCTACGGTGAACAGGAGATCAAGCGGAACACCAAGTCTTTTGGCAAACTCCTGCGTGTAACTCACCTTCTCGCTGTATCCCAACTTGAACTCGTCTATGGTTTTGGCGCTGATCCCGCGCCTCGTGAGGTATCCCCGGGCTGCGTCGGACTTCATAAGATTCCCGTGATAGTAGTCAGCAAGCTTTGAAAGCGCTTCCAGGAGGGGCGTCCTCTTACCGCCTGACCTGGTGGCCATTTTTATTCCAAGCTGATTGGCAAGGCTTTCCAGAGCTTCATGAAAACTGAGATGGTCATACTTCGCGAGAAAGTGGACCGCATTCCCGCCTTCGTGGCACCCGAAGCAGTAGTAGATCTGCTTCTCAACGCTCACGGTGAACGAAGGCGTTTTCTCCTTATGGAAGGGACAGAGTCCCAGAAAGTTTTTCCCGGCACGTCTCAGTTTTACGTATTGGGACACGACATCGAGAATATTTACCCGTTCCAGCACTGCGTCGAGTAAGGATGTCACTGCAGCTCCACTATGGTCACGCCTGAATTACGTTCATCCCCTTTCACCTCAATATGGGGAGTTTCCAGGAGATGATGCCTTATCGCGTCCATAAGCCTTCCTGTACCGATCCCGTGCACGATACAGAGCCTCGGCGTACCGTGGACGATTGCCCTGTCCACGAACCGGTCGACCTCGCGCAACGCCTCTTCAACGCGCATGCCTCTTACGTTCAACTCTGGTACATCGATATGAGGAACATGGACCTCCACTTGTTTGGCAATGGACTTCTCATGCTTCGGCACCTTGAAAAGATATTCGGTGTGTACTTTCATCCTCATGCCGCCGAGGTCTACTTCTGCGGTGCGTTTCTCTTCATCAAGACCCGTCACATAGCCATCGCGGCCCACTGATTTAACCTTGACGTGATCTCCGATCCGGATCACGTCGTGAGTTTTTTCGGGGCCTGTGTGCTTCTGCCGGAGCAGGTGCAGTCGATCCCGCGCCCGCTTGACTGAGGACCTCTCTTTCTTTAGTGCTTCCTTGTGGATCTCTTCCAGTTCCCGCTCCACTTCCGCAAGGCGCCTCTCGCAGCGTTCCTCAGCCGCTTTCAGAAATTCGTCACGTTTTTCCTTGAGAAGCGCGAGCCGCGTCCTGGTCTCTTCCCTCAGTTTTGCCAGGTGCATCCGTTCTTCCCTGAGTTTCCCCCGCTCTTCCTCAAGGCCCCGGACCAGGTCGTTGAGCATATACTCCTGCTTGCCAAGGTATTCATAGCTCTTGCTGATGATCTCAAGAGGCATGTCACAGTTTTCTGCAACGTGAATCGCGTTGCTGACTCCAGCCACCCCATAAAGAAGCCTGTACAAAGGTCTCATTGTGTCGCTGTCAAAGTCGGTTGCCGCATTGAGCGCAAATACTTGAGAGTATCCGTAGGCCTTGAGTAGGTTGAGGTGAGTGGTCACAATAGTCTTACAGCCTTTTTCAACGAATGCGTCAATAATTCCCATTGCCAGTGCCGAGGCTTCCTGCGGCTCTGTGCCTCCCCCAATTTCATCTATGAGTATCAGTTCACCCCCCCGGCACTTCTCGAAGAGGCCCTTTATTGCGCTGACATGTGCCGTGAAACTAGAAAGTTCCATGGAAATATCTTGTTCATCTCCAATGACTGCGAATATACCGGGGAAAAGGCTTATCCGCGGAGTTTCCCTGGCAGGAATGAAGAGTCCCGATGCTGCCATTGCCACAAGGAGACCAATCGTTTTCAAAGCCACTGTCTTGCCACCTGCGTTCGGCCCTGAAATGACCATGGCCTTCTTCTCTCTTTCCATCACTATGTCGATGGGAACAGCCCTTTCCTTCCTGGACATGATGATAAAGGGGTTCCTTGCCTCCCTTATCTCCAGCGACCCGTCTCTCGCTATCTGCGGCCGAACGCACTCGTACGCAAGAGAAAAGCGGGCCAGACAATGATAGAGATCAAGCTCCCTAATGGTCTCAAGGTTGGTCTCCAGCCGGTCCACATAGCCTCGTACCCAGCCCGTCAACTCACGCAGTATCCTCTTTTCCTCTTCCTTTTCCTCTTCCTCCAATATGCTTATCTGATTATCGAGTTCGACAACTGCCATTGGTTCAACAAAGGATGTCTTCAGGGTGTGAGAATAGTCATGGACTATACCCTGAAAGAATTGGTTGAAGTTCGGCTTCAGCGGTATCACGTACCTGCCGTTCCTTATAGCAACATACGTGTCCTGGAGCACCGGGCGCACGTCTTCCGAGTCCATCAGTTTTTCCAGATACTTCTTCACCCGCTCTCTCAGCTGAAAAAGATCTGATCTGATCTTGGACAGTTCATAGGAGGCGCTGTCTTCGAGGAACCCCTCCATGTTTATGGTTTTACGAATACGTCCATTTACTGCATTGAGGGGATCGATGCGCTCAAGTACGTGGTCGACGTAAGGCCTTTTGCCGAACGCACCCTTCAGAAAACCCACTATCTCTTTGCAGCGTACCAGAAAGTCGTGGAGTGCTATAAAATCTGAAACTTCAAGAACCAAATTTTCGACGGTGAGTTGGACGAGAGTGTCCCGCACGTCCGGAACATCAGTGAGGGGCGCAAGACCATTCCACTTTATCAGCTCCAGGACCGCTTCCAGCCTGTCCTGCCGCTCTTCTATTTCATCGATCTTGTCCGGAGACGAGACTGGTCTTAACCAGGAAATGAGGTCGTTGATCAGCGAGGTCGATGCGTGTGTTTTAATCACATCGAGCAGCTTCAGATAATCGATGTAGAGTAGGGTCTTGTCGATCATGCCGCGTTTAAGGGCTAATTCTGTACAGCTAGCCTTTGGCGCACCATCTCGCTCAACACCTTTCCATCAATCCTGGAAGAGTGTTTCTCCATCAGGAATTTCATCACCTTTCCCATATCCTTTGGGGTCTTGGCCTCTAATTGACGAATAGCTTCGTCCACCTCGCCGGCCAGCTCCGCAGCGGTCATCTGCGCAGGCACAAATTCCTGTAAGACCAAAAGTTCCTTCTCTTCCTTCTCAACCAGATCTTGTCTATTGCCCTTCTTGAAGCTCTCGATAGATTCAGAATGCTGTTTGATGAGTGTCTTCACCACCCCGTAGAACTCTTCCTCGGTGAGTGGTCTTACTTTTTCGACTTCTCTGTATTTGATTGCACCGAGAAGCATGCGCAAGGTTGAAACCCTCACAGCGTCATGCTCCTTCAGCGCCTTTTTGAGGCCCGCTTCGATATTCTCTTTAAAACCCATTGTTAGTACAGGCCCTTTTCCATCATCCTTCTCATCTTCTTGAGGGCCCTTTTCTTTGCGGCTAGAATCTTCTTCTTTCTTTTGACGCTCGGCTTCTCGTAATGTTCTCTCCTCTTAATCTCAGAAAGGATGCCAGTTCTTTCGCACTGCTTCTTAAACCTTCTGAGAGCACTCTCGAAAGGTTCGCCATCTCTTACGATAACTACCGGCATTCATTTTCGCCTCCCTCCCTCACCGATTGCGCTTCGAAGGATAAATTTAAACTTAACTCATCCGGCAAAGTCAACAGATTTAGTTGCCAGAGATTTAGCTATCAGGCTCTCGGCTCAAGGAAAGTGCTCTGCCATTGCAACTAATTGAAAATACTAGACTTGTTAACATTGCTTGTGCTCTTGTGAAATACGCAGCCCATCAACCTCTGGAAGCGAGAGGATTCCTGCGCATTACGGTGTGAGTTCTTTCAGCACCTGTAGAGATAATGTCTATGGGCACGCCGACAAGCTCTTCGATCCTCTGCACATACTTACGAGCATTGACAGGAAGGTCTTCAAATCGTGTAATACCTCGTGTCGAAGTTTTCCAGCCCGGCACACGCTCATAGACGGGTTCACACGCAACCCAGCCCTTCAACCCCATCGGCGGCTGCATTGATACCCTCCTGCCCATCCTGTACTCGATGCAGATATCCACGGTGTCAAATTCGTCAAGCACGTCCAGCTTCATGACTGCGAGGCCACGCACCCCACTCAGGGCCACAGCCCTTTTCACGATGACTACGTCGAACCAGCCGCATCTTCGCGGCCTACCTGTGGTTGCGCCGAATTCGCCTCCTTTCTGGCGAATCAGCTCACCTTCGGGGCCAGTAAGCTCTGTAGGAAAAGGCCCTTCGCCCACCCTCGTGGTGTAAGCCTTGCACACCCCCAACACGTAGTCAATGGCAGTGGGCGGCACGCCGGCACCACACGCCGCGTTACCCGCGATGGTGTTTGAAGACGTCACATACGGATAGGTGCCGTGATCAATGTCCAGGTACGTGCCTTGAGCCCCCTCAAAGAGGATATTCTTCTTCTTCCTTATGCCCTCCTGAATCAGATACGGAGTATCCGCAACGTAATCCTTTAGAACGCTTCGGTAACCGGCATACTCCTTGAGCACTTCCCGCAGACGCAAGGGCTCTCCCTTGTAATACCGCTTGATCAGAAAATTCTTGATCTTCAGATTCTCGCGCACCTTTTCGGAAAAAAGTTTCCTGTCGAGCAAGTCCACGACCCTGATACCCAACCTGCTTGCCTTGTCCTCATAAGCCGGGCCGATGCCTCTTCCCGTAGTTCCTATCTTTCGGCTTTCCGTAGCTGACTCTCTATATACATCCATCTTTTTGTGATAGGGCATGATAACATGGGAAAACGCACTCACCTTCAGACGCCGCGCGTCCTCCATGTAACCAAGCTTCTTCAATTCCTCTATCTCACTAACAAGCACCGACGGATCAAGCACCACACCGTTGCCAATGACGCAGACCTTTGCGGGGTGAAGTATACCCGAAGGGATAAGATGGAGGATGATCTTCTGATCCCCCACCACAATCGTATGGCCGGCATTGGCACCACCCTGGTAGCGGACGATGATGTCAACAAATTCACTAAGCAGATCGATGATCTTGCCTTTGCCCTCATCGCCCCACTGAAGGCCGAATGCCACCACGTTTGCCATGAATTACCCCTCCTCAACGGAAAGAAATCAGCCGCCACGAACGGGATATCATACATTTTTTCCTCCGGACAGGTCAACCAAACGAACTCTTTCCACAGCCGTTCCATTGGTTCGATTGGTTTGATTAGTCTCATTGGTTGAAGGATACAACCGACACGTTCTTCTTAACCAGTCAACCAATCAGACTAATAGAAGAATGGCCTGTAAACTCAAGCCTTACTTTGCCCGACTCTTTGCCCGACTCTTTTTTCTTGACAATTTTCGAGTGATGAAATACGAATTAGGAGGGGATTGGGCCACGGCGCCGCGCCGATGCGCTTTGGATCCAACGACATTTATCTTATTCCGGTCGCACGTAAGGCTTTACAATTTTCTAATGGGGGGCAAACATGGCAGAGCAGGAGCGAAGGAGCTACAAAAGTTTCGCAGAAGTGAAGCAGACGCTTTCTCCGGCAGAGGAGCGTTTCGAGCGCTGGCGTAATACGGTTGGCCTCTTTCTCGGGCCTATCGTTGCAATCATTCTGGCCTGGATGCCTATGCCCAGCCTGACGTACCCAGCCCACACCCTTGCTGCCATTATTGGATGGATAGTCGTCTGGTGGATCTGCGAGCCTATCCCTATACCGATGACCGCTGTCGTGGGTGCTGTCCTCTGTGTGTTGTTCGGAGTGGCCCCAGCCGCAAAAGTCCTTGGTCCCTTCGCCGATCCCACGATATTCCTATTTCTCGGCAGCTTCATACTGGCTGAAGGCATGGCGGTCCACGGTCTCGACAAGCGGTTCGCCTTCGGGATCATGTCGCTCAAGTGGGTCGGCAACAGTGCCGGAAGATTGCTCTTTGTCTACGGCGCTATTTGCGCGTTCATTTCCATGTGGATCAGCAACACGGCGACCACTGCCATGATGTTCCCTGTCGGCTTGGGTCTCGTTTATGCAATGGCTGACATCCTTGCCGCAAAAACGGGGAAACCGGTCGATGCGACAAGGTTGCGCTTCGGCACCGGCATCATGCTGATGGCCGCCTATTCCGCCTCTGCGGGCGGCATCGGCACACCCGTCGGCACACCACCAAATCTCATCGGTATGGCAATGATCGAAAAATTTGCTCACATAAAGATCCCGTTCTTCCAGTGGATGCTTTTCGCCATCCCCCTCCTCGTCATTATGTATATCTTGCTCTTCGTACTCCTCTATGCGCTTCATAAACCCGAAATGAGCCACATCGAGGGGAGCCACGAATACGTGAAGGCAGAACTTGCGAAACTGGGCAAGTGGACGCCCGGCCAGCGCAACGCACTGATCGCTTTTCTCGTCGCCGTAGTCCTCTGGATTATACCCGGATTTCTCGCGGTCATCTACGGCGCGACGTCGGCCGAGTCAAAAATGTACAACACGAAGGTGCCTGAGGCTGTCGCGGCCCTGATCGCCGCCGCTCTCCTTTTCATTTTACCTGTCAACTGGAAGGAGAGGGAGTTTACCATAAGCTGGAAACAGGCAACCAAGATCGACTGGGGCACGCTCCTCCTTTTCGGCGGCGGCCTCACGCTGGGCAACCTCATGTTCGAGACAAAGCTGGCGGAGGTCATCGGCAAGAATCTCCTGGGCCTCAGCGGTGCCAGCTCAATGTGGGGCATCACTTTTGCCGCAATCATCATATCGATCCTCGTGAGCGAAGCAACATCCAATACGGCAGCGGCCAATATGTGCGTGCCTGTCATGATCTCGCTCTCTATCGCCGCAGGCATCAACCCGGTCCCACCGGCCATAGGAGCGACGCTTGGTTCGAGCTGGGGATTCATGCTGCCCGTCTCGACCCCGCCGAACGCGATTGTTTATGGGTCGGGAATGATCCCGATTACCAAGATGATACGGGCCGGCGTTTTCTTCGATATTGCAGGTGCCATCGTAATCTGGATCGGGCTGCGTATTCTGCTGCCCCTCGTAGGCCTCGGATAACGGCCCTGGGCAGACGGGCCGGCCCCTTATCCAAGGAGATTCCAAAACGGTGCGATCCTGACCTAAATTGATCTTTTCTGCACGAGCCGATTCCTGAAAGATTGGCTTTGTACTTTGAGCAAAATTATGTAATATTACAGCCATCCCGGGCTTCTTTGGAAAAAGCTCAGAACCGAAACGATCGGAGGTTATAGTAGGAAGAAGATGATAACGGCAAAAAAAGTCTACCGCCTGGAAGACGGTGACTGGAAAGCAATCAGGCCGGATTTGACCAAAGGTATTGTGGGAAAAGGCCTGGTGCCGAAAGGAACAAAGCACGCAGATGTCACCGTGACAAGGGTGGAACCGGGAGGCGGGTTTTCGCTTCATCGCGATCTGTACCACCACGTCCTTTATATTTTTCAGGGGAAAGGAGAGGTCCGTCTCGGGGAAGACATCTACCCCATTGGTCCGCAAACTGTCGTCGAAGTGCCGGCCGGGGAGGTTCACGCATACAGCAACAACGGGGATAAGGAGATGATACTCCTTACCATCAATATTCCTGTCGAGTAGCAAAGATTTCGCAGGATGAAACATCAGGAGTCAAAACTCTCAGGAGAAACTCTTTTTCAGCAGCCGATCTTCGTCAGGCCCTTGAAGCACAAAGTCGCAAGGTTAGCTGACATTATCAAAAGGAGGGATACGGAATGCGCATTATCTTGTTGGGAGCACCAGGAGCAGGAAAGGGTACGGTTGCAAAGCTATTGACGGCCCATGATGGCTCAGTCCAGATATCGACCGGAGATATCTTGCGGGCGGCTGTTAAGGCAGGATCGGAACTGGGCAAAAAAGCAAAAGGGTACATGGAGCGGGGCGAGCTCGTGCCCGATTCACTCATCATGGAGATCATGGAGGCGAGGCTACAGGAGCCTGATTGTGGAAAAGGTTTTATACTTGATGGATTCCCGCGCACCATTCCTCAGGCCGAGGATTTGAAGAAGCTGCTCGCCAAACTAAAACTGAAACTGGACCTAGTCGTAAATCTTGACGTACCTCGGGAAGTAATACTCGACCGACTCACCACGCGGCGCACCTGTTCCAATCAGGACTGCCAGGAGATTTACAACATCAAAAGTAAGCCAGCGTCACCCGACGGGAAATGCCTGAAGTGTGGTTCGCCCGTCGTTCAACGCGCTGATGAGACCGTAGAAGCAATTACGACGAGGCTTGAAACGTACAATCAGAAGACTGCTCCGCTGATAGGCTTTTACGAAAAAGAGGGCATGCTCAAGAACATCAGCTCTCTGAGCAGCGAGCAGACAGTGAAGGAGATCACTGCAGCAATTAGAAGGTAGGAAAAATATAAAGCAGGTTGAGGTTGGGTTTAAGGTTAAGGTTAAAAACAGAGCGTGCCTGGACAAATGCGGAGATGTAAGGACTAAGGACCGAGCGGCCTTATTTTGCGGTTTGCGTTGCCTTTCTTAACCTCAACCTTTGCGTTTGTCTTTACCTCAACCTGTTTTCTTCTCAACCTTAACCTTTTTTATCTCTTTCCTGATCTAGCCTCTTAGCCGCTTGTAAACAAGACTGGCAATAAAAAGGATGAAGTTGAGTATGACTATCGTTGCGCCAGTCGGAAGATCCAGCACAACCGACAAACAAGTGCCTGCTATGACTGAAAGCACCGATATACCCGAAGCAAAGGCCATGGTTCCCCTGAAACTTCGCGCAATCTGCAGTGCGGTAACCGGCGGCACTATCAGAAGAGAAGATATGAGCATGATCCCCACCACCTTCATGGCAAGAACAACCGTCAGAGCGCTCAGAAGCACGAGGATCATATTGATCCGTCCGGTCTTGATACCCGAAGCCCGGGCCGATTCTTCGTCAAAGGTCAAAGACAAAAGCTCGTGGAAGAGCAGTAAGACTGTGGCGATCACACCGAGCGAGAGGCAGAGCGAGGTGACGACCTCGCCTTCGCTGATGGCGAGGATGTTTCCAAACAGGTAACTGAACAGGTCAATGTTAAACCCGCCTGCGACACTGGCCAGGACTATGCCGCCCGCTATCCCGAGGGAAGAGACCATGCCTATAGCAGCGTCACCAAAGACGCGAGCCCTCTCAATCAGCTTGAGGATAGCGACTGAGCTGGCCATTACTATAGGAATTGCAGCATAAAGAGGAAAGATGCCAAACAGCATGCCCATGGCAACACCGCCGAAGGTGACATGGGCAAGACCATCTCCGATCAGGGAAAGACGCCTCAGGACAAGAAAGACACCCAAGGTGGAGCAAGAAACGGCAATGAATGAGCCAGCGAGCAGTGCCCTCTGGATGAAGCTATGGCTCAAAAAATCGACTATTTCCAAAGCTCTGAACTCCTGCTCCGTTTCTGCCCGAGGCATAGCCTCTCAATCATGACGATGGCAGATAACATGCTGTGAGAATGTTCCGAAGTATTCACCCATGTCGGCAGAAAAACAGAATTCGTCGAAGCTTCCGTGAAAGATCACCTTCTTGTCAAGATACAAAAGAGTGGAAGCATATTTACCGATGCTTCCAATATCATGCGTCACGATGAGAATGGTTGTCCCGCTGGTCTCATTCAGGTCGCGCAACACGCCGAAGAAATGTTCCCTGATCTCCGGGTCAAGGGCAGCGGTGGGTTCGTCCAGTATGAGAAAATCTGGTTCGTTCACCAGGGCGCGGGCGATGAATACCCTCTGTTGTTGCCCTCCGGAAAGCTCCCCTATCAGCTTGTTCCTTATGTCCGCGATATCCATCAGCTTCAGAACACGCTCTATGGACTCTGCCTCATATTTGAAGGGGCGTCGGGGAAAGCTGTGTCTTGAAAGAAGCCCAAGACCTACGACCTCTTTCACCGTGGCAGGAAAGTGCGGGTTAAAAGCCGCTGGCCTTTGAGGAACGTAACCAATCTTATTCCAGCGGCTGAAAGTCAGGGGAGTCTCCTCAAAAAGTGTGACAGAACCTGTGTCAGCCTCAGAAAAACCGAGGATGACCCGGATGAGCGTAGTCTTTCCCGATCCATTAGGCCCAACAAGACCGCAATAGTCTCCTGCGTTCAACGTAAACGTCACGTTCGAAAGGACCTGAATCGAGTTGTAGGCAAAAGAAACCTGATGCGCTTCGACCGCTATCGACATTCCAGACCAACCTTCAAGTTTGTGAGATTCTCCTCCATGATCTCAAGAAACGTGATACCGCGTGCCATCTCCTCCCGTGTCACATTATGCGCACCATTCAGTTTCAGCATGTGCGCTCCTGCCTCCCTCGCAATTATCTCAGCCACACGCGGCGTGATGAGCTCCTCATAGTAAATATAATGCACATCATATTTTTTCAGCTGTTCTTCCAATGCTACAAGTCTCCTGGCCGTGGGCTCCGCATCGGGCGAGCCGCTATAAGCGGACACATAGACAAGATGGTAGCGCTTTGCAAGATAATTGAAGGCAAAGTGACCACCATGGATGATGACATGTTTCTTACACGTGGCGAGCACCCGCTGATACTCAGCATCCAGTTGAGCAAGCTTCTCTTTATATCCTTCCGCATTCCTCGTGTAATACTCCTTATGAGCCGGATCTTTCATTACAAACCCTCGCAGAATGGTGTCTACCATCTTCCGGGCGTTGGCAAGGTCGAGCCAGATATGAGGGTCTATATCGGTTCTGTAGCCCTGATCCTCGCCCCCTCCCGGAGCCCTTCGATCGAGGACATAGGGGCCTTTCTCCTCTCCGGGGAGGATGCCTGCGCTGGCATCAACCACGACAAGCTGTTCAGCGTTCACGCTTCTCAGGAATGTTTGTACCCACGGCTCCATCTCCCGCCCCGTGTAGATAAAGAGATCGGCGCTCTCCAGTTTGAGAATGTCGCCAGGCTTTGGCTCAAAACTATGGGGCTCCACCCCCGGTGGCAGCAGAAGGCTCACATCCGAACGCTCTCCTCCAACCTGTTTTGCAAAATCGTACAGAGGGAACAGGGTTGTGACAATCTTCAGTCTTCGCTCCACCGGGCCCTTATCCCCAGACTTACTGCACCCCGCTAACAGAACCGCGAGAAAGAGCACCGCGACAAATAGACAAATACATCTCTTATCTGAACGATACCTCTTCACGAGATCAACCAGCCAGGCACTCCTTGCAATGACCATAAACCTGCACGAGATGGGAAACCACAGCGCCTTTCAAACTTTTCTTGACTTCTCTATCGATAACCTCGAGCCCGCAGAAGCTGAGGTCTTCCACTTTGCGACACGAAAGGCAGACAAAATGATGGTGATGATAGCTGTTCGGACAAAAGTAGTAGTAGAGTCTCCGATCGGGATGAACGATCTTAATGAGCACCCCGCACGCTGACAGTTCCTCAAGATTCCGGTAAACCGTGGGTAGGCCGGCCCGTGTTGATCTTCTCCTCATGCGCTTCCACACTTCTTCGGGAGTCAAATAGATCGACTCGGAAGCCAGAATCTCGAGTATCGCAAGCCTTTTGGGCGTCGCCTTTAACCTCAATTCTCGCAGGCGTTTATCAAAGCCTGTATTCATCGCATCTCGTCTAAATGGAAATGATTTCTGATTATAGCGACTGGCCAGCGATGTGTCAAGGAGAACCAAAGCCGGGACTAAGTGGCCGTGTAAAGAGAATCGATGAGCTGCTTATACTTCTGCAGCACGACACGCCGTTTGACCTTGAGGGTAGGCGTAAGTTCTCCCGCTTCAAGAGTCAGTTCGCGGTCCAGCAGGGCGAAGGGGCGGATCTTTTCAAAGTCAGCGAGACTGCCTGTCAGCCTCTGAATCTCCCGACGGATGAGCCCTCGTACTTCGGGAGCGCCGATAAGCCGTGCCGCGTTTTCTGCATCGGCTTTGATCGCCTGCGCCAGCGCCCATTCTTTGAGCCGGCCGAATGCAGGCACGATCAGGGCTCCGATTGTGCTTTGGCGGTCGCCGACTATCACCGTCTGAAAAATGAATGGGCTCTGAAGCAAGAGCGCTTCCAGATGCTGTGGCAGAACCTTCTTTCCGTTGGCCAGCACGATCAGGTGCTTCTTGCGATCTGTGATGACGAGGTACCCATCTTCATCAATCCGGCCTATGTCACCGGTGTGAAGCCATCCATCCGGTTCTATGGTCTCTCGCGTCTCTTGTGGTCTCTTGTAGTAGCCCTGCATAACGTTTGGACCGCGAACGAGAATCTCTCCGTCATCGGCGAGTCTTACTTCGACCCCATCAAACGGTCTGCCCACTGTACCAAATTTGATTTTTCCTGGAGGATTCACGGTCACGAGCGGTGAAGTCTCGGTCAGTCCGTACCCCTCCATTATTGGGAGGCGCATGGCCGAAAAAAAATTTAGAGTAGTCCTGGAAACCGGTGCTCCGCCTGCAAAGAAATATCTCAGTCGATCCAGGCCAAGGCGTTTCCGGATGGCGCTGAAAACAAGCCGATCAGCAAGCCACGCTTCAGACATGAGAAGCAGCCCCGCCTTCCTACCTCCCTGTGTCTCATCTGCCTTCTTTCGCCCAACAGAGAATGCCCAGGCAACGAGTTTCTGTTTGGGTAGAGCCTCTTTGGCCACAGCAGCCGTAAGGCCTTCCTCAAACATCTCCAACAGCCTTGGTACGACTGCCATATAGTGGGGCCTTACCTCTTCGATGTTCTGGCGAAGTCGCCGCAGATTTTCTATGTATGCAATAGTGGATCCCAGGCTTATGGGCAGATAATGATCCACCATTCTTCCGAAAACATGATTGAGCGGCGCAAAAGAGAGAAGGATGTCTCCCGGTTGAAAGGTCAGGACCTTCCTGGCTGTGGTGTAGTTGGAAACAAAGTTGCTGTGCGAGAGTATTGCACCCCTGGGATCTGCCACGGTTCCGGACGTGTAGATGATACTTGCCCAATCCTCGGGGCTAACGGATGACCAAAGCTTTTCATATTCTTTATCATCGAGAGGCGCACACTCGGCCTCTCTCAGGATCGCCTCGTAAGAGAGAACGTTCTCATCTCCAGAACCCGGTCGGTTAATGCTGATGATGCGAAGATCCGGAAACTTTTTCTTGACAGTAAGGGCTTTGCCAAGCTGCTCCTGGTCCGAAACGATCAAGCAGTTAGCCCCCGAGTCGGCTACGATGAATTCCACCTGCGCGGCGGGAACAGTGGGGAATATGCCCACGTTGACCGCACCGATGTGCAGGATGGCAAAATCAGCAATGGCCCACTCAGGCCTGTTCTCGGAAAGAAGCGCCACCCTGTCTCCTTTACCGATGCCGAGGGACAGCAAACCTCTGGCCAGCAGGCGCACCTGCTCGCCCATCTCCCGGTATGTAATGGCTCGGAACCTGACATCGACTTTGCGAAGCAGTGCGGGATAATCCGCGAACTTCCGGATGCTTCCCTGGAACATCCCGCACAACGTCTCAGCCATGCCTGTCTCCCCTACCCTCCGTCCCGGCTCTTTTAACCCGCAACGCGTAACTCGGAACTCGGAGCGTCTTTTCCTTCCCGTGCAAAATAGAGGAAGATCGCTCCGATGACAAAAAGAACGATAATGGCCATGATCGAATACCGGGGATTCCCTGTCACAACCGCTACCAAGCCCATC
>Ga0335070_10004119_pt1 | contig 16957 bp, 11 predicted proteins | sample Lox_Sample_13_FD_206722 | JGI IMG/M metagenome (GOLD analysis project Ga0335070, IMG submission 206722) | Soil microbial communities from Loxahatchee National Wildlife Refuge, Florida, United States - Lox_Sample_1.3 | ecosystem: Environmental > Terrestrial > Soil > Wetlands | place: USA... | reverse complement strand
TGGAAAGTACGCCTACAAAGACGGAATGACCCTGACTGACCTGGTTCACTCCTACCAGGACCTGATGCCCGAGCCGTACCGGCAGCACGCCGAGATTATCCGCCTGAATCCTCCGGCCTTCGAGCCCGAAATTCTCGCTTTCAATCTCGATGACGTCTTCACCGGCAAGCAGCCCCAACTTCAACTCAAGCCCTTTGACACAGTGCGAATCTTTGGCCGCTTCGATTTCGAAGATCAGCCCGTCATCACGGTGACGGGCGAAGTCCGTGATCCCGGAGATCACGTTACCAACGGCGCCACCAATCTCCGCGACGCTGTCTACCTGGCGGGCGGCGCTTCACCGGAGGCCGAACTGGATGACGTCCAGGTCTTCCGAGAAACTGATGGCGGCAAGCTGCGCGTGCTGAGCGTCAATCTGCGCAAAGCTCTCGACGGGGATAACGACGCCAACATCGCGCTCCAACCGAAAGACCGGGTATTCATTCACCGCAGTATCGCCAAGCTCGACCCTCCGCAGGTCAATATCCAGGGAGAAGTCGCGCGCCCCGGGAAGTACCCGCTGGGTGCCGAGATGACCGCCGCTCAACTTGTGCGTCTTGCGGGAGGTTTCAAACGCGGCGCGTTCACCCAGGAAGCCGACCTCACTCGCTACGTTGCCGACCGGGGGAGCCGCATCGAGAGCGAGCAATTGTCGGTTCCGATCGGACAAGCTTTGGCGGGCGAGCCTGACACAGATGTCCGGTTGCGCGACGGCGACGTCCTCACCATTCGCCAGTTGTCCGGGTGGGCCGATGTCGGAGCCACCATCACCGTGAAGGGAGAAGTAATTCATCCGGGCACCTACGGTATTCAGGAAGGCGAGACGCTCAGTTCGATCATCGCCCGCGCCGGCGGCTTCCGGGCAGACGCGTATCCCTATGCTGCCGTTTTTGAGCGGGTGCAGGTTCGCGACATTGAAGAGAAGAATCGCGTGCAGCTGATCAGCGAGTTGCAGGGAGAAGGTGCGGAACTGAAACTCACTTCGACCACGGAACCTGAAGATCCCGCCGCGCGCCAGGCATCTCTGCTGCAATGGAAGACGACCATCGAGAGTCTCCAGCGGACGCCGCCGGCGGGCCGCTTGGTAATTCACATCTCCAACAACCTCCATACCTGGGCAAACACGCCGGCCGACATCCAGGTTCGGGCCGGGGACTCGATCTACATACCCAAGAAGCCTAATTTCGTGATGGTCGACGGGGCGGTGTACCACGGAACCGCCGTCACGTATCGGCCCAACAAGAGCGCGGGCTGGTATCTGAAGCAGGCGGGCGGACCCAGCAACATGGCGAATAAGAAAGCCATCTTTGTTATCCGCGCCGACGGGTCCGTTATTGGAGGCGGAAAGGGCATGTTTACCGGCGGAGTCATGGACGCTGCGCTTCAGCCCGGCGACATGGTCATCGTTCCCGAGAAAGCTTTCGGCGGCACCTCGCGCTGGAAGAACTCTCTCCAGGTCGCCCAGGTGGTTTCGGCCATCGGCATTGCAGTTCAGGTAGCTCGCGGGTTCTAACGAGGCCGTCGATGTTTCTCGCGAGAATCTTCTCTATGTTCGCCTTGGTGACTATCGCTTGCACGACTGTCGTGAGCCAAACCCCGACGGGTCTCTCCGGCATGGATGGTGTCAGTCTCACGGACGCCCCAGTGGCGGTGGTTGACCATGGCTCGTTAGAACCCGGTGCCGATCCTCAGAACCGCCTGCTCATCCCGTTCCTGAAACACATCGCGAGCGATCAGAAATACTTCTGGATGACCCCAGCCCACCTCGATGAGCCGAGCCTCAAAGTGTTTGCCGGCTTCACCGGGTTTACGGGTCTCTTGATCGGTGGCGATAGCTGGATCAGCCGGCAGGTCTCGGCCAGGCCGAGCCGGTTGCAGAGCAGCCAGAATATTTCCAATTACGCGGTGTATTCCCTGATCGCCTCGGGTGGTGGCGCGTTCGTGCTGGGCAAAATCAAGAACGATGATCATATGGTCGAAGCCGGATTGCTGAGCGGCGAAGCGGCTTTGAACAGCACTGCCGTCGCCTATCTGCTGAAGTCCGTTACGCAGCGTCCCAGGCCGCTCGAAGGCAACGGAAATGGCACATTCTTTCAAGGAGGAAATTCGTTCCCGTCGGAACACGCCGCGATCGCCTGGTCGATTGCCAGCGTCATGGCCCACGAGTATCCCGGGCCGTTCACCAAATTTTTCGCTTATGGGCTTGCGTCCGCGGTTACCCTGACGCGCGTTACCGGCAAACAACACTTCTCCTCTGACGTCCTCGTCGGAAGCGCGCTCGGCTGGTATCTCGGCCGCCAGATCTATCGCACCCATCACGACCCGGAGCTGGGCGGCGCACCCTGGGGCAACTTCATCGAACCCAGCGACAGCAAGCCCGTACGCACTACCTTTCTCGGTTCACCGTCGGTGCCCCTCGATAGTTGGGTATATGCCGCATTCGAGCGTCTCGCGGCGCTCGGTTATCTCGACTCCGCGTATGTCGGTCTTCGTCCGTGGACTCGTTTGGAATGTGCGCGACTTCTCGAAGAAGTTGCCGACAAGATACGGTACCAGGGCATTGAGGACAGGGAAGCGACACGGCTCTACAGCGCGCTTGAAACTGAATTTCGCGAAACGAGTGCCGCTATCAACGGCGCTCCCAATCTCGGTGTGGCCTTGGAATCTGTCTACACCGGCGTCACCGGAATCTCCGGCCACCCTTTGCAGGACAGCTTTCACTTCGGGCAGACCATCATCAACAATTTCGGCCGCCCCTACGGCGAGGGATTCAATTCCTATTCCGGCGCCAGCGCCTACGCCGTCGCAGGTCCATTCGCGTTCTATGTCCGGGGTGAATATCAGCGCGCTCCCGGCACTCCTTCCGGTCCGACCCCGGTCTTGCAGGCGATTGCTGACGCCGACTTCACTCAGCCGGTTTCCAACGCCATTCCGCCGGCCAATCGTTTTCGCCTGATCGAAGGCACGGTATCGCTCAAGTTGAGCAACCTCCAGATCTCTTTCGGAAAACAGAGCGAGTGGCTCGGCCCCGGGCAATCCGGATCGCTACTCATGAGCAACAACGCCGAACCGATTCTCATGCTGCGCTTTGAATCGGTTTCGCCCTTCGAAATTCCTGGCATCTCGCGCCTGCTCGGCCGTGTGCGCACAGAATTCATGATCGGCCGCCTCGACGGTCACATCTGGGACTTTAATCCCCCAAACCTGATTGGCCCCGGCCTCAAGCAACAGCCATTCATTCATGAAAACAAAATCAGTTTCCATCCCACCGCGAATCTCGAACTGGGCGTGGGCGTGACCGCTATCTTTGCCGGACCCGGACTGCCGTTTACGTGGAGCAATTTCCTGAAGACGTTCTACTCGCACAAAGCGAGTGTGGCTGCTGGCAACCCAGGTAAACGTTTCTCGCAATTCGATCTGAGCTACCGCATTCCCGGATTGCGAAAGTGGGTGACCGCATATGTCGACACGCTCGTGGGCGACGAATACTCACCCATCGCCTCGACCCGACCGCTTCTCAATCCCGGCATCTACCTGCCGCAGGTCCCGAAGTTCCGCAATCTGCAAATGCGCTTCGAGGGCATCAACGAACCTTGGGAAGGGAAGACCAGCAACGAATTCCCGCCCGGATTCGTGTACTACGATCTGCGTTATCGTTCCGGCTACACCAACAACGGTAACCTGATCGGAACTTGGATGGGCCGTGCCGGCCTCGGTGGACAGGCCTGGGCCACCTACTCTTTCGCTCCGAGATCCAAGGTCGAAATCAGCTACCGCCATCAGGAAGTCAATCCCAGATTTCTCGAGGGTGGCCGCGCCAATGATTTTTCGGCGCTGGGAGAGCTCATGCTTGGTTCCCAGGCTTCTCTTCGTGCGTTTCTGCAATACGAGCAGTGGAAGTTTCCGCTGCTCGATCCAAGAGGACGCTCCGATCTGACCGTTTCCGTTCAGCTCACGTTCTATCCGAACCTGCGACTCCATAAATAGCGTGTCTCGCACCGCTGCCATCTCAACATTTTGATTTCGTCCCGCAAGAGGCCTTGATGAATCCGCAAGTGAGCACTGGCGATTCACGACAAAAACTAGCCCCGGAAGCGCTCTCTGTCCGTCTTCAGTTGGTCGGTGTTCCACGCAGGAACAACGCCGGCGCCCGTTTTTGGCGCTTTGCCGTCATCGCCGAGGTGATCGCCGACCTACTCACCATCACCTTTTCCGTCATGTTGGGTTATTTCCTCTATAACTGGATGTCGCTCGGCCGCCAGGTCTACTACGAGGTAAGCACGGTCTTCGCCGCTGCCGCGGCGTTTGCTCTCCTGATGATCCTGATGCTCTATCGGTCGGGCGCCTACCGCCGCGGCAAGAGCCTGCTGCGTGTCCGTGAAACCGAACAGGTTCTGCGCGTGTCGGCCGAAGCCTTCGTCGTCGCAATCACCGCGAGTTTCCTGTTCAGCTTCCTGTTCTCGCGCTGGTTGCTTACGCTCTGTCTCGTTCTGGTCCCGCTCGCGCTCTTTCTGCAAAAGAACGCTCTCGACGTCGTCATCAGCATTCTGCAATCGCACGGTTACGGCATGGAGCGTCTTCTGATCTACGGTGCCGGCTCTACCGGACGTCGCGTCCTCTCCGTCCTGACACGCTCGCCCAAACTCGGACTCGATCCCATCCTCTTTGTGGACGACGATCCCGCGAAGTCCGGCACAAGAGTGACGGCCAAAAGCAACGGACATCGCACCCACATTCCTGTGGTCCGCGGTCCGGTCGATCGCGACGTTCTTTTCCAATACGGCGTCGACTCACTCATCATCGCCGTGCCCTCGATCTCCCGCGACATGCTGCTATACATCAATGAGGAGGCTGCGCGCTCCAACGTCCGTGTCTTCTTTGTACCCAGCCAACTCTTGCTCGCGGACCCGCTCGTGGAGTACCGCGACATCGGCGGCATGCTCCTCGCATCGTTCGACAAGCCCGAACGCTGGGTAGGCCACGAAGTTGTGAAACGTGCTCTCGACGTTCTGGGTGCGCTGCTGTTGTTGACGGTAGGCGCGCCACTGCTCCTCTTGCTTGCGATTCTGGTAAAGCTCGACTCTCCGGGTTCGGCGTGGTTCCGGCAGGAGCGCGTGGGCGAAAACGGAACGCTTTTCAGAATGTTCAAGCTGCGGACCATGTACAACGACGCGTCTCCCTACGAGTTCTCGCCCACACAGTCCGCCGACTCGCGCATCACCCGCATCGGCCGCTTCCTGCGCAAAACGAGTCTCGACGAGTTGCCGCAACTCTTCAACGTCCTCGGCGGAAGTATGTCGCTGGTGGGCCCGCGTCCGGAAATGCCATTCATCGTCGATCAATACAGCGATTGGCAGCGCCAGCGCCTGCGCGTGAAACCCGGCCTCACCGGGCTGTGGCAGCTCAGCGGCGATCGTGCATTTCTCATTCACGAGAACATCGATTACGACCTTTATTACATTCAGAACCGCAATCTCTTCATGGATCTCGCGATTCTCCTGCACACGCCGGTATTCGCCATGCGCGGGATCTGAGGGCTAACGCGCGTTCGAGCCATTCACCAAACAATGGAAACTCTGAGACAACAGACTGCCGTTCGTGAGATGGAACCGCTCCCGCCTCTGGACTTTCCCTCCACCCCTGTGGTGCCCGAGCTGGCGTCGTCACCGCAGTTGTGGATGGATCGTCTGCAACTGCTTTGGGACTCGCGCCGCCTTCTCTACAGAACGGCGTTGTGGGCGCTGATCGTCGGCACGGTGGTCGCCTTTCTCATCCCGCGCCGTTTCGAGTCCACGGTTAGCATCATGCCTCCCGATCCACTCAAGGATAACGGCGCGATGCTTGCCGCCATGGGTGGCGCCGCCGGAATGTCTCCCGGACTCATGGCGATGGCCGGCAGTGTTCTCGGAGTCAAGAGTTCCGGCGATCTCTACTTGCAGTTATTGCGCAGCCGCACCGTACAGGATCGGCTGATCGACCGCTTCAATCTTCAGAAACAATACTGGGCGCGGTACAAACAGGACGCGCGCCGCAAACTCGACCGTCGCACCGAGATTATCCAGGACCGCAAGAGCGGAGTGATCTCTCTCACCTTCACCGACCCGGATCCGCGGCGCAGCCACGACATCGCCCAGGCTTACGTCGAAGAACTGAACACGCTGCTGGCCACCGTGAGCACATCTTCAGCGCGGCGGCAGCGTATCTTCATCGAGCAGCGTCTGATCACCGTGAAAGCGGACCTTGAAGATGCCGAAAAGCAGTTCAGCGCCTTCGCCAGCAAGAACACCGCCCTCGACATCAAGGAGCAGACCAGGGCTATGGTCGAATCCGCCGCCATGCTCCAAGGCCAGATGATCGCCGCCGAATCCGAGCTTCAGGGCCTCGAACAGATCTATACCCCCAGCAACTATAGGGTCCGCTCTGCCCAGGCGCGTGTCAGCGAACTTCGCCGCCAGCTCGAAAAACTCGGAGGCTCCGACTCCTCTCTCGGTTCGGACGTCACCGACTCCAAGGAACTGTATCCGTCTATCCGTAAACTGCCGGTGCTCGGCGTCCAATGGGCCGATCTCTACCGCCGAATGAAGATTCAGGAGACGGTTTACGAGTTGCTCAATCAGCAATACGAACTCGCCCGGATTCAGGAAGCGAAAGAAATCCCCACCATCGACGTGATCGACCCAGCCAATGTCCCAGAGAAAAAATCCTTCCCACCGCGCCTGCTCATCATCGCGCTGCTCATGACCGTCTCGCTGGCCGGAGCGATTGTCAAAATCGCGGCTTCCGCACGGATTCGATCGCTTCACGAGGACGATCCGCGCCGCATCCTGGCGATCCATGCCGGCAAGCGCCTTCGCGACCTTCGAAATCGCGTCGCGAGCCTCCATACCCGCAGAAACGGATCGGCACCGTACCTTTCTGACAACAAGGCCCAATGAGCTCAACGACGCCAGTCTCGGTGTTCGACAAATTTCGGCGATCGTCTCCGAGTGCGGTTGTCAGCGCGCTGCGCAATTCCAGGAACGCTCGCGCCGGTGCGACGAACGCCCTCTACAGCACCGCGGAGTATCTTGCCTTGCCGGTCTCGATGTTGGTGGCTGCTCCATTTTTGGTGCACCGTTTGGGACTTGAGCAGTACGGCATCTGGATGTTGGTGAGCGCGATCCTGGGCAGCGTCGGTATTCTGAGCACCGGATTTGGCGATGCCACGGTGCGGTACGTTTCTGCCTACCGGGGTCGCAATGACACGGCCGGAGTCGAGCGCACCATCCGCGCCACTCTCACGATTAATACCGCCCTGGGAGCGCTCTTCGGCCTGATCGTCTGGATCCTGGCGCCCTTCAGCGTTCATCACATCTTCAAGATCGATCCGGCGTTCCACCTCGCGAGCATTCAAGCCATTCGCATCAGCGCCGCGATCCTTGTTCTCCGCTCGATCGAAAGCGTGTTCGTCAGCACGCTGCGCGCTTTTGAGCGCTACGGCCCGCCCGTCAAACTGAATGTATTTCTTCGGACGATCGTGGTGATTTCCGCGGTCATTCTCGCAGCCATGGGGCAGGGCATTGTTGCCATCATGATCGCGACACTCTTCTGGTCTGCCGTGGTCGTCGTGCTTCAGGCCGTTGCCGCCCGCAAGGTCGCAGGTTCCCTGTATCCGATTCCGACGCTTCGCCGCGACGCTGTTGCCGAAGTGTTCGCCTTCGGTTGCTTCAGTTGGCTCCAGTCGCTGGCTGGGGTGACGTTCAGTTACGCCGACCGTTTCCTGGTTGGCGCCCTCCTCGGCACCGGTCCGGTGGCGATTTACGTTCTGTGTGTGCAGGCGACGCAACCGATCCACGGGTTGTCGGCCGCGGCCTTCAATTTCGTCTTTCCTCACATGAGTACGCGTCGCGAAGCCGGCGAGGTTCAGGGGCCACGCCGCGTTTACCGCCTTTCGCTACTCTGCAGTATCGGCATGTCGCTCGTTCTGGCGGTTCCGCTGGCGTTTTTTGGAAAGCCTCTCTTGACGATGTGGATGGGCGCTGCATTCGCAGCGCAGGCCCGCGTTCTGCTTGCGATACTGTCGGTCGCCCATGTGATTCTCGCCATCAACATCGTTCCTCATTACGCCCTGCTTGCATTCGGAAGCGTGCGCTATGTGTCGATGATAAACGTGTTCGGTGCCATTTTGTCTTTAGTTGGGATAGCCCTGCTGCTTCCTTCCACAGGTCTCATGGGAGCAGCTATTGGCCGGTTACTCTATGGGCTTCCTGTTGTATTCAATCTGGTGAAGATCAAGTGGGAATTTTCCAAGGCCTCGGTAAGGGAAGAAGAGCCGATCGCGGTCTCAGCATGAATCGTCCTATCCAACTCCAATTACGCCGCCGTGCACTGATTCAACACTTCCTGTTGCGGGAGGGCCCTCGATGATGGAGAGCAACGCTCCCGCGCTTCGTTTGATGTCGGCTGCCGATCGCACTGCGGCGGCATCGGCTGTCGCTTTCTGTTGCTTTTTCGCCAAGCCCCTTCAACTCGCGTTGACTTACCTGTTTTTCCAAGACAATCCAAAGCTCGGCACTGCCTTCAATATCGGTGTCTCATTACTGGGATTGTATTTGGTGATCCTGCTGCTGATTGCGTACGGATTTGAGTCGCGAAAGCGTATTTGGTCCCGACCAACGATGTGGGTGCTTGCGTACGCAACTTTATCCGGCGTCTCGCTACTGTGGTCGCAGTCCGAATCACTACTGCACGCTTTCGGGTATTGGATCGGCTTTGCGGCAGAAATAGTTACCGTAGTCCTTATCCTGCGCTCCGGCAGTACCGGCACCATTGCAGTTTACGCGCTCAAAGGATACGTCTACGCCAGTTGTGTCCTCGCATTGATTGCCTGGATGGCGCCGGGCACCTGGGAATTCCGCATGGGACAGCAAGATTATCTGCATCCCAATGTAATCGGAAATCAATTCGCTGTCGCCGCCTTGTTCGCTTTCTATCTCGGCCGTCACTTCTCGGGCGCCCGCCAGTGGAATTGGATGGGAATAATCCTGGTGTTTTCGTTGCTGAGAACGCTTAGCAAGGCCTCAATCGTTTCGTTCCTCATTGCCGGCGCGTTCTACGTGGTGAGGTATTCCAAAGTTTGTCTGCGCAATCAGTTGAAGGTAATCGCTGTGGCCACAATCATGGTCCTGCTTTCGTGGGGCCTCATCAGTGCATATGCCGATGTTTATCTCGAAGAAAACAACGTTGAGACGGTTACCGGACGGACCGTGATATGGGCGGTCACTTCTGAAATTGCCGCCGAGCGCCCCTGGCTCGGCCATGGATTCTATTCCATTCGCTCAGTCGTCCCTAACTTCGGAGAGTTTGAAGCGTGGCACGCTCACAACGATTTCCTGCAGCAGTTCTTCAGCTACGGGATCGTCGGATTGCTGCTCTCCCTAGTAATTTACGCGTCTTTCTATCGGCACCTCCGGCGATCACCGACATCGCCACAACTGGGCCTCGCCTCCGCGCTCCTGGTCTATGCGCTGCTGCACGGATTGACGGATGCGAATCATGCTGACCTAATGCTGCCCAGTTGCATGATCCTTTGGTTCGCTGAATGGGTTTCGGACGATCACATGTCATCGATTCCCGTGGTCGGCGACCGCTAACCAGAATTTCGGGGCATTAACTAAAAATAATCTCGCTCAAACCAGGAAGCATATGTCCAATCTCGCATTAATCTCAATCGTTACTCCTTCCTTCAATCAGGTTCCCTACATCGCAGAAGCCTTGCGTAGCGTGAAAGACCAGCGATTTCCAGCGGTGGAACACATCGTCATCGACGGGGGTTCCACCGACGGTACCGTCGAATATCTGCAATCGCTGAGCGGGCACCCAGATTGGCGGCACCTGCGTTGGATCTCCGAACCCGACAACGGCCAGAGCGAGGCGCTTAACAAAGGTTTTCGCATGGCCACCGGAGGTGTCATCGGTTGGCTGAATTCGGATGACCGCTACCGTCCCGGCTGTTTCGAAAAAGTTGCTGGCGCATTCTCCACCAACTCTGCCGTTGACGTTCTCTACGGCGACTTCACCTGGATCGATGAGCATGGCCGATTCCTCCAGATCCGACGGGAAGTGACTTTCAACCCATTCGTCTTGCTCTATCACCGCACGCTTTGTGTTCCGTCGCCCTCGTCGTTCTTTCGAAGAAAAATATTCGACGACGGGAATTTCATCGACGTCAGCTTCGACTACTCCATGGATTGGGAGTTCTTCGTTCGTCTGCACTTAAATGGATACCGCTTCCAGCATCTGCAGGCTACGATCGCTGACTTCCGTTGGCAACCCAACAGCAAAAGTTCGAAGTGTCTCGCCGGCCAGCATCGCGACCGCGATCGCATCCTCGATCAGTATGCGGCTCCATTGCAGAAGTGTCCGCCGGCAACCCGCCCGCTCTGCCTGCTCGGCCTTCGCAGCGCCGCTGCACTCCGTTACTGGTCTGAAAAATTTGTCCGCGGATATTACTTCGAACGCTGGTTTCAATCGGGATACGAACTCCGCTAAAAACATCGCTCCCATGACCCCGGCTGAAGCGTGCTGTTCAATCCGAAATCTTCGCAATGCCGGTGGCCTGGAATCTTTCGTCTCGCGGTGGCTTCCCCTCGGCCCCTTTCGCCGCATCCTGATCAAGCCGAATTGGGTCCTTCACCAACAGGACCCCGCGTTCCCGATCGACGCCCTGGTTACGAGTTCGGAACTGATTGATGCTGTCCTCGAAGCGTGCCTCGAAAAGTATCCGACACTCGATGAAATCACCGTCGGCGACGTGCCGCTCCAAAGTTGTGACTGGGATCTGCTCGTCAGGCAATCAGGCGTCGATCGCCTGATCGCGAAATATCAGGGATATCGCCAGCCCCGGATTTACTTCCGCGATCTTCGCCGTGAAAGCGTGCTGCTAAAGTCTGGATACATGGTCCCCTCCGCCCACAATGGGCACGGAGATCCTCGCGGATATCAGGAGATCAGGCTCGATCAGGACAGCTACCTGGAAGAAATCAGCCATAGCAAAGATCGCTTCCGCGTTTCCGATTACAGCCCGCACGAAACCAGCAGCAGTCACTCGCCCGGCTTTCATCGCTATCTGATTGCGCGCAGCGCGCTCGAGTGCGACTTATTTATCAATCTGCCTAAGATGAAGACTCATCAGAAGTCAGGGCTCACCGGAGCTCTCAAGAATCTGGTCGGAATCAACGGAAACAAAGCGTATCTCGTGCATCATCGTCTGGGAAAGCCTGCCGACGGCGGGGACGAGTTTCCTCCAAACGTCAGCTCCCTGATCCGGCTGCAAAATCGTCTTCGCGAACAACTGCAAAGCCGTTCTCGCCTGGCATTCTCGATCCTCCGTCCTGGATGGAACGCGCTGAAGAAACTCGCGGGCATTCGCACCCAAGGCACTTCCGACAATCTGGACCGCAAATTCTATATCGCCGCGGGCTCGTGGTATGGCAACGACACGGTCTGGCGCATGATTTACGACCTGAACCGCATCATTCGCTACGGGCATCCGAACTTGAACAAGCTCAGCAACACCCCGCAGCGCGAGTACGTCGCCATTCTCGACGGAGTCACTGCCGGAGAAGGCAATGGTCCTCTTCAGCCGCTGCCGGTGAGTCTCCGAGTCGTGGCGGCCGCCCGCGATCCCTTTCTCCTCGATACGGTTGCGGCTCGCCTCATGGGATTTGATCCCCAGTCGATTCCGATGCTTTCCGCTCGCGGGTCCTTCCTCGATCCCGAATGGGGACATTTCGACTCCGCCCGCGTTCCCATTGAAATTGATGGCGACCTTTGCTTAGGAATTGACCCGATTCCCGTGATGCATAGGTTTCGTCCCGCCCCGGGATGGAAGGGCCACATCGAACTCCAAAGAGAGACGGTAGTCGCGTGAGTATGAAATCGTTTGTTTACTTTTCTTCGCAAAGTGCCTTTCATTCTCGCGTGCGCCAGTATCTGCGTGAATTCATCGAGCTTGAACGCAGCTCGATCTCGCGGGTCAAAGAATTGCGGGATCAGCGGCTGGAATCGCTCCTCCAGCAAGCGGTTTGCGAGGTGCCTTTTTATCGCGACCGCATCGACACGCCGCACCCGGACTTATCCGACTTTCCAATTCTCACCAAGGCCACTCTTCGCGAAAACTTTCTCTCGCTGATGACGCGCAGCCTGCAACTCGAATATTCCGGCAAAAAGCGCAAGGCGCCCTACTCGTGGCTGGAAGTCAAAACCGGGGGGTCTACGGGCGTCCCTACCAGCGTGATTCACGACCGAGAATTTCGCGACCGCGGACGCGCCGCCCGGCTCTACTCGCAACGGCTGTGCGGTTTTCCCTTCGGCAAACCGTTCTTCCGCCTCTGGGGCAGTATGCAGGAAATCAATCATGCCCGAACCTCCTGGAAGACTCGGTTGCAGAGCTATCTCGGCAATGAAACATGGCTGAATGCCTTTCAGATGCAAGCAGGGGACATGCGCCGTTATCTTGCCGCCATCAATGCGAGCAACGTTGAGCACCTGATGGCCTACGTTGACGCCGCCGCTGCGCTTGCCCGCTTTGCGAAAAAGGAGAGCGTCGCGGTTCGGCCACTCAAGTCGATCATGGCCTGTGCAGGCACTGTAACGGACAGCTCGCGCGCTCTTCTTCAGGAGGTCTTTCGCGCCCATATTCACAATATGTATGGGAGCCGCGATTGTTCCAGCATCGCCTGCGAGTGCGAGGCAGGCGGGCTCCACTATTATTCCCCTCATCTCATTCTTGAGGTCGTCGATGATGACGGGCGCCTGCTCCCGCCCTGCCAGTGCGGACGGCTGCTGGTCACGTTACTTTCCAACCGTTCGTTCCCGATCATCCGTTACGAGATTGGCGACGTCGGATCGCTGGCGGACCGCGAGTGTGCTTGCGGCCGCCCCTTTCCGTTGATGCATTCCATCGAAGGCCGCTCTGTGGAATTCCTCAGCAGCACGGACGGTGGTTACGTTTCTCCCGTCTACATTCGGCACCTCATCGGCGTCGTTCACAATTCCGGCCTGATCAGGAAGTTCCAACTTGTCCAGCATTCGCGCTTCGACTTCGAATTGAAGCTTGAACTTGATGCCGGATTCACTGATGACCGTCAACAGGAGACCCAGCGCCTGCTCGATCGCGATCTCACGGCGGTGCTAGGCAGGGAAGCGCGAATTCGCCAGGTCCAGGTTGCGGAGATTCCCTGCTTATCCAGCGGAAAGTTCCTTTACACCATCAATCACTATTTGCCCACGAATGAAAATTCTGTTCTCTCACACTCCGCCTGATCTATACGGCGCGAGCCGATCCTTGCTGCGCCTGACGTCGCGTCTGGCTAAAGACGGCCACCAGGTTCGGGTCATACTCGGCGCTGACGGCCCGCTTCGTGCCAAACTCGAAGCCGCCGGTATTGAAGTCAAGGTGCATCCGCGCCTGGCCGTGGCGGATCGCAGAACATCGAAAGATGTTTTCGGGATTATCGGCCTACTCGTTTCGTTCTGCGTTTCGACCGCGTACTTTTGGGGCGTTTATTCGCGGTTTCGTCCCGACATCGTTCATACCAATACCGCTCTTATCCTCACTCCCGGATTGGTTGCCAAACTCCGTGGGATTCCGCACGTCTGGCATGTTCGCGAGGTCTTCTCCGACGTTCCCGGCTGGTGGCGCTGGTACCAGTGGTATGTAGTGTTCTTCGCGACACAGATCGTCTGCATATCGAAAACCGTCGCCAGCCAGTTCAGTTCCCGGATCGGGCCGGGAAAGATCGTTGTCGTTTACAACGGTCTTCCCGAGAGCGAATTCTCCAGCGTGCCGCCTGAACGGATCCGCGCTTTCCGTGAACTTTACCAACTCGACGGGAAATCGTTTGTCGGTCTGGTGGGCCGCATCAAACTCGGACGCAAAGGACAGGACATTCTGCTGCACGCCGCGAATGAGTTGGCCATTCGTTTTCCGGACGCGCGCTTCCTGATGATCGGCAGCCCTTTTCCTGGAAACGAAGCGCACCTTGAACGCTTGCAGGCTCTCATCCGCGAATCGGGACTGCAGAAACACGTGATTTGCACGGGCGATGTCGAGGATATTCAGGCCGCATACGCCTCCCTGAATATCTCCGTCCAAGCCTCCGTATTGCCCGAGGCATTCGGCGGTGTGATCGTTGAATCGATGGCAATGGGAAAACCCACTGTGGGGACTACGAACGGCGGCAACCGCGAGCAGATTGTGGACGGTGTCACCGGATACCTTGTGCCTCCCGGCGTGGCATCAGATCTTGCTGCCGCTCTCGCCAAGTTGCTCAGCGACCCCGCGCTGTGCGAACGTCTCGGTCAAAACGGGCGTGCTCGTTTTCTGTCGGAATTCGAATTCGAGCCTTTCTACCGCCGGATTATTGCTCTTTACTTCTCATGTCTCCGCAGCGCGGGTGCGGGCGAAGTTGAAAAGGTGCCCGCTGCATGAAGATCTTTGTCGATTCGCTTTCCGCAGGTTATGCGAGCACGATTGCCTCAGCATTCGAATTTATGGGGAACTCTGCCCGAATCAAGTCCTCGGATCGCATTGCGATCAAGCCCAACCTCACTTTCCCGGTATTTCGTCGCGGAGTGATGACCAACCCTGAGTGCATCGAGGCATTGATCGCTTACTTCAAGAATTTCACCGATCACATCACCATTTGCGAGTCAGACTCGGGCGGCTACAACCGCTTCTCCATGGATGAAGTCTTCGCGAACATCGGCATGAACGAGATCGCCCAGCGCTACGGCGTCAAAGTCGTGAACATGTCGACCGTTCCTTCGCGCCCCATCCGCTTTCACCATGTCTTCCGAAACCTATCCGTTCCCCTGCCCTCGTTTCTTCTCGACGAAACAGATCTCTTCGTTACCGTTCCCGTCCCTAAGGTCCACAGCAATACCGGCATCAGCGTTTCGCTTAAAAATCAGTGGGGAATCATCCAGCAGCCGGATCTGCGTCTGAAACTGCACCCCTACTTCAATGAGGTGATTTACCAGGTCAACAAAGCCCTGCCCCAATCGATTTCCGTTGTGGATGGAAGGTACGGCCTGACCCGCAGTGGCCCGATGCGCGGCGACGTTCTTGATCTCGAATGGATGCTGGTTGGCGACGATTTCTTCGGTGTCGATCAGGTCGTCTGTCGCATGATGGGGTTCGATCCCGCCACCATTCCCCACCTTCGGCACGTGGCGCGGCGCGACGGCTGGCTCGACCTCCAGCGGGTAAAGTTCAATAAGGATTTTCGCCTGTTCGTGAATCACGGCTTTTATCTGGAGCGCGAGTGGACCGACTATCCTGGCTTGCTCACCTTCAATTCGCGAACGCTGGCCTATGTCGGCTACGAATCGCTGCTGGCTCGCCCTCTGCATTGGCTGCTTTACCGATTTCGCGAGCCGTTTTACTAGGACTTGATTTGCCTGCTGCTGAACGATGTCTTGTCGTCTTCTTTCTTCTTGATTTCCCAACTTTCGAAAGGAAAACCTCATGAAAAGCTCTCGCATTCTCGTTACCGGCGCCGGCGGTTTCATCGGCCATCATCTAGTCAAGCGTCTCAAAGACGATGGCCACTGGGTCCGGGGCGTCGACATCAAGGCTCCGGAATATGAAAGCTCCGCGGCCGACGAATTCGAATTGCGCGATCTTCGCCACTTCGAAAATTGCCTGCTGGCCACTCGCGGTGGCATCGATCAGATCTACAATCTCGCGGCCGACATGGGCGGCATCGGATACATCACAGCGTCGCACGCCGACATCAGCCGCAACAACATCCTGATCAACGCCCACATGCTCGAAGCCAGCCGGCTCAATCAGATCTCGCGCTTTCTCTTCTCCTCTTCTGCCTGCGTCTATGCGCAATCCAAACAGACGGCGGCCGAGGTTGCTCCCCTTCGCGAGGAAGACGCGTATCCAGCCGATCCCGAACCCGGCTACGGATGGGAGAAGCTCTTCACCGAGCAACTCTGCCATTACTACTCGCAAGACCATCGCCTCGAAACCCGCATTGTTCGCTTCCACAACGTCTACGGTCCGCTCGGCACTTACGAGGGCGGAAAAGAAAAGGCGCCCGCCGCGATCTCGCGCAAAGTCGCGCTCACCGAAAACGGAAGTGAAATTGAAGTCTGGGGTGACGGAGAACAGACGCGATCCTTTATGTATGTCGACGATTGCGTCGAAGGCTTGCTGCGCCTGATGGCAAGTTCTCACCGCGATCCGCTGAATCTGGGTACTGATCGCCTGATCAGCATCAACGGCCTGGTTGATCTCATCTCCGAGATTGCAGGCAAGCGGTTCGTGAAGCGTCGCGACCTCACACGTCCGCAAGGCGTGCGCGGCCGCAACAGCGACAATCGTCTCCTTCGCCACGTTCTTGGATGGGAGCCCTCCATTCCTCTCGAGCAAGGGCTGGAGGTCACCTACAAGTGGATCGAGCACCAACTCCGCGAGGCTGGGCGTCTGCGTGAACTGGCCGCACAACATGCCGCCTGATCCGCAAGCGAACGTCCTGGGCGTTGGCGTTCACGCGATCACTCTCGACCGGGCTTGCGCCGCGATCGAGGCCGCCGTCGCCCACCGCGTCCGCGGATACGTATGTCTCACCGGCGTGCACGGCATTATGGAGGCACAACGCGATCCGGAATTCCGCGTCATCCTGAGCCGCGCGTTTCTGGTTGCGCCCGATGGCATGCCGACGGTCTGGGTTGGCCGTCTGCAGCGACACTCCGGCATGCAACGCGTGTTCGGCCCCGACCTGATGCTCGAACTTTGCCGCCGCTCGGTTCAGAAGGGAACTACGCATTTTCTTTTTGGAGGCAAGCCCGGCGTCGCGCAAGACCTCGCCGCCAACTTGCGCGCGCGTGTTCCGGGCGTCCGAATCGTGGGTTGGTGTGTTCC
>Ga0335070_10004118_pt1 | contig 16958 bp, 16 predicted proteins | sample Lox_Sample_13_FD_206722 | JGI IMG/M metagenome (GOLD analysis project Ga0335070, IMG submission 206722) | Soil microbial communities from Loxahatchee National Wildlife Refuge, Florida, United States - Lox_Sample_1.3 | ecosystem: Environmental > Terrestrial > Soil > Wetlands | place: USA... | reverse complement strand
GCCAATATTGTCGCCGGCGCCGTCACAGGGATTGTCGCAACCGCTGTCGCTATGGCAGGCACGATCCCTGCGGCTCCGGGACAAACGTCACGTAGCGTTCCAGAAGAACGGGCCCGATCGGCCTACCTTGTCGATTGTGCGCTCTACTCGCTCGCGGGAATGGGGTCCGGCATCTGGCTGGTCTCCATCACCAAGGCCAGCATGAGATAGTCCGTCGCCACCGTCATGAGGACATGGCGCGAGTCCGCATCGGTCTGTGATTCCGCGATGGCGCGGACCGTTGCCGCTTTCTTCCGATAATGCTCGATGCGCGCCGTTCTGTCCGGCCGGTCCATGGTCCTACCCCCCGAAGCTTCCGGCGCGCACTTATGCCGCCGGCGTGTGGCTGGAACAACGTCCAAGAGTGTACGCAATGCACGGCGGCGCGGCGGCCCGCCGCTGCTACTTGCTGCGTTGCTCCGCGTGCCGCGCCAACAGGTCGTAATTCGCCGCCAGGGACAGCAGCTCCTGCCGAACGTGCGCCAGCTTGGTCTTCTGCGCCAATGTCCTGAGCTCGCCGGCGCGCGCAACGTACTGCTCGGCCGATTCTTGTGCCGTCATCGATGTGCACGCCCCGAATGCGATTGCACCAGACGAAGCGCAACGGAAGTTTGGGACAGACCTGCGCCGCGCCGGCCAGCGGGCGAACGCTCAACCGGTTCGGCGCGGCGGGGCTTGGGGTGAAGCCTCGTCTGCGGCCAGCTGCACGGCTTCTTGCGAAAATTGTGGGCTTTACCGTCGTGAGACATGGCGGCTCCGCGCTGCCGGACAATGAGCGGGAGTGCGGACAACGTTTTGAAAGATGTCCCGGAGGTCTCTCGGCCGGCGACGCTCGAAATACTGTCACCGGTGACCTCATGAGCTACCCAAAACCCCTGACAGTCAACCCGAGCCGAGCGCCGACCGTGCCGATCTGTCCGTTCCTGCCGGCATCGTCCCGGTCAGATACACGCTCCGGCGGCGTGTTGGCGGACGGGCGGCGCGGCGTTACGCTTCGTGCCGCTTAACGGGGGGCTTCATGAGACGCGCACTTCTACTCGTCGTTCCATTCCTCTTCACGAGCGCAACCGTCCATGCCGCGCAGTCGACCGGCAATGCGGCGCTGGCGCTGGCGGCGCTGATCGGTGCGGAAGATCCGGTGCTGTCGCAGAGCCAGAAACATGTGCTGGCGCATTTCCTCGCGGGGCAAGCGGTGTCTGTCCCGCCGACGTCGCAGCGCATCAAGACGAGGGCCGACAGGATCCGCTGCCGCATGGGCGATGTCGATACGACGCTGCACGACTGCACGCTGACCTTCGGTCACCGCGAGATCACGCGCGCCGGTCGCACCGGACAGCTCCTCCTCGCCACGCTGCAGGAGAACGGCGTGCCGCCTGACGGCGCCGCCGGCACGATCTATTACACGGTGACGAACATCAGCTGCGTGGTCGACGCGACCGGTGTGGAGCAGCACGCCGGCATCGGCGCAACCTGCACCTTCACCAACGGAGAATGAGTTGGCGATCATCGACGTCCATACCCACGCCTTCACGCCGAAATTCATGGAGGTGCTGAAAGCGAAGGGCGGGATCTACAATCTTCAGACGCGACCCGACGGCCAGATCGAGATCTTCCGCCACGACACGCCGGTCGCCATTCCGCAGAAGGGCCATTTCGATTACGCGGTCCGCCTCAAGGTGATGGACGAAGCGGGCATCGATGTCTCCGTCGTGTCGCTCACCTGTCCCAACGTCTATTGGGGTGGCGCGGAAACGAGCGCGGCAGTCGCGCGCGAATCCAACGACAGCATGGCGGCGGCGCAGAAAAGATGGCCGGATCGCATTCGCTGGTTCGCGTCGCTGCCGTTCGAATATCCCGGGCTCGCGGTCGAAGAGCTGAAGCGCGCCTGTGACGGCGGCGCCGCGGGCGTGATGGTGCTGGCGAACATCGCCGGGAAAAGCCTCACCGATCCGCATTTCGCGCCCATCTGGGAAGAGATCGATCGCCGCCGCCTGCCGGTGCTCGTGCATCCGACCGATCTTCCCGGCATCGATCAGATGGACATGAAGAAATACGATTTGAGCTGGTCCGTGGGCTTCATGGCCGACACGACGCTGGCCTTCGCGCGGATGATCTTCGACGGTTTCCTCGATCTCTATCCGAACTTGAAGCTGATCGCCTCGCATGGCGGCGGCACGCTGCCCTATCTCGTCGGCCGCTTCGACAAGGGCGACGAAGTGGAGATCCCCTCGCGGCGTCGTCTCAAGGCGCGGCCGTCGGCCTACCTGAAGCGCATCTGGTACGATTGCATCACCTATGACCCGCGCTCGCTTCACTTCTTGATCTCGATCGTCGGTTCGGATCGCGTGCTGTTCGGCACGGATTGGCCGCACCAGGTGCACGACATCAGAGGCTCGCTCGCCCATACCGCGGCCTTGGCGCCGGAGGCGTGTCATGCCATTCGCGAAGGGAACTGGCGGAGAATGATCGGCGCGTAGTTTGGCCGGTCGAAAATGCGAACAAAAATCGCAACGCCGCCTCAGACGATTCAATGTGTTGCACGCCGAAATGCGAAAGGTTCGATAACACCGCGCGATTTCGCTTGCCGATTTTGATCAAAAAGCGTATGCATTTCGTCACAACGCGCACCTGCGCTCGGCGCCCCGCTCCTCACTCTCTCCCGATCACTCGCTCTCTCCGGATCAATGCACGCTCAAGAGCTGGAAGTCGTTTCGGCGCGCGGTGCCGTAAACGGTCGCCCAGGCTTCGGCGAAGCCCAGAACCGATCCGTCGGATTCGTGCAGCACGTAGAGCAGCGTCCCGTCGGCGAGCTTCGTGCCGGCCGGGATGATGCCGAGCCTGCGGGCCTCGCGGGCCGTGGTCGTCGTGATGTAGGCGAAGCGCGCCTCGTCGAGCCACAGCTGGATGGCGGCTTCCTCGGTCTGCAACAGTTGGGTCGCGCAGGTCATGGCGTTCTCCTTTGCACGTTCCATGCTGCGGACTCTGTGCCGCTCCGTCTGAACCGCGGCCTGCGCCGCCGTTCATCCCGCATTCACGCGCCCGCCATGTTCACGCGGATTTCGAGAGAATTCGCGCCGTTATCGGGGCGCCTTCGCGGCCGATTGTGGCGAATTGGCGGCCGTCATCACGTCCTGTTGAACGGGACGGTCACAAGCTCCACGGCCGATGCCGCGCATAGAGTTTCGCGATCGCCTCGACGCATTGGACGGACTCGTCGCGATTAACCGTCTCGTTGGCGTCGTTGTAGCCGCGGATATCGCCGCCGCGCAGGTCCTGCACGACGATGCCGTCGCGGCGCGACAGCATGCTGACGCCGTCGAAGATGAAGCCGTAATTGACGTCCGGCTGCGGGATCAGCCAGCCGATCTGGCCGCGCACCGGCACGACGGAGGTGTCGTTCATCAGCGCACGCGCCGCATAGCCCGGACAGTTGATGACGACCTTCTCCTTCAGCGTGTCGAACTCGGACGGGCTGTGGAACTCGCGCTGCACGATCATGCCGCCGGCGAGGAGGAAGTCGGTCATCAGCGTGTGCGCGTAATCCGGAATGTTGAACATCATCGCCGTGGTGCGGCGCGTGCTCGGCACCGCGAAGGGCGAGACATCGGACGGGATCACGACATTCGCCGGCAACAGGTCGCTGATGCGCGACGAATAGCTGGCGAAGCCGAGCGGATCGGCCGGCCTTGGATGCGTCGCCAGCTCCTCCGGCGCAAGGTCGGACAGGAAGTAGCGGTCGGTCCATTCGACGGGCGCGCCGGGAAGGCCGAGATAGCTGCGATAGGACTTGAACGATATGCGCGCCATCTCTTCCCACAGATCGCCGAACGAGGGCGCGGCCGCGCTCGTCAGCGCGATGCGCGAGTCCGGCGTGAAGGTGCCGGTGGCGCGATACGAGCGGGTCTGCGGCGGCAGATCGCGCGTGTAGATGGTGACACGCAGGCCGGCATCCTGCGCGACGCGGGCCGCGGTCAGCCCCAAGGCACCGCAGCCGATGACGGCGATGGCCTTCGGGCTCTTCGACATCGCCTTGCGCAAGGCGACGGTGCCCGAGCCCCAGGACAGCGACCAGCCGCTGCCGCCGTGACCGTAATTGTGCACCACGAAGGTGTTGCCGATCTCTTCGGTGTCGAGGCGAGGCCCCGCGGCACGGAAGGGACGCAGACACACCGTGATGTCGAACAGGCGATCGGCAGTGGCCCGCACAGACTTCAGGTGCGGCACGCGCTCATAAGGCGGGAGCGGCTCCGGTCCGCTCGCACAGCCCGCCAGCCCCAACCCGCCGAGCGCCAGCGCGCTTTGCATGAGGTTACGACGATGAAGAAAGCCGCGACCGAACATCATGACCCGCTCCGCACGCTCGCGCGACGAGACCGGAATCGTTGCCGGCCGTCAACGAACGAATCCTGTTACCGTGTTTTTTTGCCTGTTTTCGGCACGAAGCGAAAGCGGGGCGCACGCCTATCGTGTTGATGCGCACCGGCAATTTCGAGAGTCGCACAAAACTGCCCGACGATTTGTCCGTGATATTATCCCTGCACCAGGGAATTTGCGGTGCTGTCAGAGGCTGATGCCCGGATACCAGCCGCTCTTGGCGAGGAAGGCGTGCGGATCGGTCATCTGAATGATGTCGCGCACCGCGGCGCGTTTGTCGGGGCTGTGTTCGTAATAGGCCTTGCAGATGCGATAGCCGACCCAGTAGCCGAGATCGCCCGGCCTCTCGGGCGTCGAGTTGTTGAGCCAGTGCGAAAGATTTCTCTTGTCCTCGTCGGCGACGAATTGGGTCTCGATCGCTTTTTCGCGTCCCTTGGTCATCGGCCCGAAATAGGTATAGCCGGGCGCGCCGGAGATCAGCTCGCCAACGAATTCCGCCGCGCCTTCGACGATCGCATCCTGGAGCACGGTCGGATTGTCGTCATCGACCAGCGCATGCGGTTGCTGGACGTGCACGTATTCGTGCGCGATCGTATGAACGAAGCGCTCTTCGACGTCCGTATTCATCCAGGTCGTCGCGCACAGCGCTTCGAGCCCGATCTGCACGCCGGTCAGGGGGCTTCCGATGCCGACCGGCTTGCCGCGGCCGATGGCAATGGTCACGGGCGGGAAGATCGCCTGAGGGTAGAGTTCATCCAGTTTGTGAAAATCGATCTCCAGCCGCGTCTTCACGCGCGGCAAAACCGCCATGCACTTTTTGGCATCGCGATAGATCTGGGGACGTTTGGCAAGGGTCTCGGCGATGCGGGCGCCGGTGACGTTGCGTGCCCTGGCGAGCACGTGCAGCCCGGCCGAGCCCCTGTCGAGATAGTCGCGCTGGAGCTGGGCCGCCGACGGGTGCCCGCCCGCCGCGTCATAGACTTTGTAGAAGAGATCGACATCGCTGATGACGATGTCCGGAGCGCCGGCCGGTTCCGCGACGGCCGCTGCCGCAGCGCACAGGACGACCAAAATGACCCCACTCATGACCCCAGTTGGACGCATAGCTCCTCCGACGGTTCGGCCGTCCCATCATTTTCATGCGAGGAGCCCTGTTCAAGCGCAAGCGTCGGGCTCAGAGTGTTCCCTTGATCGGCGGGGGCCTGCCGCTCGCGTGGCTTGGGCCGATCGTCGGGGGAGCGGTTCGAGCGGTTCTATCGACCTCAACGCGGCGTACCCGCCGGAATATCACTGAGGTTCTGAGCCGGAACCTTCCGTGGAGTCATGCGGCCGGCGGGAACGGAGCCGGCCCACCATGCTGTTCATCGTGTGCGACATCTCTTCCAGAAAGCGCGCATTCCCTTTCAGCATGCCTTCGATGAAGTTGGAATTCTGCTCGCTGATCTGGACCTTCGCCGCCTCGAAGGCCTTGGCGGAGGCATGAGCCATTCCTCCCAGCAACTCGAAGGCGGTGCCGATCAGCTGACGCGACGCGGAATGATCCGGCCCGGGCCTTGCGTCACGGCTCTCGCTGTCCTGTTTGGTCATGTCATGCTCCGTCCTCAATCGCTTCTGCCGAACACCTCTAAAACGTATCGAGCGCGTCTAGAATCCGCCCCAATCCTATCACAGCAACAGCACCGGCCGCTGCGAGCACCCACCAATATTCGCCGAGCATCCGGTAGAGCGCGGCCAGCGAGCTTGCCGGTGCGATCGCCGCGGCCAGGGGCGCGCCAAGAACGGCGACGGTTATCAGAATTAATATCGATCGCAGCGATTCGATCGTCACCAGGACCGTTCGATCCATCAGCGACACGCGCCGCTGATAGCTGAGGCCGAGTTGCGGCAAGCGGGCGTTCAGCCAGTCGATGAGCTGAACCGTGGCCGCCGGCGCGCGCAGGACTGCGGCCAGCACATGACTGACGGAAGCCGCCGAAAATGTCTCCTCTAGCGAGACCGCCAATTGGCGCTTGGCTTCGGCTTCCATGAAGGCCCTCAGGACCGGGATCCAGTCGATCGCGGGATCGAGTCTCAGCATCACGCTGTCGGCGACGATCACCGCGCGATAGAGCCGCATCAGATTGGGCGGCAGCGACAGGCCGGTTCCGCGCATCGCGGCGAACAGGCGCAGCACGAAATTGCCGCTGCTCTTGTCCTCGAAGCGCACATTGGCGCTCGCAGAAGCCTCGATCCAGTCGCGCAGTATGCCTTTTGCCTTCTGCTCGAATTGCGAAAGGTCGGACGGGGGAAGAGGCTGGAGGATATCGAGAAGCCTTTCATAGGCCCCATGCAGGTGCCCGAGCGCGATTTCACGCCGAAGATTGAACTGCAGCGCCCAGCTGCGTTCGTCCAGCCAGCCGAGCATGCCGAAATCGATCCAGGCAAGGGTGCCGCCATCGCGCACGATCAGATTGGCGGGATGCGGATCGGCCTGGAAAACGCGATGGTGCATGGTCTGCTCCAGGACTGAGCGGAGCAGCAGCTGCGCCGTGATTTCGGGTGTGATGCCGCGCTCCGACCACGCCTCGAGCTGGTCGGAATCGCCGCAGTCGACGGCGGCCATCAGGTCGATGACGGCAACGCCGTCCATGCGCTCCATCGTAATGACATGCGCGCCGGAACAATCGAAGAAGACTTTGGGCGCGCAGTGATCGATCTCGTCGTCCTGCATCAGCCGGTGCATCAGGTCGGTGTTTCTCGCCTCGCGGCGGAAATCGAGTTCTTCCCGGGTGAGATCGATGAAATCCCGCGCCAGGACGGTGAGATCGACGCGGAAAATCGTGCGGTGGCGCCGGCTGAACCGCGCCAGGCTCCTGATGAAGGCGAGGTCCAGGCGAAAAATCTTCGCGATTCCGGGACGCATCACCTTTACGACAACAGCCTCGCCGGTGCGCAGCACCGCGCCATGAACCTGCGCGATCGAGGCCGAGGCAAGCGGAACGGCATCGAAGTCCTGGAACACTTCGTCAAGCGGACGCTTCAGATCGCGCTCGATCACCCGGCGCACGACCGCGACAGGAAAGAACGGCATCCGATCGAAAAGCTTCGAGAGCTCGCGGCAGTATCTCGGCGGGAGGAGGTCATAGCGCGTCGCGAGCACCTGACCTGCCTTTACGAAACAGCCGCCGCAGGCCTGAAGGAAGCGCCGAAGCAGAACAGGGCCTGCGTTGCCGTCGAAAGGACGCTTCAGCACAAATGCGCTGAGAAAGAATCCCGCCAAGGAAACTATCCGAACCGCTCTTCCGACTGTTGGGAAAGGGTTCATGGACAGTCCTTAGAAGGAAAGCGCACTGCGTATGTCCACGGTTCCCCAAAGCATGGCGCGGTCATGTTCGGCATAATTTGCAGCCGCGTCCGCGGCGGGCGGCGCGAAGCTTCGCAACACGACGACGGCGTCCGGCGTTGCAGCACGGCGGACGGCGCGCGAGAGCTTTTCCCGGTAAGCGGCATCCGCGCCGTCGAGGATATTCGACAGGGTCAGCGCGTCGAACGAGCCGGCAGGGCATGATTCCAGATAGGAAGCTGCGTCCGCGAGGACAAATCGAACCGGCGGGCCATGCGTGGCGAGTCGTGGCGGAGGTTCGCCCAGGAAAAGCGCGCGGATATAAGGATTGCTCGCGTTCGGATGCCGCACGAATCCCCGCTCCAGGCGCGCGCGAACAACAGCCGGGAAATGTCGGGGCAAAACGGAGAGGAAGTGCGGCGCGTAGACAAGACGCAGCGTGACAGGTGACAGCAGCACGGCGAGCGCGCTGCGAAATCGACGCGTGTCGAGATTCTTGCGCCAGAACTCAACTTGCTGGTCTCCTTCCGAGAGGGAGAGAAAGTCCTCGACGGTCTGCCGGCGCCAACCAACAGACGGCGCGAAAAAGCGCGCCAACCTCATGGCTCTTTCGACATCCCCAGCGATGGCTCCCGCACCGCAGGCACGCTCTTCGGCATAGGCCAACTGCACCGGATTGATATCGCAGGCGACGACGTCGTGATCCTGGGCGAGAGCCAGCGCCGTGCACCCGGCCGACGCAATGCAGAAGACGCGCCGTCTGTTCAGGAAGGCTCTTCTTTCGATCTCCACGTCCTCGTACATCCGTCCGAACAGCAGCCGCTGGGTCCCGCGCGCGGCGCCGAGCCGGCCAGCCCGCCACGGCGTTTCGGAATTCACCGGCGCAGTCCCGGTGCTGCGCCGCACGTCCAGACCAGCACAAGGAAGGCGATGTTCTTGATCACCATGCCGGCAGGATCGTCGATGAGGCGGCGCGACCATAAGAGGCCGTTGATATTGAGCAGGATGAGCAACGCGACCTGCACGATGGCGCAGAGGCCGGGAAACAGGCCCAAAATGACCCATGCCGCCAACAACACCTCGACGACGCCGAGTGTTGTCAGAAAGGGCCGGCCAATCCGCGGTCCGAACACCGGCACCGCCGCAACGACGTCCGCCTCACGCTGCGAGCGACGCAGGAGCTTGTTCCACAATCCTTCATAGAACCAAACTGCGGCGACCGCGCCGCGCATGACACCCAAAGGGAGACTTGTCAGTGCGATGTCATGCATGTGGGCTCCGAACCTGAGGTGCCTTTCGCCATTGAGCGTTCCGCCTAGGCGGATCGCGAGTAAGACGACAAGCGAGGACCCGAATCTCGCATTCCTCCCAGAATGTGCCGATGGACCGCATGCGCCAGGAACTGCTCGAGGGGACGCCAAAAGAAGCGCGGCCGCAGAAATGCGCGGTATTTCGTCGTGAGCACGATCTCAGTCCGTGCGCCGCAGGGTTTGATCCGGTAGGACCCGGCCAGCGCGAGCACGCAGCCTTCGATACCGAGGCGCTGTTCCTTCACCTCGAACGCCAGCAGATGCGGCGGCTCGACGGCCGCTATCTGCTTGATGAGATCACCTTCTCCGTAGAAGCAGCGGACGGCCGCTCCCACGCACATCTTGTCGCCTTCGGTTCGCAGCGGCACGGGAAGCAAGGTTCGCAGGATGAATGACGGCCGGGCAGGGACCTCTTCATATGACAATATTCGCTGCCAGATCGCTTCGGGCTTGGCATGAAAAAAAATGGAGGTCGACACGGATTCCGCCGCCGGCTGACCCGAGAAAATCCGGCTGGTCAGTCCCATCCACCGCGTCTTCAGAGACTCACGATGCCACGTCGTCATCCCGCCGAAAGCAGATCACTTTCCGGGCCGGCCATCTTTGACAATTCTCAATTTTGGAATGCGAGGACGAGGCGACCAAGCGAAATTGACGGTCGCGAACGGATGTCTTCGACAACGCCGGCGATTATGGTCCGTCGACCTTATAGCCTTGCGCGCGCAGCAGGTTCGGCACACCCGTAGGGCCGACCAGATGCAGTGCGCCGACGGTGATGAAGTAGGTGTGCTTTTCCTTCAGCATCGCCTCGATCTCCGGGACCCAGCGGCGATTGCGGTCCTCGAGGAAATCCTTCGGCTGATCCTTGCTCACCTCGGCCAGCGTCTTGGTGTCGCCTTTTTCCCAGGCGTCGACGAGGTCCGGATGCTTCTCGCCCTTATGCGCGAGGATCTTCATGAAGGTCAGCTTCAGCGCCGTCATCTCGTGCTGCATGTCGCCGTCGCCGATGAACAGCTTGAACTGATCCTCGGCCGGCTCGAGCGGGCGGAAGTCCTTCACATGGCGTGCGACCGCCTCCGCATAGATCTTGTTGTCGACGCCTTCCGACGGAATGAGATCGTTGCGACCGTCGGCGGCGCCTTCAAGCGCCATCGATGCTCGCCAGGGGCGCATATAAACGATGGCCGACGGATCCGCATGGGTCAGGAAGATCACTTCGCGATACTGATTGCGCATGTCCTCGTCGAAATAGGACGGCAGCGACTCGCTGATGGGCAGGAACGCCTCTTTGGTCAGCACTTCGCGATCGTGCGCGAGAGAGTCGGAATCCATTTTCACTTCGAATACGAAGGTGTCCGCGCGGCGCGCCGCTTCCTTGATGTACGGCTTCTCCCAATCGACGTTCTTGGGAAGCGCGTGAATGGAGCCAAGGAGATAGGCGATGCCCTTGGGGCCATGGACGACCCACAAGGCGGGCGTCGCGTTCACCGGCGCGTCGGGCTTCGCCGCGGCGGCGTGAGCCGGCATCTCGGCCGTGCGCAGCGGCGGCGCCAACGGCTTTGCGGGCGGCGGAGCTTTCGCGCCGGCGGGTCCCGCCAGCAACGCGGCCAACAATCCGATCGCGAGAATGCGCATGCCCAAAGCCCCAAGCCACCCGCAGGAAGCATGGCCGGGCGCCAGTAAAAGCCGACCTAAACCGATACTTCAAAATGTCCGGACAGAGGCTATGATCCCTTGGTATTTCCGGCCTTTCGCTGCCCTTTCCCTATGAATAAAGGCGTGAAGCTCACCTTGAAGCGCAGGACATTCCTGCAATCGCTTGCAGGGACTCTTGCGGCGGTCCCGGTCGCCGCGAAGCCGTCGGCCATGGACTGGCAGGCGGCCGCCGAAAGCGTCCGGGCGGAGATGGCCTGGGCCTGGCGCAACTATGTCGAACGCGCCTTCGGCCACGACCAGATCAAGCCGGTCAGCGGCGGCGCGGAGGAGTTCTTCTTCCCCAACGGTCCGGGCCTGGGGCTTTCGATGGTCGAAGCGCTCGACACGCTCTACCTGATGGGCCTCGACGCGGAGCTGGAGTCGGCGGTCAGCTGGATCACGCGCAACCTCCGCTTCGATATCGACGATTACATCCAGGTCTTCGAGACCAATATCCGCATGGTCGGCGGATTGCTCTCGGGATGGATGGCGACGAAGGACAAACGGCTTCTGGATCTCGCGCATGATCTGGCGACGCGGCTGATGCCGGCCTTCACCAAATCTCCGACGGGAATGCCGTATCGCTTCGTCAATCTCCGCACCGGCGCGGTGCGCGATCCGGTGTCGTTTCCAGCGGAGATCGGCAGCTACATCCCCGAATTCGGCACGCTCGGCAAGGCGGTTGGGGACACGCGCTTCTTTGATGCGGCAAAAGCCGCTTCGAAAGGCTGCTTCGACCGGCGATCAAAGCTCGATCTCATTCCCGACACGATCGACATCGAAACGGGGCAGTGGAAAAGCCGGCGCGCCACGATCGGGCCGCCGTCGGACTCCTATTACGAATATCTCTGGGGCGGCTGGTTTCTGTTCGGCGATGGGGACTTGAAGAAATGGTTCGAAATCTTCACGGCGGCAGCGCTCCAGCACCAGGCGGTGCGCGTTGGCGGGCGGCTGTGGTTCGCGCAGGTCGATTACGAGACGGGCGAGCTGCGCGACCATCACCAGAGCGAGCTGGCCGCATTCTATGCGGGGCTCCTGGCGAAGGCGGGCCACATGGCCCACGCCCGCGACTATCTCGAATCCTGGGCGGTGGTGCAGGCCAAGTATCGCGTGCTGCCGGAGGGCTTCGACTTCCGGACATTCGCCTTCGAACGGGCGACGAATGAGCTGCGGCCGGAGTTCGCCGACTCCTGTTCGGCTTTGTTCTTCGCGGACAGGAGCGATCACTGGCGTGAGCTTGGCCGCGTCCATTTCGAGAATATGAAAGCGACGAGCCGCGCCCCCTACGGTTACGCCAGCATCGCCGACATCACCACGGGCCCGATGAAGCAGAGCGATTCCTGTCCCGGTTACTGGTGGGCCGAGCAGATGAAATATTACTGGCTGATGTTCTCCGGCACCAAACGCTTCGACTACGACCGCCACTATCTCTCGACAGAAGGCAAGGTGCTTCTTGGATTGAAGTGACTCAGCAAACTCCTGTCATGGCCCGCCAAGTGCGGGACACCCAGGCGACGTTTTGTGTGGTGACGCAGAACGTTCTCCGCGTTTTGATTTTCGATATCGTGCATTGCTGCAACTGGGTGGCCCGCATTTGCGGGCCATGACAATGAAGGGACGAAGATGCGTTTTGCTTCTGGAATCGCGCTGGCGGCGGCATTGTTCGCGACAACTGCGCCCACAGCACCTGCGCCGCCGGCGACCGACTACGCCGCCGAGGTCAATCCGTTCATCGGCACGACCAATGGCGGCAACACCTATCCGGGCGCCACGCTGCCGTTCGGTATGGTGGCCTTCAGTCCCGAAGAGACGCCGCTCCCCGGCAAGCGCTATCCCATCGCGGCGCCGGGCGGCTATGAGTATCGCGTCATTGGCATTAAGGGCTTCAGCCTCACGCATCTGTCGGGCACGGGCTGCACGGGCGCGAGTGGTGATGTGCCGTTCATGCCGGTCACCGTGCCGGTGACGATGTCGCCTTCGGCCGACAACAGTTTCACGATGTATTCGAGCCTGTTCTCGCACAAGGATGAGAGCGCCTCGCCGGGCTTTTACGGAGTCAAACTCGACAATGGCGTCACGGTCCAGCTCACGGCCACGTTGCGCACGGGCCTCGCCACATTCTCTTTCCCGCAGGGCAAACCCGCCAATCTTCTGATCCGCACCTCGGACTCCGAGGTCGGCTCGAGCGATGCGAGCGTCCGTGTCGATCCCGACGAGCGCGAAGTGACGGGCTCCGTCACGAGCGGCAATTTCTGCGGCTACCTCTCGCCGGATCGCCGCGAGAGCTATTACACCCTCTATTTCGTGGCACAGTTCGACTCACCGTTCGCGGCGGGCGGCGCATGGGAAGACAAGACCGTGCACGAAGGCGCGCGTGAAGCGGATGGCGGCACGACCTATGGCGATCGCGGCCATCCGCCGGGCGACAAGGGGTCCGGCGCATGGATCGTTTTCGATGCTGTGAAGTCGCCGGTCGTCACGATGCGTGTCGGCATATCCTATGTGAGCCTCGACAATGCGCGCGCCAATCTGGCCGCGGAAAACCCGCCGGGCACCACGATCGAATCCGTGCGCGGCAGCGCGCACAGGATCTGGAACGACCGGCTGGGGCAGATCCGCGTCACCGGCGGCACGAATGACCAGCGCACCGTTTTCTACACCGCGCTTTATCACGTGATCGAGGAGCCCAATCTCTTCAGCGATGTCGACGGGAGCTATCTCGGCATGGACGGGCAGGTGCACAAGGTTGTGGCGCCGCAGCGCGCGCAATATGCGAATTTCTCCGGCTGGGATGTCTATCGCTCGCAGCTTCAGCTGCTCACCTGGCTCGATCCGCAACTGGGCTCCGACATTGCGCAGTCCCTGCTCAACCAGGCGAACCAGAACGGTGGGGATTGGGACCGCTGGACGCATCTGACGGGCGGCACGAGCGTGATGAACGGCGATCCGTCGGCGCCGGCGATCGCAGACATTTATGCATTCGGCGGGCGCGACTTCGCAGTCAAAGAGGCCTACGCCTCGCTGCTCAAGGCCGCGACCGTTGCGACGGAAAAAGATCTGAGCCATCACGGCTGCGAAGTGCAGTGCATCGGCCAGCGTCCCGGCCTCGATCAATATCTGACGCTGCATTACATGCCGGTCGGCGCGCCGGGCTGGGGCGTGGCCGCCGATACGCTCGAGATGACAACGGCGGATTTCGCGCTCTCGGAGCTCGCCGGCGATCTCGGCGACAAAGCGAATGCGGCCATGCTGCGCGAACGCTCCGGCTGGTGGCGCAACATCTTCAATCCGGCTGCGACGCCGGACGCAGGTTACATCCAGCCGCGCAATGCCGACGGCACATGGCCGAAGTTCGATCCGGCCTCGGATGACGGCTTCGTCGAAGGCTCGGGCGCGCAGTATCTCTGGATGGTGCCTTACGATCCGCAAGGGTTATTCGACGCGATGGGCGGCAACGCCAAGGCGGCGGCGCGGCTTGACGCGTATTTCTATGCGCCGAACGGTGCGCTTGCGGTCACCAAAGCCGGGGATCTGCACGCGGAGCTCAACAACGAGCCTTCGATCGGCGATCCGTGGCTCTACGATTTCGTGGGCGAGCCGTGGAAGACGCAGAGCCTCGTGCGCGGCACGCTCGACACGCTCTGGACCAACACGCCCGACGGCATTCCTGGCAATGACGATCTCGGCGAGATGTCGTCCTGGTATGTGTGGGCGGCGCTCGGCGTCTATCCGCTCTATCCCGGCCGCGCCGATCTCGTGCTCGGAAGCCCGCTGTTCGCGGAAGCCGACATCGAGCGTCCGGGCGGACGTGTCGTGATCCGCGCGAATGGCGTGGCGCCCTACGTGACGGCGCTGAAGGTCGACGGCGTCGCCAGCGACAAGCCGTGGCTGGCGGCCGCCTTCGCCCTCAAAGGCGGTACGCTCGACATGACGCTGGCGAAAGCGCCGAACACCAATTGGGGCGCCGCCCCGCCGTCTTTCGGGCCGAAATGATTGCGCCGCTTTAAGGATTCGTTCGTGCAAAACTGGAACGATGCGGGCCAGTTCGGGCTGGCCCCTTCGGCCACAGTTGGACTAACATTCGTTGTCACCCAGGGCAGTGATTCGAAGACGATGCGCGTGCGGGATGGGATGGCGATCGCGGTGATCGCGGGCAGTGTGGCTGCGTGTTCGACCACGCCGCCGCCTTACACGCCCGTCAAGGTTCCGCCGACGGCCGGCATCTACAAGATCGGCCAGCCCTATCAGATCGAAGGGACCTGGTACTATCCGCGCGAGCAGCCGGACTACGACGAGACCGGGGTCGCCTCCTGGTACGGCCCGACCTTCTACGGCCAGCACACCGCCAACGGCGAGACATTCGACGCCGCCGCCCTGACCGCCGCGCATCGCACGCTGCCGATGCCGGTCAATGTGCGCGTGACGAATCTGGAGAACGGCAAGTCGATCGTGCTGCGCGTCAACGACCGCGGACCGTTCGCGCGCGGCCGCATCATCGACGTGTCGGAGCAGGCGGCGAAGCTGCTCGGCTTCTACGGCAGGGGCACGGCTCGCGTGCGCGTCACCTATGTCGGCCGCGCCGATCTGCCGGGAACGCATACACCGGCCGGACTGGAAACGCCGCCCGCGATCGCCGACGCGTTGCCCGCCGCGCCGGCGGGAACGGTGCAGGTCGCCTCGCTGAATCCGGTGCCGGACATTCCGGTCGACGCGGCGCCGAAAACGCGTCCGTTGCCGACTCCCGATCCGTCCGACGACACGAAGACTGCCGATCTGCAACCGGACGGTCATGTCAGCCACGTCGCGGTGCCGGCGGTGACCCATCTCTATGTGCAGGCCGGCGCGTTCGGCAACTTGCAGAATGCCCGCCGTCTCGAGGCGCGCCTTAGCGCCGCGCGTGGTGTGAACATCTCGCCAATCGACAGGAACGGCCAGCGGCTTTATAGGGTGCGTATCGGGCCGATCGATGACGTGGGCGAGGCCGATCAAGCGCTCGCCAGGGTCGTAAAACTGGGCGGCACCGACGCCAGAATCGTCGTAGACCAATAAACATCGCGGGCCTTGAAGGGGCCGGCCATCGAGGAGCATCAGCATGCGGCGCTTCCGCAATCTCGTTCCCGTCTTTGCTGCATTTTCGGCCATCGCCTTTGCAGCGCCGGCTTTCGCGGATATCGGCACTTCCGCCGAGCACGCGATCATCATGGATGGTCCGACGGGACAGGTGTTGTGGGCCAAAGACGCCGACACGCCGACGCCGCCGGCCTCGATGAGCAAGCTGATGACGCTCGAGCTTCTGTTCCAGCGCCTGAAGGACGGACGCCTCAAGCTGACGGACACGTTCCCGGTTTCGCAGCGCGCCTGGTCGACGCAAGGCTCGAAGATGTTCACGCCGATCGGCTCGAACATGACGATCCAGTCCCTGATCGAAGGCATCATTGTCGTCTCCGGCAACGACGCCTGCGTCGTCGTCGCCGAAGGCATCGGCGGCACCGAAGAGCATTTCGTCGACATGATGAACGCCCGGGCGAAGCAGCTCGGCCTGACGCATTCGCACTTCGTCAATCCGAACGGCCTTCCCGATCCTCCGGGACAGCTGATGTCGGTGCACGACCTCGCGATACTGGCGCGGCATCTGATCTACGACTATCCGCAGTACTACCACTTCTTCGCCGAGCGCAGCTTCACGCAGGACGTCGGCAACGGCCATACGATCACGCAACAGAACCGCGACTCCGTGCTCGACAAGTTTCCCGGCACGGACGGTCTCAAGACCGGTCACACCGATGCGGCGGGCTACGGCATCACGGTTTCGGCCGTGCGCGACGGCCAGCGCCTGATCGTGGTGCTGAACGGCCTGCGCTATCCGCAGCTCGACAAGATGACGCCGGCCGCGCAGGACTGGCACGCGGTGCAGCTGCGCGGCGATGAAGCGGCGCGCGTGCTGGGCGAAGCCTTCCGCGAATTCCGTCACTATCCGCTGTTCAAGGACGCGCAGGAAGTCGGCACGGCGAAGGTCTGGCAGGGCACGAAGGACACCGTTCCGCTGGTCACAAAAGGCCCGGTCGAGGTGACCATGCAGGTCGACTCACATGCCGGCATGAAAGTCGTACTGAAATATAACGGGCCGGTGAAAGCGCCGATCGCGAAGGGCCAGCAGATCGGCTACCTCGATGTCACGGCGCCGGATTTCCCGGGCTTGAAAGTGCCCGTCTATGCGG
>Ga0335070_10004117_pt1 | contig 16958 bp, 10 predicted proteins | sample Lox_Sample_13_FD_206722 | JGI IMG/M metagenome (GOLD analysis project Ga0335070, IMG submission 206722) | Soil microbial communities from Loxahatchee National Wildlife Refuge, Florida, United States - Lox_Sample_1.3 | ecosystem: Environmental > Terrestrial > Soil > Wetlands | place: USA... | reverse complement strand
TCTGCGGGAACAGGTCCCGGTTGATGTACTTCATGACTTCCTGCAGATAGGCGCTGACGACCTGATCCTCCCCGGGCATCACGAGCGCGCGCGTTTCTCCCGTGAAGCCGACCGGTTCGTATATCTGCCAGGCGTCCCGGAGCACGATCATCCGTGCCTGCGCCTTCTGCTCCTGTTCCTTCCAGAGACTCGCGCCCAGACGCCATGCCTCCAGGAAGCCGTGGCTCAGGGCCGTTATTTCAACCGGGAGCCACGTTTCTTCGCCCCTGACAATGAGATCGTCCGAGATGGCGAACTGCCGGCGCGCCTCGGCCGGCGCCGCGTCGAGGGAGACGGCGGCGAAGATGTGGCCGGGCGTGGTGAGAAAGGCGCTCTTGATCCCCACGCTCTCCAGGAGAGAGCAGTACAGGATGGAAAGATCGTCACAGTCACCTGCCTTGTAGTCGAGCGTCTGGTTGGGAAACTGCAGGTAATCAACGCTCGTCTTCTGCTTCGACATCTCCGTGAAGGGACTCGTAGGATCAACCGCGTAGCTCATGCCGTGGAGCCTCAGCGCCTCGAAGAGTGCAAGCGCGGTGAGGAAGTTGCGATTGATTCCCGTGCCGGCCTTTCCCCGGATGTAGCTGGTCACGTTCTTGGAGAACTTCAGAACCGAGGGATCCTTCAGGCCGACAAAGGCAGCAGCCCTCCGGTCATCCTCCCACGTCATTGCGTTGCGATCATGAATGCGGAGGTTCTCGACCATCTCGTTGCCGTAGTCGTCCCCCGCAACCTTCGATTCGACGGCAATGTTGATCTGAACCTTCGTAGCCTCCGTGATGCCGAGGACCTTGTCATTGAAAAGCGCGAAAAGGTCCACCGTTTCCTTTCCGCCGCCGGTGATGAAGGGGATCTCCTTGCAGAGGTACGGGTTGTCCATGAACTGGTTGACGAACACCCTGACCTGGACTTTTTCCAGGGGAATCTTGCGCGTGTTCGCTACGACAATGGTCCCGATGGGATGGTCCGCATAGTACTTGTAGAAGACAGGAAATACGCCAGGGAAGCTGGCGTTCAGCAGTTCGAGCCCCGGATACGGCTTCTGCCGGGGGGTGAGGGTGGTGCCTTTCTGCGCAACGGGGAAACTGTAGGAGGCGCCGATTCCCACGAGAAGGCTGTTCGAAAGCCCGAACAGCCACCGGTACGACGCGTCCACTCCCAGGCTCAGGACGGGCGTGAGGCGATATTTCAGCTCCACCCCGGCATCGAACATCGGGTTACTGGCCGTGCCGTTCGGTGTGGTCACGTTCATGAATCCGTAGTAGTAGCCGCCATGCGCATTCACTCCGGCGAAGAGGTTCGCAAGAACGGGATAGCGCAATCCCGCGCCGAGCCTGCCGGCAAAGACGTTGAGCATAGGGTTCGTGTACGGTTCGCCCGGCGCTACCTTGACCGGCGATATCCCATAGTCCGCCCCAGCCTCGAAGTAGAGGTACTGGAAACCGGGAATGGACAGCCGTGCCAGGAGCGACGCTCCGCCGCCGAGAGTGAAGTAGTTCGCCTCGTCTCCCAGGGGTATCTGCATGAGCGGAATGAGGTGGAGGGAGAAAAACTCTTCCGGCGCAGCTTCAGCCTGCAACCGGGAGACGGCCATGACCCAGAAGAAGAGGACGGCGAGGGCAAGGACGAAGCCTTTCTTCATACCGCACTCCACTTTTCGTCTATTCAACGCTGACTAGCGAGCTGACTTTAGTCTACCGGTCAGGGATTGTCAAACACAAGCGGCGTTTGCCGCGCCTCCGTTCTACTTTTTTTGCAGGATCTCCCTGATCTGGCGCAGGTGATTGATGTCGTGGCCTGCCATCATCTCGCTGACCCGCGTGACGGTTTCCTTGCCCCGCTCGGAGTGCATCCCGAAGCACTCCCACTTCTCCGGGGGCAGGCTCTTCAGCAGGCGCACGGTCCGCTCGCGGGTCACGCGGAATGCCTCCAGCGACAAGGCAGGATCGTGTTTCGCGTATTCGGAGTACCGGGCCCACTCATCCTGGTCGAAGCCCTGGATCGGCGTGCCGCTCGCGCCAAGAATGAGCCGCACGCGGAAGCCCTGCACGAGCTCCGTGTCCGCAAGGTGGGCCAGCAGCTCGGTGACGGACCATCTCTCGGGGGCCGGACGCTTCGAGAGCTTCTTCTTCGAGACTCCCTTGACGAGGCGTGCAACCTGCCTCGGCGTCGCGGCGAGGATGTCCAGCGGTTTCTGTCCCTCGATGTAGCTGAGAACTCTCCGGACGTACTGTTGGGCCGTCTCCTTCATGATTCCCTCCTTTGGTTCCGGTAGCTCCGGTTCCGGTATTTCCGGTCTCCGCAGTCTCGATTCTACCTTACTACTTGCCGCGGCTTGAAGCCAGGCCAGGGCCAGGAAATCTCTTGACATTCCTGATAAGTTATATAACTATTGGGATATGGATATGACCGCAACGGAACCGGCCAGCTCTCTGGATGCCGTTTTTGCAGCTCTCGCGGACCCTACACGGCGCGCCATCGTGGAGCGTCTCAGCAAAGGGCGGGCTTCCGTGATGGAGCTCGCCGAGCCCTTCAACATCAGCCAGCCGGCGATCTCCAAGCACCTGAAGGTTCTCGAGCGCGCCGGCCTGATCTCCCATGGGCGGGAAGCGCAGCGCCGGCCGCGCGAGCTGAAGCCGGAGCGCCTGAAGCAGCTCTCGGAATGGATTGAACGCTACAGCAAGAACCTGGAGGCGAGCTATGAACGCCTCGAAAACTACCTGCGGAACCTGCAGGCCAAGGAGGAACCTCATGACCACCTCTAAGCTCGAGGTGATAGCCCCGGCGAATGAGCCGGTGATCATTACCCATCGATTCATCAACGCGCCGCCGGCGCTGATCTTTCAGGCATGGACGAATCCGGAGCACCTGAGGCACTGGCTCGGGCCCCGGGAGCTCGTCATGGTCTCCTGCGAGATCGACCTCCGCGTGGGAGGCCGCTATCGCTACGTGCACCGCGCACCCGACGGCCAGGAGTACGCGTTCGGTGGGACGTACCTGGAGATCGACGCCCCGCGGCGCATGGTCTGCACGTCCGTATTTGAGATGATGCCCGAGCACGAGGCCGTGGAGACCGTGACGTTCGAGCCGAAGGACGGCGGCACCCTCATCTCCACCCACACCCGGCACGAAACCATCGAGGGACGTGACGGGCACCTCGCCGGCGGCCGCATGGAGGCCGGAATGACCGACGGCTACGAGCGCCTGGAGGAGCTCGCTGGCAGGCTCATGAAGAAGGGAGCGTCCGCATGATCGAAAAGCCGAAGATCACGAACTCACCTGAGCAGCTCATCGCCATGATCCATCTCACCGTTGCACGGGCGGAGATCCGCAACGTGATGGGGCCGGGCTTGAGCGAAATCCACGCCGCCCTCGCTGCGCAGGGGATTGCCGCTGCCGGATCGTGGTTCACGCACCATCTAAGGATGGATCCGAAGGTCTTCGACTTCGAGATCTGCGTGCCGGTGAAATCCCCGGTCTCAGCAGCGGGCCGCGTGACGCCCGGCAAGACACCTGACATGAAAGTGGTCCGCACGGTCTACCACGGCGACTACGAGGCGCTGGGTGCTGCGTGGGGAGAGTTCGATGAATGGATCAAGAAAGAAGGGCTCACGACGGAGCCGGGTCTCTGGGAACGCTACACCGTGGGGCCGGAGTCCAGTCCCGACCCGAAAGCCTGGCGGACGGAGCTGAGCCGTATCATTTCCAAGTAGAGCCGCAGGCGCGGCCCGAGGGCCGCGCCTACTTCCACGCACCCCCGCGCGCGGTCCTCTTCAGGTACTGGCCGCGCCCGGGTTTTCCCAGGAACTTGTCTCCATCCACGATCACCTCGCCGCGTGACATGACCATGCGGACGTTGCCGCGCACCTGGAAGCCCTCGAACATCGAGTAGTCCACCTTCATGTGGTGAGTGGCCGCGCTGATCGTGTAGGCAGCCTCGGGATCCCAGAGCACGAGGTCGGCGTCACTGCCCGCGGCGATCTCTCCCTTTCTCGGGTACATTCCGAAGATCCTGGCGGGGGTCGTGGAGGTGAGCTCCACGAACCGGTTCAGGGAGATCTTTCCGTCGTTAACGCCGTGGTGGTAGATGAGCTGGAGCCTGTTTTCGATGCCGGGCCCGCCGTTGGGGATCTTCGTGAAGTCGTTCTTGCCGAGGATCTTCTGGTCCTTGAAGCAGAACGGGCAATGGTCCGTGGAGACGACTTGAAGATGGTCGTGCTTCAACCCCTCCCAGAGCTTCGGCTGGTGCTCCTTGGGCCGGAGGGGAGGGGTGAACACGTACTTGGCGCCCTCGAAGTTCGGCCGGGCCAGCTCGTCCTGGGAGAGCAGGAGGTACTGCGGACAGGTCTCCGCAAAAGCGGGAACACCGCGGTCGCGCGCCTCGCGCACCTCGTTGAGTGCGTCCTCCGAGGAGAGGTGCACGATGTAGACGGGGACCTGTGCGATCTCCGCCATGGCGATGGCGCGGTGCACCGCCTCCGCCTCCGCGCGCGGCGGCCGGGTGAGCGCGTGGTAGATCGGCGCGGTCTTTCCCTCCGCGATGGCGCGCGCGACGATCACGTCGATGATGCTCCCGTTCTCCGCGTGCATGCACACGAGGGCGCCGTTCTTCGCCGTCTGGGAGAGCGCCTTGAAGATCGTCGCGTCATCCACCATGAGCACGTTCGGGTACGCCATGAACAGCTTGAAGCTGGCCACCCCCTCTCGGACCATGTCATCCATGTCCTCCAGGCCCGCGTCCGGCAGGTCCGTGATGATCATGTGCAGGCCGTAGTCGATGGCCGCCCGGCCTTCCGCCTTCTTCCACCACGTGTCCAGGGCCTGGCGCATCCGCGTGCCCTTTGCCTGGATGGCGAAATCCACGATGGACGTGGTCCCGCCGAAGGCCGCGGCGCGCGTTCCGGACTCGAAGTCGTCCGCGGAGGTCGTTCCTCCGAAGGGCATGTCCAGGTGCGTGTGGGCATCCACGCCTCCGGGAATGACGTAGGTGCCCGCCGCCTCGATGACCTTGTCCGCGGCCTTCGGGGCAATGCCGGCGCGTACCTCCTTGATCCGCTCCCCGTCGATGAGGACGTCAGCGCTCCTTGTTTCCTTTGCCGTGACGACCGTGCCGTTTCGAATCAACGTTGTTGTCATAAGCCCCTCACGCCTCGCCGGGCTTTACGTAGACCCGGCCCGCTTCTCTCTGCTCCCAGCTCTCCTTTGGCTTGCCCGTGTCCACCTCCACCATCGTGATGCAGTTCTCCACGGGGCACACAAGAGAGCACAGGTTGCACCCCACGCACTCCTCCTCGTCGACATGGGGGAGATGGAGCGGCCCGGAGCCTTTCCCGTTGCCGCCGTGTCCCCGGGCAGCGTCGAGCTTCGCAATGGGCGTCATCGTGATGCTCGCGCGGCTTCTCGCCGTGCGCGCTGCCGGGGATTCCTTGCCGTCGTCATGATGGATGCACTGGTGGGCCCCGTCCCAGCAGGCCACGTAGCACAGGTCGCAGCCGATGCACGTGGCCGGGTCAATGCGCGCCACGATCTTGTAGTTCAGGTCCAGGTGCTTCCAGTCCTTCATCCGGGGAATCGCCAGCCCCCGGAAGTCCTCGATGGTCCGGTATCCCTTCCCGTCCATCCACGCGGACAGGCCGTCGATCATGTCCTCAACGATCCGATAGCCGTAGTGCATGACCGCCGTGCAGACCTGGACGGTGCCGCAGCCCATGAGGATGAACTCCGCGGCCTCCCGCCATCCGGCGATCCCGCCGATTCCGGACACCGGCAGGCCGACCTCGGGATCTGAGGCGATCTGCTGCACCAGGTGCAGCGCAATGGGCTTGACCGCTGGTCCGCAGTACCCGCCGTGCGCTGACAATCCCCCCACGTTCGGGCGGGGGATCAGCGTGTCCAGGTCGATCCCCGTGATGGAGTTGATCGTGTTGATGGCGGACAGGCCGTCGGCGTGCCCGCGCTTTGCCGCGCGCGCCACGGCGCGGATGTCGGTCACGTTCGGCGTGAGCTTGACCATGACCGGCGTGCGCGCGGCCTCCTTAGCCCACTCGGTGATCATGCAGGAGTACTCCGGCACCTGGCCCACGGCCGCTCCCATGCCGCGCTCGCTCATCCCGTGGGGGCAGCCGAAGTTCAGCTCCAGGCCGTCCGCCCCGGCGTCCTCCGCGCGCTTCACGATGTCGTGCCAGACCTCGCGCTTGGACTCCACCATCAAGGAGGCGATGACCGCGTGCCGGGGGTAGCGCTTCTTCACCTCGGCGATCTCGCGCAGGTTGTCCTCGATGGGCCGGTCGGAGATCAGCTCGATGTTGTTGAGTCCCATCATGCGCTGCGCGTTCCAGTCAACCGAGGAGTAGCGGGAAGCCGTGTTCACGACAGGCTCGCCGATGGTCTTCCACACGGCGCCCCCCCATCCCGCATCGAAGGCCCGCATGATCTGCTCCCCGCTGTTCGTCGGGGGCGCGGAGGCGAGCCAGAAGGGATTCGGAGAGGGAATGCCCATGAACCGTACTGACAGGTCAGCCATTGTCAGCCCCCCTTGAGCCGCTCTGCGCCGAGGCTTTCCGCGATGGCAATGGCAGCGCGCTTGCCGTCCGCCACCGCGTCCACAACTTCACGGCCGCCATTCACACAGTCACCGCCGGCGTAGTACCGCGGGTTGGCCGTGCGTCCCGTCGGCCGGTCCACCGCAATGGAGCGGTCGGCGATCTCGATGCCGCGTGTCGATTTCAGGATCTCCAGGAAGTGATTCTGTCCGAGGGCGGGGATCACCATGTCGCAGGGGAAGTCGTACTCCGAGCCCTTCACCGGCGTCACGGCGCGCCGTCCGCTGGCATCTGGCTTCCCCAGGCGCATCTGCGCGAACTTCACGGCAACGGCCCGGCCCTTCTCCTCCGTGATGGACACGGGCTGGGCCAGCCAGTGGAACTGCACACCTTCGATCTTGGCATGGTTGTACTCGAAGGGGAATGCGGGCATCTCCTCCTCGGTGCGCCGGTAGAACATGTGAACCTCAGCGGCGCCCAGCCGGCGCGCGGCGTTCGCCGCGTCAATGGCCGTGTTCCCTCCGCCGATCACCGCCACCCGGCTGCCCACCGGCATGTCGGGATCCGTCTTGTATCGCTCGATGAAATGCAGGGCATCGATGACGCCGCGCGCGTCCTCACCGGGGATGCCCAGGCGCTGCATCGCGCCGAGCCCCAGGCCGAGGAACACCACGTCGTAGTTCTTCTCCAGCTCGTCCAGTGAGACGTCCGTCCCGACCTCCGCGGAGCGGAACTCCACCCCGAGAGCCTTGATCATGTCCACCTCTCGCAGGCTGTCTGACGGCCGCAGCTTGTATTCCGCAACTCCGTAGGTTGTCAGGCCTCCCGGCAGCGGGCGGTTGTCGAACACGGTGACGGAGTACCCGCGCTGGCGCAGCTCCGCGGCGCAGGCAAGTGACGCCGGGCCTCCGCCGACGCATGCAACCTTCTCCTTGTGGCTGACCGGAGCCGGCGTCACGGCGTGGCCGCCACTGGAGAAGCTCTCCATGGCATAGCGCTGGAGCCTGCCGATCTCGATGGGCTTCTTGTTGTAGCGGTGCATGACGCACGCTCCTTCGCAGAGGACCTCCACCGGGCACGCGCGGGAGCAGCTCATGCCCAGGACGTTGCTCGCGAGGATCGTGCGGGCAGAGCCGCCGAGGTTTCCGCTGGCGATCTTCTTGATGAAACCGGGAACGTCAATGTGGGTCGGGCAGGCAACGGTGCACGGAGCATCGAAGCAGCTCAGGCAGCGGTTGGCCTCGGTGACGGCGGACGGTGCATCGAGCGCGGGATGGAGGTCAGGGAAGCGCTCGAGGTTCCGGGGAACGGGGAGCTCTGGTGCGCTCATGGGCCGGCTTCCTCCATCTCCCAATGATACTCACGCGTTGTTCGGATCGGATACTAGGTCTCCCCAGGAATGGCGAAAGGAGGCCGGAAACAGGGACGGCGTACTCGCCGAACGGGTACTCCCGTATGTCGGACAGGCGGACTCTATCCGCGGATGACCTTCAGTGCCGACTGGATCCTGCCCAGCGGCGCTGACACCTGCACGCCGGCAATCGCCCCGCGGAGAGACGAAAGGAGCTCGCGCGCGATGGTGATTCCCTCTTCCAGGGCAGACTCCTTCGTGTCACATCGGGCCATGCGGCTGACCACCGCGTCCGGCACAGACACGCCGGGCACCTCGTTCTTGAGGAACTCGGCGTTTCTCTGGCTGACGAGAGGCCAGATGCCGGCAACGACGGGGATCATCCGCGACCCCTTCATGCTGTCGAGGAACCTCAGAAGGGAGTCAGCGTCGAACACCGGCTGGGTGATGGCGAACTCCGCGCCGGCCTCGATCTTGAGCTTCATGCGCTCCCGTTCCCGCTCGAGGTTGACGGCGTTGGGGTTCAGCGCCACGCCGATGCAGAACTCCGTGGCGGTCCCGATGGGGTTGTTGCCCAGGTCGGAGCCGTGGTTGAGCATGTTCATGAGGCGCGACAGCCCGATGGAGTCGATATTGAACACCGCGGTGGCATCCGGGTAGGTGCCGATGTTCGGCGGGTCCCCCGTCACGGCGAGCACGTTGCGGATCCCCAGCGCGTGGGCACCCAGGAGGTCCGCCTGGAGTGCAAGCAGGTTCTTGTCCTTGCACGTGTAGTGGGGGATGGCCTCAATGCCGGATGCCTGCTGGAGGAGGACGGAGGCCAGAAGCGCGCCCATCTTCACCTGCGCCCGCGGGCTGTCGGGAACATTGACCGCGTCGATCCCGGCAGCCTTCAGCGCCTGGGCATTCTCCACGATCTTCGCGGAGTCGATTCCCTTGGGCGGGACAAGCTCGACGCAGGCCACGAAGTCCCCCCGGGACAGCCGGCACGCCCAGCGGCTCTTGCGCTCCATGGGCACCGCTTCCTTGCCCGCTGCCGGCACCACGACGCGGATGCGCTCCTGGGGGATGCTGGGCTGGAGGGCGCGGATCTCGTTCCTGATCTCGCGGATGTGCAGGGGAGTGGTCCCGCAGCAGCCGCCCACGATGCGCACGCCGGACTGGATCATGCGCTTGGCGTACTTGGCCATGTACGCGGGAGTCGTGGGGTAGATGTTCCTGCCGTTGACGTTCAGGGGGACGCCGGCATTGGGCTGGACGCAGAGGGGCCGGTTGGTGACGCGCACCATCTTCTCCGCGGTCTCCAGCATGACGCGCGGGCCCTCGGAGCAGTTGAGGCCGATGGCGTCCGGAGCGAGTTCATCGATCCGCGCGGTGAAGATTTCGGGGTCGCTGCCATACACGGAGGTCCCCTCGTTCGTTATGGTGAGGGAGGCGATGAGCGGAAGGTCGCAGGCGCGCCGGGCGCCGCGCACCGCGGCAGCCAGCTCACGCAGGTCAACGAAGGTCTCCAGGATGAGGAGGTCCGCACCGGCAGAGGCCAGCGCCGCAGCCTGCTTCTGGAACAGGTCCTCCGCCTCCGCCGCGCTCATCGTTCCCAAAGGCTCCACGTTCACGCCGAGCGGACCGATGGACCCGGCCACCCAGACCGCTGCGGATCGGGGGGATTCCTCGATTGCCTGGCGGGCCAGCTTCACCGCCCTTTCGTTGATTGCGGCGAACTTCTCCTCCAGCCCGGCGGCACGCAGCTTGGGCATTCCCGCGCCCCAGCTGTTCGTCGTGAGCACGTCCGCGCCTGCGTCCAGGTATTCCCGGTGGATCTCCAGCACGAGCCGGGGATCCGAAAGGCTCACCTCCTCGAAGCAGCGGTTGAGGAACACGCCCCTCTGGTAGAGCATGGTCCCCATGGCGCCGTCGAAGAGAATGGTGGAGTCCGCGTCGAGACGGGACCTGAAGTCATTTTTCATGGCGCGCGGCCGCCGTTTTCGCGCTCTCCGCTTTCGAGCCGTTCGCGAAGGCCTCCCGCAGGGACTTCGCCGCGGTCACCAGGGCCGCGAGGGACGGCTCCACTTCCTTCCATTCCCGTGTCTTCAGGCCGCAGTCCGGGTTGACCCACAGCTGGGACGGGCGAAGAACGGAGAGCGCCTTCTTCAGCAGGCCGACGACCTCCTCCGTTCCCGGGACCCGGGGTGAATGGATGTCGTACACGCCGGGGCCGATCTGGTTGGGATAGCGGAACGTCGCGAAGGAGCGCAGGAGCTCCATGCGGGAACGCGTCGTCTCGATGGAAAGGACGTCAGCGTCCATGGCGGCGATGGACGGCAGGATGTCGTCGAACTGCGCGTAGCACATGTGGGAATGGATCTGCGTGGAGTCCTTCACGCCGCTGGAGGCAATGCGGAACGCCTCCACGGCCCACCGCAGGTAGTCCTTCCACTGCGAGCGGCGCAGGGGGAGGCCTTCGCGGAGCGCCGGCTCGTCGATCTGGATGACGCGGATGCCGGCCGCCTCGAGGTCCTTCACCTCGTCACGGATGGCCAGCGCGATCTGCCTGCAGGTCATTTCCAGCGGCTGGTCGTTCCTGACGAACGACCAGGCGAGCATCGTCACCGGCCCGGTGAGCATGCCCTTCACGGGCCGGGAGGTGAGGGACTGGGCGAACGTGGACCAGCGGACCGTCATGGCCGCGGGGCGCTCGACGTCCCCGTAGATCACCGGCGGCTTCACGCAGCGCGATCCGTAGCTCTGCACCCATCCGTTGCCCGTGAACGTGAATCCCGAGAGCATCTCCCCGAAATGCTCCACCATGTCGTTGCGCTCGAACTCCCCGTGCACCAGCACGTCCAGCCCGAGGGACTCCTGCAGGCGGATGGTGCGCTCGATCTCCTTTTCAAGAGCCTTCTCGTAGGCCGCCTTGTCGATGGCGCCGCTCTTCAGGGAGGCGCGCAGGGCGCGCACTTCCTTTGTCTGGGGGAACGAGCCGATGGTCGTGGTGGGGAACAGGGGGAGGGGAAGCGCCCCGTCCTGAAGCGCCCGGCGCCTGGCGAACGGGCTGGAGCGCCGCCCCATGGAAGCCGTCAGCGCTGCCATGCGGTCACGGACCCGCGGATTGCGCGTGCGCGGTGAGCCGCGGCGGCTCTCCATGCTGCGGCGGTTGTCCTGCATCTCCGCGGCAACGCCCTGGCGCCCGCTGGTGACGGCCCGCGCGATGATCGACACTTCGTCCAGCTTCTGCCGGGCAAAGGACAGCCAGCTCTTGATCTCGGGATCCAGAGCCGTCTCCAGGGAGAGATCCTCCGGCGTGTGCAGCAGTGAGCAGGAGGATGCAATGATGAGACGGTCCGTTCCCAGCGCCTCTGCCGCGCGTTCCGCGGTGGAAACCGCGGCTTGCAGGTCCGCCTTCCAGATGTTGCGGCCATCCACGAGTCCCGCCGAGAGGATCATGGACCTGGGCAGGCGCTTCAGGACTGCGGCCAGCTGCCCCGGCGCGCGCACGAGATCCACGTGCAGGCCGGCGACGGGCAGGGCCGTGACCGCCCCTAAGTTCTCCTTCAGCTCCCCGAAGTACGTGGTCAGCATGATCGACACGGCGGCCGAAGAGGCAAGGCGCGCGTACGCGCGCTTCAGCGCATCACGCGCGCGCGGCGGCAGCTCGGTGACGAGGATGGGCTCGTCCATCTGGACCCACCGCACGCCCAGTCCCGCGAGCTTCTTCAGCACTTCCTCGTACACGGGAATCAGGGTGTCCAGAAGGGAGAGCGGGGCCGGCAAGCCTTCCGGGGTCTTGGCAAGGGAGAGGAACGTGAGAGGACCGACGAGAACCGGCCTGCTCTCAATGCCGGCGGCCCGTGCCTCTGCCGCGTGGTCCGCGGCCTGGGTGAAGGACAGGCGGAACTGCTGGTCCGGGGCAAGCTCGGGGACGATGTAGTGGTAGTTCGTGTCGAACCACTTCGTCATCTCGAGCGCCGGCACGTTTCCCTCCTGGCTGCCGCGCGCCATGGCGAAGTACGCGGCAAGCCCTCCGCCGCGGTCGGAATAGCGTTCCGGGATGGCACCCGTCATCATGGCCGTGTCCAGCATGTGATCGTAGAGGGAGAAGTCCCCGGACGGGATGAAGTCGATCCCCGCCGCCTTCTGCAGGTTCCAGTGCAGGCCGCGGATTTTGCGTGCCTCAGCCGTGAGCGCCTGCTCGTCGATCCGGGAGGACCAGAACTGCTCCAGGGCCTTCTTGAGCTCGCGCGCCGGTCCCATGCGGGGGTAGCCGAGAATCGCGGTTTTTGCCATGTCATGACGCCTTTCGCTTGCCGAGAAGTATTTTCATCAAAATAGGGATGCAATGGGCCGTGGTCAAGGCAAATCACGGCCCGGCATTCCTGCTCCGCGGGCTAGGAGTGCCGCGCGTCAGTCCGCCAGTCCCAGGAACTCCTCGGCCATCCGCGCGTAGAGCAGAACTGCCTTCAGGTAATCGTCGATCTCGACGTATTCGTCCGGCTTGTGCGCCAGCTCCTCGCGGCCCGGTCCGATGACCACAAACGGTATCCTCGGATCCAGGCAGAGCGCGCTGGCGTCCGTGGCGTACCCCGGAGTGGGACGGGGCTGCGGCTCCGTTCCCAGCACGTGCCGGCAGGCTGACCGGGCGCAATGAACGATCCGGCTGTCGGGTGAGGTTGCTGCGGCGCCCCGCCCGCCGGTGACGCGCACGCGCGCGTCCATGCCGGGAAGGCGCTCACCGGCACGGGCCGCGGCCGCCGTGATGCGCTGGAGCATTTGCTGCGGATCCACTCCCTCCGGCAGCCGCATGTCGAGGGAGACGCGGCAGGAATCCGGAACCACGTTGGGACCCACGCCGCCCTGGATCATCCCGACGTTCAGCGTCGTCTTTCCGAGGCTCGGGTCGGGGCCTTCCTCGAGGGGGATGGCAAGCACTTCCGAGAGGAATGCGTGCATGTCCACGATTGCGTTTCGACCGAGGTGCGGCATGGAGCCATGCGCCGTCATCCCGACGGTTGAGATCTCCAGCCAGAACGTGCCCTTCTGGGCGATGTAGATGTTGAAGCCCGTGGGCTCCCCGATCACCACGCCCCCGACGCCCCGGGTAAGGCCGTCCCCGACGAGCCGCAGCGCGCCGCTTGCCTCGTTCTCCTCATCGGCAACCGCGCTGAAGATCAGGTCTCCGCGCAGCTTCTTTCCCCGGCGGGCAAGGGCGTCCACGGCCACGAGCATGGCGGCCAGGCCGCTTTTCATGTCGCACGATCCGCGGCCGTACAGCCTGCCGTCCTCGATCTCCGCGCCGAACGGCACATGTTTCCAGGGCGTTTCTCCCGGGGGCACGACGTCGAGGTGGCCGTTGAAGAGGAGCGCGGGGGCCTCTCCCGTGCCGGCAAGGCGGGCCACGACGTTCGCCCGCTGCGGGGCGACGTCCGTCACCTCCGGACGGAAACCGCGGCGTGACAACTCCTGCGCAAGGAACTCCGCGCCGGCTTTCTCCATGCCGGGAGGGTTGAGGGTGGGCAGGCGCACGAGGTCCGCAAGGAGCCGGACCGCCTCCTCCCGGTCAAACTCTACCGTGGACACCGGCCCGCCGCTTCTCGATGGCCATGAAGATCGCCTCCGACGTGGCGGGCGACGGGAGAGGGATCTCGCCCCCTGCCGGGCCAAACGCGGAGATGGCGTCCCGGATGGCTTCGCGAACCGAAATGGACAGCATCAGGGGAGGTTCGCCCACGGCTTTGCTCCCATGGATGGTGCCGGCCTGCGCGGCCCGGGGGAACAGAGTGACGTGGAACTCCAGGGGAGCGTCGCTGATGGCCGGAATCTGGTACGTGCTCGCCCCGTGGGTGAGAAGCCGGCCCTGGCGGTCCCAGGCAAGCTCCTCCCGCGTGAGCCAGCCCATGCCCTGGACGAAGCCGCCCTCGATCTGCCCCCGGTCCACCCCGGGATTCAGGGAGTCTCCCACGTCGTGGACGATGTCCACGCGAAGCACGCGGTGCATGCCGGTATACCCGTCCACTTCCACCTCGCTCACCGCGGCGCCGCACGCAAAGTAGTAGAAGGGATGCCCTTCCTGCTTCTCCCAGTCCCAGCGGATTCCCGGGGTTGCATAGTACCCGGTTGCGGACAGGCTGACCCGTTCGACGTACGCCTGCTCGCACAGCTCAGCGAACCTGATGCCCGGTCCGCCGGCCTTCGGGCGGACCATGCCGTCCGCAAAGACCACGTCCGCCGCGCTCACCGCGGCGCCGCCCCCGCGGGAGAGGATCTGCGCGGCAAGAGGCGCGAGCCTCTCCCGGAGCGTCACGCAGGCGTTTCTCACGGCGGCGCCGTTCAGGTCCGCTCCGGAGGACGCTGCGGTGGCCGGCGTGTTGGGCACCTTGTCGGTGCTCGTGGGCATGATGCGGATGCGGTCCGCGGGCAGGCCCAGCTCCCGCATCGCCACGCCGAGCACCTTGGTGTTCAGCCCCTGTCCCATCTCCGTGCCGCCATGGTTCACCTGCACGGTGCCATCCGTGTAGGCCAGCACGAGCGCGCCTCCCTGGTTGTATCGGGCCAGCGTGAATGAGATCCCGAACTTCTCCGAGGTGACGGCGATCCCGCGCTTCACGCGCGGATGCGAGCGGTTCCATTCGTCGACGGCGCGCCGGCGCTCAGCGAACCGGGCCTGCTCCTGGACCTGGAGCCACATTGCCTGCAGCCTGTTGTCCCCGATGTCCTCGCCGTAGTGCGTGGTATTCGTCTCCCCGGCGCCGTGGTACATGTTGCGCGAGCGCACGACCTCCGGTGGAATCCCCAGCCGGCGGGCCACCCGGTCGATGATCTCCTCGATCACGAGCATCCCCTGGGGCCCTCCGAAGCCGCGGAACGCGGTCTGCGACGTCGTGTTGGTCCGGGCCACCCGTCCCGTGACGAGCACCGCGGGGATGTAGTACACGTTGTCCACGTGAAAGAGAGCGCGGTCGATGATGGGCTGGGACAGGTCCAGCGACCACCCGCCGTCGGAGACGAGCTCTGCCCGCACGGCGAGGAGCCTGCCGTCATCGTCATAGCCCGCGGAGAACGTCGAGCGGAAAGGATGGCGCTTGCCGGTGATCATGATGTCCAGGTCGCGGTCGAGCTGCAGGCGCACCGGTTGGCCGGTCTTCAGGGCGGCCAGGGCGACAAGAGACGCGAACGTGTTCCCCTGGACCTCCTTGCCGCCGAACGCGCCTCCCATGCGCGGGGCCTGCACCACGATCTTGTTGCGGGAGAGGCCGAGCAGCTCGGAGAGGATCGTCTGGATCTCCGTGGGGTGCTGCGTGGATGAGCAGACGAACAGCGTCCCGTACTCCCCGGGCTCCGCCCAGGCGGCGTGCGTCTCCAGGTAGAAGTGCTCCTGGCCTCCGGAGGAGAACTCGCCGTCCAGGCGATGCGGAGAGGCCGCCAGCGCGGCCGCGCAATCCCCGCGCCGCAGAATGTGGGGCTCGGTGAGCCAGCTCTCCTCCGCTTCCGCGCTCTCGATCCCGATGATGGGCGCCCGGGGCTCGTACTCCACCTCCACGAGCGCAGCGGCAGCACGGCACTCCCGCAGGGATCGCCCCACGACGAGGGCGATGAGCTGGCCGTGATACATCACGTCGTCCGCAGCGAACAGCAGCTCGTCGCGGCGCGCCGTACCGACGTTGTTCACTCCGGGAATGTCCTCTGCCATCAGCACGGCCGTCACGCCGGATGCGCCGCGGGCCTTGTCCGCGCTGCGCCGCCTGATGCGGCCCCGGGCAACGGTGGAGCACACGGGCCACGCCTCCAGCATGGGCCGGCGCTGCGCCAGGTCATCCACGTACAGGGCGGTGCCGGTCACGTGGCCCCGGCCGCTTTCGTGCGCGAGGGCGCGTGAAGCGTCGGTTTCTGGAAACCTCTCCCCGCGGCTGAACTCCAGCGCGCCGTCCATGGCGATGCTCTGCTCGCCGGTGTGAAACTTCTCCCAGAGGCTGACGATGAGACCCCGGCGGTACGCCGCGCTGCCGCGCACGTCGTCGATGGGCATAAACCGGGCCCGCAGGGACTCGGAGACCGCCTCCCGGGCGTCCGCGAAGCTTCGGCTCTCCAGGGCGGCCTCTGCCTCCTCCGCGCGACCGGGCGTCAGCGCGACTCCTCCGTACGCGAGCCGCGCCCGGCGAACGATCCCGGCAGAGTCCACGTCCACGGAAAAGGCAGCGGCCACGATGCTGATGTCGAGCTCGCGGCGCTTGGAAACCTTGAGGAAATCCTCCCGGCGCGCAAGGCCGGGTCCGGGGCCGCCCCGGGGGATGATGATCTCCTTGATGATCTCACAGGGCTGGAGCGCGGTCTTTCGATACCCCAGAAAGAAGCCGGAAAAAGGCACGACGCGCTCTGCGGACTCCGAGGCCAGCAGGAGCGAGGCATCCATGGTCAGGAGCACGGGCGCGCTGTCACCGATGGGAGACGCCGTCGCCAGGTTTCCGCCCATGGTGGCCCGGTTCCTGATCCCGCGTGATGCAAAGACGCGAAGCATCCGCGCCAGCGAAGGGTACTCCGGGGCCACAGCCTCCTCGATGGCCGTCAGCGTTGCGCCGCCCCCGATCCGCCACTCCTTTTGGGTGCTCCTGATCTGTGTCAGCTCCGCGACGCCCTCCGTGGAGATCAGGAACGGGAAGGAAGCGAACTTCTTGGTGATGTCGACGCCGATCTCCGTTGCCCCGGCCACGAGCCGGGCGCCGGGATTGGAGTGCAGAAGGGACAGCAGCTCGCCCAGGTTGTCCGGGCGGAAGAACTTTTCTCCCTCTGCCTCGTAGCGCAGCGCGAGGGGAGCTCTCACCGGTCTGCCCAGGCGCTCCTTGAAGGGGTCACGCCTGCCGTCGGATCCATCACGTTCCTCCAGGGCGGCGAGCGCGGCGTCCCTGATAGGACGGTAGCCGGTGCATCGGCAGAGGTTGCCGCTGAGCTGGTCGCTGAGCTGACGCGAGTCCCTGCAGTCCGTGCGGTAGTAGGCCTCGAAGAGAGAGACGACGAACCCCGGGGTGCAGTATCCG
>Ga0335070_10004116_pt1 | contig 16965 bp, 11 predicted proteins | sample Lox_Sample_13_FD_206722 | JGI IMG/M metagenome (GOLD analysis project Ga0335070, IMG submission 206722) | Soil microbial communities from Loxahatchee National Wildlife Refuge, Florida, United States - Lox_Sample_1.3 | ecosystem: Environmental > Terrestrial > Soil > Wetlands | place: USA... | reverse complement strand
ATCAAACCTTTCCCTGACCACGAATTGCTTGATGCGGTCCGCAGGGCCCTGACGTTGAAGTCAAGCAAGACGGTTGAATAAGGAGGCACCTTATGACTTATGGCAACGGTCTTGTCTACGTAGTGGATGATGACGAGTCGGTGCGCGAAGGAGTGGCAGACCTGGTTTCCTCAGCAGGACTGGCGGTAAGAACAGCTTCATCCGGTAGGGAATTCCTGGCCATGGAGCGGCCCGATGTTCCCAGTTGTCTGATCCTGGATGTGAACCTGCCCGAGCTCAGCGGAATTGAATTACAGCAGGAACTTGCCCGCTGCGGCGTTCAGATCCCAATCATATTTCTGACGGGCCACGGTGATATCCCCATGACAGTACGCGCGCTCAAGGCGGGTGCCGCGGACTTCTTGACGAAACCAGTTCATGATGAAGACCTTCTAAATGCCATCCGCCAGTGTATCGGCCGCCATCACTCGGCGGCTGGAAATGCACACGAAATCCAGAAGCCGTGCAGGACACATGTCGACGATCCAGACCAGCTCCTCTATCTGGACTCAGAAATTAGCCCGGACTGCAAGTTCGAAGACATTGTCGGAAACAGCCCAACCATTAAGAGAGTCTTTGAACAGATATCGATCGTTGCGCCCACCGATTCCACCGTTCTGCTTCACGGAGAGACCGGAACCGGCAAGGAACTGGTCGCGCGCGCCATTCATAACACGAGCGCCAGGCGAAATCACAGCTTTGTGCGCATGAACTGCGCTGCCATTCCCACAGGGTTGTTGGAAAGTGAACTGTTCGGGCATGAAAAAGGGGCTTTCACGGGCGCTGTCATGCAAAAGAAAGGCAGATTCGAACTCGCCGACAGTGGTTCCCTATTTCTTGACGAAATTGGTGACATCAGCCTGGAATTGCAACCCAAGCTGCTGCGTGCCGTTCAGGAACAGGAGTTTGAGCGTCTGGGGAGTGCCCGAACTTTCCGCGTCGATGTGCGCATCATCGCCGCCACTCACCGCGATCTTCCCGCCATGATTCGCGAGGGCAAGTTCCGCGAAGACCTCTTCTATCGCCTGAACGTGTTTCCGATTCGGATCCCTCCGCTTCGTGATCGGCGAGAAGACATTCCGCTGCTGGTCAACAATTTTGTATACAAGCTGTCACGCCGAATGGGGAAGAACATCAAATGCATCTCCAGGGGGGCGATGAATTTTTTGACGAATGCCGCGTGGCCCGGCAATGTGCGTGAGCTGCAAAACTACCTGGAGCGTGCCGTTATTCTCACGCAGGGAAGTGAACTGAATGTACCGCTTGCAGAACTGAGGAACTTGATGCCAGCACCTCGCACCACCTTGCCATCCACACTCCACGATGCCGAGCGGCAGGCCATCATCGATGCGTTGATAGCTGCTTCCGGCAGAATTGCCGGCGCGGGTGGCGCGGCAGAACGCCTTGGTTTAAAGCGCAGTACCCTGCAGAACAAGATGCGCCGGCTCAATGTCTCGCGACTCACCTGGTCGCAAAGAGCAGCTGACATCAGTCCGACCGGTTGAGTACAGTTTTACCCCAGCGTTGTTTCCGTCGGCTGGCTCCGACGCGCCGGCCGTCTCCGCCGCGGCTTTGAGCTACTCCAGGAATCCTTCCTCTGCCGCCTGCTTTAGACCGCTGCCTTTCGGCGGCCATGATCGCTGACCATCTCCTGATGGGGAACGACAATCCAGCTTTCCACTTCCAAAGGACTACTAGCGAACATTATTATTGGAGCGCTGTTTTCAAAATTATTGGAGCGCTGTTTTCAAAGATGGATATTGGGACCGAAGCCCGGAGCCCCAAGACTCGCTGTGACGGTCTGGCCCGGAGATAGTTTCGAGGGTTCACGTCCCTTCAGACGCGGACTAGCCAGCGTAAAAACGGTCCGCGTCGCAGGCGTCAAACTCAATAAACCCTCTGATTGGAGGTTCTGTAGCTATGCTTGAGCGACAAGCGACTCCCAAGTTATTGTCCTTTCCAAGAAGTACTCAGAATGAGGAGAGCGTTTATAACGGGTCTTGTGCGCCGCAAGGCAGGTGCGCTACCAGCGCGGACGACCGGCATTGTCGGATTGAGTTTCCCGGGTCTTCCGTTTGGCGGCCATCGGAATGTCCTCCTCAAAGATGTCTCTCAATCTACAACCCGTCTGTAGTGACAGCAACACCTGGGCAGGGAGCAGTTGCCCCTTTCACGCTCGATCCTCCACCTGAGGTGTCACTGGCACTTTGGTAGACTTAAGTGCTCGCCGGGTAATTCCTATAGGGGAATCGAGATGCGCGGAAACGCAAAGGTGTTGAAGGAACTTAACGCTGCCCTTCTCGCAGAACTAACCGCAATTGTTCAATACATGGTGCAAGCAGAGATGTGCGACAACTGGGGTTATAAAGGCTTAGGATCATTCACCAAGGCGCGCGCGATCCAGGAGATGCACCACGCCGAAGGGCTTATCGAACGGATCATTTTCCTGGACGGGACACCGGAGGTCGAGGTCGGTATCCACCCCAAGGTGGGCGGCGATGTTAAGGCCCAACTGGAAATCGACCTCCGGGATGAGGTAGAGGCAGTTCAGCAATACAACTCATCGATCAAAGTTTGCGCGGAGTCCGGCGATAACGGTTCTCGCGAGCTGTTCGAAAAGATGGTGAAAGACGAGGAAAATCACGTCTATTTTCTTGAAGCGCAGCTACAGGCAGCCAAGGAAATGGGGATCGCTAACTATCTTGCAGAGCAACTGCACAGGGAAAGTGAAGGTTAGCGTGAACCCAGCGTGCGTGCTCTTCCTCCCACACTGAAGATCGCGAAGCTCTAGCAGCAGATATGACACATCTCGGCTCGGTTAGGAACAGTACGATCAAGACCAACGGCGATGTACTCTGCGACACCCCAGTCCAAAATCGATTAGAGATGACGGTCGAGGAGCTCACGATGTATTTGACAGAGCTCATCGAGAACAGCCCGATTGCTATTTTGGTTCTGGACCCTGACCATCGCGTACACATGTGTAATCCGGCCTTTGAAAGGCTGTTTCAGTACAGCCAGGAAGAATTGCTGCACCGTAATCTGGAAGACCTAATAACCGAGAACGAGCTGACCGCCGAGGCGATTGCCATCTGGAAGCAGGTTCTGCGTGGCGAAAAGGTGTATGCATCGACAAAGCGCAAGAGGAAAGACGGTTCCATTGTTGATGTCGAGATTCACGGCATTCCGCTGCTTATTAAAGACAGGCTCATTGGGGTCTACGGGATCTACCACGACGTCTCGCAGCGCAAGGAAGCGGAAATGGAAGTGCAGCAGCTTTCGGCGCAGTTGTTGAAGCTGCAGGACGAAGAACGGCGACGGATTGCTCGTGAGCTGCATGACTGTACGGCACAGAAATTCGCGGCACTGAACATGAACTTGGCAAGGTTACGCGAGATCTGCGTAACAAGTGTTCCTGAAGCGGAATCCGTCATCGCAGATTGCGAAAGCCTGGCCAAAGAAAGTGCGCGCGAGCTCCGCACAATTTCCTACCTTCTGCACCCCCCTACTTTGGACGACATAGGCCTGCGCTCTGCCATAACCTGGTACGTCCGCGGATTTGCCGAACGCAGCGGCATACAGATCGACCTGGAACTTTCGGACGATATACAGAGGCTTCCGTTGGATGTCGAAACGATGATGTTCCGAGTGGTCCAGGAAGGCCTTTCGAACATTCATCGTCACTCCGGGAGCAGTGCCGCTACCATTCGCCTCATTGCCGACGTGGAGCACATCATTCTCGAACTCGTTGATACGGGGCGAGGCATGCCCGTAAATCTTCAAGGAGCGACAGCAGCCGAGTTTGGAGTAGGAATCGCAGGGATGCGGGAACGAGTGCACCAACTCGGTGGACGATTGGAGATCGTGTCGAACAAGCGGGGCACCACGCTGCGAATATTGCAACCTCAGCCAGGAGTCGCACAACCATGACTGTTTCGATCCTTATAGCGGATGATCACGATCTGATCCGCCGAGGACTGAAATCACTGCTCGAGACCAGGCCCGGATGGGAGGTCTGCGCCGAAGCCGACGACGGACGCACGGCAGTTGAGCTGGCCACGAAATGCAAGCCGCAAATCGCCATTCTTGACGTTACTATGCCAGCTTTGAGCGGCATTGAAGCTACTCGGCAAATCCTGGCCGCACGCCCTGCCACTCAAATACTCATTCTTACCATGCATGAATCGGAGGAACTGGTGGCCGAAATCCTCGAATCGGGTGCCCGCGGCTACGTTCTGAAAACTGATACCAGCCGTGACTTATTGCGAGCTGTGGTCGCTCTGATCGAGCACAAGCTCTTCTTTACTACCACTGTGGCAGAAATGGTGCTGGCTGGCTACCTGCAACAGAAGCCGCGGACTGCCAAATCACCAGCTCCATCGAGCATACTGACGGCGCGAGAACGGGAGGTGATACATCTACTCGCGGACGGAAAAAGTAACAAAGAAATTGGCACCGCGCTGGGGATTTCTACCAAAACTGCTGAGGCGCACCGTACCAACATCATGCGTAAACTCAATCTGCACTCGATTGCCGACGTAGTCCGCTACGCGATGCGCAATCAGCTAGTCTCGCCTTAATTTTGTCGTCGCCAAGATCTCGTCAGAACTCCACGCGTAATCCGAACTGTAGGGCTCGCGCTATGCCTTGCGAGAACACTCCCGAACCCAAACCATAGCGGTTCGTCCGCTCGGCAGCAGTCGTTCCATTCAGCGAACCAGCAGTTCCCGAAAGTGCCCCGCGGAGCGTTGCCGTGTTCAATCCATTTGGAGGATCGAAGTTGGCCACATTGAATAGGTTGAATACGTCCACGCTAGGGGTAATGGACAACCGTTCCCAACGACCAACGTGGAAGGGCCACGACACTCGAACATCATCGGCGACAAAGCTGTCCAACCCGACCTGTCCGGCAGGTGCCGCCGCAATGCTGGGTACCACGGCTCCTAGTTTCTGCAACTGAGTCGGAGTGAAAAGACCAGCATTCACCAGGCTCTGGCCTGCGGGTGTGAGCTTGCCTGCATTGTTGCTATTGAATCCCGAAATGACTCGGTTCAGGTTGTCTGGGCTCACGCCGTGACCGAAGGAGCCCAGGTTGGTTCCCGGCAGCACGTCCCCACCCGAGCCGTCACCGGTCAGATCTGTCAGGAATATCTCAGCCGGGCACGAGCAGGTGACCGGTACGGTTAAGGTGGCCGGCAGAGCAGAGTAGATTCGACTGAGCCAGCTCAGTTGCAGACCGCCACGGACTTGCACTGTGCCTGAAAGAGTCACCATGTGGGTTCGGTCAAGATTTGTAGGACCGTAATATCTGTTGAGATCGACATTGTCGGCAACGTTTACCAGTGAGGCGTCCTGATCCGGGGACATGGCATTGAAGCGCGAGAGGTTGTAGCTGACATCCCAGTTCAACGCCCTCAAGCCGGGTACCGGGCGCTCTATGTTTTGCCGAGCTCGAATCTGCAAAGCATTGTAGCTAGATCGGCCGACGGTACTGATAATACCCATCTGTCCAAAATTGGCGTTCCTGCCGGGGAACGCCCAGCCACTGTTGGGGACTACAAATTGTTGCGCTAAGCCCGACGCCGGACTTCCGAGTCCATTCGCTGCAAAATCGTTGATGGTCGCCCCATTCCCGATGGCACAGTCGATACTTGAACAACCAAATTGTCCTTCCGTCGTTGCCATCGCCGCTTGGGCCGCACCAGAATTGAATGTACTTACCGCTCCCACAATGTTTGCATCGTGGACCAGAATGTTATGAACATTGGTATTGTGAATGTAATCCACCGATAAGAAGAGAGTGCGGGTTAGCTGTTGTTGAACGCCCACGTTGACTTGGGTTGAGTATGGTGTCTTGTAATTCGGATCCAACAGTCCGCCGAAGCTATTAAACAAGAAAGCGTTGGGATCAATGATTCCTGGGGTTCCGTTCGGGTTGAAGTTCTGAGTGGCGGCACCCTGCGCAGCCATGAAGGCATCCTGTGCCGCGACCGCTTGATCAACGACCGATCCGATGGGTTTGCCGATCAATGGCGTGATGTCCACGTCCGTTCCGGGTAGAACCCCTCCAGTACTGGTCAGAAAAGAGTTCCCCAATCCCGCAGGAATCCTCAGCGTGCGGTCAAACAACGTTACCGTCAAGAGCACATCATCGTAGAACAACCCGGCTCCAGCTCGGATCGAGGTCTTTCCTTTTTTGAACGGATCCCAGGCGAAACCTACTTGTGGAGCAAAATCGAGATTAGGCTGCTTCACTCGATTGCCCAATCCGGGTTGGAGCGCATTGAGCGCAGATATAGGTGGTAAATCACTGTCCGCGCGCCCGCCAAGTCGGTTGTACCGCAAGGATAGCGTTGCCGACAGATTCGGCTTTATTTTCCAGAAATCAGCAAAATAAAAATCTGTGCGGTGAATGTGAAAACCGCCGTGCGGAAAACCGAGTGCAGCTTTCTCCGAAAAGTATCCCAAGCCGTTGCCGACTTCCAGAAGCTCTAATGGGTAGTTCAGGGGGTTTGAAGCACCGCCAGAAAACGGTCCCGTTTCTGCCGCGGCAATTTCACTGGGGTTACCGTTGGAGTTGAGAAATGGGCCTAGGCCGCTGAAGCTGCCGAATGTAAACTGCGGTGTCTGAATAAAGTCGGCGCCGTACCGGAGTGTATGACTGCCGATCAGGTGAGAACCGTCGTACCTGGTCTGGTAGTTCCGCTGTAAAGTGGTTTGCGGAGCAAGCCAAGAAGGACCCAGACACAATATATCTACTCCAAACAGACATCGAGGATCGCTGCCTATAGCGATCGCCGCCTGCTGTCCTCCGGGGAACGGCTGTGGCAGGCCAGGGATCTGCGACCGCGCGTCCCCTATATAGTTTCGGAACGTGAGATATCCGAAACGGAAGCTGTGCGTGAAATTACCAGCCGTCCCGTCTACCCCTGCAGTGTGAACATCGGTTAAGTTGCGGTTCCCATACGGTTGGAATACGTTGCCGCCGTATCCAGTCACGACGTTGAACTGGTCATGGTGGAAGGAATAAAACGCCTGCCAACTTCGTGAAATGTTCCAATCGGCGCGGGCGGTCGCCTCAGTCTCGTGGAAAGGATTAGGAAATACCGCGCCAAAGCTGCTAAAAGGGGCTGGCGGCGCAGTGAATACTGTCCCATGCTGTAGAGTGTGTTCGTAATTGAGGAACCAGAACAACTTATTCTTGACCACCGGACCGCCCACCCGTACTCCCACCTGGTCACGTTCGAACGGAGCCTTCACCGCTCCTACCTTGGCTGCGGTAGCGTCATTTCTGAACAAGTAAAACGCGCTACCGTGGAGGGCATTACTGCCACTGCGCGTAATGACGTTCACCGCGCCCGTCGAGGTCAAGCTTGTCGCGGGATCCAGCGTGGACTGGGCCACCTGGAACTCTTGGATGGAATCCTCGGATATGTTGAGAGTCGAAGTTCCAACTGTCTCATCGGAAATATCGACTCCATCCACTTCGATCCGTGTTGAACGGCCAGATCGGCCTTGAACGGATATGCCGGTGAACCCATTTTTGGTGGGATCGAAATTTCCACCATCCTGGATTTGCACGCCCGGGCTCAATTGGGCAAGATCAAGAAAGTTACGGCCATTCAGCGGCAAAACGTCAATCTCTTTGGACGTGGTCGCATCTTGAACCGTAGCTTGAATCGTGTTCACCTGATTGACATCAGCTTGAACTTCTACTTCGCTCGTTGTGCCCTGCGGCCGCAGTTGAAAGTCTCCATTGATGGTCTGCCCCACCAGCACATGTACGTTGGCCTGCGCTCCTTGAAAACCTGAACTAGTCACACTGACGGTGTAATCCCCTGGCTCAAGGGCAACGATCGAGTACGTTCCTGACTGGGTGGTGGTGCGCGTTTGCGTCAGCCCGGTGGAGAGCGACCTCACGTTGACACTAGCCCCAGCGACCACTGCCCCAGTACTGTCCGTAACCGTGCCGATGATGCTCCCGCTGGCAGTCTGGGCCACCAACCTGGGCGCGAGGAAAACCACCGCCAGCAACGACACGGTTCCAATAAGCAGGCCTGTGCATCTGCTCAACCGCATGGAGACGTGCGTGGGGCGCGAGCAGCAAGCGCAATGTAGTCGATCAGCGGCAAAGCTCTTGGAAGTGTGCATATTGGCGAAGCATTATGAACGGAGTCGTGAGTATAGCAATCCGGTGAATCCCCAGGTCGCGCCTAAGCTCCTGCTCTAATCTCCTTAGGGACTCCACCCAATGGAAAATTCGAAGGCTCGAACCCTACACTCCCGCGGGTTGCTTTTTCGAGGAGCAGTTCAATTCATGGCCTCTGTTCGCCCTTTGGCAGAAAGAATACGCATTGATAGCGCCAGCCTTAATGACAAGATTCACTACCTCGCCAGCATCTCGGGAACACGTCTCGCATATAGTGAGCAAGACATACGTGCGCGCAGCGTTGTTCTGGACTTAATGCGTGGGGTGGGTTTGGCAGTTTCCATTGATGCGGCCGGCAACCTCGTAGGTCGCCGCGATGGCCACCAGCAGCTATCCCCAATCACATTTGGCTCGCATGTCGACACGGTTCGCGAAGCCGGCCCTTACGATGGTGTTCTAGGAGTCATGGCGGCCATCGAATGTATTCGCGCGGTACGCGATGCCCACTACACAACCTTGCATCCACTCGAAGTTATTGTTTTCGCTAATGAGGAGGGGCAGCAATTTGGAGCGCTGTGCGGTAGCCGCGCACTCCTCGGGCTTATAAACGAGAAGGACTTGCAACAGAGGGACGAGTCTGGGCGTACGTTCGCTGATGCGATCCGCGCGATCGGTGGTGATCCGGCACAGCTTTCGTCCTCCATTCGCAAGCCCGGTAGTATTGCAGCATTTCTGGAATTGCACATCGAGCAAGGGCCGACGCTGGAACGAGCTCGCACTCCGATTGGGATTGTCGAAGGTATTTCCGGGATTAGCCACACCTATGTAGCGATAACGGGCACCGCTGCGCACTCGGGAACAACGGATATGGAGGCCAGGAATGATGCCTTGGTGGCTGCGGCCCGGCTGGTAATCTGCGTCGAGCAACTGGCTCGGCAAAAACAGTGCCGGGTGGCCACCGTAGGTCAACTTACGGTTGCACCCAATGCCATCAACATTATTCCCGGCACGGTTACACTCACCATCGAATTGAGGGACTTAGACGCGGCGAAGATCGGTGCCGCATTAGGCCGCTTGCAGCAGGAGGCCGCTGAAATTGCGCTACAAGGTGGGGTGCGCATCGAACTTGCTGAGCGCGAACCAATCCAGCCGGTACCATGTTCTCCGCTCATCAAAGAGGCAATTCGGCAAGCGTGTACAGATTTGGGTGTAAAGTTTGAGAACCTTGCCAGTGGCGCGGGACATGACGCGCAGATCATGGCCAAGCTCGGCCCCATGGGCATGATATTTGTCCCGAGTAGAGGAGGTATCAGTCACTCGCCCCGCGAGTTCACGTCGGCTGAGGATTGCGCTTTGGGAGCGCAGGTACTGCTGGATACGATTTTGCACTTGGACGAACGCTTGTCGACGGGCATGAGGCCGCAACCATGATTCTGATCGGGGTCGACGTGGGTGGTACGTTCACCGACGTCGTGTTGGCGGATACGGAAAAACGCACCGTAGCCATTGACAAATGGCCGACGACCACGCCGGATCCATCGCAGGGCGTCGTCTCCGGCATCCTCAATATTTGCTCTCGCGAAAAGATCCGGCCCGAAGAAGTAGGCTACCTTTTCCACGGGACGACAGTGGCCACCAACGCCATGCTGGAACATAAGGGTGCTCGCACCGGCATGATCACTACTGCCGGGTATCGTGACATTATTCATATCGGCCGCCATCAACGCCCGCAGAATTATTCCATCATGCAGGACATTCCGTGGCAGAGCAGACCACTCGTTGAACGCCGCCATCGCAAGCCAGTCCGCGAGCGAATCGTACCCCCTTACGGCGAGACTCTGATCGCGTTGGACGAGGCCCAAGTCCGTACAAGTGTAAAGGAGCTTAAAGACGAGGGCGTCGAAGCCATAGCCGTCTGCTTCCTTTTTTCCTACCTCAACCCCGCGCATGAAGAACGAGTTTGCAAGATCATCGCAGACGAATTCCCCAACGCATTCGTCACCAGCTCAGCCGACGTCTCGCCACAGTTCCGGGAATTTGAGCGCTTTACTACTGCCTGCATGAACGCATTTCTCGGACCTAAGGTGAAGAATTTTGTGCTCGGCTTATCCGAGAAGCTTGAGCACGCGGGACTTAAGGGCGACGTCCACATCATGACGTCCAATGGCGGTGTTGCCACTGCTCGAACCATCGCGGAGAAGCCGGTGTACTCGCTCTTGTCCGGTCTGGCTGCAGGTGTGCTCGGGGGGGAATGGATTGGCAAGCGTGCTGGCCGCGAGAACCTGATCACTTTCGATGTAGGCGGTACGAGCGCGGATATCGGCATTGTTACTCCTCGCGGGATCAGCGAATCGTCAGCCCGAGATACAAAGATGGCGGGTTTCCCAGTGATGGTGCCCATGATTGACGTCCACACAATCGGTGCTGGGGGAGGCAGCATTGCGTATGTCGATGCTGGTGGCGCATTTCGAGTCGGACCAGCTAGCGCGGGCTCACAGCCCGGCCCCGCTTGCTACGGCAAAGGTGGAACCGATCCAACGGTCACCGACGCCAACATCGTTCTTGGCCGCCTTGATGAAGAGCATTTCCTTGGCGGCAAAATGCGGATATATCCGCAGAAATCAGTCGAGGTAGTTGGGCAACTCGCAAATCGCCTTGGGTTGGCGCTGCACGAAACAGCCGAGGGCATCTGCACCATCCTCGCCAGCAATATGGCCAACGCGATCCGTTCGCGGACAGTACAGAGGGGACACGATCCACGCCAGTTCAGCCTCATTGCGTTCGGGGGTGGCGGACCGATGACCGCGGTAGAGGTCGCTCATCATCTCAAAATCCCGGAAGTGATGGTGCCTCGTTACCCTGGAATTACTTCCGCAATGGGCCTGCTGACCACAGATCTGAAATACGACTTTGTGAAAACCGAACTGCTCCTCTCCACAGGCACACCTGGTCCAAAGTTGCTTCGAGATTTAAAGGAGTTGGAAACAGTCGCGCGCGAGCAGCTGTCCAAAGATGGCATCGCAGACCAAGACATACGGATTACCAGCAGCCTTGATTTGAGATACATGGGGCAGGGCTACGAGCTGCGTATTCCGTTTTCTACGAAGGACTTCAACGGCGAGGGCGGCGAAAGCGTTTGGACCGAGTTCCACGCCCGCCATGCCGCTGAATATGATCATTGTTTCCCACAGAATCCGATTGAGATCGTTAACCTCCGGGTTACGGGTTTAGGACGGATGCCGCGTCTGCCAAGAGAGGTACAGCGCACAGCTGCAAGAGCGTTAGAGGACGCGTGGCTCAAAACGGGAGAGACCTATTTCCGAGTTGCTGGTGTTCTGCAGAAAGTACGAACGGAGTTTTACGATCGAGCTCGCATCCCGGATAGTGCCAGCATCGCCGGTCCAGCAATCTTTTTCCAGGAAGATACAACCACGGTGCTGCCTCCTGGCTGGTCTGCTACAGCAGACGAACATGGCAACCTCATCATTTCTTCGGAATAGCTGGAGAACCGCATGACGTCCGCAACCAGTTCAACCGTCCACACCGGCAGCAGAATCGACTCCATTACGGCTCAGGTGATCTGGGGTGCGCTGGAGAACGTCGCCATCGAGATGGGACACAAACTCACCCGCATGTCGTACTCGAGCATCATCCGCGAGTCGGAGGATTTCGGCGCCGCGCTGCTTGATGCTCAGTGTAATCAGCTGTGCGAATCGGTATTCAGTACACCGCTGCAGCTCGGGCCGATTCCTGGCTATGTGCGAGGTATCAAGCGCGCGCTCGAAGAACGGCAAGAAGAGCTCCATCCAGGCGACGTCATTATGCACAACTCCCCGTACTACGGGGCATCGCATGGCCCGGATGTCGCATTCTGTGTGCCGGTGTTTGCCGGCGATCCCCTCATCGGATTCTCCGTTACGACTGCTCATCACCTGGATATTGGTGCTCTGGTGCCAGGTAGTTGCGGCATTGTCGATGCAGTTGATGCCTATGCCGAGGGCCTCCAGTTCAAGGCTCTTAAGGTTTATGAACGCGGTGAACCGAACAGACAACTCTGGCACTTCCTACGGGACAACATTCGGGCCTCTGACATGGTTTTGGGCGATATGGAAGCCCAAATCTCGGCCGCGCGGATCGGAGGAGAACGTTATCGCGAACTGGTCCAAGAATATGGATTGGAAAAGGTACTCGCAGCCAGTGATTACTTAATGAACTACTCGGAAGCGATGCTTCGTCGGGAGATCGAGCGATTGCCCGATGGCGTCTACCGCGCCGAAGGCTTTGTGGACGGATTTGAAAACGATCCTGCTGCCTCGAAACGCGATTTGAAGATTGCCGTTTCAGTGAAGGTCACTGGTGGAGATATTTCCGTGGATTTCACTGGGTCATCTCCGCAGGTTGATGACCGGCCAATCAACATGCCTTTGGAAGGGACGGTATCGATCGCTGTATATCTGGTACTGCGGTCGATTCTGCTGGACACCGAAACCCACGAGTATATTCCACAGAACTCAGGACTGGAGCGCCCAATCCATATCCATGCGCCGCTAGGATCGATTTGCAATCCCACATTTCCGGCTCCAACGATTGCCCGCTTCTGTCCGGGTAATATCGTGGCCAGCACCCTCATGCGTGCTCTTGCCCAAGCTGCGCCTCGTCAGATCAGCGCCGGGGTCGGTAATCTCAAAGTCGTGGCTTACTCCGGAGTTGCACAAGGAAATTATTGGGTCTACATGGACATCACGGAAGGCTCGTACGGCGGCCGCTACAGCAAGGATGGGCTCGATTGCGTCGACACCCTTTACGCGAACACGCGCAATAACCCCATCGAAGACGTCGAGTCGCATTATCCTCTGCGAGTTGTGCGCTACGAAATGCGCGAAGACTGCGTGGGCGCAGGTAAATGGCGCGGCGGTACTGGCTCGATTCGCGAAGTGATGTTCTTGTCACCGGGGCACGCCTCCGTCGAAGGTGATGGTCACCGGCATGCACCGTGGGGAATCTTTGGCGGCAATCCCGGCAGCTGCGGAGACTTGGTTCTAAATCCCCACTCTCATGCGCGGAAGCTTCCCGCCATGATCAGTAATCTCAGCCTCGGCGCCGGGGACACGCTTCAGACTGTAAGCCCCTGCGGCGGCGGCTATGGCAACCCCAGGGAACGTGACCCCAATGCCATTCTGAACGATGTACTGGATGGCATCATCTCACGTGAAACCGCTGCAAAGGATTACGCAGTTGTCATCAACGAACGTATGCAAATCGATCAGGTGGGCACGAATGCGCTTCGCAAAAACATGTGAGCCGGGTGTTCGCGCAGTACTACCCCTAGTGCTCGTTCTTATCTTCCCTACGAACTTCTTAGGGCAAGACGCAACCGCTCAACCCAGTTTTCAATCGATCTTTGCTCCCATTCTCCAGACTCGGCATTTCGCAGAGGTCGCTATTGCACCCGATGGCAAGCACGTCGCATGGGTTGAGACTCAGGCAAACAACGATACCGAGTATGCGAATACCGTTTACCTGTCGGATCTTGAAACGCACACTGCCCCTATCAGAGTTGGTCCTGGAGATCCACGGGCACAATTCGGAACGTCAAGCGTGGCTTGGGCGCCGGACAGCCAAAAATTCGCTTATGTGGTCGAAACGGGCGCACAGAAATCTGAGCTGCGGATTGCTTCGGTGGACGGCGACGGCAGCCAGTCTCGTTTGCTCGCGACCATCGATGCAGTTATTAACACCCCCCGCTGGTCACCCGATGGCAAGTCGATCGCTCTCATTCATTCCCTCACTGCCACGACAAATGAGAGTCCATTGCTGACCGTAGCGGGAAAGAGCTACACGCACCAGCGCATTGCAACTGTAGACGTGGCGACTGGCGCTACTCGTCTTGTAAGCCGTCCGGATTTGTTCGTCTACGAATACGATTGGTCGCCTGATGCTCGGCAGATGGTGATTACGGCCGCGGCATGCTGTACCGGGAAAGATGGAACTGGCGAGAATAACTGGTGGACCGCGCAACTGTACCTGCTTTCGCTTGCAGCCGGGACTGAGAAGGTGCTGTTTAAGCCTGCATGGCAGATTGCCTCACCACGATGGTCCGTTGACGGCAGGCAGATTGCCTTCATCGGCGGCCTTATGAGTGACTTCATCGCTGCCGGCGGCGATTTGTTTGTCATTCCGCCGAGCGGCGGACAGCCTCTCGATGTGACTCCGGGATTGCAAGCATCCGTCACATGGTTGAAATGGACTAGGCCGGAACAGATTCTGACCATTCAAATCGTCGATGGCGAGGCTGCCATTGCCGCCATCAGCACGGATCACATTTCATCAACGACTCTGTGGCGCGGCGCTGAAGGTCCATACAACGGCGGACTCATGTTCGGGATGTCGACTGCTGGCGACGGTCGAACAATGGCATTCGTTCGGCAATCCTTCCAGCAGGTACCCGAAGTCTGGGCTGGCTTCATCGGAAGGTGGCGGCAGATTTCAAACGCGAATGCGAGCGTAACAGTTAACTTCGGCAAAGTGGAATCGCTCCACTGGACTAGCGATGGAGCACCGGTGCAGGGCTGGCTGGTTTATCCTCGCGATTTCAACCCCAGGCAGAAATATCCGATGATCGTTTCCGTTCACGGGGGTCCAGCCGCTGCCGCACTGCTCCACTGGCCCGCTGCCTTCGACAACGTTGGCGTGCTTTCCGCGCTTGGTTACTTCATCTTCTACCCCAATCCGCGAGGAAGCTTTGGTCAGGGTGAGCAGTTCACGCAGGGGAACGTGAAGAACTTGGGTTACGGCGACTTGCGGGATATCGAAGCGGGAGTCAAATACGCCATTCAAAAAGAACCTATCGATTCCCTGCGCGTGGGCATCACCGGTTGGAGCTATGGCGGTTTCATGGCGATGTGGGCGATTACACAAACCGACATGTTCCGGGCATCGGTGGCGGGACCGGGCGTATCCGACTGGGAGAGCTACTACGGTCAAACTGAGATCGCAAAGTGGCTTATTCCATATTTCGGCGCTAGCGCCTATGACGATCCCGGCCTTTATGCCAAGAGCTCTCCTATACGTTTCGTGAAAAACACCCATGCCGCAACCCTGCTCTATGTCGGTAATGAAGACCCAATCTGCCCCAAACCGCAATCCGTTCAATTCTGGAATGCTCTGCGCGACCTTGGTGTCGATACCGAGCTGCTTGTGTACTCGCGTGAAGGGCATGGTGTCAGCCTGCCTGCTGATCAAGCAGATCTTACGGAGCGCACTGTTGGCTGGTTCAATAAATATCTAAGGTAGTGTTTTCTGTTGGAGAGTTGGCAGCCGCTTCCACGCGATCCGGGACATCAGTCAATGCGCTCTCTCCCCGTCTCGATAAATCCCCTGTCCGGCCTGCTTATCCCCGCACGCACATCAAGCCGACAACGACGCGGACCGGGGAAAAAATCCTGCCTTTTAGTGGAGGCCTTGGTTTGCATGGTCACGGCCATGTTACTGCAATCGAAGGTTATGGCAATCGAACCATCTGCACGGAGCCAGGCATTAGAAGGTCCGGCATAGGTATTCTGCTGTACGGCCTCAAGCTTAATGGCACACTCTAAACGGCATCACCGCTCGAAATGGAGTCTGAGAATGCCGAACAATCCTGACCTGCAGTCTAGGTTCAATACAGCTTTGGGGCGTCTGCAGAGCGAAGCACCAGAACGGAAGCCTGACAGGCAGAGGCCAATTTTGCAACGCACTCAAGAGGCTTCGTCCGCGATCTCCCGCAGCACGCATGAAGACGCGCTTCATGAGGCAGCGAATGCATTGGCGTCCCTCTGGAAAACCCGGCGCTGAACAGCCCTGTTGTAGTGCGAGATTAGTCGCACCTCGGTTTTTTCGTGGCTTTAGCCCGAATCGTGGGCTCCGATTTCATGCAGATTCGCATTGATCGCACCGTCAACATCAGCCGGGATTTCTGTGCAGACGCTGGATCTATGGGAGGCCCATACCCTGCCATGCTGAACGGTAACGAGACGGTCGTACAACTGCGGGCTGGGAAGAAGTTGTGCAAATCCACATCATCGACGCCCGTTTATTCCTGTGAAACGCAAGCCGACTAGCCGCACAAACGAATTAACCCGGCGTTAACTACTTGCCTCCTCGACCAGCTACAGGCGTTCAGGTAACGAATTCCAGACCAAGTACACGCGCACAGAGCAATGAGGAAGCACGAATCCTCGATTGTGCGGAAAAGCTGCTAGCACCGGCGCCGCGAAGAAGCAAGTTGCGGGCAAATGAGGCTGTGCTCGTCTTGCTGTCCTGCTCTCGCGTTTAATCTTCGATATCGAAGTAAATATTGGTCGTGGTGCGGTATTGAGTGATGTTCTTGCCGTCCAGTTCCATTTCTAGTCCTGCCACCCGAGCCCATTTCAGGTTACGAACCGTCTTTGAAGCTTCCATGACAGCGTTCGCCGCAGCTTTTGCAAAGCTCTCTCTAGACGTGCCAACCACCTTGATTACTTTTTGCGCCATTACCATTCTCCTCGCTGATATTTGCCGGTAGCGGCTGATAGATTACGCCGCACCGGACCTCCACAGCATAATACCCGGACGACATTGAGGTCATCAGGCTGCCAACGGCGAGAAGGTTTCGGGGCTTCGAGCAGATGCTTGAAGGCTTCTTATTTTCAGTCGTGTTCTTGTCTACGGTTTTGCAAGGATAGGTGCGATCCTTCATGGCAACACTTAATACAGCAGCTTCAATGAGAATTGTATCTGCCTCGAGTTGCCAGCCGTTT
>Ga0335070_10004115_pt1 | contig 16969 bp, 14 predicted proteins | sample Lox_Sample_13_FD_206722 | JGI IMG/M metagenome (GOLD analysis project Ga0335070, IMG submission 206722) | Soil microbial communities from Loxahatchee National Wildlife Refuge, Florida, United States - Lox_Sample_1.3 | ecosystem: Environmental > Terrestrial > Soil > Wetlands | place: USA... | reverse complement strand
CTCAGCCGCTTTCTTCCAGAGTTTGTCGTCGAAGCGCTCGTTATCGTCCAGCTCGCGGGCCACATCCCTGAACTCTTTTTCTGCAAATTCACGCGCAGCCTGTTTGATATCTCTCTGTTCCGGGGTAAGTTCGAACATTGCCGCCTCCTTGGAGTTTTTCAAACCACCAGATCCGATAGGTTTACGATACAAGTGCCGTGCCAGCACGGTCGCAGCTCACGCAAAGGTAGTCAGCCCTGTTTAGAAGCGCAGGAACAAGAAATGAGGCATTGGAGAAACTACGCGGGAGTGTGTAGAGTTGATACACCTGTGTATCGAAACGAAACAACAGGTGCAGTTCCCCCCAAGGGATGAGAAGCGGTGTCACGTGTTCAAAAAGTCTGAATTGAGACTCAACTGAAAGTGACACAATGCATCTATTACGCGCTGTACCGCGCCTATCTCTGATTTAATAGATCTGTGCAGCGCGCCCATAGCCCAAAGATCTGGAGCCCCTTCAAAGCTGGGCATTGTACTTGCTCTTCTTTTCCGATTGAGGAATATAGGGAAGAGGAGTATTGTATAAAACGGGGTCGTCAGGAGATAAGAAATGACTATAGGGGATCTGCTCGCGAGAAACGCCAATAAATTTCCCGAAAAGCCTGCCATTGTCTCAGAAGAAGTCTCCATGAACTACCGCAGACTGAATGAGCGGGTGAACCGCCTCGCGAATGCTCTGGTTCACGCAGGACTCAAGAAGGGAGACAGAGTCGGAGCCCTCGTTCACAACTCCCACCAATTTCTTGAAATTTATTTCGCTGCGGCGAAGACAGGCGGTATTTTTTGCCCTTACAACAATCACCTGAAGGCGCCGGAGCTAAAAGAAGTAATCAACTACTCTACACCGAAGTTTCTTTTTCTTGACAGAGATTATGGCGAGATGATAGACGTGCTCAAACCCGATCTGGCGACCGTTGAGCGATACATCTGCCTGCAGCAGCCGGAGTCGCCCTTTATGGATTCGTACGAGCTCACGCTCGACGCGGCTGCCGGTAGCGAACCAGCTGGCATGGTGGGTGAAAACGATGTGTTGTCTATTTTTTTCACAGCCGGGACCACCGGAAAGCCAAAGGGTGCGGTAAGGACACACCGGCACCTGCTGTCTGATGCGGCGGCAGGCGTTATCGAATTGAAGGTCGACTACGATGAGAGGGTGCTGATCACCTTTCCTCTTTACCATGTGGCTGGTGAAGACAACATCGTTCGTCACGTGTTCATGGCCAACACGTTCCATATCAAGCGGGAAGGGGGTTTTGACCCGGTTGAGATCCTGTCCTACATAGCCCGGGAAAGGATAACCCGCTGTCAGATGGTGCCGACCATGATTCACAGCCTTCTTCAGGTTCCGGATGTCAGTAAATTCGACCTGGCAAGCCTGCGCCTGATCCTGTATGCTGCTGCGCCTATGCCGGTAGAACTGCTCAAGCGAGCTTTGGCGGTTTTCCCCTGCGGATTTGCGCAACTCTACGGCCAGACCGAAACAGGGCCCCTGACGACTGTACTCAGGCCGGAGGATCACATACTTGACGGGTCTGAAGAGAAACAGAAGAGGCTTGCCTCATCTGGAAGGGCGGTAGTCAATTACGAGGTCAGGATCGTGGATGATCATGACAATGATGTGCCTGTCGGGGAGGTAGGCGAGATTATTGTCCGCAGTGAAGCCATGATGAGGGAGTATTGGCAGATGCCTGAAGAGACGGCAAAGAAGCTGAAGGACGGCTGGCTGCATACTGGCGATTTGGGGCGGGTGGACGAAGAGGGGTACGTCTACATCGTGGAGAGAAAGAACGACCTCATCATCTCGGGAGGCGTGAACATATACCCGAGGGAAGTGGAGGAGGTGTTATATCGCCACCCGGCAGTTTCAGAGGCATCGGTTGTGGGCGTTGCCGATGAACATTGGGGGGAAGTGGTGAAGGCGGTAGTTGTCCTCAGGAATGGGTCCGAGGCGACCGAATCGGAAATAAAGGAGTTCTGTGGACAACATCTTGCGGGGTACAAGAAACCGAAGAGCGTCGACTTCTGGAAGGAGCTGCCCAAGAGTCCTCAGGGGAAGGTTCTTAAGAAGGAGATACGTGCCCATTATGCAACACCCGTGAAGTGAGATCCCCGCTTCACTGCTGAAATGCGGTGAGCGGCAAAAAACAAAGAGGAGGGGTTATGAAACAGGTTCGGATTTTTTGTTTTTTTCTTTTCCTGCTCTACGTGGTGTCAGGTATGTTCAGCCCAGCCGGCGCTGCAGAGACAAAAGTCATTACCCTGAAAGTCGCCAACTGGTTTCCCATCACACATCAGCAGAACGTCCTTCTGGAGCAATGGGGTAAAGATCTGGAGAAGCGCACCGGCGGTAAGGTTAAGGTTAACTATTACGCCGGTGGCACCCTCGTGCCCGCCGCGCAGTGCTACGATGCCGTCGTAAAGGACATCGCCGATGTGAGCAACCATGTTCTTGGCTATACCATGGGGAGGTTTCCTTTCTCTCAAGTTCTGGATCTTCCGATTGGGACCCCACCCGGTCCGGCCGCTACAAAAATTGCCAACCAGATGTATGCCAAGTTCAAACCCAAAGAATTCGATGACGTGCACGTGCTCTGGTTTCACGGGCAGCCTGGCGGTTACCTCCACACGAAGACCAAACCGGTTGAAAAACTGGATGATGTGAAAGGGCTAAAACTGAGATGCTATGGATCGAATGCTAAATTCGTAGGTCTGATAGGAGGTACACCGGTGGCCATGCCTATGCCGGACGTCTATGACGCCCTTGCAAAAGGGGTTGTGGACGGCCTTATGTCCAGTTACGAGGCCCTGGAAGGTTTCAGGACGGGCGAGCACGTAAAGTACTCTACAGAGAACACCTCGACTGCATACTCCGCGACCTTTATTGTCGCAATGAACAAAAAGAAATTCGCCTCTCTTCCTAAAGATGTACAGGACATTATCGACAAGATGAGCCCCGAGTACATAGAGAAGTATGGCAAGATGTGGGCGGACATAGACATCTCGGGAAAAGACTGGCTCATTAAGAGAGGTGACAAGATTATCACGCTGAGCCACGAAGAAGATGCGCGCTGGTATGATAAGGGCGCTAAGCCTCTTGTTGATGAGTATGTGAAGGAGATGAAGGCAAAGGGAATGCCGGGTGATGAGGCTGTGAAGTTTCTCCTCGAATCCTTTAAACAGTACAGAAAGTAGTTTGCCGGCCCGATGGAGTGCGTGAGCCGCACTCCATCGGAAAGACTAAATCAGCGGAGGTAAACTATGCGCGCATTCATCAGTGCTACGTTTAAATCAAGCGGAGTGCTGAATACGGTGGGGGGAGTTGTCCTGGCATTGATGATGCTTCTTACCGTTCTTGACGTGATACTGCGATACGTGGGAAAAGCGATCACAGGCACCTTTGAGCTCATGTCCTTCGGAGGCGCTCTTGTGGCCGGTTTTGCAATTGCCCAGACCTCTCTTGACGGTGCGCATGTGAACGTGGACATGATCACCCATGCTCTCTCGAAGACGGGAAGGAGAATTCTGACGGTACTCACGAAACTCCTCGGGCTCGGGGTGTTCCTTCTCCTTGCGTGGTCGTTGTATCTGAAGGGGAATGATCTTTACAGTACAGGGGAGGTTTCCCTCACCTTGCACGTCCCTTTCTATCCTGTTGCATATGCCCTGTCTCTTTCGAGTCTGGTTGAATGTCTTGTCCTCGTAAGTGATATCCTCAAAGCGATCTTCAAGGGGGCCGAGCATGAATGAGACTTTGGTAGGTATAGTCGGCTTGGTTGTGCTGCTGGGCCTTTTCTTGACGGGAATTGAGCTCGCCTTCGCTATGGCAGCGGTCGGTTTTGTGGGGTTCACCATACTCAATGATTTCGATACGGCCGTCAGTTTGATGGCCAACGATTTTCTTGATTCCCTTGCCTCGTATGGCTTAACAGCCATACCCCTCTTTGTTCTTATGGGTCAAATCGCATTCAATGCCGGAATTGCGAAAAGGTTGTACGACACGACGCATAAATTCCTGGGGCATATCCCTGGCGGGCTTGCGATGGCAACCGTCGCGGGAGCAACTGTCTTCAAGGCGATCTGTGGCTCGGTCGTCGCCACTTCCGCAACATTCGCTAGCGTTGCTATTCCGGAGATGGACCGCTTCGGCTACAGCAGAAAGCTCTCCACGGGAATAGTGGCTACGGTCGGGGTGCTGGGCGTGCTTCTCCCGCCGAGCGTAACACTCATAGTCTTTGGTATCATCACACAGCAGTCCATCGGACGGCTCTTCATGGCAGGCATCCTTCCCGGCCTGATCATGGCCTTCTTTTTTGCAGTGATCATTTTCGGATGGTGCAGAATAAACCCGTCGCTCGGTCCCAGGGGTGACAGGTATCCCTGGCCGGAGCGGTGGAAGGCGCTCCCGGATGTGATATGGCCCATTGTCATATTCATTCTTCTCATAGGCGGCCTGATGTATGGCTTTTTCACGCCCACGGAAGCAGGCAGCATCGGTGCTTTTGCGGTTCTGGTCCTCTGTATGGCAAAACGTGACCTGGGGTTCAAGGGATTTACAAAGTCGATTCAAGAGGCCTTGCGGACCTCCTGTATGGTGCTTTTGCTGATCGGGTCTTCGGCGGTACTGGGCCATTTCATTGCGGTCACTAACATGCCTCAGGCCTCTGCAGACTGGATTGTCGGGCTGCCGCTGCCCAGAGCGGTGATAATGATCATCATTTTCCTGGTCTATCTCCTGGGCGGCTCCTTTATCGACGATCTGGCATTCATGATTCTCGCGACGCCGATCTTTTTCCCGATGATTCTAAAACTGGGTTACGATCCGCTCTGGGCAGGCATCATGGTGGCCTGCACGGTCTGCATAGGGTCGGTTATCCCACCGGTTGCTATCTGTGTCTTTGTGGTTAAGAACATCACGAAGGCGCCCATGAACCTGATATACAAAGGCGTCTATCCATTCCTCGCATCGATGATCGTCTGCATGATACTCTTGTTTATATTCCCTGAGCTCGCCACCTACCTGCCGGCGGTGTTGATGAAATGAGCGCGGCGTGCGATGTGTACTAACCTTGCGGTAAGGAGGCGGTAAAATCCCTTGAACAGTGAACGAGTAATAGCCTGCATGCAGTGCGGAAAATGCACAGGAAGCTGTCCTGAAGCGGGAAAGACACCTTTCAACATCAGAATGATCATACGGAAGAAGCAGTTTCAGCGCGCTGTTGAAGAGGCGTTGCCGTGGTATTGCACTTCCTGCAGCACGTGCACGATACGCTGCCCGCGGGACGTGAAGCCCTCGGAGGTCATCATCGATATAAGGTCTGTCCTGATCGAGGATGGTCGCATACCTGTGACTATCCAGAAGGCCCTTGAAAATACCTTCGTGCAGAAGAACCCCTGGGGGAAGCCAAGGAGCAAGCGCGCCGAGTGGATCGGAAAGCTTGATTTCGAGGTCCCTCACATCTCTGAGACAAAAGAAAAGCGGCTACTCTTCGCCTGTTGCATACAGGCATACGATCCAAGATGTATGGTGATACCCGTCAACGTGGCTCGGCTGCTTCACAGCACGGGCGTAGAGTTCGGCGTTCTCGGCGAAGAAGAGGCTTGCTGCGGAAACGAGATACGCAGGATGGGGGAGGTAGGACTCTTCGAAGAACTGCGAGAAGAAAACAGCGCTAATTTTGCAGAATATGGAGTCAAGGAGATTATAACCCTATCTCCGCACTGCATGAACACCTTCAGGAAGGAGTATGGAGATCTCGGCATACGGATACTCCATTATTCCGAAAAGGTGAAAGAGTTGCTGGAAGGCGGATCTCTGAAGCCGGAACGCCGGTACGATAAGAAAGTGGTCTACCACGACCCCTGTTTTCTGGGTAAACAGAATGCGATCTTCGACGAGCCGAGAGTGTTGCTTGCCAAGGCTATCGGCTCGGACTTGCTGGAATTCACCCGTATGCGTGAGAATTCCCTTTGCTGCGAGGGTGGCGGGGGCAGGATGTTCTTCGATGTTGAGGCGACGTATCAGCGAAACAGCGAAGTGCGCGTAAAGGAAGCGCTCGACATGGGTGCCGAGATCATAGCTACGAGCTGTCCTTTCTGTGTCATGAATCTTGAGGATCCGGCAACTGAAAAGGGGCTCTCTGTAAAAGAAGTGTCTGAAATACTGATGGAGGTCATCTGATATGGAGATCGTGGTCTTTACGAAGAGAGTGCCTGTCACGCAGGAAGAGGAGCTTCGCATCCTGGGAGACGGTCAGTCTGTCAATTTGAGCAAGCTTCCCTTTCGGATGAACGACTGGGACAATTACGCAGTGGAGGAAGCAGTAAAGATTGTAGAAAAAGGTGGCGGCGGTGTTACAGGCATTGCGATAGGAGACAAGGAAGCAGACGAAGTCCTGAGACGCGCCATAGCCATGGGTGCGAAGGATGGAATACTCCTGGAAACTGAGGCTGCTCCGCATGATCCTTTCGCGAGAGCAATGCTTGCCTATAACTTTCTCAAGAAAGAGAACATCTCCTTTGATGCGATCTTTACAGGTGTTCAGGCTGAGGATGACCAGTTTGCCGCATTCGGAGGCATACTGGCTGCTCTGCTCAAAGCTCCTTTCGCTGCGCAGGTTATAGGCACCGATACCGTTGAGAAGGATCATCTGGTAGTACGCAGGGAACTGGAGGGTGGCTTGCAGGAACGTGTGAGGGTTTCCTTGCCCTGCGTGCTTTCGATACAGAGCGGCATCAATGAGCCTCGATACGTCTCGATCATGGGCGTGCGCAAGGCGTCCAAGGTGGAGAGGAAGGTCTTGAAGGCGGCCGCTTATGCGGAGGATGCAAAAAGTCTGATTGAAGTGACGCAATGGGTTTACCCTCCGAAGAAGGAAGGGGCTGCCATGATCACGGGAGACGTGGGCGAGGTTTGCGGCAAGCTCTTGGGGATACTGAAAGAGAAGGGGGTGTATCAATGAGTGATGGCCTGAGCGACGGGTATGTCCTCGTTGTTGCAGAAGTGAGGCGAGGTCTTTTTGAGGAGAGAAATCTCGACACTATAGGGCTTGGAAAATTTATGCAGAAGCCCGTCTGTCTTCTGCTTCCTGAGAAAGTCAGCGGTGTTGACCATACAACGATAGGCAAGGTGATCAAGGCGGAGACTGAGGAAGGAAACTTTCAGAACCCCCTTACGATGGTGTCAATCCTCGGGAAGGTGTTTGAAAGCTACGGCCGGCCTGAGTACGTACTCTTTACTCATTCGTCGTCAGGCGCCGAGTGTGCGGCGTACGCAGCAGGCTCCTTTGCGCTGCCGCTCATTACGGATGTAAACGGGTGGGACAGAGATACGGGCACGTTTTTCAAGAGTTACTACTCTGACAAAGTGTTCGCACAATGCAAGGCTGCAGCGCAGCCTTCTATTCTTACGGTCCGCAGTGGAAGCTTCAGGGAGCAGGTAACGCGTGAAGCGTCGGAGGCGGCTGTAGAGAGCATCGGTGCGTTCGCCGCGACCGAAGGAAGAGCCTTCGTTGAATACGTGGAAGAAGCTGGAGGGGCTGTCGACATAACCAAGGCAGACTTTCTCCTCTCGGTAGGAAGAGGCATAGGGAGCAAGGATGAAATCCCTCGTTTTGAAGAGCTTGCCCAGGCCATGAGGGCTGTGCTTTCCTGCTCAAGGCCCGTGGTGGATAAATTGTGGCTCCCCAAAGAACGACAGGTCGGTACGTCCGGCAAGACCGTGAAACCGAAAGTCTATCTGGCCATGGCTATAAGCGGGGCCTTCCAGCATATTGCAGGCATGAAGGATGCTGACTGCATAATTGCCGTAAACAAGGACCCTGAAGCTCCCATCTTTCAGTACGCGCATTTCGGGATCGTGGGCGACGTCAACAAGATGAGGGACAAGCTACTGGAACTGGCAAAGAACGCATGACGGAAAAGAATGTTCTCGTAGTGGGCGGCGGCATCGCAGGCATAACTGCCGCGCTGGAGCTTGCCTCCTGCGGAATTAAAGTGACACTCCTGGAAGCTGGTCCGTCCATCGGCGGACGGATGATACAGCTTGACAAGACATTCCCCACTCTTGACTGTTCTACATGCACGCTTTCACCGAAAATGGTTGAGGTTTCGCTCAATCCCAACATCGAAATAATCTCGTGGGCGAAGCCTCTGGCTGTGGCAAAGGAAGGCGCAGGCTTCAAGGTTACTGTTCTCAAGAAGACGCGTTACGTTGATACCAAGAAGTGTACTGCCTGTGGTTCCTGCTGGCCGGCCTGTCCGGTGGTGATGAAAAGCGAGTTCAACATGGGCACAGGCCCGAGGAAAGCAATCTATATCCCTTTTCCGCAGGCCATACCCAACAAAGCAAGCATTGATAAACGGGAAGAACGCCCGTGCAAGGCAGCGTGTGTGGACGCGTGTCCTATACATACCAATGTGCTCGGGTATCTGAAGCATATAAGCGAGGGTCGGTTCGCCGACGCATATATGCTTATCAGAGCGACAAACCCATTTCCATCCGTTTGCGGCCGGGTCTGCTATGCCCCGTGTGAAAGGGTGTGTAACAGGGGACAACTGGATGATTCCCTGGCGATCCGCGACCTGAAACGCTTCGCAGTCGACCAGTTTGACATCAATTCGCTTGTTCTGCCACAGATTACGAAGACTGAAAAAAGAGTAGCCGTGATCGGTGCCGGACCGGCAGGATTGGCCTGTGCGGAAGCGCTTGCAGTGGAGGGGCACGAAGTGACCGTTTTTGAGGCGCTTCCTGAACCAGGAGGTATGTTACGGTACGCCATACCTGAATATAGACTTCCCAAGGAGGAATTGCGGAAAGAGATCGGCTATATCACAAAGCTTGGTGTTGAGATCCGATGCGGTGTTGAGGTCGGGAAGGATATAGCGCTCGAAACAATGAGAGATGAGTATGACGCGGTCTTTATAAGCACCGGCGCGCCCAGAGGGTTGCCTTTAGAGGTGGACGGAGAAGATCTCGCCGGTGTTATTGATGGCATACGCTTTCTCCGTGCAGTAAATAGCGGAGATTCAATGAAAACAGGTAGCCGCGTGGCTGTTATCGGCGGCGGCAATACTGCCATCGACTGTGCAAGAACAGTCAGACGTCTCGGAAGCGAGTCGGTACAGCTCATATACAGGAGAACGCGGGATGAGATGCCCGCGGCCAAAGAAGAAATAGACGCCCTTCTTCATGAAGGCATAGATATAGCCTTTCTCACAACGCCGGTGCGGTTCTATGGAAAAGAAGGGAACCTTACAGCCATGGAGTGCATCCGAATGGAACTGGGAGATGCGGACGAAAGCGGAAGGAGACGACCGGTACCAGTCAAGGGCTCTGAGTTTACCACGCCTGTGGACACTGTTATCACAGCGCTGGGCCAGGTAACGCAGACAGGGTTTGCGCACGATGTCGGTGTCGTGCTGTCACCCAAAGGGACGATCGAGATTGATGCGTCCACGGGAATGACCAACGTGCAAGCAGTGTTTGCAGGCGGCGACGTGTGCACAGGACCTGCCTACGTGGTTGATGCCATTGCAGCGGGTCAGCGAGCGGCTTTGTCGATTACGCGCTACCTGAAGAACGAAGAGGTGGTCACACATAACGGAAGAATGAAAGAGCCGGAGAGGCTGACAGAGCCTGAAATAGCTGACCTGAAAGAGAGATTTCAGCGACTGGAGCGGGTCCCCATGCCCGAGGCGGAAACCGAAAAAAGAGTACGGACCTTTGATGAAGTGGCGATCGGGTATAGCGCTCGAGAAGCCAGGGCCGAAGCCTCCCGTTGCCTCGCGGGCCAGATAGAAGGCTGCATACAGTGTGGAGAATGTGAGAGACGTTGTGAAGTCAAGGCCGTGGATCACACAATGAAGGATGAGATCGCAGATATAACGTGTGACAGCATAGTGCTGGCTCCCGGGTTTGACCTGTACGATCCGACTGAAAAGAGAGAATACGGATACGGAAAGCTTCAAGGAGTTGTCACCGGGATCGAATTCGAGAGAATCTGTTCGGTTACCGGGCCGACCGGGGGAGACATTCTGTATAATGGAAAGATTCCAAAACGCTTCTACTTCATTCAATGTGTCGGCTCAAGAGATAGGCAGAGCGGAGCGCGTTTCTGCTCCAGGGTATGCTGCATGTACACGGCAAAGCATGCGAGCATCGTGAAAGACAGAATTAAAGATGCGAAGGTCTATATATCCTACATAGACGTGAGGGCTTACGGCAAGGGGTACGAAGAGTTTTACAAGAGCACCCAGGAGAGCGGCACGTTCTACATACGCGGCATACCCGGAGAAATAACGAAGAGTGAAAAGGGATTACTGGTGAAGGTGGAGGACATACTGAGCGGCGAGGTGGTCGAGACAGAAGTGGATCTTGTTGTGCTCGCGACGGGCGTAAGACCTCGCAAAGAGACAGAAGAGCTTTGCGCTATGATGTCAATAGAACGCGACGATTACGGTTTCATTAAGATCGATTCGCTCCATGCCTCAAAGACGAATGAAGATGGCATCTTCGTATGCGGGATGGCGTCGGGCCCCAAGGACATTCCGGATACCGTTGCCTCTGCCGGAGAAGCTGCGGCAACGTGCATGGAATATATACAGGGGTAGCGGAGATGAACCTAGAATGAAGACGGGTATATTTATCTGCCACTGCGGTCACAACATCAAGCACACCGTGGATGTCAGGAAATTGAGTGAATACTTCAACAAATATCCCGGGGTGACCGTCTCTGCGGATTATGTTTTTGTCTGTTCTGAGCCGGGGCAGGAGATGATCAGTGAAAGTATTAAAAGAGAAGGACTTGACCGCGTCATCATTGCGTCCTGCACGCCTTCACTCCATGGAGAAATGTTCAAGGATGTGCTGAAGAAATCCAATCTCAACCCTTTCCTCCTGAGGAGAGTGGGTATCAGGGAGCACTGCTCGTGGGTGGGAGATGATATTGAAAGGAATACTGAAAAGGCAAAGAGACTGATACTGGCAGGCCTCTATGCGGCGGCCCACTATGTTCCTCTTGAGGAGAAGATTGTTGATGTCACGAAGTCTGCGCTTATTATAGGCGGCGGCGTGTCAGGGTTGAGCGCAGCCCTGTTCCTTTCAAAGGCGGGCATGCAGGTGTGCCTTGTGGAGAAGGAGGCCGAACTCGGCGGTCACGTGCGAAGCCTCAGGAATGTGTGGCCGGGAGGTAAGGAGGGTAGGGATATCATCGATGAAATGGCCGGTCAGTTGGCTACGAGGGATAACGTTGAGATATTCACCTCCACGACGATTAAAAACTTCGAAGGTTTCTTCGGCAACTACCAGGTGACGCTCGAAACGTCTGATGGAGAGAAGAAACGCACTATAGGTGGCGTGATTATAGCCATAGGATTCTCACCCTTCGATCCAGCCGTAAAACCCGAATTGAATTACGGGAAAGACAAGAGGATTATCACCACGATCGAGTTCGAGCGGGACAGAGACACGTTGCAGCTTCCGGACAAACCCAGGGTAGCAATACTCCATTGCGTAGGTTCTCGTGATGAACAGATTGGGAAGCCTTACTGCTCGAGGGTCTGCTGCGTCAACGCGTTGCGCGTGGGGGAGGCAGTTAAGGAGAAGTTTAAGGATTCCTACGTGGAGTCCTTTTACATGGACGTGAGGGCTCATCCCCGGGGAGGGGAAGAATACTTCGAGGATACCCAGGAAAAGGGCGTTCTCTTTACGCGTGCTAACGTGGCTGAAATAGTTCCGACGCCCGCCGGTCTGGTGGTACGAGGAGAGGATACGCTGTTTGGTGAATTCTTTGAGAGGGAGTTTGATCTTGCGGTGCTCTCCACAGGTATGTCTCATCCGCAAGACAGCAAGCGCATGGCAAGCCTTCTCAAGATAACCCTCGACAAGGATAAGTTCTTCATGGAGGCGCACATCAAGCTTCGTCCCTTTGACACGGCCCTGAAAGGGATCTTCATTGCGGGTTCATGCTCGGGCCCCAAAGACGTGGAAGAATCGATAAACCACGGAAGGGCTTCGGCCGTGAAGCTTTTCGGTTTTCTGAATCTCGGTTTTGCCTATGTCGACCCCTTCATCTCCTACGTCAATCCCAAGAGGTGCAGCGGGTGCAGGATGTGCGAACAGGCGTGTGTTGCAAAAGCCATAACATTTGACGAAACAAAAAGGGTTGTCCGTGTGGAGGAAGCAGCCTGTATGGGATGCGGACTCTGCAACGCCACCTGCCCCTCATCTGCAATAGAGCTCAGAGGATACATCGACCGTATGATTGATGATGAGATTAGCGCTTTCTCGGAGGCGATATAAGAACAGGGTCATGGGGCAGGGTTACGGGTCATGAAGAAAAGCCAAGGACTTTAATGAGAGAGGAAGGAAAGGATGAGTGATCAATCGAGGCAGGATGACATTGAAATCGTAGGATTCGCCTGTTCGTATTGCTCGTTCAAGGCATCCGAGATGGCGGGAAGTCTGAGGCTGAAATATCCGGAAGGCGTAAAGGTGGTACAAGTCCCTTGTTCCAGCAGGGTCGACCCGGCGTTTGTTCTCAAGGCCCTCTTTGAGGGCGTGGACGGGGTATTTGTCGCGGGCTGTCATCCCGGAGACTGCCATTTCATTAAAGGCAACTATTACACGAGAAGAAAGATGGCCGCGATGAAGGAGATGCTCGATGCGTTTTCCATGAAAGAAAAATTGCGGCTCTTTTGGGTAAGCGCTGCTGAGGCACGCCGCTTCGTTGAAAAGGTTGAAGGCATGTACAAAGAGTTGAAGGACAGCAGACATGAAGGCAAAAAAAACTGATAAAACCGCCATCAGGTACGCGGCTATTTCCTTCCTGAAGGAGGAGCGACGCCTTGTCTTCGGCTTCGAAGAGGCGGGCGAGACGATCCGGCATCGTGTTTTCCGGAGGGGTTCGGGCTCTCTTGCTCTTGCTAATCCCTACTTTGACGTAAATGGAGCATTGCACCTGAGGCGGTTCTTCTCTAAAGACGCCAAAGTACTCATGCTGCTGCGCCCATGCGAGGTGAGGGCCTACGTGGAGCTTTCAAAGCTGATGCAGATCGAACGCGAAAGCGTGATTGCGGTGTCGTTAGATTGCTTCGGGACTCTTTCCTCGAAGGAGGCAGAGCCTCTTCCGACAGAGCCCATCGATCTTAAGGCCGCCCTGGCTGCATCGGGCAAGCTGAGATACGCTTGCAAAGTATGCCGTGAGCCGAGAGCGGTAATAGGTGATGCGTCCATAAGGGTGGACAAGTCGGGTGCGCTGTGGGCATGTGCATTGACGCCCCGAGGCGAAGAGTTTATCTCCCTGGTCGAGGGGGAAGAGGCGGAAGTGGCAGAAGAATTTCTTGTCACGCCCCCGGCTGCCGGAGAGAAATTCCAATCGGACATGGAAGAATTTTCAAGGGACTTCGAGAAATGCATCATGTGCATGAACTGCAGGGACATGTGCCCGGTCTGTTATTGTGTCGACTGCGTTTTCCATGGCGACGAATATGTGCCCAAAGGTGACGCGTTCATTAACAAGATGTTGCGTCTGGGAGAGAGCTCTCTCCCAGCGGGCAAAGAACTCTTCCACTTTATCAGGATGTATCATGTGTCTCAGACATGCGTCGGGTGCGGAGCATGTGAAGAGGCCTGTCCTCAGAAGATACCTCTCACAAAGTATATGAAGGGGACATCGGAGAGGCTGCAGAAAATCTTCTCCTATATGTCCGGCCGGAGCTTCGATGAGACCCTGCCGTATCTGACGTTTCTTGAGGATGAACTGAAAGACGCGGACGACTGATGCCGGGATGGGAAGATGCGAGTTAGCGAGGAAGCGATGACGATTGAAGACGTGGCTCGGCTTGCAGGGTACGAGCGTAAGGATTTTTCCGTTTGTCTCGGGTGTAAGATCTGCGGCTCGGTCTGCACTATCAATGATCTTTCCGTGGCAGCGAATCCTCAGGCGCTTCTCTTAAGCATCTTTCTTCAGAAAGAGCTGAAAAACGATGATCCCGTTCTTCATTACTGTACCAACTGTTACAACTGTACCACTGCGTGCCCCTGGCATATAAGGATTCCGGAGATCGTCCGGGCGGTCAAAGGAAAGATGGGCATGGAAACGCCATTTGAAAAGGCCTTCAAATCTTCCGTAGGCATCTGGGGGAGAGTATACGAACCATACGTTTTTCTGAAAGCTCTTTCCTTCCTCATCCGGGGAGGATACCTCGCGTATGTAATGCGATGGAAAGAGTATGTTACTTTTCACCTGCCGCACAAAGTCAGGAACATGGGCGATGCCTGGCAGAAGAGTGCCAGACAGAGGAAGGCGCGATGAGATACGCCTACTATCCAGGATGTTCTCTTACGGGCAGCGCACGGAAACTTGACCGCGGTTTGAAGAAGGTTTTTACGAAACTGGGCCACGAGCTCTTGGAAATCCCTGACTGGAACTGTTGCGGTGCTTTTGAGTTCGGCGATAGAGGAACATTGGTAGAGTTATCAAGGACAAACCTTGAAAAGAGCAGGGCATTGAATGCCGGAGAGGGTGTCGTTGCTCCGTGTCCCGCCTGTTATAAGAACCTGAGGGAGGCGCACAGCGGGAAGACGCAGGCGGTCTATCATCCCCTTGAGTTGTTGAGTGAAGAGGCAACCGGGTTGCTCAAGGTCGAGCAGGATCTGAAAGGGCAGGTCTTTACACCTTACTACGGCTGTCTGCTGATGCGTCCGGAGGAAACAGCCATAAGCAATAAAGAGGTGATAGAAACATTCATAACAAAGCTTGGCGGAGAAATTGATGGGACCAAGGTCAAAGCGAAATGTTGCGGAGGCAATCAATTCTTCATCAACAAGTGGGCTACCGAGAAGCTGTCGCATGCTGTCCTCGAGGGTTCCAGAGGCATAATCGTGCTCTTTTGCCCTCTCTGTCACATGGCGTTGACTTCCTTTTCAAAGAACAGGAAGATCATCTACTTCACAGACCTTTTACTCTTCGCAACAGGGGATAGAACAAGGCTATGACCATAGTCGTCATTGGAGGCGGTATCAGTGGAATCTCAGCGGCAAAAGTGCTCCTGAAGGCCGGCCACAAGGTAATCATTCTGGAACAGACTGATGCGCCGGGTGGTCTGATGGAAAAGATAGCCAACTGTCGCGTGGGCTTCAAAACCTTTTTTGCTGAGATAGAGAGCCTCCCTGCACTCGAGGTGATCACAGGGAGCCGCATTGTCGATGTTGATAAGCTCTACGAGAAATCGCTCATCACATTGGATAGCGGCAGGTTAATCGAGGCCGACGGGGTTATTATTGCGGCCGGTCTGGCCCCTTACGAGCCGAAGGAAAGAACGGGCAAGCGGATCCTGGCCAGCCTTGATTACGACCGCCTTATCGACCAGAGAAATGAGTCGCTGCCCGGTGACTTGAGAAAGGTGGCTTTCGTTCTCTGTGTGGGCTCCCGCTGCAGTGACTACCCGCTCTGTTCGGCCATGTGCTGCTCATACACGCTGCGGGAGATCAAGTGGACGTTTCAGAGAGGGATAACGCCGCAGATCACTGTTTTCTACAACGACCTGAGATTCTTCGGCCAGGAGTTCTACCTGGAAAAACTCTACCGGGATATGGGCGTTTCATTTGTCCGCGCCAATTCACGCTACTTCGAAGAGGATGATGATGGAGTAACCTTGCGGTACTTCAACGGCGGTCATCTCAGCGAAGAACGCTTCGATTATGTGGTGCTTGCCACGGGCCTGAGGCCGGGTGCTCACCTGCCTGAACTGAGCCAGTATTTCGGCTTCTCCCTCAATGAATGGGGGTTTGTCAAGGAGTCGGCCCCGCTCGCCACTGATTCGAAGGGCGTGTACGTGTCCGGCGGAAGCCTGGAGCCGATGAGCATCAAAGACGCGATCCTCACGGGCTACGGCGCAGCCGTGAGATGCATGATGGAATTGGATGACGGCAGGCGTGTTCCTGTGATGACGGCGCACAGGGAAGTGACGCCGGAAGTGCATGTCAAAGCGAAGAGCGACTCGTATCTGTTTTACCTCGGCACAGGGGACCCGCTTCTCCGAATGTTTTATGAGTTTTTTGCAGAAAAATTTCTTGTAGAAGCGCTCAAGCTCAAAAAGAAGAGGAAGGACGTCATCTTCGTTACAAGAAACCTTGTCACGCCCTCTTACACGGAGCTTCTTTACGAGGAGGCTCGCAGGGAGGGGATTGTGTTCATCCATCTGGAGGAAGACGAACGGATCGATACGTATGAAAACGGAGCGCGTATTGACGGACCCAAGGGAGAGACAAACATCGCGGCTGCGACAGTGGTGACGCTGGAGCAGTATGCTGAGCTTGTCCGGGATCGGGAGTTCCTCATTCAGTATCGGTCAGAGCCCCAGCTTCGCTGGTCACCAACAAAATGGGACAGGGAACGGTATCATGCGGGATTCATCCGATTCCCCAGGTCGGCGCGGTGGGAAGAGAGGGAAGCGCTTGGCGCACTGGGCGAGTTTCTTATAGAGAAGGATGCGGAGCGTACGCTGCCGGACATCGACGAGGAACGCTGCAGCGGCTGCGGTTCATGTGGCGATTCCTGCCCTGCGAAAGCAATATCGGTGGAGCTTAAAGAAAAACAGATCTCTATTTTTGGTCCGCTCGGCTCTTCTGCTGTGCCTGTTGCCACGGTTAAGAAAGAACTCTGTCTCGGCTGCGGTCTTTGCGCATCGACCTGTCCCTCTGACGTGATCGGTTTCAAGGAAGCCTCCTGATTGCACGCCGCCTGCCACCCACCCGGTCATCAGAGTGACCTCGCGGGTGCGGTTTTAAATGTAGTCTGCCAGAAAATTACCCATTGTTTTGTGCAGGAAAATAACCATTAAAAGTTTTTAAGATTTCGCTTGACATGCGGCAAAAGAGAGAATTAATATGAAATAGTTGCACCATTCAACAATCAAGAAAGGAGTTTAG